>JAESFX010000238.1_pt1 | contig 38758 bp, 34 predicted proteins | sample 9269501 | NCBI WGS metagenome assembly JAESFX01 (sample SAMN14515570, study PRJNA621655) | algae metagenome | isolation source: Desmonostoc geniculatum HA4340-LM1 and co-occurring heterotrophs from cave... | place: USA: Maniniholo cave, Kauai, Hawaii | collected 2009-07-28
TATCTCATCAAGGTTAATTCTCATGTAAACCAGTATTTTGTTTGCAAATAAAATCACCTTCTACCTAAATATAATTTTTAGCGTTCGCACTTTTTTGGCCGACCTCACAAAATCGCATTGCTCCCGTGCGAAATTAAGTAAAACACATGCCTCAAACCCTTGCCCTGTAAGGCATCGACACACTTCAACGAAAAATATGGGGTTTCGGCGATTCGGCGAGGTGTGTCGATGAACATTTGATAAAAAGTTTTTACCGATATAGTTGGGTAAATATTGGTATTTTTGGTAGGATTCTACCTAGCATCAATTTGATGAAAAAACCTCTCAAACGCCTTTTCCATGAAAAGAAGACAAATTCTTGGCTTCCTGGGTATAGCAGTTGCTGGCTTATTGCTAGCAATTAGTTTACCTTTAGTTACGCCTTCTCCCGTAGTCGCCCAGTCAAACAACATACTTGTGTCAGCTGCTGCTAGCCTCAAAGATGCGCTGGAAGAAATTAAGCCTCTGTACCAACAAAGTAAATCAAATGTGAATATTACTTATAATTTTGGCGCTTCTGGTGCTTTGCAGCAACAGATTGAACAAGGTGCGCCGGCAGATATTTTTATTTCGGCTGCTAAAAAACAAGTAGATGCCTTAGAAACAAAAGGACTTCTCTTGCCAGGTAGCCGTGCCAATCTAGCAAATAACCGTCTGGTTTTGATAGTGGCTCAGGATGTTGAGGGTATCACTAGCTTCTATAATTTAACAGATGCCAAGATTAAGAAAATTGCGATCGGTGAACCCAGAAGCGTACCCGCAGGGCAATACGGAGAGCAAGTTTTAAAGAAATTGAAACTTTACGATCGCCTTAAACCCAAATTAGTCTTTGCTAACAACGTGCGTCAAGTCTTAGCAGCAGTCGAAACTGGTAACGCCGAAGCCGGTCTAGTTTATGCCACTGATGCCAAAATCTCCAAAAACGTAAAAGTTGTAGTCGCTGCTGATGATAAGTTTCACTCACCGATAGTTTATCCGATCGCTGTCCTCAAAAGCAGTAAAAATCCTTCTGCGGCCAAAGAATTTGTCCAGTTTTTATCTGGCACTCAAGCTAAAGATGTACTCAAAAAATATGGGTTTATTGTGCGTTAATAGCTTTTGATTTTTGAAAAGATACGTAGGGTACGTTAGCTAAGCGTAACGCACCAAGTCCTTGCCAAAGATGCGTTACGGATTTCATCCTAACGCATCCTACAGTAACTTATTTAAATTGTAGATACATAAATACTGAATCGAGTGGAAATAAAAGAGCAAACCCATATTTTTAAGTGTGAGTAACAAAAAATAATTAATTAGAATAATGTCTATTTAAAAAGCGTGTAACTACTAAAAATTATAACTTTTGGTTGATGAGATTGCTATTTAATCAAAGGAAAATTCTCCTAGATTTCAAAAAATATCCCTAAAGAAATATGTCTAGAATCAAAATTAATAACTTGCAACCTGACAATCAAATTAAAGTACGGAAACTATCTGAGGCAGATATGATGGCAATCACTGGAGGAATTCAAGTGAAGCTTTTAGGTAATAATTTTGTCGAATTGATATTCAACGGTTTTATATTGACGATTTAAATTTAGTAGAGACGTTGCAATGCAACGTCTCTACATCTGTTGGAATAGACGTTGCATTGCTGAATTCTGAATTCTGACTTCTGACTTCTGTTTTAAGAAGCTGCCGATTGTAACTTTTCTAATCGTGCTAATACTTCTGAACTGTGAATAGTTGGGTTTACTTTGACAAAAGTCTCGCGCAAGATGCCTTGAGGATCGATGATAAAACTGTGGCGCATAGATAAGAAACTTAGCCACGAACCGTAAGCTTTACTCACCGATCCATCAGTGTCAGCCAATAAGGGAAATTTTAATCCCTCTGAATCACAAAATTTAGCGTGGGAATCAATGTCATCAGCACTAACACCAAGAATTTGGGTGTTTTTTTCGAGATATTGGGGTAAATCTTGCTGAAAACGACGAGCTTCTATAGTACAACCAGAGGTGAAATCTTTGGGATAAAAATACAAAACTACCCACTTACCACGAAAGTCGGAGAGGGAAATTTTCCCATCACCCGTGTTGGTTGGCAAGGTAAACTCCGGCGCGGGTTGATTAATTGTGGGAAGTTTACCACCAAGGGCATCGGCATTAGGAGTAAAATTCAGCCAGCTAATAATAGAAATACAGCTGGCAAATAATATGCTTAAAAAAGTGCGGCGGGAAATCATGGTGCAAACCAGAATGACAACTTTACACAAGTTTACAATTCCTGGTTGCTATTGATCTCACTCTGAGTCAGATTGGGGAGGAATATCTGTGCTTTCGATGTATTGGCTATCTAGGAGAAAGGCTCCTTTAGGGAAGCGAATACCCCAATATCCACCAGGTCTACGGTCAAGAACTATACCTTCTTCGCCAATCCGAATCACATCGGGGGGGCGCAGCATGGGCATAGGTTCAGCGGTTTTAACGTAGGGTGGTAATGCTACGACACGGACTTTACTACCAATAGGGAATTCTTTAGACATCTTGAAAAAGCTAGCTTCAAAATAGGGAGTGGGGAGTGGGGAGTGGGGAAGAAACCTTTTTGATGTTTGGTTGGGGGATTTTCCCGTGATTGACTAGCTTCAAAATAGGGAGCGGGGAGTGAGGGTTTAGCAATGCTAAACCCTCACGGGGTCTTGGGGGTCAAGAGATCCTTATTATATGAACTTCTGGCTTGAAAGTCTATGCATTGGATATAGGACTCATATTTGATTTCTGAAAAAAATCCCTACACTTACAAAGTACTTTTTTAGGACTTACGCATTGACATAAAAGCAAAAATGGCAGATAGAGTTTTCAAAGCTTTTATCTAGGTTTTTCAATCATATTTTGGCGATCGCCAGCAATCAAAAGCAACCTCCAAAAGCCTGGAACAACGTATTTACGTTGATACACAAAATAGTTCTTTTGTACAGTGCGTAAGTCCTATTTTTCTTACTCCCTACTCCCCACTCCCAGCATACGCAGATAATTTCAAAAAATCAAAACGGATTCCTATATTGGGTATGAAAATAGGGAAAGGGAAAGGAGATGAACTTTTTCTCCTTTCCCGCCTTCTGCAAGAAGTCTGTATAACTGTTTAATTCTTGGCTATGGAAAAAAGTGCCTGGACATCAGTCAAGGGTAAGTGCCACAGTATTTCCGGTTGCCAAGTATCTGGGTCAAAGTCAGAGTGAAGACCACGTTGGTATGCTTGCCAGAGTCGATTCCAGCTAAATTGTTGTTGAGAATTTAGGTTTTTATGGATGGCTCGCAACAATCCTAGACCCAGCATCAAGTTAGTTATAGTAAATTTTGTACCTAGTAAAAATGCCTGTATTTTTGCTTCGCCTATTGGGTCTGTGCCATACCCTGTAAGAACGTGAACCCCGTCATGGAGTTGTTTACGACGGCTACCTGTGGTGAAGGGTGTTAGGTTGTCTTTGTCGAGGAAATTTGCCCAACTTCTGCCGAAAGTGCCAGTAGGGAAGGAACGCAATTTTTCTATTTGGACAATTGGAGAAACATTTTTTCCCTGTATTTCAGTTAAGCGATCGAGTAAATCTAATACTTTTTGGACGCGAGGAGGAAGATTTGGGGAAGCGGCAGAGGGTTGCATCATAATCTAGGTTGAAAAAGGGAGTGGGGAGTGGGGAGTAGGGAATAGGGTATATTCCAGTACGGTTCAGATAAACCCAAAATGTGGGATTTCCCATAATTAGCGAGCTTGGGATGAGATGGGCGATATTGCCCATCCCAAACTATTAACTCTTTTTTTAAGATTAAAAATTATTGAGGATTGCCTTGTTGACGACGCTGTTTCATGTTCTGTTGGAATTGTTCTAGTTTTTGCCGTTGTTCAGGGGTTAAAACTGCTTGAATCTGTTGTTTCTCTGATTCGCGGATTTGTCGCATTTGGGTTTTTTGTGCTTCAGTCAGATTTAAGTCAGCAAAATTCTTCCATCCACCTCGACGCTGACCTGGTTGGCGTTGACCTTGTTGACCTGCTTGACGCTGAGCCTGACGCGCTTTCTTAGCTGCTTCTAACTTTGCTTTTTGTTCTGGGGTGAAAACTGCTTCATATTTGGCGCGGCTATCACGGCGAATTGCCTGAATTTGGCTTTTTTGTGCATCGGTTAGTCCCAACTCTGCCCAAGGTCCCTTCGGTTTTTGTGGAGTTTGTGCGAGTAGCAGGGGTGAAGGAGAGGCTGTTTGAGCTACGACAGCAAAGGAAGTTGCAGTTAAACTTAAAGCGATCGCTCCAGCAATTAATGATAATGTTTTGAGTTTCATTACTTATCTCGTGGTTCTTGCCTGTTTGGATGCCACCATCATAAGAATTTTTCTTCAATAGTTACATGAGGAGAAAGTCACGGTTATGCCCATGACTTTAGTCATGATTCAATTATGACAAATGTGACTGACAATAATAGGAGTTAGGAGTTAGGAGTTAGGAAGAGAGACGCGATTCATCGCGTCTGTATAAGAGTTAGCAATTAGGTGTTGAACATTATGAATCCGATAATTCAAATTAAAAAACATCCTTTTCCGTCTCTGCTTTATTTAGAATGGATATTACTGGCGATTACTGCTTTGATAGCAGTTATACCACCTCCCTTAAGGCGATTTCGCTCTAGACGGTTAGACATATCAATTTGTGGGACATTTCCAGATTTATCAATTTGTAATATCTTGCCAGAATTGTCAATTTACAGTCTGATTATTTTTGCTTTAATGGGCTTGTGGTTACCCAAAAACAATCGCAAAAGTAAATTAATATACACGATTGTTCAAATTTTATTGATTTTGCTTATTGGGCTTTTTGGTGAAAGATTTGCTCGTCTTTTTCCGTTTCTTTACATAATTTTGGTTACTCGCAGTTGTCTAATTTTTCAGTTGCCTGGTCGTTTATTCATTACAAGTTTGTCATTTACTTTATTTTTGCTGACTACACAATTAAAATATCAATTATTCAATTTTCAATCTTCACCACAAGCTCAAGAACGTTTTCGATTTTTCAGCTTAAACTGGTCATTGGTGTTTGGTCTAAGTTTAGTTTTTGTGTTGTTGATGATGAATGCGGTATTATCTGAACGGCACAGTCGAGAAAAACTAGCTATTGCTAATGAAAAACTTCGTCAATATGCCATGCGAATCGAAAATCAAGCTACCTTGGAAGAACGAAACCGGATTGCTCGTGAAATCCATGATTCATTAGGACACTCTCTAACTGCTTTAAATCTACAATTAGAAACTGCTTTAAAATTGTGGCCATCTAATCCAATGAAGGCTGAGACATTTCTGGCAACGGCAAAGGAATTAGGTTCAAAAGCGCTCAAAGATGTCCGTCAATCTGTTTCGGCTATGCGTTCCAACCCATTACAAGAGCAATCTTTAGAACGTGCGATCGCTGGTCTTGCAGAAGATTTTCATCGCTCAAATGGTATTCTACCAATTTATCAAATTAATGTTGAATATTCTTTACCGCCTGAAATCAACACTGCTATTTATCGGATTACTCAAGAATCTTTGACAAATATTTCTAAATATGCATCTGCAACGGAGGTGAAAATAGAACTTACTACCATCAGAAGCAATTTACGATTGATAATTCAGGATAATGGTAGAGGTTTTGATATCAGGCAAAATACTACTGGTTTTGGACTTCAGAGTATGCGCGATCGCACTTTAGCACTTGGAGGTGAATTTAATATTAATAGCACTCCTGGTTCTGGTTGCAAAATTATAGTTAATATTCCTTTAACGAGGTTGACATGACCATTAAAGTATTGCTGGTAGATGACCAAAGTTTAATTCGTCAAGGATTAAGAGCATTATTAGAACTAGAACCAGATTTAGAAATAGTAGGAGAAGGAGAAAATGGTCAAGAGGCGATTCATTTGATTGCTGAACTTCAGCCAGATGTTGTATTGTTAGATATCAGAATGCCAATTATGGATGGAGTTGCAGCTACACGAGAAATCCAAAAGCATTTTCCCAAAACGAAGATTTTAGTACTGACAACTTTTGATGATAATGAATATGTCTCGGCAGCTCTGCAAAATGGGGCAATGGGTTATTTATTGAAAGATACACCCTCGGAAGAATTAGCTGTCGCTATTCGCGCTGTATATAAAGGATATACTCAATTAGGTCCAGGAATAGTCAAAAAATTGTTGACTCAATTTTCTCATCCTACACCAACTCAGTCACCGCCTGTACCATCTAGTTTAATTGAACTCACTCCCAGAGAAAAGGAGGTTTTGCGGTTAATTGCTACAGGCGCTAGTAACCGAGAAATTGCTCAGGAACTTTACATTTCTGAGGGGACAGTAAAAAATCACGTTACGAATATTTTAAATCGGTTAAATTTACGCGATCGCACTCAAGCTGCTATTTGGGCAAATACCTATTTATCCTATTTGAATGAGCCAAGTTAGATAATTTATAATTCTTCGCCCAGCTACTTATACAACCGAAAAATCAAAAAGAAGAAGGCGAACGCTAGAAATTGCGAACCTACCATTTTGATTAAAATTATAAATTCCAAAGACGCGATAAATCGCCGTCTCTACAATAATCATTCCTTTGTAGAGACGGCGATTTATCGCGTCTGATGCCTTAACCGAACAGTATTGGGGCTACTCCTAAAAATAAGTTTTTTGATGGCTTATTTAAATAATTCCAAACATTCGTTTTTTAAAATGCCTTTGATGATTTTAATTTTTCTAAGTGACTGAGCAATCACTTCTTCGCAAGATATATTAATTTGTGATTGATTAACCGAAATTAAATCTTCAATTGAAGCACCATATACAATTTCTGATAAACCACTCCAAACACAAGCAGATGCACACATCGGACAAGGTTCCCCAGTTGTATATATGCTATAACCTTCTAAAGAGGGGTTTTTAAGTTTAGCTGTTAAACTACGAATGACGTTGATTTCGGCATGGGCTGATGGATCGTTGTCTGTTTTGACAGTATTATGAGCTACGGCAACGACTTCGTTATCTTTAACAATTATTGCACCGTAAGGCGCATCGCCTTTTTTAGCTTCTGCCAATGCTAAACGCATAAAATATTCTGAGTTCATATAAGCTGGGGATAACATCAGGATAAGGTTTAATAATATCGTATTTCTAATGCTATAACTAGGAATTAAGATTAGTTAATGGTCGAATATGCTACTGAGTAGAGAAACCACAGAATTTTACTTAAAAGACTTGGAAACACCTTTAGGTCAAGCCATTAATTTAACACTTGCCGCTTTGGTGCTAATTTCATCAGGAATTTTTGTGGCAGAAACTTATAATATTCCTGATTATGTCCGCTTTCAGTTGAAAGTCGCTGATACTGCGATCGCTATCATTTTCCTGGTAGAATATTCACTCCGTCTATGGAGTGCGGAAAATAAAATTAAGTATATTTTTAGTTTTTATTCGATTATTGACTTAATGGCAATTTTACCATTGTTTTTAGGAATAGTGGATATCAGCTATATCCGCCTACTGCGATGGTTTCGGATTTTACGATTAATCAGATTTATAGATAGAAAATTTTTATTCGCCAGTATCAGCACTGAAGATGGCATGATTTTTGCGCGAATATTATTTACATTATTTGCAATTGTTTTTGTTTACTCCGGCTTAATTTATCAAGTTGAGCATCCCGTTAATCCTGAAAAATACGCTACGTTTTTGGATGCATTTTATTTCTCTGTTGTCACAATGACAACTGTAGGATTTGGCGATGTGATTCCCATTTCTGAATTAGGACGCTTGTTAACAGTACTGATGATTTTTACAGGAATTGCGCTGATTCCTTGGCAAGTGGGAGATTTAATTAAGCAAGTGGTGAAAACAGCTAATCAGGTAGAAACAGTGTGTTCAAATTGTGGTTTGGCTTTTCACGATGTCGATGCTGTGTTTTGTAAAAGCTGTGGAACTAAGTTACCTAGTCGAAAGGTTAATTGAGAGATGCTTTACATAACAGGGAGTAGGGAGTAGGGAGTGGGGAGTGGGGGAAGTGTGGGGGGAAAGATTTCTTCCCCATCCCCCCACACCTCCCACACCCTTGGATTTCTCACAAGTGAGAAATCCAGGCTTAAGGCGTGGGTTCCCTACTCCCTACTCCCTCTCCCCTACTCCCTCTGAATAAATATAGGACTTACGCAAAAGTACACGCTGTAGGGGCAATTCATGAATTGCCCCTACGTGAAAATAAGGGTTTTGGCTATTGTTTGCGTAAGTCCTAATAATTTTACGTAAGTCCTGGCTAGATTTAGAAACCCATTTTTTTAACAAGTCGGTAATTTGGGTAAAAAGTTGTGTTTAATTAACTGCCATTACACTCTATAATAATTTAATTTTTACCTTCTAAATAACTTCTTAATGTCGATTTAACTTATATAAATCTCAAGCAAAAAGTTTAGATGATAATATGCCCAAAACCCTGCACTGAATGTTTCAATATAAGTGCGTGTAGTTCACGGTAAAATAATCTTTCTCTGGCAAGCACTCAAGAAAGAGAATATAACCAATGTCTAACCTCAACTTGATTTCAGAATATAAAAGCTTTGGTGGTAAAGTCGGCTTTTACAGTCATTCCTCCTCAAGCTGTAACGGTGAAATGCGCTTTTCCATCTATCAACCACCACAAGCAACTAAACAATCCGTGCCAATTCTCTATTTTCTCTCTGGTTTGACTTGTACAGAAGAGAATTTTATGGTGAAGGCGGGAGGAGTGCAGCGCTTTGCAGCTGAGTATGGTTTGATACTGGTTGTACCAGACACCAGCCCGCGGAATACTGGTATTCCGGGTGAAGATGATGACTGGGACTTTGGCACTGGTGCAGGGTTTTATGTTGATGCGACAGAGGAACCGTGGTGTCAATACTACCAAATGTATAGTTATGTTGTTGACGAATTACCTGTTTTAATTACTGCAAACTTCCCAGGTAAAGCTGATAAACAAGGTATTTTCGGTCATTCAATGGGGGGACATGGGGCGCTAGTCTGTGCAATGAGAAATCCAGAACTCTACAAATCAGTATCAGCTTTTGCACCTATTACTGCACCTATGCGTTCTCCTTGGGGTCAAAAGATTTTCAATACTTATCTTGGCAGCAATCAAGAAAGTTGGCGGGCTTATGATGCTAGTGAATTAGTTAAGAAAGTAAGATATCACAGTTCGATTCTCATTGACCAAGGCACGGCTGATAAATTTTTAGCTGACGAATTATTTCCAGAAGTGTTTGAACAAGCTTGTGCAGATGTGAACCAGCCCCTACAGTTACGTTACCAAGAAGGCTATGACCACGGTTATTATTTCATCTCTAGTTTTATTGAAGATCATATTCGCCACCATGCGATCGCTTTATTATAGAAATTTGCAAGTACCTGATAATTTCGATGTGCAACTAGCTCCAATTTCGTTGATCGCTTTGATACCCATCCATTTTATTAAGTTACGAACAAACAATGCGATCGCAATTTACCTGTAAAGCTGTTACGATCGGATAGTCGAGCCTATCATTAAATTAGAATTGTTCGGGAGACTCCAAAGCATGAGTGAAACTGCCCAAAAACTTAAACTCGAACTTTCTCAGCTTTCTGCAAAAGAACGTGCTGAAATTGCCTACTTTTTAATTCATTCTCTAGATGAGGGTATAGATGATAATCTAGAAACTGCTTGGGATACGGAATTAACCCAACGGTTGGAGGATATTAATCGCAAAACAGCTATTGGAGAACCATCATCTCAAGTTTTTTCTGAGTTACGAGAAAAGTATTCGTGAAGTTTATTGTTATCCATACCGAAGCTAGAAAAGAGCTTGATGCTGCAATAGGTTACTATGAAGCTCAAAAAGTAGACTTGGGACTAGATTTACTGTCTGAAGTGGAAAAAGTTATCCTTAAAATTCAGCAAAACCCCAATTTAGGAACCCCACACAAGATTGAAGGAATACGTCGTTATGCTATTCAACGTTTTCCCTATCTGATTTTTTATACTGAGCTTGAAGAAGTTATTTGGGTTATTGCCATCGCCCATAGTAAACGCAAACCGAATTACTAGAAACAAAGAAATATTGAAATTTAATAAAAAAAGACTCTGCTTTTAGTAATACCTTTTGGTGTTTGGGTTAGTTAGATTTTGCCATTTTTATCAAACAGAATTCAGGAGTCAGGAGTCAGAATTCAGAATGAATATAACTGTTATCAAGACATATCAATAATTTTAGTTACTACTTGTTAGTATTTAAACAAATATTAACAATAGCATAAAAAAGTTAAAATAATGTCAACGAATTTGATAGAAAAAAATATCAAAACTGTCCAAAATTGGGGATAATTTTGAGAAGACGAAAACAATAAACACCATTTACTTGGATAAGGTTTGATGTCGATAAACTGCTCTGACTTCAGGGGAGGATTCATAAATGAAGACTCCGGTGCCATAAACCTGAAGAAGAAGTGATTGGGAGCAGATGATGAGCGAAATAGAGAAAAAGTTAAGCGCGAGGACATGGATTTAGTATGGTTAACAGCAGTGCAATCACCCCAGCACGACGCTTGAGTGAAAAGTTACCTTTACCGCTCAAACGTTTAGCAGATTTGGCTTATAACTATTGGTGGAGTTGGAGTGGCGATCGCGTTTCTTTATTCCAAACCATCGATCCCCAAGAATGGGAACGCTGCGGGCATAACCCAGTGGCGATTTTAGAGTCCGCAAGCTACGAGCGTCTCACCCAATTAGCAGAAGATCCATTCTACCTCAAGCAGATATCCGCCCTCGCGCGTGAATTTGACCAATATATTAAACAGCAAGATACTTGGGTCAGTGGAGTTGCACCGCAAGTATCCAAAGAACGCCCCATTGCCTATTTTTGCGCGGAATTTGGCATCCACGAATCCCTACCCGTTTACTCTGGTGGCTTGGGGATTCTGGCTGGGGATCACCTGAAATCATCATCGGATTTAGGTGTACCGATGGTTGGTGTGGGCTTGTTGTATCGCCAAGGTTATTTTCGGCAACGCTTGAACCGCCACGGTTGGCAAGAAGATTATTATATTGATAATCCCTTCCAACAGATGCCCCTAGAGTTAATTAAAGATGACCAAGGGGAAGCGGTGACTATCCAGCTACAAGTCCGGCAGCGGTTTGTGAAAGTGCAAATTTGGCGAGTGCAAGTCGGGCGAGTGACATTATATTTATTAGATAGCGATCGCAACGATAACGATCCCATTGACCGCTGGCTAACAGGACACCTATACGGTGGTAACTTAGAAACCCGCATCGCTCAAGAAGTTGTTTTGGGTATTGGTGGTGTCCGTGCTCTGGATGCCTTGGGAATTCAACCTTCTGTCTATCACCTCAACGAAGGACACGCTGCATTTTGCACCTTGGAAATTGCCCGCTTAGAAATTGAGCGCACTGGCAAATCCTTCTACGACATCGAAGCCAAGGTGCGGAATAGTTGTGTATTTACTACCCATACCCCCGTTCCCGCCGGTCATGATGTCTTCTCCCCCGATTTAATTGACTCCTTCTTTGCCAGCTACTGGCCGCAATTGCGACTTTCCCGCGAGCAATTTTTGGCATTGGGTGCAAGGCGACTGGGCGACCCTTGGGAACCCTTTGGGATGACCGTTTTGGCGCTGCGGATGTGTCGGGCTTGTAATGGCGTGAGTGAATTGCACGGTCAAGTTTCCCGTAAGATGTGGACAGTTCTGTTTCCGCAGCGATCGGAAGATACAGTACCAATTGGTTACATTACCAATGGCGTTCATGCACCCACTTGGACTGCACCTCTGTTGGCTGACTTATACAATGAGTATCTGGGAGAAGACTGGAAAACTCATGCTGTCGATCCCAACATGTGGGCTAAAGTTGACGAAATTCCCGATGAGGAACTGTGGTCACGACATCTCATCCTCAAAGAACGATTGATTGCTTTCACCCGTTATAAAGTGAAGAAATCACGGGAATTGCGTGGCGAAAATCAGCAACTCATTCAAGCAACTGACAGCTTACTCGATCCCAATGTATTAACCATTGGATTTGCCAGACGCTTCAGCCCTTACAAACGTGGGGATCTGATTTTGCGTGACGCTCAACGGGCATTAAAGATTTTTGGTAATGCTCAACGTCCAGTACAAATTATCTTTGCAGGAAAAGCCCACCCAGCGGATGAAGAAGGCAAGCGGATTATCCAGCGGTTAATGGAATGGTGTCACAATTCCGGTATTATTAACCGAGTCGCCTTTATTGAAGATTACGACATTTACACTGGACAAAAATTGGTGCAGGGTGTGGATGTTTGGTTGAATAATCCCCGTCGTCCCCTGGAGGCTTCTGGTACAAGTGGACAAAAAGTCTGCTTTAACGGCGGTCTTAATTGCAGCGTTCTTGATGGCTGGTGGTGCGAAGGTTATCAAGCTGGTAAAGATGGTAAAGGAATTAACGGTTGGGCAATTGGTGAAGATGCTCATACTAGCGACCAAGAATTGCAAGATCGGATTGATTCGCGATCGCTTTATCAGTTGTTAGAAGAAGAAATCGTTCCTTTATACTATGACCAAGATGCCCAAGGCATTCCCCACCGCTGGGTACAGATGATGAAAACGTCCATTAAGACAAATGCGCCGTTATTCAACACTGACAGAATGATTGCTGACTACGTTTCACAAGTCTATGTCCCAGAGATTTCTAAAAGTGTGGAACCAATTTTAGGAAAAGTTCTGCTTTAGGGAACAAGTAGTTAGGGAACTCCAAAAAATAAATTATTCCCGTTCCGGGGACTTCCAAGAAATTAATTACCACTACTTGTGGGGTGGACATCTTGTCCGCCCTTGGCTTGGGGCGGGCGAGACGCCCACCCCACAAGAAGTAGTTAATTATTTTTTTATTTGCAAGTTCCCCGGCCGTTGATAAGTAAGTCAACCTAATTAAACATAATTACAGATAATTAGAATCTTGAAAGTCACAGAAGTTAAAGTTCGACCTTATCACTCAGATGATGAACAACAGGTTATCGAGTTGTGGCATCAATGCAATTTAGTTGTCCCTTGGAACGACCCGAAACGTGATATCGAGCTAAAGTTTCAATTTCAACCACATCTGTTTTTAGTAGCAAAGGAAAGGTATTTAGAAGACTGAATTCACTAATTGTAAAAAACCAGTTTTGTTTTGTTTGTCTCTCAACTTGTCTTTTATAAACTATATTCCAAAACTCAAATAAGTTTGCAATGTGAATGGCAGTACCCTCTTTTAAGAACGAATCAACATTGGGTCATAAATTTGGCACTCTTGAACGCCATACTTGCCCAGAATTAAGCTAGCGCTATCGAGGTCGTTGTCTGTGCCACTAAGGATAAGTATGTAGTTGCCTTGCTCAATTTGCTCGTTGTAAAAGCGTGCCCACTCATCTGGTATTCCTAGCCTCACAGCGTCAAAGCGATCGCTTAAAGTAACACCTGTCGATCCAATCAATTGAGGAAAGTCTTTGGAAATTAAAGAAATTTGAGTTACTGGAAAACCTGCAACAAGCATATCGTTAATTGTCGCTTCAGCATTATCTATGCGATCGAAGTAATTAATTGCATACTTGGCCAGAATTCCACTTTTATTAGGAATGGCAGTAACAGAAGTTGTTGTAGTCAAATAATTTGTACTTCCATACTCACTGTTAAGATGCTCGTAAATGCCGAACTCTTCAATACCCCAATGCTGTAAAATTGCTTCTACTTGAGCAATTTCTAAAGATGTACAATCGACAATTATTAAATAGTGTCCATCCTCTACTCGCTCGTTATATGCTCTAGCTTGCTCTTCCGACATTCCCCAACCAACTAATGCACCAGCAAAAGTCCCAGTAGCAGCACCAATACTTGCTCCCACAAGGGTTGTAACCAAAGCAGTTGCCGCTGCCCCAGCCAGCATTATTGGCCCGACTCCAGGGATTGCTAAAGTCCCAAGACCTACCAATAAACCAGTCAAACCACCAACAGCACCCCCTGAAAGTCCTCCTACTGTTGCACCTTCGTCAGCTTTATCACCATTAGCAATGTCATAATTGGGGTCTGCATTCTGTACAACTACAGATACTTTCTCCATCGCCAAACCAGAATCTTTCAATTCATGTAGTGCCTGTTCTACATTTCGACGATGAGTAAATACACCTATAACGCGTTGATTTTGACTTAAAATCATTATTACTCCTTGGTAGCAGGGAAAATTAGTTACCTGCAAATCTAATATTTCAGCACTTGTAATCTTAAATACAAATTTGTTTAACTGGAATTCATCTTAAGTAGTAAGATATACCTCTAAATGCCGCGATCGCTACGTCCTTAAGACTTAATTAACTCCTCCATGCGAACAATTTCTCACTGTAAAAATCAGTGGGTAAGTCCCTATGACTGTACTATTGTGATTGAATCAAGCTACAGTTTTTGTAGGTAAGAGTAATCCTGTTGCTGTCTCTCGAATGCTGATTATCTCGTTAACATAAGGGGCATGTGAACAAGGAAAACTTCTGTTTTAGGTTCTGGAAGCGATAAAATCAAAAATAAATTTATGCTGTGTTTATGGCAACTGAACTCAGTAAAGCCAAATCCCAAACAGAACTGGTAATCACTTGGGAAGCCTTACCCAAAGATTTTAAACTAGAGGATGAACCAGTCAAGAATATAGGTCACCCACTTCTGGCTGGTACGGAGAATATAGATCACCCAATTTTGGCTGGTGCTTTGCGTGAAAGCCTAGAAATCAGTGGATTCATCCAACCCCAGATGTTGATAGCTTCAAACTTTGGGCTTTGTGCGACAATCAACGGGCAATTTATTGCCAAAGCACCAGACTGGGTTTATGTACCATCGGTGAATGAAGTTGTAGGGAATCGCAAGAGTTATACACCGAATTTAGAAGGAGATATTCCGGCGATCGCTATGGAATTTCTATCCGATACTGAAGGTGGAGAATATTCGGTTAAGCGAAGTTATCCACCAGGAAAATGGTTTTTCTACGAGCAAATTTTACAGATTCCCATCTACGTAATTTTTGACCCAGATGGTGGTTTATTAGAATATTATCAACTGGAAAATCAACGTTATGAGTTAAAGCAACCCGACGAAAATGGTCGTCATTGGGTTGATGTAATGGGCTTATTTTTAGGAACTTGGCAAGGTACAAAAGAAGCGCGAACTGGTTATTGGTTACGCTGGTGGGATCGAGCTGGTAATTTGTTACCGTGGGCTGTAGAACAGATTGAACAAGAACGCCAACGCGCCGAACAGGAACGCCAACGCGCCGAACAAGAACGCCAGCAAAAAGAACAGCTGATTGCTTATTTGCAATCTCAGGGTATAGACCCGAATAATTTGCCCAAATTCGAGTAGATATAGATGTAGGGGCGTACAGCTGTACGCCCCTACAACCGATTGATGTGTTGCAAAGATTTAGCAAAACAAACCAGTTTAAAAATTAAGCACTCACAATATAAGATGAGTCGATCGCTGCTACACGACTAGCATCCACCAAAGCTTGATATACCATCACAGCTACCTCAGCGCGTGTGGCATCGCGGGTAGGATTGAGTTGTTTGAGATTAGGGTAATTAACGATAATCTCTTTTTTAATAGCCTTGATGACTTCATCCTTAGCATAATCAGGAATCTTTGCTTGGTCGTCAAAAGTTTTGGTAGTTGCTGTGCTATCACCAGATAATCCCAATCCATTTACTAAGGAGACAATCACTTGCACCCGCTGGATATTTTTGTTGGGGCCGAAGGTATTATCGGGAAAACCAGAGAGAAATAAACCTTGATATGCTTGCTGAATTACCTTAGATGCCCAAAAGTCTGCTGGTACATCTTTAAATTTGGTAACGGCGCGGTTTGGCGATGGGTTGAAAGCTTTTACTATTAATGCTGCATATTGCGCCCGTGTCATCGTAGCATCAGGTTTAAATGTGCGATCGGGAAAACCGTTAATTATCCCCAATTTGACTAATTCCCGAATAAATGCCCCTGCCCAATGATTAGTAATATCGGTTAATTCAATAGTTGGCGTGGGTGTTGGTGTTGGCGTGGGTGTTGGTGTTGGCGTGGGTGTTGGTGTTGGCGTGGGTGTTGGAGTTGGCGTGGGAGTTGGTGTTGGAGTGGGAGTTGGTGTTGGAGTGGGAGTTGGAGTTGGAGTGGGAGTTGGTGTTGGAGTGGGTGTTGGAGTGGGAGTTGGTGTTGGCGTGGGTGTTGGAGTTGGAGTGGGAGTTGGCGTGGGTGTTGGAACTGAACTATCTGCAAACTCTACGTTTCCTGTGACTTTAGTCCGATCTATTGTATTTCCCACGGAAACCAGCTTGTTGGAACTGGCATTTTGCAAATCAAATTTACCGTTATTGCGTAGAGTATTGCCTCCTGGATTATTGCTACTGCCGATATCCGGTAGGGCGCTTGCAATTATAGTTAGACCATCATCAGTATTATTTTCACTGAGATTATTACGTAATACGGGACGGGAACTACCAGAAACGACTATCCCAGAACGATTTTCAGAAATTTTGTTATCTCGAAGTATGGGTGATGCGGTATCACTAATGGCAATACCAAAACCTGTTTTGAAGAAAGTATTACCTTGAATTTGACCTTGGGAATTTTTAGCGATCGCAATTCCATTGGCTGCATTCTCACTGAACACATTACCTAGAATAACTGGGTTAGCATCGCCTGTAGCAAATACTCCTTCCCGCTTGCATTGAGTGAAGGTGCTGTTTGCAACAGTAGGCGCAGTTGATTCAATCCAGACACCACTACCACGGCTAGCCAAATTTGTTACAGTCACTCCCCGAAGTTCGGCTTTATCCAACAGCACAAAAGTAACATTTTGACCAGCAAAAGTACGGCTTAAGTAATTACCACTTCCTTCAATCAAAATGCCGTTACCTTTGTTGGTTTCATTACCCACCACCGTCACCCCAGATGGAATCGTTAGCGGGAACACTTCACCGCTAGCAGCATTGTAATTACCGTTTGCCAGTTGAATCTTAGTATCAATTGTGGCTACCTTCAGGGCTTGCGTAATACTTTTGAACGGCGCTTGTTGACTACCAGCATTGGTATCGCTGCCTGTTACTGGATTTACATAAAAAGTTTGAGCCATATTTATACTTCCAAAAAATACATAGCTATCCTAGCGCTAACCATGAAAAAGGGTAGCAGTTGATGCATTAAGTAGCTAAAAGTACTTTTCAGGGGAAAGTAATAAAATTATGCAAATGTTTTTTAATTACTTCAAGACTTATACCGTTTCACTTTACACGTAGTGACTTAACACTTAGACTGCTCAACTAGGCTATGAACAAGCCCCCACTATATCGGTACTCCGATATAGTGGTGGGTAGTTCACCTCCTATCTGAAACAAAACTGTCTACATAAGCACCAGATACAAACCCTTTGAAATTACGAATTATGACTTAGAAAGTCACCACGCTCCGAACTGATTCACCTTTGTGCATCAAATCAAAAGCATGATTAATTTGCTCAATGGGCATAATATGGGTAATTAAATCATCAATATTTATCTTACCTTCCATATACCAATCAACAATTTTCGGCACATCTGTACGCCCTTTAGCGCCACCGAATGCCGTACCTTTCCAAACCCTTCCAGTTACTAATTGAAAAGGACGAGTACTAATTTCCTCTCCAGCACCAGCAACACCAATAATTACGCTAACGCCCCAACCTTTGTGGCAGCATTCTAATGCTTGACGCATTACTTTCACATTACCAATACATTCAAAACTATAATCAGCACCGCCTTTTGTTAAATCAACCAGGTAGGGAACTAAATCACCCTCTACTTCTTGGGGATTGACAAAGTGCGTCATGCCAAACTTTTCTGCTAAAGCGCGTTTGCTGGGATTAATATCCACCCCAATAATCATATTTGCTCCCACCATCCGCGCCCCTTGGATGACATTTAAACCAATACCACCCAAACCGAAAACCACCACATTTGCTCCTGGTTCCACCTTGGCTGTATTAATAACTGCACCAATACCAGTAGTCACGCCACAGCCGATGTAACAAACCTTCTCAAACGGCGCGTCTTCGCGGATCTTTGCTAAGGCAATTTCCGGCAGCACCGTATAGTTAGCGAAAGTAGATGTACCCATGTAATGATGAATCATCTGCCCATCGATACTAAAGCGACTAGTGCCATCGGGCATAACACCGCGTGCTTGGGTTAGGCGAATGGCTTGACAAAGATTAGTTTTAAAGCTGAGACAATATTCACACTGACGACATTCAGCAATGTATAAAGGAATCACATGATCCCCTGGTTTGAGACTAGTGACACCAGCTCCTACCTCAACCACCACACCAGCACCTTCATGTCCCAAAATTGCCGGAAATAAACCTTCGGGATCGATACCAGAAAGGGTATAGGCGTCGGTATGACAAACCCCAGTGGCTTTAATTTCGACTAACACTTCCCCAGCTTGTGGCCCAGATAGTTCAACCGTTTCAATAGTCAACGGCTTACCTGCGCTGTAAGCTACTGCTGCTTTAACTTGCAACGTCAGCCCTCCTGTATAGTCAATCAACTTATTTGAGTTTATATCGGGGATTGGGGATTGGGGATGGAAAGAGGATGGGGGGATAAGGGGATGGGGAGATGGGGGGAAAGAAGAATTACTTTCTCCCTCATCTCCCTCATCTCCCCATCTCCCCACTCCCCTCAAATATGACTTTGTAAAAATATCATTCTCTAGCTAGATTGGTTAAAGGCGGCGACAGTTGTTTTGACAACGATGTAAACTTGATGTCAGCAGCAAACCCCAAGTAATTTGTCCACCCTCAATTAATAAATTTTGTCACAGCTTATGAACCCTGCCCTAACACAAATTGGCACTCAAATGTCCAACCTGACTGGCGTCAGAGCGATCATGAAGGATATTATCGAAACGTTACGATCTGGTGCAGGGCAGCAGTTTATTAATTTGAGTGCTGGTAACCCGCTGATTTTACCGGAGGTAGAACAGTTATGGCGGGATTGCACTGCACAGCTTTTAGCTAGTTCAGAATATGGTGAAGTAGTTTGTCGCTACGGATCAAGCCAGGGCTATGCACCATTAATTGAAGCGATCGCCAATGACTTTAATAAACGCTACGGGTTAAAATTGGGCGATCGCAATATCTTTATCACCCCCGGTAGTCAAACCCTGTATTTCTACGCCGCTAATATATTTGGTGGCTACACCACCAGTGGCCAGTTAAAACAAATCGTTTTGCCTCTAAGTCCTGACTACACCGGTTACGGCGGTATCTGCTTGGAACCAAAAGCCTTAGTCGCCTACAAACCAACTCTCGATATCGATGCAGCTGCCCACCGATTTAAATATCGCCCAGACTTCAGCCAAGTGACGATTACCGAAAACACTGGTTGTGTCATCTTTTCTCGCCCTTGTAACCCCACTGGAAACGTCCTCACTGACGACGAAGTGAAAAAGATTGCTGCCCTAGCCTCGCCCTACAATCTACCCGTCCTAATTGATTCAGCTTATGCGCCTCCCTTCCCGTCATTGAACTTTACTGAAATGACCCCAGTGTTTGGCGATAATATTCTCCACTGCATGAGTTTATCCAAAGCAGGATTACCAGGAGAAAGGATTGGTATTGCCATTGGAGATGAAAAGTGGATTGAGGTGCTAGAGTGTTTCCAAGCAAACGCGAGTCTGCATTCTTCGCGTTATGGTCAAGCGATCGCTGCCCTAGCAATTAATTCTGGTGCCTTAGTAGAAATTTCTGAGACTGTTATTCGTCCCTTCTACCAAAATAAGTTTACCGTTTTAGAAACTAGCTTAGAACAAGCAATGCCCAAGAATTTACCTTGGTTTCTCCATCGTGGTGAAGGAGCAATTTTTGCTTGGTTGTGGTTAGAAAATTTACCCATCACTGACTGGGAATTTTACCAAGAACTTAAGCAAGTAGGTGTAATTATTGTACCTGGAAGTACCTTCTTCCCCGGTTTAAACGAAGAGTGGGCACACAAGCACCAATGCTTCCGTATTAGCCTCACTGGCAGCGATGAAGAAATTGTCACTGGTATGCGACGTTTAGCCAAAGTAGCCCAAGAAGCCTATCAACGTACCGCTGTCAGTGCGTGAGGAGTACTGAGTGCTGAGTGATAAGTGCTGAGTGATAAGTGCTGAGTGAGGAGTGAGGAGTGAGGAGTTAAGAGTTATTATTCTCCCCCCTACTCCTGTGCCCCTCTGCATCTTCCAATGCCCTATGCCCTATGCCCAATGACAAATGACTAATCCAAAATCCAAAATCCAAAATCCAAAATCCGATGATTGGCTAGAAATTGGTAAGATTGTTGCACCTCAAGGATTGGCTGGGGAATTACGAGTTTATCCTGACTCGGACTTCCCTGAACGATTTGAAGTGCCAGGAAAACGTTGGTTGTTGTGTCCTGGTGAGACAGAACCCCAAGCAATCGAATTATTAGCAGGACGTTACATCAGTAATAAAAACTTGTATGTCATCAAATTAGCTGGAGTGGAAAATTGCAATCAGGCAGAGGCATTGCGGGGTTGTAAGTTAATGGTGCTAGCTAGCGATCGCCCCCAATTAGCCGAAAATGAATATCATGTCCTCGATTTGATTGGTTTGGAAGTCTTCATGCAAGCATCTGGCGAACTTGTAGGGACGGTGGTAGATATCATTCCCGCCGGCAATGATTTGTTAGAAGTAAAATTGCACCCATCTTTTACTACTACCAAAGAACAAATGACAAATGACAAAGCACAAAAGACAGTTTTGATTCCCTTTGTAGAAGCGATCGCCCCAGTGGTAGACTTACAATCTGGTCGCATTGAAATTACACCGCCATCTGGATTATTAGAAATTAATAATTAGTTAAAATTTGGAGGCTGGAAAGTGACTCAAGCTTTACCCAAAATCGTAACTTTTGAGGAATTTGTCAAGTGGAAACCAGAGAATGAACGCTATGAATTGCACAATGGAATAATTACTAAAATGCCTCAACCTGTAGGATACCATGAAGAGGTAACAGGATTTTTAGCCTTTGAACTGACTAGAGAATGTATCCGTTTAAATCTACCTTACTTCATACCCAAAACAGCACTAGTCAAGCCACCTGAAAATGAATCAGGTTATTCGCCAGATGTACTGTTATTGAATCGCCCTAATTTGATAAACGAACTTCTGTGGAAAAAAGAATCTACTATTAGTCAACCCGCATCAATTCCTATAATTGTTGAAGTTGTTAGTACCAATTGGCGTGATGATTACCTCAAAAAATATGCTGATTATGAAGAAATGGGAATTCCTGAATATTGGATTGTTGATTATGCTGCTTTAGGCGGTAGGGAATTTATTGGTAAACCAAAACAACCTACGATATTAATTGGTTCTTTGGATGAAGGTGAGTATCAAATTAGCAAATTTAGGGGTACAGATCGCATCCAGTCCCCAACATTTCCAGAGTTAAATTTAACTGCTCAACAGATTTTTAAAGCGGGTAATAATTCATAGTTCGTAATTCATAATTCATTCATACGCTCTCTATCCTGTGGCCAGAGCCAAGGGATTTAGTCACAAAGGCTGGAAAAATTTTTCATGGGTTAGATGGCCATCATCTGGAAAATAAGTATAATTACATACTGAGCGAATCCGTCAAAATCCTTTTGTAATGGAGTGTCGAAATGACATTAGCAACGACTCCACAAACAAAGCCTTTAACAGATGAAGAATTAGGTAAGATCAATGCCTACTGGCGTGCAGCTAATTATCTTTCCGTTGGGCAAATATATCTACTCGACAATCCGCTACTGAGAGAACCGCTAAAATTAGAACACGTCAAGCCCAGGCTTTTGGGTCACTGGGGAACAACACCAGGGCTGAACTTTATTTATGTTCACCTGAATCGGGTCATTAAAAAATATGACCTCAACACGATCTACATTGCTGGGCCTGGTCATGGAGGCCCCGGACTGGTAGCCAACACCTATCTAGAAGGTACTTACAGCAAGTACTACCACAACATCTCCCAAGATGCTGAGGGAATGAAGAAACTCTTCAAACAATTCTCTTTCCCTGGTGGTATTCCCAGTCACGTCGCACCGGAAACACCTGGTTCCATCCACGAAGGCGGGGAACTAGGTTATGCCCTCGTCCACGCTTACGGTGCTGCCTTTGATAACCCAGACTTGATCGTTGCTGCTGTTGTGGGTGACGGTGAAGCCGAAACCGGTGCTTTAGCGGCTAGCTGGCATTCTAACAAGTTTCTCAACCCCGTGTCTGATGGTGCGGTACTGCCAATTCTGCACTTGAATGGGTATAAAATTGCCAGCCCAACAGTATTAGCACGGATTAGCCATGAGGAATTGGAGAGTTTATTTGTAGGCTACGGCTACAAGCCATACTTTGTAGAAGGTGACGATCCCGCAGATGTCCACCAGCAAATGGCAGCAACTCTAGATACAGCGATCGCCGAAATTCAAAGTATCCAAAGAGAAGCCCGCGTACATGGTTTCACTGAACGTCCCCAGTGGCCGATGATTATCATGCAAACTCCCAAAGGTTGGACGGGGCCGAAGGAAGTGGATGGCAAAAAAACGGAAGGTTATTGGCGATCGCACCAAGTTCCCTTAAGCAACATCGCCAAACAGCCAGAACACCTGAAACTCCTAGAAGATTGGATGAAGAGTTACAAACCAGAAGAACTCTTCGACAGCAACGGTAAGCTAATTGAGGAACTAGCAGAACTAGCTCCCAAAGGGCATCGACGCATGGGTGACAATCCCCACGCCAACGGCGGTATTTTGCTGCATGACCTGAAGATGCCGGACTTTCGAGACTATGCTATAGATGTTTCTCAACCGGGGAAGGCGATCGCTGAAGCTACCAAAGTCAGTGGTAGATTTCTCCGGGATATCATGGAATTTAACCAAGAAAGGCGCAATTTCCGCGTTTTCGGTCCCGATGAAACAGCATCCAATCGTCTGGATACTGTGCTGGAAGTCACAGACCGGACTTGGGAAGCCCAGATTCTCCCCGAAGATGACCATCTTTCACCAGATGGTCGGGTGATGGAAATTCTCAGCGAAACTTGTTGTCAAGGATGGTTAGAAGGCTACCTCCTTACAGGTCGCCACGGCTTTTTCTCGTGTTATGAGGCCTTCATCCACATCATTGACTCCATGTTCAACCAGCACGCCAAATGGTTGAAAACTACCATAGATATTCCCTGGCGGAGACCAATTGCTTCCCTGAATTACTTACTTTCCTCTCACGTTTGGCGACAAGACCACAACGGTTTCTCCCACCAAGACCCCGGTTTTATCGACCATGTGGTTAATAAGAAAGCAGAGATTGTTCGCGTGTATTTGCCCCCCGATGCCAACACTCTGCTATCCGTAACAGACCATTGCTTGAGAAGCCGGAACTATGTCAACGTCATCGTTGCAGGGAAGCAACCGGCGTTGCAGTACCTCAATATGGATGCAGCCGTCAAGCACTGCACCAAAGGCATCGGCATTTGGGAATGGGCAAGCAGCGACCAAGGCGGCGAACCAGATGTAGTACTGGGTTGTGCTGGCGATATTCCTACCTTAGAAACCTTGGCGGCGGTAGATATCTTGCGCCAGCACTTCCCTGACTTAAAAGTGCGGGTAGTGAACGTAGTCGATTTGATGACACTACAGCCAAAAAGCGAACATCCCCACGGTTTGAGCGAAAAAGACTTTGATACAATTTTCACCACCGACAAACCGATCATCTTTGCGTTTCATGGCTATCCCTGGCTAATTCACCGCTTAACCTACCGCCACACTAATCACAAGAACTTGCATGTGCGTGGCTACAAGGAAGAGGGAACCACCACCACCCCCTTCGATATGGTTGTTCTCAACGATCTCGATCGCTTCCATCTAGTAATTGATGTCATCGATCGCGTGGACAAACTCGGATCTAAGGCAGCTTATGTCAAACAGCAGATGCAAGATAAACTGATCGAACATAAGCACTACATTGAGAAGTACGGCGACGATATGCCGGAAATTCGTGATTGGAAGTGGCCATATTAAGTGATACGTTAGGCGATCGCTAACGACAAAAAACCCTAGAGAAAAAAGTCTCTAGGGTTTTGCTAACAAAATGGACGAATATTTGCAAATATTTAAAATGGCATTCATTGCCACTTCATGCTTAAAAAATAATCACTTTATCCTTTAAATGACCAAGCCTCGTTGGGGCGGGAGTCGGGAGTCGGCAGTAGGGAAAAAAATAGCGACCCCAACCACCACTCTACAAGCCCCGTCTTTTAAGACGATTGCAAAGGCCCGAGGTCTCAAGCCCTGGTCAAGAAGATAAAACAGGTGTACTCACTGCCACCAATCTATCCGGCTTCAACATGGCAGGGGATTTGACTAGCAACGAAAGAGGTACTATTTACGCGTATAACGATGCTTCACCCCAATAGGAAAATATTCAGCATCGCCCATTGGCGCTAATGCAACCTGTGGTGTTTGATATTCCACAGGAACATAATTAGCAAACTCGCTATTTAGCCGTAGCAGTTGTGAAAGAATAGAAGATGCGATCGCTTCTCTTCGATCTTCACTACCCTCTATCCCTGGTGCTAACTCCACAACCACAGATAAAAATCGGTTTTTGTCTGCATCTTCTTTCACCTGCAACACAAATTTACCCGTCACCCATTCTTGAATCACTGGTTGTTCTAATCCCACCGTCACATTTTCTGGATAGATATTCGCCCCAAAGTACGAAACTGTAAAGTTAGAACGTCCAAAAACATAAACGAAAGGTAATGAGTGAATACCTCTGGGTGAATGGGGAGTGCTGAATTCTGAATTCTGAATTCTGACTTCTGAATTCTGATTCTCTAACTCTGCAACAGGATCGAATCCCCATTTGGCTAAAAATTCCAGCATGGCATCATAACTAATAATGCCGCCAGTATCCAAGATGTCATAACGCACCAATGGAACACCGTTATCTCCAGAAAATAGCAATGCGCCATCTTGAACTTCAAAAAAGCGGCTGCAAGGATCGTACTGCACTAACGTCGGTAAACGCGATTCGCCGAATAAAGCTTTAGCTGCGTCGGGATTCTCTGCCAAAAAACGACGAATACAAATACTTAACGGCGTTTCATTGCCCAAAACTCCTGCATCCGCAGTGCCGTAAAGTGATGCAAAATCATAGCAGAGATTTTGTGAACCAACTCGTTTACCAACCAAACTCCGCCATTCTTCGCTGAATACTTCTCCCGCCATGACAAATTTAATCTGATATTGCTGCCACTCCACACCACGAGCAATTCCAGTATCAATGACATCTTTCAAAAATGGCGGATATCCCAAAAGTACCACTTGCTCGAAAGCAGAACCCAACTCTTGCACAACTCGCAATATTTCTTCTTTGTTGTTACCGGGAGTGATTACAGTCAGGGGATAACCTTTACTCGCAAGATAGCGACAGCAATTAGTGGTGAACATTCCACCTACCCAAGTACCCAAAGTGAAACAAATCACAGCTAGAGTTCGTCTAGTATCTGTATAAAAACTATCGTGAAAAATCTGTTCAAAACGTGTGGCGATTTGGAGTTCATCTGTGAAAAAACGAGGCCAAAATGTCGGTTTACCACTGGAACCAGAGGAAGCGGCTATCATATCGCACCCTTGGAGTTGTCCGTTGCGGCACAAGTCAGCTAAGGGATAATGCAGTATATAATTTTCTTTAGCGATCGCTGGAAGTTTTTGAAAGTCCTCCAAGCTTTGAATACTCTCAGGATTAATTTCTCTTTCTGCTAAAAAAGCTTTGTAGGCGGGTACGTTAGCCGCTACATCGTGAAATAAACTCAAAGGTATTGAACCTTGAGTGTTGACATGTCGTTGCAGTTGAGTTTCTAGGGGAGTAGAAAGAAAATCTTCAAATGCTTTAATTGCTCGCTGGCTTTGTGATTTACAGTTCATGATACTTATTGTTTATCAAACAGAATTCAGGAGTCAGAATTCAGAATTCAGAATGAATTTCGATCGAAAAAGCAGTGCTTCTCTACAAGACGCACTCGTGTTCGCAGCGTTAGCGACGCAGGAGTGTCTGAATAACCGGCGTTTTTGCATCTTCAAAGGGAGACGCACTCCCGTTCGAGCATCTTGATTCTGACTCCTGAATTGTGAATTCTGAATTCTTCTTCAATTTTTAAGTTCGTAAATAAGTATACAAAAGCATTAGTCTCTATTTAATCAATATTCCTTAGGATAGCAACACCCTACACCTAACGTTTGGTAAGATATCCGAAAACAAGTATACGCTCGTTGTAATCATTAAATAAAACCTTAATTCATCCTTGGGCACCATGCAGGTCTATTGCAGCAAACAACACACGAATGATAATGGCAACCGTTTTTGTACTCTTTGCGGTGAACCATTACCTCTTGCTGTGGGGCAGGTTATAGATAATCGCTATAAAATCATACGTCAACTAGGCCAGGGTGGCTTTGGACGCACTTATTTAGCCCAGGATAAAAATAAATCCCATCAAACCTGTGTGCTGAAGGAATTTGCACCCCAAGTACAAGAAAAACAAGATTTACAAAAAGCTAAAGAATTATTTGAACGAGAAGCCAATGTCCTGAAAAAACTCCAGCATTCTCAAATTCCCCGTTTTCACAGTTCGCTGCAAGTGAACATAGGTACTAAAGATTTTTTCTTTTTAGTCCAAGATTTTGTAGATGGTGACAATTTTGACCAGTTATTAGAACAGCGTCGCTCTCAAGGAAAAGTTTTTAGTGAAGAAGAAGTAATTACCCTACTGCAACAGATTTTACCAGTTTTATCTTACATCCACTCACGAGATGTAGTTCACCGTGATATCTCTCCCGATAATTTAATTTGGCGGCGTTCTGATAACCTTCCAGTGTTGATTGATTTTGGTGGCGTCAAGCAATTGCCGGCTTCTCAAGGTTTTTGGCGCACTCAGTTGGTTGGGAATAACACTTTGCTCGGAAAAAAAGGTTATGCTCCAGAAGAACAGCTAAGACAAGGAAAGGCATTTTTTAGTAGTGATTTATACTCTTTAGCGGTAACCGCATTGGTGTTACTGACGGGGCAAGAACCGCAAAAATTATACGACAGCTATCAGGGAATTTGGTACTGGGGCAAGCAAATCCAAGTGAGTCCCAAACTAGAGTCTGTGTTAAAAAAGATGCTGGCTTATAAACCGAGCGATCGCTATCAACGAGCCGAGCAAGTCCTCAAAGATTTACCATCGCCAAATGCTACCAAACCACCAGCTAATTATATTACCAAGATTAAAACAATGGTAGTTGCTCCTGGAAAACAACGCGCTAGTGCGATTGTTAGTAGATTCCAGAACAGAACCCAAGCAATCGCCAAACCGGCATCTTTCCCCCTTTGGATTCGTCCTTTTGTCATGAGTTTGGGGGGCACAGCTTTAGTTGTCTTAACTGGTGCAGGTGCTTGGGCGGTGGTAAATGCAGTGATTCGTGGGGTATCTTCAATCACCATTCCATCAATTTCCTTACCGCAAATTCCCCAATTACCCAATCCTAGCGGAAAACCAGTCAGCGATCGAAATACAAGTGGCAAGCTTGAGCAACTTATCAGTCGCCGCCAACAGTTAGAAATTTCCGAAGGATTTTTTACGCGCTTCGTAGACGATTCATTTTATACAAAAAATTCCCAACTAAAGGGACGTAGCCTCACATCAAAACCTGAAGACGCTCGTTTTCGGGATGAATGGTACAGTATCGGAGATGAATTTTTAAATAAAATAGAACAAGCTAACCTTAGTACAGCAGCGCGTCGCAAACTGGGGAATTACACCACACAAGATTACGAAAGATGGAGACGACAAGCGCGATCGGGGGAATTCGGAGACTATACAATTAGTCAGTTGAACAAAGAAACAAATGAAAAATTCGATCGGTTGTTTCCTGACCAAGACCGTGGGAAACTCAATCAGCAAACTTTCGGTCAAATTTGGTATGCGATCGCAGCCGATCGAATTAGTAAAGTACAATCTGCCAAGTAACGGGACACGGGGACACGGAGACGCTCTTACGCGGGGAATAACAAATGACAAATGACAAATGACAAATGACAAAATTATATTGTTCTAAAGGACATGAAAATTCCCCAAGTAGTCGGTTTTGTCTTCAGTGTGGTGAGAAGTTATTGGATACGCCCATGAGTTATGGTATACAAGCAGGATTAACTTTAGGCGATCGCTATGTGATTGTCCGTCAAATCGGTCAAGGTGGCTTTGGACGCACTTATTTAGCTGAAGATGTTAACCGTTTCCGCGAACTTTGTGTTTTAAAGGAATTTTCGCCCCAAGTCCAAACCGCTTACGTTGTCGAAAAAGCTGAAGAACTTTTTGAAAGAGAAGCGAGTGTTCTCTATAAGTTGCAACATCCCCAAATTCCCCGTTTCCGCGAACTGCTTCGCATTAACTTACAGGGCAGAGAATATCTGTTTTTAGTGCAAGATTATGTAGAAGGGGAAACTTACAACTCTTTGTTAAATGCTAAAACAAAGCAAGGTTTGCGCTTTACAGAAGCTGAAGTGCGCCAATTATTGCAGCAAATTTTGCCAGTGTTGGAGTACATCCACTCACTAGGTGTAATTCATCGAGATATTTCTCCAGATAATTTAATTCTTCGCACCGTTGACCAACTACCAGTATTAATTGATTTTGGCGGTGTCAAACAAGTAGTAGCAACTGTAGCTTCCCAATATTATCAACCTGGTGGAATGGCATCTTCCCCATCACCAACCCTATTAGGTAAAGTAGGATTTGCTCCCCCAGAACAGATGCAAACTGGGCTAGTGTCTCCCCACAGTGACTTGTATGCCTTGGCAGCAACAGTGTTGGTTTTACTGACAGGTAAACTACCCCAAGAATTAATTGATACTTATAATTTAACCTGGCAATGGCGACGAGAAGTTAGCCTGAGTCCCCTTTTAGGACAAGTAATAGATAAAATGCTATCTGCCAGACCAGGCGATCGCTATCAATCAGCCCGTCAAATACTCCAAGCCCTCAACCCGCCTCCACCAAACTATACCCCCACTCAATACCCCACCCCACCACAACCCACATCCGCCACCGTCGCTGTCTCCCCTCCACCCCCCTCATCTCCCTCATCCCCCTCATCCCCCTCATCTCCTTCCCAATGGACACCAACAAAAACCTTCCTCACAGCACTAGTAGCAGTTGGTACAGCCGGATTAATTTTCTGGGGAGTCACTAGCAACCGCGATCGAGGAGGAGTTGAACCTGGTCCCACACCCAGTCCAATCCCAACCAGTAACCAGCCAGTCGATCCCTTAGCCCAATACTCACCAGCCGAACGCCAGCGCAAACAAAGATTAAGCGATCGCCGTCAACGGTTGGGTATTGATGAGAGGTTCTACATTAACTTAGTGAATCAAGTTTTTTGGGACAAAAATCCCAGTTTACGAGGACGGACTCTCAGCAATGGTTCCGAAGACGAGAGTTTGCGGGCAGAATGGGATAAAACAGCTTCAGAATTGCTGGAAAAGCTTGCACCACTGAGTTTCAGTGCCCGCCGACAACTGGGAAATTATACAACTGCTGAACGCGATCGCTGGAAAGTCGAAGTCAACCGCATCAACGTTGGTAGTCGTTCTTTGTACGATTTGGGTGATGCAGCATTTTTAAGTGTATTCCCTGAGCAAAGAGGTAAAAACTTTTTAGATCAGCCCATTGGACAAGTTTGGTACGGGTTTGTGAGCGATAAACTCAGTGCTATCCTGGCCGGTAGTGCTTTCCAGAAACTTGTCTTCGATGTGGGCGCTACCAGCAAAACAGTCAGCGGAACTCTTCAACCTGCTGCTGGTAAAGTTTTTATTGCTGAACTTGCCAAAGACCAAGCTATGGAATTGAAGCTACAAGCAAATTCCCAAGTTTTATTATCAGTCTACTCACCCTCAGGAAAAATCAAACTTTTAGAAGATTCTACCCAGCGTACTTTATCAAGTAAATTACCAGAAAAGGGTTTTTACGAGTTTGTCATTGTTTCCACAGCATCGAAACCGATAGATTATAAACTCACCATTACAGCCCAAACTCCCACCCCAGTTGCATCTCCAACACCAACGCCTACGGAAACACCAACCCCCACACCAACTCCTACAGAAACTCCCACATCAACTCCCACACCAACTCCCACACCAACTCCCACACCAACTCCCATAGAAACCCCCACACCTGAACCTACACCGACGCCTAGTCCTGAGGTGACGCCTTAGAGTAATAAAAATTAAAAACATCAGCCTTGCTGAGTAGAGGAAGAAAGCCTCATCGCCACTCAATTATGAAAAACTTGCTACCAATTGTACAGCCATGATTGCGTTGCTCCTTCGCGTAGCCGTCCCATCCCTTCTACCCAAAACCCTCATGTAGAGACGCGATTCATCGCGTTTTCAAAGACTTGGTTTTTCTACTTATTATTAAAATCTCTCCGCGTAATATCATGTCCGGATAATTAGTTATGATTCCCAAAGTCATTGCACCCCACCCCCAACCCCTCCCCGCTCTTCGGGAGGGGAGACAAAGCGTAGCTTTGGCGGGGTGGGGTTCTTGGGGTTTAATAAGTAATCAAGCGGACATGATATAAGAGCGTCCCCGTGTCCCTGCGTCAGTTCTAATAATCAGTCTTCAACCAAACATCATATGACGCTCCTGCGGTGATTTTCCAATTTAGAAAATTAGTCAGCCTGATAGACATAACAAAGTATAGTTTGTATAGTCAGCTTTGTAATCAAACTTTAGTTTTAGATTGGAGACTTAAAACATGTCTACTGATACTCACATAGTTGCTTACGTTGAAGAAAGCGAATTTGATGTTGTTTTAAATGGAAGTGAAGAGCAAGTTGTTGTTGTTGACTTTACTGCTACTTGGTGTGGTCCCTGTCGCCTGATTAGTCCGTTAATGGATCAACTCGCCGAAGAATACAAAGGTCGTGCGAAAGTTGTTAAGGTAGACGTTGACAACAACAAGCCGATCTTCAAAAAATTTGGTCTTCGCAGCATTCCAGCAGTTTTAATTTTCAAAGATGGTGTTTTAGCAGAAACTATCGTGGGAGTTTCTCCTTACGAGCAGTTCACCAACGCTATTGACAAGCTTCTTTAGTTAATTCGTAATTCGTAATTGAAGAAGAATTCAGAATTCAGAATCCAGCAATCTTTAATTATGAATTATGAATTACAGGAGATTTCAAGGAAAGTGAAGTACACCATCTAGGTCTGGTAGCAAGGTGTGGAGCCTATTATAATTCTGAATTCTGCTGTATACATTTTTAAATGTTCTGTTTTCGTCTGTAATGTGCTTGAAGTAATCCACTTGGATATTGTTTTGAGTGAATAAGCTCCAACTTTTTTTCGGGGCTAGGTGGTGGAAAAAGGCGTATCCCATCACCTAAAATAATTGGAATAGTTGAAATAATATATTCGTCAATCAAGCTATGTCCAAGAAACGAATTAATTAACGCTCCACCGCCAACTAACCAGATATTTTTAAAGCCTTGCGCCTCTATGCTTGCTAATGCGTGGTCCACTGTGTCGGAAACAAATACAACGTCCTTGCGGTCAGATTTGAGGTGTCGTTGGGTAAAAACAAAAGATTTCTTTTTCGGATAAGGCCACTCGCCGAAACTAAGGCTTAGCTCATATGTCTTGCTACCCAAAACAATAGCATCAATCGATTCGTAGAAAGCAGCATAACCGTAATCTTCTCCTTGAGCCTCAACTATAGATAACCAATCAATTCCTCCATCGCAACGAGCAATGTAGCCATCCAAACTAGTTGCAATATAGAGTGTAACTTTCGTCATTTGTCATTTGTCTCCCTCATCCCCCCACTCTCTTTTACCATGTCTGCTGCACCCAATTGCAAGGCATAGAGGTTCGCATAAACACCCTGTCGATCGATGAGTTCTGCGTGAGTTCCCTGCTCTACAATTTGTCCTTGTTGAATTACTAACACTTTATCTGCCTGAGTAACTGTACTGAGGCGATGGGCAATTACGAAACTAGTACGACCTTGCAGCAAGCGGGCGATCGCAGTTTGTACTAGCTGTTCTGTGCGGGTATCGATACTGCTGGTGGCTTCATCGAGTATGAGAATTCGGGGATTAATTAACACCGCACGAGCAATACTGATGAGTTGTCGTTGTCCCTGACTCAAGGGAGCGCCTTTTTCACCCAATCGAGTTGTATAGCCCTGTGGTAATGAGGTAATAAATTCATGGACATTGGCCATCTGTGCAGCTCCTTCGATATCAGCTTGGCTAGCATAGGGACAACCAAAGGCGATGTTTTCTGCAACGGTGCCACTAAATAAAATATTGTCTTGCAGGACGATACCAATCTGACGGCGTAGACTTGCTTGAGTAACGCTACGTACATCAATGTCATCAATTTTAACTGCACCACCAGATACATCGTAGAAGCGCAAAATCAAGTTAACGATCGTAGTTTTTCCCGAACCTGTCCCTCCTACTAACGCAACCATCTGCCCTGGATAAGCATGTAAATTTACCCCTTTGAGAACCAGTTGGTCAGGATTGTAGCCAAATTTAACATTCTCAAATCTGACTTCACCTTGAATGGGTGGCATTTCGGTAGCATCAGGGGCATCTTCGAGTTGTGACGGTTCATCCAGCAACAGAAAGATTCGTTCTAGTCCAGCGAATGCAGATTGAGCTTGGGTGTAAAACTGGCTGAGAATTTGGATGGGGCGGAAGAACTGCTGTACATAAAGTAAAAAGGATGTCACCACACCCACCGTTGCACCTCCAGTCACTGCCAGATAACCACCATAAGCCAACACACCTGCGGTTGCTAGTGTGTTGAGAAAATCGATGGACGGCAAAAAGGCAGAAGTAATTGCCACAGCCTGGACGTTAGCATCACGATTGGCGGCGTTGAGAATCTCGAATTCTGCAATGTTGGACTGTACGCGATTAAATGCCTGTGCTTCCCGCACACTACCAATATCTTCTTCCAGCTTGGCGGAAAGCTCCCCAATGGTTTGTCGCGTGACGCGAAATCTGGATCTTGCCCAACGTGCAAACAAGCTTGTGGTAAAAATCATCAGTGGCACTACTAGGTTGCTCAACAAGCCAAGTTTCAGGTTAATTGAGAGCATAGCAATCACAATGCCGATTAAACTGAAAGTGTTACCTAGCATTTGGGCGATCGTTAGTCCAAATGCTTGATTCACAGTGTTGACATCATTCAACAAGCGGCTCATTAAATCCCCTGCTTCGCTACGGTCAAAAAAGCTCAGGGGTAAACTTTGGATTTTAATGAAAATGTCTTGCCTGAGTTGAGCTAACAATCGCTGCATAATCCAGCCGACTCGAATAATTTGACCCCGGATTGCCAAGACACCAACTGCGTAATTCAGCGCAAGTAGCCCTAATAACAGCAGTAGTCCCTGCAAATTTCCTTTTGCAATCAGGTTATCAATCGACCAGCCAAGAAAGAATGGCCCAATTGCTTGGGTGATAGCACCAATCAATACCAATGTGACGGCAATGGGAATTTCTTTGCGATAGGGTCTTAGGTATTGCAAAAAGCGCCCTAGAGTGGAGACTTGCTTACTAGCTTGTTCTTCGGATACAACAACCGCACCTGTACTTCTCATTTGTTCTCCTTCTGCTTTACCTGAGATTCCAAAATTACCCCGTAAAGTGGGCTGGTTTGCATCAATTCTTCGTGAGTGCCTTGTGCTACCAATCGTCCTTTCTCCATGAGAAAAATGCGATCGGCATTCTTGACAGTGCTAATGCGTTGAGCCACCACAAAGGTTGTACAAGCTTTTTGGCGCATGAAACCATCTAATTCGGCTTGAATTTGGGCAGCAGTTTTGGCATCCACAGCAGAGGTACTATCGTCCAAAATCAAAATACTGTAATCGGTGAGTAAGGTACGAGCGATCGCAATTCTTTGTTTTTGCCCACCAGACAAACCCACACCTCGTTCACCCACAATCGTTTCGTAGCCATCGGGCAGACTGATGATGAAATCGTGGATTTGTGCGGTTTTTGCCACCTCAATCACTTCTTCTAAGGTTGCATTGGATTTTGCATAGGCAATATTTTCCCGGATTGTGCCAGAGAAGAGTGTGGTTTCCTGAAACACAATACCGATACGAGATCTGAGGCTTTTGAGGTTGAAACTTTTGACATCCCGTCCATCAATGCGAATAGCTCCCCTTGTGACATCGTAAAAGCGGGGAATCAAATTCATAATTGTGCTTTTTCCAGAACCAGTCATGCCTAGAACGGCGATTAGCTCATTGGGCTTGGTTTCAAAGGAAACTTCTTTGAGAGTTTCCGCAGTTGCTCCTGGATAACGAAAGGAAACATTCTCAAAAGTGATTCTACCACCACAGGTGTCAAAAGGGATGGCATCAGGGCGATCGCTAATTTCTATCTCTGCGTCCACAACTTCGTAAACGCGTTCCCCAGAAGCAGCTGATTGAGCGATCGCAGGTGCCGCAAATCCAATCAATAAAATTGGTTGGAGAATTAACGCTAGGTAGGAGTTAAACGCCACCAGTTCACCAACGGAGAACCTCTTTCCAACTACTTCGGCTCCCCCATAACCGAAAACTGCCAGTGTTACCAAATTACTTAACAAAAAGATAAACGGGAAGGTATTACGGATGGCGCTAATGGTCATCATGTTTGCCTTGACGAGGCCATCATTCAGGGTAGTGTAACGCGACCTTTCGGCAGACTCCCGCACAAACGCTTTCACCACCCGTATTCCAATTAAATTCTCTTGTAATACAGCGTTGAGGTCGCTTAGTTGCTCTTGTACTTGCCGAAAAAGTTTGTTATTCCGAGCGACGAATCGCGCCATTAACCATGCAGTTATGGGTACTACTGTCAGAGTAATCAGTGCTAATTTCCAGTTCATCACCAGCAAAAGTACTGCAATACTCACCAATGTCACAACCCCACCAATCACCTGAATCAGACTAGTCCCAACAAATGTACGGATTTGGTCAACATCACTGGTAACACGAGTTAATAGTTGAGAAGTCTGCGCCTGGTCATGATAGCTGAAACTGAGATTTTGAATTTTGCTGAAAATTTTGTTTCGCAGATCGTAAGCCACACCTTGAGAGGCCGCTTCTGCCAAATAGCTTTGTCCAAAGTTAAATAAACCACGAGCGATCGCTGCAACTACCATCCAGCCAGCGCTAATTAGCACAATTTCTAAGTTTTTTTTGGTAATCCCTTCATCGATTCCCCACCGAAATAGTTGCGGGGTAACCGCGTTGGCGATCGTCAACAGCAATAAGCTTACCAAGGCTCCCAGCGAAGTCCATCGGTAAGTACTCAAACTACCCAGCACGCGCTGGATTGGTTGCATTGACGAATTTTCCCGGAGTTCTGGTTGTTGAACCAATGGAATTCACCCTGTGTTTTGGAAAATTATCTCTTACTTTGATTCTAAAAAACCACTTACTGAAGTTCAGTATGAGGAATATAGGATAAATTTGTAACCTTGGCAGTTACTACACTTTGTTATTTTTGAAACTTGTAAATTAAATTTCCTCACAATTGCTCTGGATTAATTCCCCGCTCTTTTAGTAGAGTATGTAAAGCTTCTAACTGAGCTTCGGCAAGTTCTGCTCGCTGGCGTTGTTGTTCGGCTGCGGCTTGGGCAAGTTCTGCTCGTTCTCTTTCTTGTTGTCGTTGTTGGTCTAGTTCCAAATGGGTAAGAAAGCGATCGCCATCAGGGCGATAAATTTGCAGTTCTTCCTCACTCAACTCGAAACGCACCCCCAATCTAGGACTCACCCAACCAACCATTTGGTCAATAACTTCTAACCGTGAGTTACGACGCTGCCAACCCGTCAAGTCAACTACATCAGGTTCATATAAATAATATTCTTCCACACCGTAGCGCTCATAAAACTCGAATTTCTTCGCCATTTGAGAAATCCGGTTTCCAGGCGACCAAATTTCAAACACCACCTGCGGGGGAATGTTGTCTTCAAGCCACTGTTTATAAGAACCTCGGTATCCTTTTGGTCTACCAAAGACTACCATTACATCCGGAGCTTGGCGCAGCTTGTTATCATCTTCCACCGGATACCATAACAAGTCCCCAGCGACAAACACATTTGGGTCGTTGGCGAATAGCAGTTCTAAATTATTTTTAATCCAGACAATTAATTCAAACTGCTTAGTGTTGTCTGCCATCGGCTGTCCATCGCTGTCAGGGTAGATAATGCCTTTTGGGGTGGAAGATGGTAGCTGTGTAACCATTGCGATGATTCTCAAATGATTCTTAGAGGATGGGTGAGCGATCGCTTTTCCCGCACTGTTCTTATTTCACATCGTAGCTTGACCAAACCTAGTGGAATCTATTTAGTATTTTTACTTAAATACTAATATACATAAACTCAGTAATGTTTCTATGGAAAAATAAGTGAATATGTGTCAAAACAATAATCATCGCACTTATCTGCTGCACTGTCTTTAGTCTACTGTTGAGATAATTTATTCCATACCATAGTTATTTATGAGTAAGAAAATAATTGAAGTTGCTTTTAAAAAAGCTTTTAATGAAATCGATTTGCTTCAAGCGAAGATACACCAAAAGCAAGGATTCTGGTTTTTTGAAATTCATAGATATTCTCCTGAAGATTTGGAAAAATCAGAACATCATCACAAAATTTATTCTATAACTGAGAAATTAGGAAGTGATGTCTATAATTGGCATAATTTAGGAAAACTAAGTAATAATGATTTTAATTACTATCATGAAGAAAGAGGAAAATTAGAAGATAAGCTTCATTTTGTAAACATGGAAATTACTAAGAGACAACCTACTTGGGTTGAGGAAACTCTGGGCTTGCTAAATAAAATCACACAAGCAATTATGGATAATTTACCAACCTTAGTCAGACCGATGTTACCACCGATACTATCAAAAGTATTTGGATTTTTACCGGGTAACCGCCAAAGAGCTTTAAAAGGAAAGTAAGAATTAGATAGTTTATTCGATACAACAAGCTTTTACTGTTGATTTCCAATATTGATGAGGAGTCAATACAGTTCGGTTAAGGTTTTTTGATCAAAATTCTACATGACAAAGACAAGGGTAAATCGCCGTCAAGACAAAGAATTGATTGTTGTAGAGACGGCGATTTATCGCGTCTCTTGCTTAACCGAACAGTATTGGATGAGGAGTTAATTCAACAACGGCTAGGTTTTGAGTTTTGATCCTTCAAAAATACAGACAGTATATTGGGTTTGTCGTAGTATGATTCGCCTCATGATATTTAAAGTACAATCCTCATACTCAAATCCAACCACTTCGACTGAGTAATCGGCGCACTGCTAGAAATATAATCCACACCCGTCTCTGCAATACCTCGAATAGTCTCCAAAGTCACATTCCCCGAAGCCTCAATTTTCACCCGGCTATCCTGCTGACGAATCAATTCCACCGCCTGATGCATCATATCCAAAGGCATATTGTCCAACATAATAATGTCAGCTTGATGCTCCAAAGCTTCCCTCACCTGTTCTAAACTTTCCGTCTCTACTTCTATTGTCAAAGGATAAGGAATCTGAGAACGAACACGTCTAATAGCTTCCTCAATTCCCCCAGCCGCCGCAATATGATTATCCTTAATCATCACCGCATCATCCAACCCCATGCGGTGATTAGTCGCCCCACCCACAGCAGTCGCATACTTTTCCAACAGTCTTAGCCCTGGTGTAGTTTTGCGCGTATCCACCAACCGAGCAGGTAAATCAACAATTTTCTCTACATATATATTAGTCAGCGTGGCAATTCCACTCAACCGCATAGCCAAATTCAGCGCTACCCGTTCCCCCATTAGCAACGCATCCAGCGAACCATGAATTTCAGCTACTACCTGTCCCGGCTCACATCTTGCGCCTTCAGCCGTCACAGCCACAAAACTCACATTTTCATTCAAAATCTGAAACACCCTAGCTGCAACTGGTAAGCCAGCAATTATTCCTGGAGCCTTCGCTATCCACTTGGCTGTTCCTGGTGTGACATCTTCAACGAGTAAGGTATTTGTGGTGCGATCGCCCCGCCCAATATCTTCCAACAACCAACCACGCAACAGCGGATCTAAAACTAGCCAGGGCGGCAAAACACCAAAATTCCTCACAGCTTTATTCCTTCCTTAGGTACTCTCAGGAATACTATAGCCTAAAACCCTTGCTATATAAGGCTTTTAGCAATACTCAAAAAAAAGGGCAAAAGAATTTTGAAAAAGTGGTTGACACTCTTAAAGAGGTTCGCTATATTGAATAAGTGCCTGAAGCGAAGCGAAGCAAAGCGACGCGGGAGGGACACCGAACCATGAAAATATTATAGTTTGAAAGCCATTATACAACAAGTGGCCTGCGTCAAGTAAATAAAATAACCAAGCTGAGGTTAAAAAAGAGCAGCTAATGAGCTAAAAAACAAACAAACCAAAACGGAGAGTTTGATCCTGGCTCAGGATGAACGCTGGCGGTATGCTTAACACATGCAAGTCGAACGGAATCTTCGGATTTAGTGGCGGACGGGTGAGTAACGC
>JAESFX010000239.1_pt1 | contig 38181 bp, 30 predicted proteins | sample 9269501 | NCBI WGS metagenome assembly JAESFX01 (sample SAMN14515570, study PRJNA621655) | algae metagenome | isolation source: Desmonostoc geniculatum HA4340-LM1 and co-occurring heterotrophs from cave... | place: USA: Maniniholo cave, Kauai, Hawaii | collected 2009-07-28
GTGCGAGGCTCAGGTTACTGGGGTAAGCTTTACTCATGTTGCTCTCTCGGTGCTGTTTATTATCTATTCACAGCGTATACTGAGAGAGCTTTTTTACAACATACCTGACTTTTCAAACACCCTCTTAATCTAAAACTATACTTCTGGCAGAAGATGTAAAAAAATATTAGACATATTAAATTAAAATCAATATTAATCAAAGTTCCTAAATAATTCAGGTAAGCGTGCTATAACGCCAACTTGGAATCGGCTAAAAACTTTGTTACAATCCGCAACACACAAACTATGAACTCTACCACCGAAAAACGTATCGCCTTGATTTCCGTCCACGGAGACCCGGCGATTGAAATAGGGAAAGAAGAAGCTGGGGGACAAAATGTTTACGTGCGCCATGTGGGTGAAGCGTTAGCGCAGCTAGGCTGGGAAGTTGATATGTTTACCCGCAAAGTCAGTCCGGAGCAAGAATCGATTGTTCAACATAGCGAGAATTGTCGAACTATTCGTTTAAAAGCAGGCCCCCTGGAGTTTGTGCCACGAGATGATATTTTTGGATATTTAGAAGAATTTGTCGATAATTTCCTCAAATTCCAAAAAGAAAATCGCATTACATACCAGTTAGTTCACACTAACTACTGGCTTTCTAGCTGGGTAGGGATGGAGTTGAAGAAGAAAATCCCAGGACTTAAACAGGTTCATACCTACCACTCTTTAGGAGCGGTGAAGTATAACACGATAGAGAATATTCCACTGATTGCTAGTAAGCGATTGGAAGTGGAAAAAGAAGTGTTGGAGACAGCAGAACGCATTGTAGCGACGAGTCCGCAGGAAAATCAACATATGCGATCGCTCGTTTCCACTGAAGGTAATATAGATATTATTCCCTGCGGTACAGATATTCAGCGATTTGGTTCCATTGGACGACAAGCAGCCAGATTGGAATTGGGAATCGATCAAAAAGCCAAAGTTGTATTGTATGTCGGTCGTTTTGACCCACGCAAAGGTATAGAAACCTTAGTGCGTGCAGTAAATGAGTCTCAACTCCGGGACTCCAACAACCTCCAGCTAATTATTGGTGGTGGTAGCACTCCAGGTAACAGCGATGGAATTGAGCGCGATCGCATTGAGCAAATTGTCAACGAATTAGGGATAAGTGACTTTACCAAGTTTCCTGGTCGTTTGAGTCAAGATGTTTTACCAACTTATTACGCAGCAGCCGATGTTTGCGTTGTTCCCAGTCATTACGAACCCTTTGGACTCGTGGCGATCGAAGCGATGGCCAGTAGTACACCAGTGGTAGCGAGTGATGTGGGTGGACTTCAGTTTACTGTAGTCAACGAAGAAACTGGTTTATTAGCACCAGCGCAAGATGTAGCCGCCTTTGCAAATGCGATTGATCGAATTCTGTTGAATCCAGAATGGCGGGAGCAATTGGGTAAAGCTGGTAGAAAGCGCGTCGAAACTAAGTTTAGTTGGGATGGCGTCGCCAATCAACTAGGTGAACTCTACAACGAGATTTTGCAAACAGATCGAAAACTAGAACCAGCATTAGCTACCAAATAACCTTCTTTGGTAATAGGTAAAGCCGTCCTTCTGGGACGGGGTTTTAGACTAAAATTTTCGATAATTATCAACTGTAGGGGCGCACAGCTGTCATTGGTGTCAACTTAAGCTCAAATGCTTGTCCCACATACGCTTTACCCGACCCTAACCCTCCCCGATGTATTGGGGAGGGAACTAAATTCCTTTTTCCCCCCAATCCATCGGGGGGATTAAGGGGGGTAAAACGTCTGTGGGACGAGGGTTTCACGTTAAGTTGACACCAATGCACAGCTGTGCGCCCCTACATAGTATAGATGTAGCCTGTTAACTTGACGCTTTTTCAGATCATGCCAGTCTGAACTAGACACGATAGCATATACTGGGCATCTATGTTTGAATATTAATAATTCATTTTTGTGCAACCAGTTGACTTTACCACCCTAAAAGCTGCTTGTAGCGAACTACGCACGAACTGGCTACCCTCACGGACAGAACAAGTTTACCAGCGCGATCGCTATACTATTGTCATAGCATTACGCACCTTGAAACAGCGGGGTTGGCTAGAGATTTCTTGGCATCCTCAAGCTGCACATATTTGCATCGGCGATCCGCCACCACGAATTCCCGATACCTTCACCTTCAGCCAACAACTGATACACCAATTGGGTGGTTTAGCCTTAGTGGCAATTGAAGCGATCGCTCCTTGGGAACGTGTGATTGATTTACAATTTGCTCGGCGTCCTGGAGAAAGCGCCCTGTATCATGTGTATGTGGAAGTTATGGGCAAGTATAGCAACGTCATTCTCACCGACGCTAGCAATATAATAATCACAGCTGCCCATCAAGTCAGTCAGCAACAATCTAGTGTCCGTCCCATCCAAACCGGACAACCTTACGAAACACCACCGAAACTTACTGGGACTATCCCTAATTTAGGTGAATCTCAAGAACGCTGGCAAGAACGGGTAAGTTTAGTACCAGGAGCAATCAAGCGGCAATTACTCAAAAGTTATAGTGGTTTAAGTGCTGCACTGTTAGAGACAATGTTGTTAGCAGCAAATATCCCACCAGAAACATCTACCGATACCCTCAAAGCTGAAGATTGGCAAAGATTGTTTGAGCGTTGGCAAGAATGGCTGCAAGCGTTGGATTCGAGTCAATTTCAACCCGCTTGGACAAAAGACGGCTACACAGTGATGGGTTGGGGTGGAGTAGAAAGCGTCAAAAATACCCAAGAATTACTCAACCGTTACTACACTGACCAACTCAATCAACAGTTATTTTCCCAATTGCGCCATCAGTTGAGTCAAAAATTGAATAATATTTTGGCGAAATTACGCAACAAAGCTCAAACCTTTAAGACACGCTTGCAGCAATCAGATCGAGCCGATGAATATCGCCAAAAAGCTGATTTATTAATGGCTCACCTGCAAAACTGGGAACCGGGGATGAAAGAGATAATTATCCCAGATTTTGAGAGTAATGAGCCAGTAGCGATCGCTCTGCAACCGGATAAAAATGCCGTCCAAAATGCCCAAAGTCTTTACAAACAGCACCAAAAACTCAAACGCGCTCGTTCTGCTGTGGAACCGCTACTTTTAGAAGTGCAGACAGAAATTGATTATTTAGAGCAAGTACAAGCTGCCATCGACCAGATAGAAATGTACCAAACAGCAGAAGATTTGCAAGCTTTAGAAGAAATCCGCGAAGAACTCATTGGGCAAAAATATCTCGAAGATCCAGAATACCGCAACCGCAGCAGCAATGAAGCCCCCAGCACCAACTTTTATCATTACCGTACCCCCAGCGGCTTTGAAGTATTAATCGGTCGCAACAATCGCCAAAATGACCAATTAACTTTTCGTGTAGCTGGAGATTATGACCTCTGGTTTCACGCTCAAGAAATTCCAGGTAGCCATGTGTTGCTACGTCTTGAACCCGGTGCTGTTGCAGAAGAAGCTGATTTGCAATTCGTAGCGAATCTTGCCGCTTACTACAGTCGCGCCCGTCAGAGTGAGCAAGTGCCAGTAGTATACACTCAGCTAAAACACGTCTACAAACCCAAAGGAGCAAAACCGGGAATTGCCATTTATAAGCAAGAAACCATCCTTTGGGGAAAACCGCAATTAGTCATTGGTCATTAGTCATTAGTCATTGGTCATTTGTTTTTCTTTGCGTCCCCGCGTCCCTGCGTCTCCCTCATCCCCCTCATCTCCCCACCTCCCCACTCCCCACCTCTACCCTGCGTTGTACCGAATTCTCCTTATAGATAGAGGCTTTTAAGCTTTGCTTATATCTTTTTTTGATGAAATTTTCTGAAAAATCTGTGTTGGCTGTTACAATATTGTTAAGAAAAGTTGCCCGTTGCATTTTAGGAACGCGCAATTGGGTTTTAACTCTCTTGAGAAGACAACGCGAAAAAATATTTTTTAGACCGGCTGTGGGAGGCTGGTCTTTTTGTTATGAGCAGCAAACTTTTTCTTGGATTTTGGCCAAACAATTTTGGATTTTGGATTGACTCCATACCTTTCCCTTGCACGTTGCTGCTTTGACATCACACACAAAAAAAAGACGCCAACTTATCTTTTGCGTCTTGATTTGGAGATTTTGAAAATTAGAAACTGAATGTGGTTCTCAATGCACCAATAACAACATCATCATTATCATTGTTATGATCTGGGGATGTTAGCCAAATGACTCCTGGAGTAATGGTGATATTATCACTGAGCTTATATTGGTAGAATGCTTCCAGATGATAAGATGTATCCTCATCTTCAGCTAATCCTACGAGGCTAGAACTCGTGACTCTGGGTTCTACACCCGCAATAATACCTGCTAAACTACCTTTTGTACCGAGGTCGGGGAAGCCAAGGGTAACGGCATAGTTCCAAATGTCAACGTCTCCACGGTTTCCTCTCAAGCTTCGGGTGTTGGTGTATCCAGCCCAACCACCTAAAACTATGTTATTAGTAATGCCGATGGATGCTTGCACACCGTAAGAATTACTGGAAAATCCTACTTGATCTTCTGGTAAACCCTGGATGGCTGCTATATCTTGGAAGGTTGCGGCATTGCTACCTGTGGCTAGTGGTTGGTTGTAAGAATTGATGTAAGTTAAACCAATAGAAATGCGATCGCTTGGCTTAACCATCAACTGTGCCAAGGCACCATAAGAACCATTGAACAAACCATTATTAGGTGTAGGGTCATTAGCTGTACCACTCAAATACCCTAGACTTAATGCTAATTTTTCGCTAAATTCGTATGTCAATCCCAACCCTGCGCCGCCTATCTGGTTATAAATTGGGTTGCGTGTACCAAAGGTGGACAAAGCACCAAAAGCGCCATCACCGTCAAAGATATTCACAGTACTAGTCAGGTCATCTGCTGCACCTGCATTGGCAATGGCGATGACTTGTGTCTTTTTGCCCAAGGGAAATTTGTAATACAGTGCATCGATCGCAGCACTAGTAGTACCATCCTCACCAGCAAAGAATAAATTGCCCTCTGGTGTACCAATGTCAGGGCTGAGAATATTATTCGCCTGGATTCTAGTAAATAGCGTATCTTGCCCTGTAAAGCTGGTAACAAATTCTACCCGCGCCCTTACGCCCAAAGTAGTGTTTTCGTCTGTAATTTCCGCACCGTTGACTGTATTTCCTGACAAAACATCGCTGACAACCGCAACAACTTGGCCTTGCAGTTTGGTTGTAGTAGAAAATTGATTCGCTTCCAATTCCGATGTACGTGCTTCTAGTGCATCTACACGACCCCGGAGTGTGGCTAGTTCGGCGGAAAACTCTTCTTGTAGCTTTTGTAATGTGGCTAAATCTTGTTTGTTAACTAAATCACCTGTGGCTGTGGCAATTAGTTCATTAACGCGATCGAGACAAGCATTCAAACCAGCAGCAAATTCATACCGCGTCAGCGCCCGATTCCCACGATAAGTGCTATTTGGATATCCTGCAATACAACCATAGCGTTCTACCAGCGATTGCAACGCTTGGAAAGCCCAGTCTGTGGTTTGCACATCTGATAACTGAGACACTGAGGTAACTTGCCCCATTGTCTTATTTTGAGCTATGTTCCGATCTTTAATGTTTGGACTAGCTAAAACTTCTGGTTGATTGATTTGGGAAGTGCCAGATATTTCACCTGCAAATGCAGCAGTACTAAGAAATAACATTGCACTGCATAGTGCTGGACTAACTAGCAGATATTGACGAAATTTTTGCATTTTTCTTCTCACACTTATCTACAATTCGCACTCACACCGCGCTTTTTTGAAAGCACATTTTATTAAAAACTCGTCAGTAATCTTATCATAAATATGCAAGATTTTTAACAAAAAATGTCAATCAATCCTAATTATTTTGGGAAAAGTTAATTGCAGAAGTGTGCTGTTAAAAAAATATTTTATTGTAATTGTTTACACTATTAATACTGAAATAATAAGTATTTTTTGATTGAGAATGATAATTATTATAGTATAAGATGTAGAATAAGTATCATTGTCAACAAAAATTGTGGCAAAGGCACAGCAAGCATTGGTTTTGGGGAGAAAACACCGTGATGGGGAATTGCAGAGGATTTAGAATAAGCAGACAACGAAAGGGCATTGTGTCATTAATTGCTCTGCTAATATTGTCAATGGCTGTTGGCTGTAGCGAATCGAATCAGAATCAAGGAACAACTGTTCAACAGTCGCCGCAAGCACAGGAGGCTGCGTCTACCCCAACAGTGCAACCGGGAAAAACTAAAGTAGTGACGACATTTTTGCCGATATATTTGTTTACCAAGGCGGTAGCTGGAAATGTGGCAGATGTAGAAATTTTAGTGCCACCTGGTACGGAGGTACATGAATACCAAGCGACACCAGAAAATGTCAAAGCGATCGCCACTGCTAATGTATTAGTAAAAAATGGTTTAGGGTTGGAGGAATTTTTGAAAGATACTGTCAAAAATGCCCAAAATTCCAAATTAACTGAAATTGATGCAAGTGTTGGTATTAAACCCTTAAATGAAATTTCACCTGTTGTGAAAACCGGGAAAAACGAAGAAGATCATGACCACGAACACGCCCAAGGTAATCCTCACGTTTGGTTAGATCCAGTTTTGGCAAAACAACAAGTAACCAATATTCGGGATGGGTTAATAGCTGCCGATCCAGGGAATAAAGCGACTTATGAAGCTAATGCTGCGGCTTATATTAAAAAATTAGAAAGTTTAAACACCGAATTTCAGCAGACATTACAAAAAGCTCCGAGTTGCACCTTTGTGACCTTTCATGATGCGTTTCCATACTTAGCTAAACGCTACAACCTCAAGCAAGTTGCTGTGGTAGAAATTCCCGAAGATCAACTTTCACCAACGGATGTACAAAATGCAATTAATGCTGTAAAAAAGTACAAAGTTAAAGCCTTATTTAGCGAACCGGGAGTAGATAATAAATTGCTGACTAGTCTTTCAAAAGACTTGAAGTTAAGTTTGCGTACATTGGATTCTCTGGAAACTGGAGAAACAGATCCACAGCATTATTTCCAAGCAATGAAAGCTAACTTACAAACTATAGAAACGTCGTGTAAATAGGTTTGTCATTAGTCATTTGTCCTTTGTCCTTTGCAAATGACCAATAACCAATAACCAATGACCAATAACCAATGACTAATAACCAATGACCAATGACCAATGCCCAATGCCCAATGACCGATGACTAATAATATTGCTATTTTGAAAGTAGAAGGATTAACTGTTTATCAAGGCAGTTATCTAGCTGTACGAGATGTTTCCTTTGAATTGTTGCCAGGAACAGATACAGCTATAGTTGGCCCCAATGGTGCTGGTAAAAGTACTCTGATAAAAGCCGTTTTAGATTTGATACCTCGAAGTGCTGGTACGATTGAAATATTGGATCGGCCAATTGCCAAGCTGGGGCGTTTACGTCACTTGTTGGGTTATATGCCGCAAAACTTCATTTTTGACCGCAGCTTTCCGATTTCTGTTAGGGAATTGGTAGGACTAGGATGGACAAGTGAAGGGAAAAAGGGAGATTTATTTTTCTCAAAGTTGTGCAGACAAGACCGAGAAAAATCCTTAGCAGTAACAGAAGCTTTACGGCGAACTAATGCTTATCATTTACAGCATCAAGCTATTGGTACTCTTAGCGGTGGTCAATTGAAGCGGGTGTTGTTGGCTTATTGTTTGGTGAAGCAACGGAAATTGTTGGTATTAGATGAAGCCTTTGCTGGGGTTGATGTACAAGGTGCCGCAGATTTTTACGCTTTGCTAAATGAATTAAAGCGGGAAGAGGGTTGGACAGTATTGCAAGTTTCCCATGATATTGATATGGTAAGCCGTCATTGCGATCGCGTGCTTTGCCTGAATCAAACCATTGTTTGCACAGGAGTGCCAGAAATTGCCCTTTCACCACAAAATCTTCTCGCAACCTACGGGCCGGGGTTCAGCCGCTACCAGCACGATCATAATTGAGTTGGGCATGAGGAGTTTGGAGTTAGGAGTTTGGAGTTAGGAGTTAGGAGTTTGGAGTTTGGAGTAAAAGTTATTCTCCCCCTGCCTCCCCTGCCTCCCCTGCCTCCCCTGCCTCCCCCACTCCCCACTCTTAACCACGCCCAAATCCTTGACCTCGCAAAACTTTTGACCAAATAACTAATTCGCCTTTCTCACCACCTGCGGCTAGTAATTTGCCTTGGGGATGCCAAGCTAAGCTAGAAAAGCCTCCTGAGACACCTGTGATTATTTGGGATACTTCCTTGGCTTTTTTCCATAAACACAGCCAGCCATCAGCACCAGCAGAAGCGAGAAGGAAGCTTTTAGGTGCAAAGGCGATCGCATTAATCACATCCATATGATTAGTTAAAACTCGTGCTTCCCAACCTAAGGTATCATCCTCTGACTTTTCCCACACCACAATACCTTCAACACTAGAGGATGCTAGTATTGGCGCACCCACTTTCGTAGTAGCTTGTGACCATGCCAATTGGCGAATTTTACCAGGGAAACCCCGCATCACCCAAGGATCGGGATTGTTCCATTCCAAAACGGTGATGCTACGATCCATGTTGCCAGAAGCGAGGAATTTACCATCGGGTGACCAAGCCATTGCGAGGCTGACGGTAGGGGTATTTAAGATGTATGGTTCCTCATCCCAGTTTTGACTGTGCCAAATCTTGACTCCTTGATAACCAGCAATGGCTAGGTACTTGCCATCAATGCGCCAATCGATACCCAAGACTGATGAGTTATCGAAATTCAATGTGACAACAATTTCACGAGTATCTGCGTCCCACACTTGGACGTAACGCCCCAAACTAAAAGCTAGTTGGTTACTCGTGTAATTCCAAGCTAGTTTGTCAACCCATGCAGGCGCATTTTCTAATGTGGTGATTAATTCAGTATCCTGCCAAATTTTGACTTGTCCATTCTGTCCACCAACAGCTAAAAATTTCCCATCTGGAGAAAAGGCAAGGCAGTCTACTGATTTACCATGACCAGTTTGCAAGGTTGTCAGTTCACCATCATTCCACAGTACAACTTCCCCAGCTGCGGAAGTTGCTGCTAAAGTTTGACCTTGGGGTGACCAAGCGATCGCAGTTATATAATCTGCAAGTGTCCCTGAATAGTATTGTTCAAATTCCTTAAATTTGCTGGTCGTGGAGTTCATATTTGTAAAGAGGGAGTAGGGAGTGGGGAGTGGGGAATGGGGCATTGGGAGGTGTGGGGGGTGTGGGAGATGTACAGGGTGTGGGAGGAGTGGGAAAAGCGGGAGGAGAGGAAGGTTAAGAAGCTTTTTTCTAATCTCCCCACACTCCCCACACTCCCCCATCCCCCCACACTCCCCACACTCCCCACATTCCCTACTCCCCACTCCCCACTCCCTATTTATGCCAAACAAGCAAGAAAATCTTGCTTAAGTCTTTCTGCGTCAAGGTTGCGACCGATGAATACTAGTTCGTTTTTCGGAGTTTCACTGGGTTTCCAGGGGCGATCGGGTCTCCCATCAAATATCATATGCACTCCTTGGAACACAAATCTATTTTCTTCTCCAGCAATGTTTAATATGCCTTTCATCCGGAAAATATCTGGGCCTTGGGTACGCAGTAATTCAGAAAGCCAAGCGTTTAATTTTTCTCCATCGACTGCACCTTTTTCTACTAAAGCTACAGAAAAAACGCTTTCATCATGTTCGTGGGCATCTTCACCCAAGAAATTTGGATCTATTTCTAATGCCCGATCTAAATCAAATGCTTTTACACCTAATAAAGCATCCATTTCTAATTCAGAGTTGCGGGTACGGTAGATTTTTGCCATAGCATTCATTGACCGAATTCGCTTTTCTAATTCGTCTAATTGTTCTGGCGCTACCAAATCTGTTTTATTAAGTAAAATTACATCAGCAAAGGCAATCTGTTCTTGGGCTTCGTCTGCATCCCAGTGCTGCCAAATATGCTTGGCATCTACGACTGTCACCACCGCGTCTAAAGACAGTTGACTTTGCAAATCTTCATCAACAAAAAATGTCTGAATTACTGGTGCAGGGTCCGCTAGTCCAGTTGTTTCAATCACCAAATGATCAAATTTATCTCGCCGCTTCATCAAATTGCCAATAATGCGAATTAAATCACCACGCACTGTACAACAAATGCAGCCGTTATTCATTTCAAATATTTCTTCATCGGCATCGATAATTAGTTGATTATCAATACCCACTTCCCCGAATTCGTTAACAATCACAGCAACTTTTTTGCCGTGTTCGTAGGTGAGGATGTGATTAAGTAGAGTCGTTTTACCTGCTCCCAAATAACCTGTAAGAACAGTAACAGGAACTGAATTTGTGATTACGTCAGCCACCATACTCTAAATTCCTTTTGTCTCATCTTATGGATAATCGTTATCGCCTATGATAATTGTTTTTATTTTTTTGTGCGAACTTGCCTTGTTTTGGGTTTGTGCAAAATAATGACATACGACAGAATTCAGAATGGGCTACGCCCCACTACGCTATGGCGTTTCCTAGTCTGCTGAGGTACAAATCTCTGCGTACCTCTGCGCTTTACTTTGCGTCCCTTTGCGTTTCAAAATATTATCTTTACCTCACGTAACTGGGAATCGCTATAACAGAATTCAGAAGTAAAAGCGGCTTTATACCTTGCTAGCAAATGAATTGTTGTGTACTTCATTTTCCTGGAAATGTGCTGTAATTTCATCAAGAAACATTTTATTTTTATGCATGTGTAATCAGTAATAAATATTAACAAATTAGAAAAACAGAATCTTTGGTGAACGTAGTTTTCAGTGTCGCAGCTTGACAAAATGGAAAATTTTGTGATAATCATTATCATGATCTAAATTATACTTTGATGGAGAGGCGTGGTGGTTTCCAGAAATACTACTTGCTCAAAAAAGCAAGTAAATCAAACAGGGCAAGCATTTACGTCTATTGCAGTCAGCTTTTTGATTGCTGCACCGCTGGTTTTATCTACCACTTTAGCACCAGCACGGGCTGATGATACTCATAATCATTCTGAAGAAACCGGATTTTATATTCAGTAGATCGAAAACTTTTGTAAATCGACGAAATAATCAGGGTTTCAGACGACGTTTTTCGGCTGATAATTGCGCTCGCTTGCACTGCACTCTTAACCCACCAACAACGCCCATTGCTTGAAAAGCAGAGTCTAATAGGATTGCGGCAATTTGTGTTCCTAAATTCAAATGAACCGCTGGTAAGGGTTCTGGAAAACTTTTCGATCTACTGACAATCGGTAGCGGCAATGATTTTTCATTTACGCCTACCTTTTGGACTGATGCTACCGCACCACTAGGAACTTATTCTGCAACCTTCAAACTCGTGGATTTAGGTAGTGGTAATAACGCCATTCCCTTTAAAGAGTCTGGCACGTTCAGTTTTGATTTTGAAGTTAAGACGGTACCTGAGTCATCAACTGTTCTTGGTCTTGGTATAGTTGGCTTGCTAGGACTTTCTGTTTCTCGCTGGCGAAAAATTGCTCGTAGTAGCTTGAACTAAAACCATTTCACGAAATTTCTGCTACAAATGCGTTGGTAGGGGCGTACAGCTGTACAGTTGTCTCAACTTAAGCTCAAACCGTTGTCCCGCAGACGTTATACCCCACCCCCAACCCCTCCCCTTAGCAAGGGGAGGGGCGGTTTTGGCTTTAGACAAAACCGGGGTGGGGTGACGCGAAGAGTGGTGGTAAAACTGAATATCACGTCTTGACAAGGGTTTCAGATTAAGTTGACACTAATGACAGCTGTACGCCCCCACAGTCGATTAATTTGTTGCAGATATTTGTAGTTCTCAATTCTTGTTCAATTTCATGGGGAGAACAAAAAATCCTGAACTGCTGCTAAAACATCTGCTGGGTATTCTTCATGCAGCCCTAAAGAACCCGGAATAACGGCGCTTCTTACTCCTGGTAATGCAGCCAAAGTGTTCATTTCTTCTCGTGATTTAGTAGGGCTGGATTCCCCAATGATCACCATCAATGGTACCGTTAAAGACTGTACAAGTTTGAGAAAATCGGATTGTTGGCGTACAGCATCGAGATTCCCAGTTACAAAGGCAGCAGAAGCAAATCTCGCTCCTGGTTGTTGAGTTGTTTGCCATTTTTTCTCGATGAAACTGGGTGTCAGTTTAGCCGCGTCAGTAAAGACATGACGGCGGTACATAAAATTTAACAAAGATGGCGTAGTGTTGAGTTTGTAGAGAGCTTGACCAATTATAGGCGATCGCACTAATTCTCTCACCATACCAGCTATCTCCTGACTTGCCCCCATTGTCGGCAAAGGCCCGCGCCAAGTAGGAGCTAACAACACAATTCGTGAGAATGCACCAGGCTGTTTCCGAGCTAATTCTAATACATAACTAGCCGCATGACCAGCCGCCATTACAGTAATTGAAGTATTAAAAATCGCGTTGACAAAATCTTCCAGAAATTGCTGATATATTTGGGGTCGATAATTTAAACTAGGGCGAGAAGATTCACCAAAACCAGGCCAGTCTACGGCTACAACTTGAAAATTGGGAGCTAATAATCTAGCAAGTTCGCCCATTTCCAAACGCGTCGAAACACTACTAAAAGCCGGTAGTAGCAATAGCGGTGAACCTTCACCAAGAGTTTCATAAACAACGCGCAATTGCTGATTTTCCCAATTCCAGAGATATTCTTGAACTACTCCACCAAATCCGACAGCAGCAGAGGTAGATAATAAATTTGTTGACATTAGATTAAATTTTGTTCTTTGTCCTTTGTCTTTTGTCAGTTGTCATTTGTCCTTTGTCTTTTGTCTTTTGTCCAAAGCAAATGACTAATGACTAACGACCAATGACCAACGATTAATTAGTTACATCTAACTTACATTCCAAGGCTTTTTTTTGCATGGTTTTAAAAATGTTATAAAATCCATTAGCACGGGAAGGTGTAAGGCTAACATTTAAACCTGTTTCTTGAATAAAATCTGGAGTAAGTTGCACAATCTCAGTTGGGGTTAGTCCATTCAATCCTTCAACCAAAAGCCCTACTAATCCTTTGGTTAACTGGGAATCAGAATCGCCTTGGAAGACAACTTTACCATCATTCAAGGTTGCTGTGATATAAACTTGAGAAACGCAACCAGGAACTTTATTATCAGGTAATTTATCAGCTTCTGGGAAGTCATTAAGCTTCTGAGCATACCAGATTAGCTGTTCGTAGCGTCGCTTCGGTTCCGAAGCGCGTTGAAAGCGCTGGACAATTTTAGCAAGTGCAGGTGGCAAAGAATCGAGAGTTGAGGACATAACAGAAGCTGGAAATAATTACTATCATCTTGAGTTTAAATTATCTTTAGAGCGATGCCTACCGCAGGCTGCGCCTTGGCACCTCTACTTCACTTTGGCATATCACGTTAGCTATGACAGGCATTCTTGACTCAAATTTGTCAAATCTAAATAATTAATGCGTAGGCGTAGTCCAACCTAGTTATCGCACTCATATCGCTCAGGTTGTTTAATCTCGTAATCACAAAAAGTTTATTTTGTTCTGAGCAGGCTTTGACAACAACTCGCCAAAATTAGAATTGTATCAGTGCAGACTTTCTACTATTACGTAAGTGAGTAGCAATCAGTGAAATTTATGTGTCGTTTAATGCAAATATATTTGTCATCTAGATGACATGTATTACAGCCTTTTTCAATTATTTTTTACAGGCTTGGCTGTTTGCATACTCTACTCCATATCACGACTAATTGATTAATCATAGTCGTTCAAATGTACTATTTTATTTTAGCGTTAATCAGATCCTAGCGGCAAAAAGACGTGAGATGGGGCAGATTATATTAAGTAGTGAGAATAAGTGTTAAATATTGATGCAAAATCGGGTGTTTTCTTGAATTGGCTTCGGGAATTTTCAGATTATATGTTCAATCATTAATAAATTTCAGGAGCAAATCAGGTGTTTACTTCAACCTTACTCGCTGCTGCAACCGCCCCCCTGGAATGGAGTCCTGTAGTTGGGCTGACTATGATTCTCGCTAACATAGTCGCCATTGCCTTTGGCAAATCTACCATCAAGTATCCTAGTGCAGAACCAGGACTACCATCAGCCAATTTCTTCGGTGGTTTTGGTTTACCTGCTTTATTAGCAACTACCGCCTTTGGTCATGTCTTAGGAGTAGGCACTATTTTAGGATTGCATTACTTGGGCAGAATTTAGGTTTTTACCCAAGTTAGCCCTTATTTGATGATTCTTTTGTCTCCAGCTTTGAGCCAGAAAGTTACTTATCTGGCTCTTTTTTGATTGGACTAGCGACTGGAGATTTAGCTGAATTTAGCTGAAATCCTTTGTTGACACCGTAGCGAACAGTCTTAAATACTACCTGATTGGTATTTGGTGTATAAAGCGCATATTTTGCTTCACCTGGTATTCGCCCCACATTACCCACCCCAATTACTTGACGCGGCGAAATGTTTACGGTTTGGGGAGAAGCTTGGCTGTTAAGAGTAATAACCTCTGTGGTGATAGAACCTGCTTGCAGTTGATATTGAAAGGTCAAACCAGAACGACCACAGAACAAATTATTTGCTTGCATCCGTGATAGGCGATCGCACATTACAATAGGGTGAGTTTTTGGTGTAAGTTCCTCATCAACTGCTACTGTTGTGCCGTGAATTAATAAACAATCCAGATGAACTACGTGCATCCGGCTACGCCTCTTATGCACGATTGTGAGTAAAACATATATGACACGGGTGGAAAATGAAAATACTCGTTTACGTCATTATCTTGCACGCCTCCACCGCAAAACTTTATGCTATTCCAAATCAGAACAAATGCTGAGATACTCAATTAAATTATTACTTCATTACTTGAAGTATCAAGTTGTACCCACATAAATTAATTCATCCCTTCATTCAGCAACGCCATATTTTGGGGTGTACCTTGTCAATATGCAAATCAGAAAAGGCTCTCACAGTGTTTTTAGCGCAAGTAGGAATATCGAGGGAACGAATTTGAGCAACTGTCGTGTATCTAACTCTTAACAAATGTCCACTCTAATACCTTGATGGGGGCTTGTTGTAGTGCTTGAGTGAGTTCAGCGTTGCTCTCAAACTTAACCTGGGAGAGTTCACAAGCTTCGGTATTGACGGTGAATTGTTCATCTTGGAAAGGCCAGGGTTTGACAACAACCAATCGATCGCGGCGCTGCATGATATCATAGCGTTGACCCTCAGGGCCTTTGCTAATTTCTAAAAAGCGTTCATCAGCAGGTAATTCTTGCTGACAGAGGATCAGAGAAAGGCGATCGCACCATTGCATAAATGCATAAGCTGCATCAACTTCTTCCTTTTCAATACCTAGTTCCTCGCGCCAACGTTGTTGATTTTGAAGTTGCTCATCTAAAAATTTGTCTAGTTCTGAAAACTTTCCCCTACTTGGCTCATTTAAGCGACTAATGTGCATAGAAATTAATAAAGCCACCCACCGTCCACGGTAAAGAGCATTCTTTGCCAAATTAGCAGTTTTTTGAATACCTTCTTTTTCGTCACTCTCTGACATCAGAGTGAAATCTTTGGGCGCACCAGCTTCAGTCAAATTATCTTCTTCCCACTCTTTTTCTAAGTCATCGTGATGGGAAATTGCAGCTATTGTTTCATATAATCGCGCTGGAGCATCCTTACGTCGCCATTGTCCTGCTAGTTGAGCTGCTAATAAAGCATGGGCACGATGATAAATAATTTCCCAACCATTTTGGGTAGCGTTGACAATCACAAATTAATCTCCCGATCGCAGTTTTGATTTAGAGTTGAATAAAAGCAGAGTTCAGGAGTAAAAAAAGCTTTATGCTTGGCTACTGAACTTAGCTTAGCTACTTCTTCTGAATTCAAAAACATCGCTCTGAATTCTTCTGTATGAGTGAATATTAATAGCCATTGGTAGGAGCGCACATCTGTGCGCCCCGATGGTGTGTCCTATCCGAATTAATCTCAGCAAATACCCTTCGGCAATCATTCAAAGCTTTCAAGAACTTGCCAAAAAATTTTGCTGAAAATCAACTTATGTTGTTACTGCAAGCTATGAAATTAAGAGTGGCTTTCTAGCGGATTGGCAATATATTTGAATGTTGGCTCAGAATTCCAAGGCCCACGCTCATCTTTCCCATTGCCATTTGTAGACAGGTTATAGTACAGATTAACAGTTTCATCTGGCTTAATATTACCAAAGAATGGATCTGTTAACTTACCCAAAGAATCCAGAGCTTTCATAAACATCTGAGTATGAGAAATTTCTCGTGTTAAAAGATGGACTAAAGTCTCTTTCGTTCCTTCGTCAGTTGCTAACTTAATCAACTCTTCGTAAGTTTGACGAGCGCCAGCTTCCGCTGCAATATTAGCTCTCAAATCACGCACTACATCTCCACCTTCATTCAAGTAACTTGCAGTCCAAGCGTTACCTTGACTATCTAGAAAGTGAGGTCCTATGCCTCGTACTGCAAAGAGAGTACTCTTATAAGCCTCTGTTTGATCGGTATTCTTTGTATGAGCTTCAATGAGTTTACCAACCATTTCTAAATGCCCAAATTCCTCGATCGCAATATCTTGAAGCATGTCTTTAATTCCAGCATTTTCGACATGAAATGATTGAACCCAATATTGCAAAGCTGCGCTTAGTTCTCCAGTAGCTCCACCAAACTGCTCTAGAAGTAACTGAGCAAAACGAGGGTTTGCTTCGTTAACATTTACTACGTGAATAGGATCTTTTTTGTGAAAAAACATAGATTTAAGCTTCAAAAAGAAATTGACAAAATTGATTGACTGGTTTATGTTATCCTAGTATTTTCTACTTTCATCTGGCTAAATTGAGATTGCATATCTTCTCAACCGGAAAACTAGAAGACAAATAAAATCCAGTATTTATTTCATGATTAATAACTGGCAATCACTGATTATGCATTACTGCTTCTTCTGATTAGTCCCCATAGGTAGATAGCAATAATTGCGCCGAGGACAGCTACTAAAATGCCAGGAACAGTTAAGCCAGCACCAGCCGAAGTAATTTGCAGGGTTCCGGTTCTTAGCAATGTAAATACAGTTCCACCAATGAAAGCACCAATGATGCCTAAAATCATTGTGGAAAGAATTCCGCCGCCTTGATAACCAGGATAAATAGCTTTAGCAATCGCACCTGCCAAAAGTCCTAAAACTACCCAAGCAATAATACTCATAATCCGATAATTACCTCTTCAATCTGACTTGTATCTAAGCTATCAACTCTGACTCCCAATTCTTTCTATCACATGGGATAAATGCCGAATCCAAAAGTTAGATAAAAGAGGTTGTATCCAGATTAGATGATAATTGCAATTTGGCATTTATAGCTTAAAATATTTTATTCAACATTTTTTGCCGACGAAAGAAATAATCAATTACTGAATCTTTAATTTTCTATTAGGTCTTGTGGGTTATACAACTAGATTATTGAGAATAACATAAATCTCAATTGATAAAAAAATGGAAATCTCAGCTTTGTGATATCTATCTCAAGATGTAATCTTTTTATCTAACTTTTTGGAGATGTATATAAAATATTTATTCATCAAGTTGAACAAAATTTCTGAAAAATTAGATCCCCGACTTTTAAAATAAGTCGGGGATCTGAAAACTGCAAAATTTCACAAAAGTAGAGACGTTGCATTGCAACGTCTCTACTTTAAATAGCGCGAGAGAATTTTGACTCTCGCGTTCTTGTATGAGTATCAAATATGACGGCAATATTTCTGACTAGTAATCTACCGATATCTGTGACTTGGATGTGATTTTTTGATAAACTCACCAGACCATCAGCTTCTAGTGGTTTTAATGCGTCTAATTCATATGAAAAATATTCATCAAAACTGATATTATATTTGTTTTCAATGTCTTGTTTATGCAGTTGAAAGTGAGACATGATAGACATGATAGCATCTCGCCTGATGATATCATTTTGAGTCAGTTTGATGCCTTTACTAATAGGTAAATCACCTGATTTCAGTGTCTGATAATAATCCTTTAATTCCTTATGATTTTGAGCATAGGCATCTTCTAGCATACTGATGGATGTGGCACCAAAACCAAAAAGTTCTGTTTCAGCGTGGGTAGTATAGCCCTGGAAATTACGCTTGAGAGTGCCATTGCGTTGAGCGATCGCTAATTCGTCATTAATTTTAGCAAAATGATCCATCCCAATAAATAGATATTGGTTATTCGTCAATTCTTCAATGGTCATTTTCAGAATTTCTAACTTTTCCTCGGCTGGGGGTAGGGCTTCTTGAGGAATATTTTTTTGCGTCGGTTTCAGCCACGGCACATAAGCAAAATTAAAAACAACAATGCGGTCAGGATCTAATTCGATCGTCTTTTTCACTGTGTCTCGAAAGGTTTCACGGGTTTGATAAGGTAAACCATAAATTAGGTCTACATTCACACTTTCAAAGTTGGCTTCTTTGATCCAACTCATGACATCAAACAACATTTCTTCAGGTTGGACGCGATTCACAGCTACTTGAACTTGGGTATTAAAATCCTGAATGCCAAAACTAATGCGATTAAATCCAATTTGTCTGAGAAAGAGAATGTAGTTTCTATCGATGTAGCGGGGATTAATTTCAATTGAGATTTCTGCTTGCGGGTCAATGTTGAAATAGTGATTGATGTTTTTCCATAAAAATTCTACTTGGTCGCGCTCCAAATAGTTAGGAGTACCACCACCCCAGTGAATTTGTAGCACGTTTCTTTGTGAATCTATCAAAGATGAGGTGTTTTTGATATCTTGAACCAAATGCTCCAGGTAAGGTTCAGCAATTTTCTTGTTGTTAGAAATTACTGTGTTGCAACCACAGAAGTAGCAAGCACTTTGGCAAAAGGGAATGTGGAAATACAAAGAAAGAGGAGTTTTGCGTTGATTCGAGGCGGCGATCGCAGCTTTAAAATCAGTTTGGGTGAATGTTTCGTTTAACTCTGTAGCAGGTGGGTAGCTGGTGTATCTCGGTGCGCGAGTATCATACTTTTGGATCAGATCTAGATCAAATTTGACACCAGGTAATAGAAAAACCATTGAGTTATTTTCCAATAAATGTGTGAAGGGAGTGGGGAGGTGGGGAGATGGGGAGATGGGGAGATGGGGAGACGCAAAGAAAAACTAATAACTAATGACAAATGACAAATAACTAATGACAAATGACAAATGACCAATGACCAATGACTAAGCAGTTATTTCGGTGCTACCTGAATTCTGGGAACGAGTCAGGTTATTAAACAGGAATTGGCCGAGGGCTTTGATTAAACTTCCTTCTAGTTCCTGAGCCATCTGTAAATTCAACGCGAAGGCATTATTGGCTTCTGCAACAATTCGTTGTGCTGTAGCATCATCAATGGGTAGTTTATTTAATACCTGACGATATTTATCCTTAAATGCCTTCTTATCAGGAATTTGCTCAAAATTGTAGAAGGAAGTGCCTTCATAGCCAGAAAGCTTGAGGGCTGATTGAGCAATTTTTTGTAGCATTTGACCCCCTGAGAGGTCGCCCATGTAGCGAGTGTAGACATGACCAAGCAATAAGGTTGGTGCATTAGCAGAAATTTCCCGAATGCGGTCAATGTAGGTCTGGGCAGCAGATGAAGGGGTGACTTGCTCTCTCCAATTATTCCCATAATAGAACACCATGTCTTTTTCGAGGGAAGCTTGGCGATTAAGTTCGGGAAAATAAACCGCACGAATCACAGGATGCTCTAGATGGCTTTCTATGGCCGCTTCTAGTTCGCTGTAAATGTAATACAAGTTGCTTAAGAACTTGGCGAAGCAGTCTCTGTCTACAACTCCTTTGAGAAAACATTTCATAAATCCCACATTTTCCGCTGATGTGTGGGCTTGTTGAGTTCCAGAGCGCAGTTTGATGGCGAGATTGCTACTCATTGTTGCTTCCTTGATGTTCAAGTGCAAGGTTTTCAGGCAGTCATCACTCAGGATGTCTGCCAGTACTAGAGTTAAAAGATTGTTATTCTAGGTTTAAAGAGGATCTGCATCAATCTATCCAGCAAATACCACTGCCGATGCAGACCTCATCTGTTTTTATTTCTCCTAAAATTATTTAACTATTAATACTTGCATAACTATTAAGTTATTAAGGTTTATTTATATTTGAGCAATTTCCATCTCTAAACTAGTGCCAAGGTTAAAAGATGTAACTTTTCCTGTATCGTTAATTAACCTAACTGAGCCGGGAGCTAAAGATTCCAGCAAACGATTAACAAAGCCTGTTTGAGTAGACCGGAATCCTCAGCATGACGGCTGAGGAGGATGTCAATAAGTAGCAATCCAAGAAAGAGAAAGTAGAAATCTAGAAAAAAACTTAAGAATATGATTAAATATCATGGCGATCATTTTAGAGTTGCATCTCTACCCGACAATAAAAAGAAAGCGATTCAGGGATTGAGTGACCAAGTTTTGCTCTATACTAGCAACAAGGAAATACTCAAAGTCTACTAGGAGTAGTCACAAGGTGCATTCTGGCTACGTGGGCAGTTTATGGAGATTCGTGGTGTTTAACAACAATTTGCCACGCATCTAGCCATAAAAAAACCCCCAGTGGGTGTTAGCCAACCAGGGGAGTTAGTTATCAGGGTGCATCTACCAATTAACTGTTCTGAGGTTGAACACCATACTCCGGATAAATTTGTACAAAGGTCAGTTATTTTTTAAAATAAAAAAACCCCAGTTGGTGTTAGCCTACTAGGGGAGTGAGTTATCAGGGTGCATCTACCAACAATCTTTTCTAGGGGCAGCTAGTATTTTCCGGAGAAAATGCTCAACCTCTAACAGGATTTGGGATTGCCGATAGCTCCCACCCTTTTTACGAGCGTCTTTTAGATTCACTCCAACCACAAAGGTACTGGGCTACTGAAGGTTTTGGATTATCGGTTTGAGATTTGTTGCTTCCACAAGAGAGGTTGTTCTGAACCGAAAAACCCCGAACCAAAGTCAATCGAAATCAGATTTGATGGCGATGTCTACGAAAAGCTCGCCTACGCAACAAAAAAACCCCCAGTGGGTGTTAGCCAACCAGGGGAGTTGAGTTATCAGGGTGCATCTACCAATTATTTTTTCTCAAGTTAATGGCTATCCACCGGATAAATTATGCAGAAGTTGAGTTTGTTGCTGTTTGTTTACCAGAAAAAAAACTCTCAACAGGTGCTAGCAAATCAGAGGGGTTAGTTATCAGGTCAAACCTACCAATTATTCAATGATGAGTGCGCTATCTGAAAAATCAGTGTGTGATAAGTAAAAAAAACCCCCAGTGGCTATTAGCTTGACCAGGGGAGCTAGTTATCAGGGTGCATCTACCAATTAAATGTTCTAGGTTTAACCATCATGCTCCGGATAAATTTATGAGAAAGTTGATTATTGTTGTGTGTCAAAAAAAACTAGGAGATTTTGGCGGCAGTTTGCCTATCTCTAAGACAGGGGGTTTAAGGCGCTTGTCTAGTTAATTGAGATGGTAGTTGGATTTTTGCCGTGCTGTACTAGTGGATATTGAGGGAATTAGGGGAGTTAAAGATCGAGATACATCCATCTGCCAATCAAGTATTCTAAAGTTAAGCACTATTTTCTGGTAGAGAATATCTGCGTTATGTCAAGTTCGTTTAATTATTCATAATTTAAAACTCCTTGTGTCAGAGCGTTTCCCGAAGTTCAGATGCCTGGGCTAAGTCGCAAACCATCTACGCCGGAAGTCGGCGGTTCCACTTGTGTTTGTGTCTCGGCGTCAGCCTTAACTATAAGTGTTCACACGAACTTGATATTAAAGGTTGCTGTTGTTTGCCAAAATAAAAAAACCCCCAGTGGGTGTTAGCCAACTAGGGGAGTTGAAGATCAAGGTGCATCTACCAATTAAGTGTTCTAGACCCAAGTAATCCGATCCGGATAAAGTTGTAGAGGCACAAAAAGCAAAACAACTAAAAATCAGAAACATTCAGGGGTGGGATGCATCTAAGCTATCAGAGGGAGCGAAAAATCGACTTGAAACTTTCGCGTTTCAAACCGAATTTAGGAGGCGAACAGGAAAAGCTGTGACCCAGGAATTCCATATATCCGTAACCCCAGTAGGGCAAAACGACTACTTGGTGCGGACGGAACAAGTCGCGCCTGGGGTGCCATTGGCAGAAGAATTGGTGACTTGGCCTGTAGCTGATTGGTTGATGGCTGCTGGGCATTTGATGAATGACCCGTTGAAGTCGGTATTACAGGGAGATGCATTCGCCTCTAGCGGGCGGGAAAGCGATATTGCCAGAAACTCTGTGAACTTGGTGGCGTTGGGTCAACAATTATATAATGCACTATTTCAAGGCACTCTCAGAGATAGTTGGATTACCGCCCAAGGTATTGCCCAGAATCACCAACAAGTACTCCGCTTACGCTTGGGGCTGAAAGAGACGAGGTTAGCTCGTTTGCCTTGGGAAGTGATGCACGCAGGTGATCGCCCTTTAGCCACTGGTCCTTATGTCGCTTTTTCTCGGTTCCAAAGTGGAATTTTGGGCGGTTCTCGTTTGCGATCCCTGCGGGGGGCTACGCCTACGCCAAATATGCCCACACCACTAGAAGAAAGTGGTGTCAAAGTATTGATGGTAATTGCTTCACCCTTAGATCAAGTCCGTCTTGACTTGCTCAAACAGGAAGCAATCAAACTGCAAGCGGAACTTGGGCGTCCAGCACCACGATTTGCTGAAGGTAGCAATCATCTCCCAGAAATTGAACTGACTGTGTTAGATCAACCAGGACGAGAAGAACTAACCCAGGCTCTAGAGCAAGGCAGATATCAGGTTCTACACTACTCTGGTCATAGTAATTTAGGCCCAAATGGCGGAGAAATTTATCTTGCTAGTCGTAGAACTGGGTTAACGGAAGTTCTGACTGGAGATGATTTGGCAGGTTTGCTGGTCAACAATAACATTGAGATGGCAGTATTTAATTCCTGCTTAGGAGCTTACACAGCTGCCTTGGGAGCTTCTGGAGATACTGGGGAACGCAACCTGGCAGAAAGTCTGGTGAAACGAGGAATTGCCAGTGTTTTGGCAATGTCAGAGCGTATTCCTGATGAAGTGGCACTGACACTCACGCAATTATTCTACCGCAACTTGAGTCAGGGATATCCAGTAGATTTATGCGTTAGTCGGGTGCGCCAAGGATTAATTTCTGCCTATGGTTCTCACCAAATGTACTGGGCATTGCCAATTTTGTATCTCCAGCCCGAATTTGACGGTTTCTTGAGCCACGAAATTAGCTTAGCCCAAAGCCCACAGTCGCTCAATCAGTATAGTTCGTCTGTAGGGACAATTCCCACTTCCATGTATGCTGCTATGGCAGATGACACCGAAATGCCTTTAGGAATTGAGGAAATGATTCCTGCTGATTTGGGGCGTGACTCTTCTGGCTTGGATTGGCTAGGCGAAGATACTTGGGGCGATCTCGTTGATGAAATCGAGTATGATGACCCAAGTTATGCAGAAGATTCTGCCATCGTTTCCGATTTGTTTCGGCGACTAGATGAGCAAAAAAGCTCCACGGGAACCGAGCAACAAATTCACGAAAATAGTCTTCAAAATAAGCACGTTTCAGAAGAAATGACTTCATCTTTTGAAGAAGCAGATTTGTGGGGAGAAGTCCCAGCACCGCCTCCTGAAACTATTGGGAATTTGGAAAGAGATCGGGAAAATTCTGATTTTTTCCGGCCGCAACCAACCCCATCTCCATCTAGAAATCGTGTCCGGCGGCGCAAGCTGTGGCCGATTATTGGCATTGTAGGAGCAAGTGCGATCGCCATTGCGATCGGTTTAAATTGGTGGTGGCAAAATCGACCCCAGCCAATTGTGTCAAAGATACCACCAATTCCCACTGAGTCTTTGCCCATCGCAAAGCAACCGAATATCGATTTAGAAACAGCACCAACTGGAATTGTCACCGCCACCGCCACCGAAAAATTGAGCCAAGGCGATTTGCAAGGTGGGTTATTTGCTGTGGAAGAATTACTCAATCGTGGTGCCTTTGCTGCGGCTGAAACTGCTTTGAAACTAGTTACAAACAAGCAAGTTGACGATCCATCTGTCAACTTTTTAAAGGGGCGATTAGCATGGCAATCGATCCAGACTGGAGACAATAACTATAGCGTTGATGATGCCCGTCGTTACTGGGAAACTGCTGCCAAAGCTAAACCAGATTCGCTTTTGTATAATAACGCTTTAGGATTTGCTTACTACGCAGAAGGTAATTTGAATCGAGCTAATGATTCTTGGTTCAAGGCTTTAAATTTAGCTCTCAAACCACAGAATACAGCTTCTAGCACAGCATCCACAAACACAGCACTACCTCAGGATGCTTTAACTTCCTATGCTGGTTTAGCTCTGGGACTGTATAAATCTGCACTAGATGAATCTAGTGTTAAACAAGCACAATATATGAATGAAGCGATAAAGTTGCGCCAAATGGTAATGAAGTCCGATCGCGTAAATTTCCAGGTAGATAAATTAGCTAAAAATTGGCTATGGACAGAAAAAGCAATTGCAGATTGGCGATCGCTGCTTCAGGAGAAGAGTAGAGAAGAGTAAATAAGAATTCAGAATTCAGAATTTTGAATTCTGAATTCTGAATTACTTTCAGTAGACCGACAACTTTTGCGATCGCTATGATGCCTGTCTTCGTATGTGAACAAACTCAAGAATATTTCCAACCAATATTAATGAGATGTACCAAGTACCTCAGTAAAAAAGTTATTCAACTCTGGCGCGGAGTGCAGGAGATGGAAAGAGATTTTCAAATGCTGCTTGACGCTCGTTTAAAGTTTCTGGAGCATAGTTCCAAAGACTTTCATAATAAAAGAAGGTTACACCCAAACCCCGTTCTTGAGCAGCCCGCACCTGAGACTTAATTTGTTGCATCGGAACTGGGTTATTTCGTAACCCTGTCATAATCCCAACTCCAGTAGGAATTTTTTGTTGCGCTTCTTGAATTTCTGGGCGGGAAATATTTGCGATAAAACTTTGCAGATTCGGACGATAAATTTGCACAATTAACTCGTCCACAATATCTTGCCGCATCCAATTCAGCCAGTCTTGCAGATGAAATTTGTAAGCAAAGTCATAGTAATTAGGAGCAACGGAGAAAATCGCCTGGGGTTTTCTCTGCTTCACGGCTTGGTTAAGTTTTACCATGAAGGCGGTAATTTTATCTGCCCGCCACTGTAACCATGCCGGATCTTCTGCATTGGCTGGGGGATTGCTCTTGGTTTCTTGGGTGTACAGAGCAACTGTGTATTTATCGTAGCCAAATTCACGGGGCAAACTCATGTGATCGTCAAACTGAATGCCATCGGCATCATATTGAGTGACAATTTCCAGCACGAGATTGGTGATGAATTGTTGGACTTGTGGATGGAAGGGATTGAGCCACATTACCTCACCAGCTGCGCTAATGGAAGTTTGGCTACCATCGCGCTTTTGTGTGAACCAATCTGGATAATTCAGTGCTAGTTCCGATGTTGGGGGAGCCATAAATCCAAACTCAAACCAGGGAATTGCTAGCAGTCCCTTACGATGGGCTTGGTTAATGAGATCGGCAAGAATATCATGTCCATCTGAACCTCTATAGACAAAAGGTTGAATACCTGCCCGTTGTGCCGTGGCGCTAGGATACATCACATAGCCAGAATTCCAAACCACAGGATAGATTGTGTTGAAATTCAGCCGCCGCAGATGATTCATGGCATCTTGCACTTTGGCACGATTCTTCAGAGTGTCAAAATCATTGTTGGTCATCCAAACCCCGCGAATTTCCTGACGGGGTAGCTGGGCAATGGCAGGGGTGGAGTTGTCTAGCAACAATACCGTAACAAACGATATTAAAATCAGCAGCGGGAAAATATATTTAAGTTTTCGTCGCCAACCTTGAACAAAAAAAGTTGATTTCATAGGTTTGAATGATGCATTAGCTACCCACACACGCCATTGCTTGCTTTTGTGATTCAATCTACTAGTCATATATTCTAAGCATTTATACTTACTAAAACATTGATGAATTGGTAGTTGTTGGTTCCTTGTGTATGGAACTTTTGCACCAGAAAAACTAAATCAAACTTATGCACGTTAAGAAACTTGACGCAGCAAGTAGGCATTAGTGCCCAATGTATCTTGGGCATGGGGCATGGGGCGGAGGGGCGGAGGGGCGGAGGGGCGGAGGGGCAGAGGGGCAGAGGGGCGGAGGGGCAGAGGGGCGGAGGGGCGGAGGGGCAGAGGGGCGGAGGGGCAGAGGGGAAATATTATTGTCACTTCTCCCCTGCTCCCCTGCTTCCCCTGCTCCTCATGTCCCCACCTGTGTCACAATAAAGAACTGTAATCAGAAAAATATTGTTAGGTAATTTAGTGAGTCCAACTGCTCAATCTACGGCAAGTGCGCGTCGCGTGGTGTTTCCTTTTACGGCAATTGTCGGCCAGGAAGAGATGAAACTGGCGCTGCTGTTGAACGTGATTGACCCCAAAATTGGTGGTGTCATGATTATGGGCGATCGCGGTACCGGTAAATCCACAACTATCCGGGCGCTGGCGGATCTGCTGCCAGAAATCTCTGTGGTTGCCAATGACCCGTTTAGTAGCGATCCTAGCGACCCTGACTTGATGAGCGATGAAGTCCGCCAACTGTTAGAACAAGGGGCAGAAATTCCGGTAGCTCACAAAAAAGTCCAAATGGTAGACCTGCCGTTAGGAGCCACAGAAGACCGGGTTTGCGGCACCATCGACATCGAAAAAGCTTTATCTGAGGGTGTCAAAGCTTTTGAACCAGGACTGCTGGCAAAGGCTAACCGGGGCATTCTTTATGTGGATGAAGTCAACTTACTAGATGACCACCTTGTAGACGTACTACTAGATTCCGCCGCCAGTGGTTGGAACACTGTAGAACGCGAAGGCATTTCAATTCGTCACCCAGCACGTTTTGTTCTTGTGGGTTCCGGAAACCCAGAAGAAGGCGAACTGCGTCCCCAACTACTCGATCGCTTTGGGATGCACGCAGAAATTCATACAGTCAAAGAACCCGCCTTACGAGTACAAATCGTCGAACAACGAGCGGAATTTGACCAAAATCCGCCCGGATTTCTCGAAAAGTACAAACCTGAGCAAGAAGCATTACAAGAGAAAATTGTCAATGCCCAGCAATTATTACCAGAAGTAAAACTTGAGTATGATTTGCGGGTGAAAATTTCTGAAGTCTGTTCTGAACTGGATGTAGATGGTTTACGGGGTGACATTGTAAGTAACCGCGCCGCCAAAGCCTTAACGGCATTTGAAGGACGCACTGAAGTTACAGTTGATGATATCCGCCGCGTGATTACACTATGTTTGCGTCACAGACTGCGGAAAGACCCGTTAGAATCAATTGACTCTGGCTACAAAGTCGCCAAAGCTTTTAGCCGCGTCTTTGGTGTGGAACTCGTGGAAGATGATGCTGCACAAAAAAATGGCACAGGTCAAAAGTTAGGAGTTAGGAGTTAAAAGTTGCGGATGGGGGAGATGGGGAGATGGGGAGATGGGGGAGACAAGTAGAATAACTCCTAACTCCTAACTCCTAACTCCTAGCTCCTAACTCAGCACTCAGCACTCAATACTGACTATGAGATTTTGGTATTTTTGGTTCAACAGCTTTATTGTATCTAGCCAATACAACCCGCCACGGTTTGTAGAATTATTGATGCTGTTTTTAGCGATCGCCATGCTAGCAATAGCGACTATTTTACCCGACAGACCATATTTAATCTTAGGTTTGAGCTTAGTAGTTGGGGCATCTATTTCGATTTTAGTGCGGGAAGCGATCGCCCCCTCACCCCAAACACGAATTACCCAAGTCACAGCATTAATATTACTCATTATTAGCCTTTATGGCTTTGCTGATTTAATGCACACTCTTTAAATTTAGTTATGAGTTATAAGTTAGAAGTGAGAAGTTAATTAAAAACTCCTAACTCTTAACTTCTCACTCCTAACTTTTTTATTTACCAATTTTGCATTTCTACTAATTCCATCACAAATTCATTTTCCCACTTTCAGTAGATCGAAAAGTTTTGTAAATCGACGAAATAATCAGGGTTTCAGACGACGTTTTTCGGCTGATAATTGCGATCGCTTGCACTGCACTCTTAACCCACCAACAACGCCCATTGCTTGAAAAGCAGAGTCTAATAGGATTGCGGCAATTTGTGTTCCTAAATTCAAATGAACCGCTGGTAAGGGTTCTGGAAAACTTTTCGATCTACTGACTTTGAGTGCCTAAATATGCATCAATACATCATATTCTCATTTATCGAAGCTTGTTGACATAAAACTAAACGAGCGTGTGTTGCTTAATCGCTTACTCTGTCTAATTTTCAGACTTTTTATTCCGTCGAACTCAGGTTGATTAAAGCTGTCTTAGAAGGACGGGTTTTTAAACCCAAATTTTCGATAAAATGGTGAAGCCTCAAAGGACAAAAATTGTCCATCGCCTAAAACTTTATCTGCCACCATGTCTGTTAATTCCAAACTATACGAAGGCAAAGCTAAAATTCTCTATACAACGGACGATCCGGAAGTCTTGTTGGCTGATTTCAAGGATGATGCCACAGCGTTTAACGCCCAAAAGCGTGGCAGTATTCAAGGAAAAGGAGAAATTAATTGTAGCATTTCCAGCCAGCTTTTTAAACAGTTGGAGGCAAATGGTATAAAGACTCACTTTATCGACAGCCCTGCCCCGAATCAGATGCGGGTGAGAGCAGTCAAGATTGTGCCTTTAGAAGTAGTGATTAGAAATATTGCTGCTGGCAGTCTGTCTCAGCAAACAGGGTTGCCAGTGGGTACAATTCTGAAACAGCCTTTGGTTGAGTTTTATTACAAAAACGACGAATTAGGAGATCCTTTGTTGACACGCGATCGCCTGTACCTGCTAGAACTAGCCACGCCGGAACAAGTAGACGCAATTACACATCTAGCATTGCAAATCAACGAGTTTCTCAGTGGCTTTTGGCAGCGGTGCGGCATTACCCTAGTGGACTTCAAACTAGAATTTGGTTTGGACTCACAACAGCAGTTGCTCTTGGCAGATGAAATTAGCCCCGACACCTGCCGTTTGTGGGATACCGCAGAACAAGACTCAAACCGTCGGGTAATGGACAAAGACCGCTTTCGCCGGGACTTAGGAAATGTAGAGGGTGCTTACCAGGAGGTTTTACAGCGAGTGCTAAAAGCAGTAGAGAATAATAATTAAAAAATTGGGAAAAATCTATTAAACTCGTGTGGATTGTCATTTGTCATTTGTCCTTTGTGAAGAACCAATGCCAATACTTAGGCTTAGCTCAGTACAAGTGCCCAATGCCCAATGCCCAAAGACTAATTTGTGATGGTGTGTGTGTGGTTGTGAAGAGGAATCATAAGTAAAATGCGTTTATATCCAGTATTGCTGACAGCAGTAGCAATTGCAGTGCCTTTGGGCGGCTCACCGAGTGCAAATGCACAGACCGCCAACAGTTCAAAACAGACAACAGAAGTTTTGACACTAGAAACAAATCAGCAGCCAGAAAAAGATACTGGTCAGGCTAACTCTGGTAATAGTCTAGAATCTCGACCCAATGCCACAGAGGTTGCAGAGGCAGAACATCTCCAGTCTCGCGTTGTGGCAGTTTTCCCTGGTAAAAAAACAAAAGCGATTGCCACACCAGAGGTAATAGTGCCAACCTTCACAACACCAACAGCGGCACAAACCCTAAGTAATGGCAATCTTGCTCAACAGCCATCTCCTGCTCCAGACATTCCACCCCCAGATATCCAGCAACCAATGCCTTCGCCAACACCTGAGACTACTCCAGTCCCAGAGAATGTCGATCCCCCTGCAACAGAACCTGTATTACCCACAACTCCCGAAGATACTCAACAACCATCTTCCACTCCCGACATTCCCCTGCCAGATAGTCAACAACGAACACCAGCTCCAGCCCCAGGAACTACTCCGGAAAATACACAACCCGGCGCAGCCCCAGAAGCCACCGATCCCCGCGTACTGGTATCGGAAGTACTGATTAGATCCCAGACTGGGCAACTATCCCCAGAATTGGAAGAACAAGTTTACAGAGTGATTCGCACCCAACCAGGACGAACCACAACCCGTAGCCAACTGCAAGAAGATATTAACGCCATCTTTGGTACTGGCTTCTTCTCGAATGTCCAAGCAACACCAGAAGACACCCCCTTGGGTGTGCGGGTGAGCTTTGTTGTACAGCCCAACCCAGTTTTGAGTAAAGTAGAAGTGCAAGCCAATCCTGGAACTGGCGTTGCCTCGGTACTACCACCCAGCACTGTAGATGAAGTCTTTCGTGAGCAGTATGGTAAAATCCTAAACTTGCGTGACTTGCAGGAAGGAATCAAGCAGTTAAACAAGCGCTATCAAGACCAAGGTTACGTACTAGCCAACGTCATTGGAGCGCCCCAAGTCTCTGAAAACGGAGTTGTTACCCTACAAGTAGCAGAAGGGGTAGTGGAAAACATTCGAGTCCGGTTCCGCAATAAAGATGGTCAGGAAACAGACGAGAAAGGACAACCAATTCGGGGACGCACGCAAGAATACATCATTACACGCGAAGTGGAATTAAAGCCAGGACAGGTATTCAACCGCAACACAGTCCAAAGAGACCTACAGCGCGTGTATGGGCTAGGACTGTTTGAAGATGTGAATGTCTCCCTTGACCCTGGTACTGACCCCAGCAAGGTGGATGTAGTAGTGAATGTGGCTGAACGTAGCAGCGGTTCTATTGCCGCTGGGGCAGGGATTAGTTCTGCTAGCGGACTTTTTGGTACAGTCAGCTATCAACAGCAAAACCTGAATGGCAGAAACCAAAAACTGGGAGCAGAAGTACAGGTGGGAGAAAGGGAACTGCTGTTTGACCTGCGGTTTACCGACCCCTGGATTGCCGGAGATCCTTACCGGACTTCCTACACAACTAATCTTTTTCGCCGCAGTTCCATTTCGTTGGTTTTTGATGGCCAAGATCGGGAGATTAGGACGTTTAATCCGGATGATCGCATAAATGATACAGATGCTCAGGATCGCCCCCGTATTGTCCGTCTGGGTGGCGGTGTCACTTTTACGCGTCCCCTATCCTCCAATCCCTACAAAAGTTCAGTTTGGACTGCCTCAGCAGGTTTACAGTATCAACGAGTTACCAGTCAAGATGCTGATGGCAACCGCAGAAAAACAGCGGCACTATTCAATGAAGATGGAAATCCTATTGACCAAAATGGACAGGTTGTCACTGATCCCGATAAGCTAGTCACCACTAAATTAACTGAGTCTGATACAGGTCAAGACGATTTATTACTGTTGCAACTGGGGGTACAGCGGGATCTTCGTAATAATCCCCTCCAACCCACTAGCGGTTCTTATCTCCGCTTCGGCATCGATCAGTCAGTACCCATAGGACTAGGTAATATTTTACTTACTAGATTGCGTGGTAGCTACAGTCAATATATCCCCGTCGAGTTTATTCGCCTTAGCAAAGGGGCACAAACCCTAGCATTTAATCTGCAAGCAGGAACTGTCCTTGGTGACTTGCCCCCCTACGAAGCCTTTACCATTGGCGGTAGCAACTCGGTTCGGGGTTACGAAGAAGGAGCATTAAGCAGTGGACGCAGTTATGTGCAAGCATCAGTTGAGTATCGGTTTCCAGTTTTTTCAGTAGTTAGCGGCGCACTATTTTTTGATATCGGTAGTGACTTGGGAACTACTACCCCAGTGGCTGATCTACTGAACAAAAACGGCACTGGCTTCGGTTATGGCCTCGGCGTTCGCGTCCAGTCTCCCTTGGGGCCAATTCGCATTGACTACGGTATCAACGATGACGGTGATAGCCGGATTAATTTCGGTATTGGCGAAAGGTTTTAATTTGTCATTGGGCATTGGTCATTGGGTATTGGGCATTGGACTAATGACTAACGACTAATGACTAATGACAAATGACAATTCCCTTTTGGGATTAGCTTGCTAATTTTGACGTTTGCCTCAATACTGTTCCGATAAAGAGATAAATGACATTTATGAGCAAATATCAGGGGTTTTACCAAAACAGACTATGAACGATACTAAACGAAATATATTGACTTTTCGCTTATGCAACAGCACACTCTAGCGTCCCAAATCACGCAAACTGGAGTGGGACTACATAGCGGTGTGACTACAGAAGTGCGGATACTACCAACTGAGCCTAGTAGTGGACGCTACTTTGTCAGGGTAGATTTACCGGATATGCCAATAATTCCAGCCCAAGTTGCAGCGGTTAATCACACTGTTCTCTCAACTCAACTGGGGAAGGGTGAGGTATATGTTCGCACAGTAGAACATTTGTTAGCAGCGCTTTCGGCTATGGGTGTGGATAACGCCCGCATTGAAATTGATGGTCCAGAAGTACCACTTTTGGATGGTTCGGCAAAGGTGTGGACAGCTAATATTGCCCAAGTTGGCTTGGTATCACAACCAATTGATAACCGAGAACCCTTAATTGTTAAAGAACCAATATGGGTTTATCAAGAAGATGCCTTTGTCTGTGCCCTCCCAGCACCCGAAACCCGCTTTAGTTACGGTATCGACTTTGATCTTGACGCTATTGGTAACCAATGGCATAGTTGGTCACCAACGCCTGAATTAGGAGATGCTTCTGCTAGCTTTGCTGCGGAAATTGCTCCTGCTCGTACTTTTGGGTTACTGCATCAAATTGAACATTTACAAAAAACAGGGTTAATTAAAGGTGGTAGTTTGGATAATGCACTGGTTTGTGGCCCCGAAGGGTGGGTAAATCCACCATTAAGATTTGCAAATGAGCCAGTCCGTCATAAAATCTTGGATTTAGTAGGAGATTTAAGTTTACTAGGAAATTTTCCTGTTGCTCATTTCTTAGCGTATAAAGCCAGCCACAATTTACACATTCAACTGGCTCAGAAAATTTTAGATTTGGGATTTGAGATTTTGGATTGGATCTGAAAGCTGAAAATCCTAGATTCATAAGGGTTTCAATGTACGCCTACTCAATTACCAGGTTAAAAATCAACTACACGGCTAATGTCAATTCTTACTCAAGTGAATAGCAGCGATCGCACTACACCTGTATCTACCGAACAACAGGGCACAAATGAGACTACAATCACATCTGAGATTAAAACAACTTTCACATCTGAAGAAATTCAGCAACTGCTACCCCACCGCTACCCATTTTTACTTATAGACAAAATCATTGACTACATCCCAAGTAAAAAAGCTGTTGGCATTAAAAATGTCACTGTTAACGAACCCTGTTTCCAAGGTCATTTTCCTGGACGGCCACTGATGCCAGGAGTGCTAATTGTCGAAGCAATGGCACAGGTCGGAGGCATTGTCTTAACTCAAATGTCTCAGGTTGAAGGTGGACTGTTCGTTTTCGCTGGTATCGATAAAGTCCGCTTTCGTCGGCAAGTTGTACCGGGAGATCAACTAGTAATGACGGTGGAACTGTTATGGGTAAAACAACGTCGTTTCGGTAAGATGCAAGGTATTGCCGAAGTTGACGGTCAACTCGCTTGTGAAGGCGAATTGATGTTTTCTTTAGTTAACTAAAAGTTTGCTTTCGTGGTATGGGCATAGCCGTGAATTGCCCTACTGAATCCTGACAAGGATAACAGTAAAAAAAAAAATCCACAACAGCATCTTATAATTTCTTGATTTTTGCCGCCCTCACACTCAACTTGCTTGCCCGACACTTTCGTTCACTGAAACACTCACGCTCAGCAACGCCAGTCGCCTCAATGGAATGGCGATCGCTATAACTCTGTTAACCAGAGTCAGGCGCTGCCTAAAAAAACCCCGTTCGCGCTGGCTTATTAAGACAGTTCTGGAGATTCACCCTTGAAAACGCTTATTCATCCAACTGCTGTAGTTCATCCCAAATCGGAACTCCACCATACAGTGCAAGTCGGTGCCTATGCTGTGATTGGAGCGCATGTCAAAGTCGGTCCTGAAACAATTATTGGCGCTCATGTCGTGCTAGAAGGGCCTTGTGAAATTGGGGCGGGAAATCAGATTTTTACAGGAGCAGCCATCGGCATGGAACCCCAGGATCTCAAGTTTGTGGGAGAACCAACCTGGGTCAAAATTGGTGATAACAACTTGATTCGTGAGTACGTGACCATTAACCGCGCTACTGGTGCTGGTGAAGCAACAGTGATTGGTGATGGTAACCTGTTGATGGCTTATGTTCATGTAGCTCATAACTGTGTGATTGAAGACCAGGTAGTGATTGCCAACTCTGTGGCGTTGGCAGGTCATGTGCATATAGAATCACGCGCTAGACTGAGTGGGGTTTTAGGTGTCCATCAATTTGTACATATTGGCAGACAGGCAATGGTGGGCGGTATGGCACGTATTGACCGGGATGTAGCCCCATATATGCTAGTGGAGGGAAATCCGGCGCGGGTTCGCACCCTCAACCTTGTGGGACTCAAACGGTCTGGTATGGACGCAGCAGATTTACAAATGCTGAAAAAAGCCTTCCGCATTCTCTACCGTTCTGATTTGTCGTTTAAGGATGCCTTGGAACAACTGGAATTGTTAGGGGATACTGAAGAGTTGCAGCATCTGAGGCGCTTCTTGCTACTTTCTCAGATGCCAGGAAGGCGTGGCTTGATTCCTGGGAAGGCGAAAAAAGGCGCAAGTGATGAATCGTGAGTTAGATACAGACAAGGGTTAATCGCGTCTGTACAGGAGTTAGGAGTTATGAGTTGATAAAAAATTAAATTTTTTGACTTCTAACTCCTCACTTTTAGCACCTCACTCCTCACTTTTAAATCCTCATTTTTAACTCCTAACTTCAATTATCAAATGCGGATATTTATCAGCACTGGCGAAGTATCTGGCGATTTGCAAGGGTCGCTGCTAATTAGAGCGCTCAAGCGTCAAGCTGTGGCGATGGGGTTGCAATTAGAGATTTTGGCGCTAGGTGGCGAAAAAATGCTGGAGGCTGGGGCAACTCTGCTGGGCAATACTAGTAGTATCGGCTCAATGGGTATTTTAGAAGGGTTGCCTTATGTTTTGCCGACTCTCCAGGTGCAACGACGGGCGATCGCTTCCCTAAAACAAAATCCACCAGATTTGGTAGTGTTGATTGACTACATGAATCCAAATCTGGGGATTGGCGCTTTTATGCAACAAAATTTACCACACGTGCCTGTGGTATATTACATTGCTCCCCAAGAGTGGGCTTGGTCATTGAGTTTCCGTAACACTAACCGACTTGTCGGTTTTACAGACAAATTATTAGCAATTTTTCCAGAAGAAGCCCGTTACTATCGTCAGCAAGGGGCAGAAGTTAGTTGGGTAGGGCATCCTTTAGTTGACCGGATGCAAGACGCTCCCAGTCGCCAAGCAGCGCGTGCAACACTGGGGATTACGCCAGAACAAATTGCGATCGCTCTACTCCCCGCCTCTCGCCGTCAAGAATTAAAATATCTTTTACCAATAATTTTTCAAGCTGCTCAAACTATTCAAGCTAAATTACCCGAAGTTAATTTTTGGATTCCCCTGTCTCTGGAAATCTACAGACAGCCAATTGAGGAGGCAATTGAGTCTTACGGTTTGCGAGCTAAAGTTGTATCAGGTCAACAAAAGGAAGTTTTTGCTGCTGCTGATTTAGCCATTAGCAAATCTGGTACCGTCAACTTAGAACTTGCCTTGTTAAACGTGCCGCAAGTTGTAGTTTATCGCCTAAATCCCGTGACTGCTTGGTTAGGTCGTAAATTGCTCAAAGGTTCCATCACTTTTGCATCCCCACCCAATTTGGTAGTGATGAAGCCAATTGTGCCAGAATTTTTACAAGAGCAAGCCACACCAGAGAATATTATTCAAGCAGCGATGGAATTGCTACTCAATCCCAGCCGGAGGCAGCAAACTTTGACAGATTATCAAGAAATGCGGCGGGGTTTGGGAGAAATTGGCGTGTGCGATCGGGCTGCTCAAGAAATTTTGGGAATGTTGCCCTGGAGTGGGGAGTAGGGAGTGGGGGAAACCGGAAAATAATCTAGTTCCTTCCCCTTTATAAGGCTACGGTGTACACACAAGTTGAATTACCCCCCTTAATCCCCCCTTATAAAGGGGGGAAACAAAAAATCCAGTTCCCTCCCCTTTATAAGGGGAGGGTTAGGGTGGGGTAAAAAATATTTGATACATCAATGATGACTTTTAAAACATCCTCCTAACTCCTAACTCAGCACTTTCCAATGCCCACAAGGCTCATCGACAAAAAAATGAAAGAGCAGCTAAAAAGACCAATAGTAATAGATTTATTTGCCGGCGCAGGAGGGCTAAGTTTAGGATTTGAACAAGCTGGTTTTGATGTGAAAGCTGCTGTTGAAATCGATCCAGTTCATGCGGTTGTTCATAAGTTTAATTTCCCCCATTGTGTGGTACTACCTTGTTCGATAACTGAATTATCGGGGAAAGAGATTCGGGAAATAACTGGAATTGGTAACCAAAATATCGAAACTATAATTTCTGGTTCACCGTGTCAAGGTTACTCCTATATCGGCCGGAGAGCATTAGACGATCCCAGAAATTTTTTGGTCAAAGACTTTATCAGAATTGTCTTAGAATTAGAACCTTCTTATTTTGTTTTTGAAAATGTTAAAGGCTTAACAGTTGGGAAACATAAATGTTTTTTGTCTGAACTAATCAAAACTTTCAAAAAAAATGGCTATAAAATCCGTTTACCGTGGAAAGTTTTGAATGCTGCTGATTATGGAGTACCACAAAGGCGAGAAAGATTATTTATTATTGGTGCAAAGAAAGGTTTTTTCTTGCCTAAGTATCCTATTCCATCTAGTAAATCACTGTGTGGAACGTTAGCTAATCCTATTTTACCTTTGACTCCTTCTTGTTGGGATGCCCTTGGAGATTTACCAGAAGCAGAAGAATTTGAGGAGTTATTATCTAGTGATTGCGTAGAAACAGAAAAATGGAGCAATCCCAGCAATTATGCACGAGAAATGAGATGTTTAGATGATAGCAGTTGGCACTTTGGCTATAAGAGAAATTGGAATCCCTCTGTTTTGACTTCTAGCATGAGAACTAATCATTCGCAGATTTCACGGGCTAGATTTCAAGTAACAGAACAAGGAAAAAAAGAACCTATTTCTCACTTTTTCAAACTTGCAGAAAATGGCATAGCCAACACTTTAAGAGCAGGAACTGATGCTGCTCATGGCGCACATACTTCTCCAAGACCCATTCATTATAGTCAGCCTCGCTGCATTACGGTACGGGAAATGGCACGATTACATGGGTTTCCCGATTGGTTTCGTTTTCATATTACTAAATGGCATGGTGCAAGACAGGTAGGGAATGCAGTTCCGCCACCATTAGCAAGAGCAATTGGTACAGAAATTATCAAATGCTTGGGAATTACTCCAACTACTCCTGAAGATGTTTTGGATTTGGGAGATCCCAAGCTTTTATCAATGAATATGAAACAAGCTGCAAATTATTGGGAATTGACTGTACCGATTAGATGTAATGATTAGGTTAATTGGAGATAAATTATTTTGGCGATCGCCGAGTCTACTTTAACACTATTCTTTTCCTGTTTTCTGGCATTTTTAATTAATAAAACCAATTTGAACAAGGAATGTTACAGATGAAGTACTCAAAGGAGTTAAAGATAATTTTTTTACAATCTAAAATCTCAAGTATAAAATTCAAATTAGTATAATTTATTGAATAATCTTTTCCAAATACTGAGCAATCATTTGCTGTTCACCATCACGGGAAATGACAGTTTGCCGGGTGCGATATTTCTTACCAATCATTTTTAATTCTTCCTCAAAAAGAGCGCCATTTTCTTCTGTCCATAAGTATATTGTGTTGGCATCTCGAAAGTAGTATTCAGCTAAGTAGGTGGGCATAAAAAAACCAGACTATGTAAAGATAAGTAAATACGGAGAATGCATCTAGATGAGGTGACTGATATATGGGCGCTCGTTTAAGGGTATTTCTAACTCGTGAGCAAGACCAAAC
>JAESFX010000240.1_pt1 | contig 38072 bp, 36 predicted proteins | sample 9269501 | NCBI WGS metagenome assembly JAESFX01 (sample SAMN14515570, study PRJNA621655) | algae metagenome | isolation source: Desmonostoc geniculatum HA4340-LM1 and co-occurring heterotrophs from cave... | place: USA: Maniniholo cave, Kauai, Hawaii | collected 2009-07-28
AACAACACATCTTTTCTCGAGTTAACGATCGCTCTTCTTGATAGTCTCAACTCCATAAGTTAAAATGTATACCAAAAAGCTATGTACACTTTTTTAGCGATCGCCTGCTTTTAGTCTAAACTCCAGTTAATGAGAGTAATGGCTAAATTGCTTTTCAAGTAATTGAAATAAGCGATCGCCACTCATGCTTTCAATAACAAAATTACTCGACCCCTACGCTACCCAAACGGCGATGGCGCAGAGCGATCGCACTCTCTTAGGGTATATTGATCTCCTGAAGGGGCGTATTGCTTTTTGAGCAATTCTCTCAAACTCCTGAATGAGGACTGAGCAGAGGAATTGGGCGATCGCTTATCCAAATGAAGCTAAAAGAGGGATCGCTATAATAAAACCAGTATCATATAGTCTCAATGTCTCGACTGGCTGGAACTGTAAATTTACAAATATTGGTCATTGTCCAGCCTGAGTACGTTTTTCTTGGAGTTTTTTTCTTAAACCTGAAAATAGTTCTTCAGCATCCACAAATTCACCTCTATTCGCTGCTGCAATTCCTAGATTAATTTCCTGCTGTAATTCTTGAAATCTTCCTTGATATAAAAGTTCCCATTCATCATTTTCTAGTAGATTAATAAAGGCTAATACCTGCTGTTGTTTTTCTGATGACAATACCCGTACTTTTTCTACAATAGTTTTTTCAATAGTCATTTAACTCGCTCCCTTTTCTAAAAAGCATGTTCATTATCTGCTAAACATAATCTTCTTTAATTCTACAAAAATCCAGTTTGATTAACTATCACATCCTGTAAATGTTATCTGCCAAATTTGCAGGCAAATCAGATCTGAAGGGTAGATTCAGCAACGCAACATTTGTGATTCAGGTAGTCATACATTTGCACATAGTCTGCTGCAACTTCTCGTTTCACCTCTCGCACTAAATCTATAATTTGCTCGCGCGTATCACAACCTTCTTCCACCAGTGCTTGCTGCAACTGTTGGTGAAACTCAGGTTCAGAGAGTTGCCCGTGTTCTGCATAAATTTTCCGACTGAGCAATTGTTTGAAAGCCTCCAGGCTGAGGATCGCGGCTTGTTGATGACCATCCACCGATAAACCGATCGCACTGCGGCTAGCACTTACCTGCTGAACCAATTCAGCCAGATTGGTATCGTGATTGGCTTCAATATTAGGGGACAGCATAATCTCAAGTTTCTAGAAGTCTCTATTCATCTAGTTTACAGCTATTTTGTCCTCATAGTAGAAAAGCGATCGCTGTACCTACAATCGGGAAGCGATCGCTCTCTCAATTCAATATATAAGCTGTTAATATCGGCAAATTTCGACTGAAAACTTATTTTTACAGAAAAGTATGGAGTTGTAGTATGTAAAGTATGGTTTGATGAAAATGTATACTTTGCTCAAGCTAGAAGATATATGGAGTTTGAACAGGCACTAGCGATCGCCACTCATGCTGTCAATCAAAAACTCGCTAGAACCCTGACCGAGGTGGAAATTGCGCTTTTGTTCGGTGCCTGGAACGACTTGACGTATGAGCAAATCGCCGATCGCTCAGGGTATTCTATTAACTACTTACAGTGAGATATTGGCCCTAAATTCTGGCAGTTCCTGAGTTATGCTCTGGGTCGCAAAATTAACAAAACAAATCTGCGCGGTATTCTGTCCCAACTTAATGCACCAATCCCCAATCGCCAACCAGAAAACCAACGTTCTGTAGATTGGGGCGAGGCGATTAATGTTTCTCATTTCTGCGGTCGTGGGGAGGAGACTGCATATTTGGCAGGTGGAAGGGTTGCAGCCATTAATGTCGATCCAGGCACATCAAGGCTGGGTTATGGGAGCTGATTGGCATCCTAATGGGACGATGTTAGCTAGCGGTGTTGATCGCACAGTTAGCCTTTGGGATGCCCACACGGGTCAAAAACTGCGGGACTTGCATGGCTATAACAGTTGCATTTTGGCATTAGCCTGGAGTCCCGACGGTAAGTATGTAGCCTGTGGAGGGCAACAGTCCTTGATTGTGGTTTGGAATGCTACAACCGGAGAGCGTTTGACTGAGTTGAGAACAAGCAAGTCTGGCGATCGCAGTTGCTGGATTCCGAGTCTGGCATGGTTACCGGATGGAGCAGTGCTGGCAGCAGGATATACGGATGGCAAAATTAAATTGTGGCGATCGCATTTCTCGAACAACCAATTCAAATTTACGATGTGCAAACAGGTAAAACTGTGCAAACCTTAAGTAGGCATCTTCCCTATGAAGGCGTGAATATTACCGAGGTGACGGGAATTTCTGAGGGGCAAAAAATGAGCCTCAAAGCATTGGGAGCAATTCAAGTTTAACAATCAAGAATTCAGAATTCAGGAGTCAGAATTCTCTTGCTTGTATTCTGTGCCATTGGGGGATGGAGTAGCGTTAGTGATAGGACTTACGCACTGTACAAATTAATCATAATGTGTGTTGACGAAAATACGCGGAATTCGGAATTCGGAATTCCGCCTTGCGTAAGGGTTCTAGACATTTCAAATGGGTGGTTTATTTACGTCGTGTTGTACTAGGTACATTTTGATTCCCAGTTCCCAGTCCCTTACCTCTAAGAGAAGCAAGCATTAACTAACGTAAAAATTCTTAAAAGAGTTAATTAAGTTAGTACCTTTATACTAAGATAAGCGATCGCCCCTCCCCCTATCCAGCACTATTCAGCGCAGGTGTTATGCCCAAACGCCTCCTTGTGGTAGAATCTCCCGGAAAAGTCAAAAAACTCAGTCAAATCCTGGGTTCAGAATGGATTGTTCGTGCTAGCTGTGGCCATATCCGCGAACTCAGTGATGAAGGTGAAGATTCATTGGGCTTTAGCATGGATGGCAGTCGGATCAAATGCAATTATATTCCCCGCGACCAACGAGCCAAGGAAACCATTCAGCAATTAAAAGCCGCCCTCAAACAGGTTGATGAAGTTGTCATCGCCACCGACCCAGACCGGGAGGGAGAAACAATCGCTTGGCATATCAAAGAAGTACTGGGATTAAAAGAGCCAAAACGAGTTATTTATACAGAAATTACAGCATCAGCAGTTCGAGAAGCGATCGCCAAACCCAGAAAACTAGATTTAAACTTGGTAGGTGCGGGACAATGCCGCGATTGTCTCGATAAACTAGTCGGCTACAAGGGAAGTCCCCTAGTTTGGGCATTAAACAATGGGGCAAAAAGTGTCGGTCGAGTTCAAAGCGCCACATTGCACTTGATTTGTCAACGCGAAAAAGAAATTCAAATATTTGTACCCCAAGACTACTGGAGTGTTTGGGTAGATTACGCCGAAGGATTTCGGGCTTTTTACAAAGGAACGGCAAATTCTGACGCAGACACACCAGAACAAAAAACTGAAACTGATGATGATGCCGCAGTCAACACTACACAGATACCAGAAAGCAAGCGTGTTCTGTCTGAAGCAGAAGCAAATAGGTTAGTTGAAGAAGCACGTCGCCATCCTCATCGGGTGATAAAGGTTGAAGGGAAAATAGTTCAGCGTCAACCACCTCCTCCATTTACCACCTCCACCCTGCAACAAGCAGCCGGTTCCAAGCTGAGGTTTTCTCCAGACAAAACCATGCAAGTTGCCCAAAAGCTTTATGAGGCAGGGTTAATTACATATATGCGAACAGATTCTGTGATGTTAAGTCCGGAATTTTGTGCTAGTGCGCGTCAGTGGTTAGAGCAAAATGACCCGCAGAATGTACGGCAGTCCTTAGCCAAACATCGCAGCGCTAAATTGGCTCAGGAAGCACATGAAGCTATCCGCCCAACAGATGTCTTTCGTCCTTCAGCCCAATTACGAGAAGAACTGCCAGGTGATGAGTTTAACCTGTATGTGATGATTTGGAAACGGGCGATCGCTTCTCAATGTCGTCCAGCCCAACTCCGGAAAACTCAAGTAATCACTCAATCTGGAAATCTGCTATGGCTTTGTAACGGACAAGTAGTTGAGTTTTACGGTTATGCCCGGTACTGGAATAATCTCAGTAAAGATACAGTTATACCCCAGTTGCAACAGGGACAGGTACTCACCTTAAAAAATGCACAGCATGAGAAGAAACAAACACAACCCCCGCCTCGATACAGCGAACCGAAACTAGTGCAACTAATGGAACGCAAAGGTATTGGTCGTCCCAGTACCTATGCTCCCACTGTCGCCACCTTGAAAAAGCGGGATTATGTACAGTTGACAAAGGATCATTTGCAACCAACGGCTTTGGGGTTAGAAGTTGATGCATTCTTACAGAAAGCCTTACCGGATTTACTAGAGGCGGAGTTTACAGCTAAGATGGAGGATGCTCTAGATGCGATCGCAGTTGGCAAACAAGGCTGGCAACAATACTTAAGCACTTGGAATCAGGAATACTTTGCCCCAGCTTTAGCCAAAGCCAAAACTGTAGCCGTGAGTCCTGCATCTGGAAACAAAGCTTCACCAGCGCAAGAACGCAAATATGAAACTTCCAAAACTCGCTGCCCTGAATGCAAAAATTTTCTCGCTAAAATTCCCAGCAGCAAAGTCAAAAAGAAATACTTTCTCAAATGTGTTAACGGCTGTGAAAACATCGTCCTTTTTTGGAGTGACTTTAATAAAACTTGGGAACAACCTCGAAACAAAGTACCCAAGGATGAAAGTGTTCCAAAACCTCAAGCTAAGCTAACTTCATACTCTTGCCCAGTATGTAAAAAACCATTAGAAGAATATAGCTACATTAAGGAAGGACAAAACAAAACAATGTTACGGTGTTCTAATCCCCAATCTCGTCAGGACAAAAAACATCAGGAAGTGGCTTATTTTTCTACACAAAAAGGCTGGTGGAGTCCTAAGTTTGGTGAATTAAATTAAAAAAATAATTCTGAATTCTGAATTCTGAATTCTGAAGAAATTACAGCGTATTTCAGGTAATTGGACTATGGACAAAAATGAACAACAAATTCTGGATTCATGGGCGGTGAATGCCAAACCATGGACGCGTGTAGTTCGTGACCAACTTCTTGAAAGCCGTGCTTTAGTCACAGACACAGCGATTGTAGAGGCTGTAGTTGAACTTGAACCGCGAACCTTCTTAGACATCGGGTGTGGAGAAGGCTGGTTATGTCGTGAACTGTTCTGTCGCGGGTTTGATGGTTGGGGAGTTGATGGCATTGCCGAACTTGTTGAATCAGCGCAAAGCCTTGGCGATATCCGCTTTGTTGTATCTTCCTACTCAGATCTTCCGTCGCAAAAATTTGGCAGCATTAACCAGTTTGACTGCTTCATCTGCAACTTTTCACTACTTGGGGAAAGCGCTATTGGCGAGATAGCCCAGGCAGGTAAAAGTTTGTTAACGGATAAGGGAAAAATAATCCTTCAAACACTTCATCCTCTCATGGCTTGCGGCGACTTACCATACTCTGATGGTTGGCGAGAGACTTCTTGGCAAGGAATCGGATTAGAGTCGTTTCATCCTGCTCCCTGGTACTTCAGAACAATTGAATCATGGATTGGTGAGTTTCATCTGAAAAATTATCGTTTGTTGAAATTAATCGAACCCTGTCATCCAAAGACTAAAAAACCAGTCTCAATTTTATTCGTCTTTGAACGACAATAGATTTGTTGCAAAAGTTTTTTAGACGCGATTTATCGCGTCTCTACAATAATCGATCGCATTTCCTAGTGTCGAAAATAGCGATCGCTGTAAATCTGCAATGCCCAAATCTGATATTATATCAAGTTCGGATGATTACTTATAATAAAATCTCTCAATGTAGGTTGGGTTGAACGGCAGTGAAACCCAACATCGACAAAGATAAAATGTTGGGTTTTGTTCCTCAACCCAACCTACAGATATTATAAGTGTTTAACCGAACTTGATATTACAATTAGGCAACAATAGTAAAAACCACGCAGAGAATAATCAATGACAAATGACAAATGACAAATGACTAATCACCATCGATATATTATTTTTTACAAACCCTATGGTGTTCTCAGCCAGTTTACAAAAGAGACTCCCACACATAGCACTCTCAAAGATTATATTGATGTGCCTGATGTCTATCCTGTGGGACGCTTAGATTGGGACAGTGAAGGTTTGCTTTTGTTAACCAACGATGGACAATTGCAACATCGCCTCGCCCATCCGCGTTTTGCTCATCAACGCACTTATTGGGTACAGGTAGAACGAATTCCTGATGCAGAGGCGATAAAAAGGTTGCAAACAGGTCTGGAAATTCAAGATTACCGCACTCAGCCAGCAGAAGTTAGACTGTTACCAGAAGAACCACAGCTACCGGAACGCAACCCGCCAATTAGATTTCGCAAAAATGTACCGACAGCTTGGCTGGAAATGACCTTGACAGAGGGAAAAAACCGCCAAGTACGGCGCATGACTGCGGCTGTGGGGTTTCCAACTTTGCGATTGGTGAGGGTCAGCATCGCCCACTTACAATTCAATGACCTACAACCCGGACAATGGCGCGACCTCACTGCATCTGAACTTCAATCTCTGCATCATTTCAGCAAATCAAAAAGTTTTCCCCAAACAATACCTTCGCCAAATCGAAAAATGCCCTGATTTGTAGGTTGGGTTGAGGCACGAAACCCAACAAATACGTTGGCAATACCTTAATTTAACCAGAAAGAATAAAGGCGTCAGTAGTCAGAATTCTTTCTTGTTAAATGAGAAAAAGCACAAGGGGCATAAGGTACAACCTTTAAGTGAAACTGTATAAGTCCTGCTTAACTACTTAGGATTAACAACTAGGCATTTACCTGTGAGCATATCTTTGAGGATTACTAAATATTCCCTGAATGAAATATACACTGTTTTTTCTGGTAGAACATTTGTTTGAGGAAATGGCCGAGTGTAAATATTAGACATGGAGTGATGTAATGAATGTTCTAGACAATGGTTATGGGTAAGAAACAGAAACAATCTTTCTAAAATACCAGAAGGTTTCAAGTTTCTGGTTTTTAAATTACGCTCTTTTAAGTCTCCTTCAACAATCAGATTTCCATGTTCTATCAACTCGCAATGATGAATCATAAAAGATCCCATCCAACAAGTAATGAGATAAGAAATTACAATTTGACCTGGAGTTACTCCTAATAGCAAATGCGAAGTGTACCCAACTCCACCCCAAATAATCATCCGCATCCCAATAGAAATTATTAATTTTTTAGAGCAGTATTTCTGTTTGAGTTTTGGATGTCGTGATATTCTGAAATTTGCCACGATTAAAATAAATATGTTTCCCAAACATATTTCCAAAAAATTATAAAAAATTCGCCATGATTTATTCTTAATCTCTCCTAAAGGATGAAACTCTATATCGTTGTAAGTATGTACTTGAGAATGATGATAAGGATGTACTATGTCAAAAGTTTGCGGATCGAGAAAAATTATCCAAGATAATATTAAGTAAAACAACTTATTGTCAATATTTGGTAAATATTCATGCCAGCATTCATGCATAAATTGTGCTAACAAACAAAGAAGATAAACTCCTGGAAAAAGCATAAACAAGAGTGAAAAAATATTTAGTGAAGCATAAATATAAGGTAAAAAAAACAAATAAATCAGCCAAAGTAGTAAAGTAGATAAAAGTTTTACAGGTTGTTTACCTACTATTGAAATAGTAGTAATAGCTGTCATATCTAATTCCTCGCAATAGTCAGTTAAACAAGAAAAAACACCTTATAAATAGAAGTGTTTTCGGCTTTTGCCGTTCATTAAATATTAACCAGAAAATCAAAAAATAAGCTATCTAGATTCAACAACAACTCAAGATTATTAGACATAATACTTAATTACTAAGGGATAAAATCTTAGATTTAATTTTGACAATATCTTGATTTTTATAGACATAATGCTGAGAGGTTGTTTGAAAAGTAATTGGCTGTAATTTTAATTACGTTGTTACCCCCCTTAGTCCCCAGGGCTGTTTCATTCCCCAAAGAGCTTTAAAAATCAAGGGTTCTAGCAATGAAAAATTAGTTATTTTGTTACCAGCGTGCCGAGAAAATGAACTATTTTACTGATATTTAAGTGCTTAAATGTTCATCTCATCGTCACCCTTACTTACAATTTTCTCTTCTTACATCTTGACAAATCTTGTTTGAAATGGAATGAAACAGCCCTGCCCTTCTTAAGGGAGACTTTGAGAATGTAATGTTATTCTGTCCTTTTTTTAGCACGGCTATTTCAAGCCACAAGGTAAAAATTTTGTCAATATGTGCGATCAGCATCAAGCGATCGCATTCATTATCTTTTGTCTCGATCCCAGACTCTGTTTCTCTACCAGGTTGACTGATATCATGTCCGGTTAAAGACTTATCATTAAGGCAGCAGGGGGGCAGAGGAGCTCTTGAGCAGAGGGGAAGGGTTTTTGGTTTTCTGCATAGATTCGGGAATCATAACTAATTAGCCGGACATGATATGACAGCAGTAATTAGCGAGATTTGTATCCACGCTAAGCAATACCGATGGAGACGGTTGGCGATCGCGCTGCTAACCGGCAGTAAAGTAAATAATGACAAATGATAAATGACAAATTGGCTATACAAATAAAAAGAAAGCAATGAGAATAGCACTAAGAACAATAGTGAATACAATAGCGTATTCGACTCTGCGGCTAAAAAATCCCACAGCGGCGACTAGGGCGATCGCTAGCCCGATAATGCCAGCGTACTGTTCTTTTTGTAAGTTGCGTGCAATCAGTGGGTCTTTGTTTATACCAGGCGCTGGAGTTTCTTGAATTGTTTTTTGAGATGGTAATTCTTGTGCTAAGAATTTCATAAATTTGCTCCGGAAAATACTTGAATTTTTTGAATATTTTTATGCTCAAAAAACTATTGAACAATTGCAACATCTAAACTGTTAGCGATGTCCATTATTTGATGTCGGCTGGATATATAGCAATCCGATTTGATTTGGAGAATCACTCGTAGAGGTAAGGGATTAGTGATTGGGGACTCTTTACTGGGAAGAAGGAATAAAGGTGTACCTAGCTTCGTAAAAATCAAATATGAGTCCTATAATACCCTTTCTTTATGAAGCTGGAATATATTTTTATAGTTTCAAACCCCCTCTTATTTATGACTGAGCTTAATCGAAAAACCGTTTTGGGGCATAACCGTACCAGAAAAATATGTTGTATCAAAGGTAGTACCAGGCTCAAGTTCCAGTGAGTATTGGGAAAGTATATTGATTAATATCACCTTCGTACAGAGTAAGGTAAACGCCATACCAATGCACTGCCGAGGACCAGCACCAAAGGGAAAATAGTGGAAAGGAGGAGGTACATTCGTAAAGCGTTCCGGCACAAAATCATCGGGATTTTGCCAATATTGAGGATTACGGTGGAATGACCAGCTGCTAATAAAAATTTGGGTTTTCTCGGGAATTGTGTAGCCTCCTAAGGTGACTGGTTCTCCTGGAAGAACTTCCCGAATAAATAAAGGCACAGCAGGATATAACCTCAACGCTTCTTTAACTACCAAATCAAGATATTTGAGTAGGTTGACATCTGCTTGGTGAAATTCGTTGCTGTGTTCTCCCAGAAAAACAGTGATTTCTGATTGCAGTTTTTGCATTGCTTCTGGGTTTTTAGCACATAAAAATAAGACCGCAGCTACAGCTTCGGCTACATTTCTTGTACCTGCGGTAAAGGTTGTAGATAACTCATCTCGCAATTGTGTTGTTGATAGGGCAGTGTCTTGAATGACAAAAGACAACAGATCTATTCCTCTTCGATCGGAATGCTCTTGGCGTTGAGAAATTTGCTTTTCAATAAAGTTATTCCATTGCTGGCGCTGCGACCAAAATTTTGGATTTAGAGATAGAGGATAGGGCAAAAATTGCTGTCCCCCGCGATTGTTCATTTCTTGCATCAACGTATTAAAAGCCTCGAAATAGTCGCCATCCATTGCTGAACCCAGGATTGTCAGACCAAAGATGCGAAACGACAATTTCACCAGTTCGCCAAAGAACTCTACAGATTTAGGTGTCGAGCTAGGTTGTAAGCTTTCTAGATAACTGTTGGTTGTTGCTCGAATAGTGGGCAAAATTTGCTCAAAATAATTGTTGATCTGGGTTGCTGAAAAGGGGTGATTGTGGCGTTTGAACTCCCAATCTTTACCGTTGCTTAAGAAAAGACTGTCCCCCATCACTGGTTCTGCTGCTTTTCGGGGAGAATTTTTATAATAGCGATCGCGATCGCTCACTAAAACTTGTTCAATTAAGGTTGGATCGTTAATCAAAATACTGGCTTGGTTGAATAACCAAAAGCGCATAATATCGCCATAAACCAAGCTATATTCATACAGTCTGATATGAGAGGGCGTACCCACAAAATCTAGAGCATTACCAATTAAGAATTTAGGAGTAGGCCCAGGAATGCGGTTGATATCATTTGTCATTTTACGTTCACGATTGTCCAATTGTTACTTGCGGGAAATCAGTTGCAGGACTTACGCAAAAGATAAGGAAAGTAGCGGTAATACTCTGCGGGAAGCCCTGGGCGTCTACATCCCGCATTTCTCACAAGCTTGAGATCAGAGGGGCAGAGGGGCAGAGGGGCAGAGGGGCAGAGGGGCGGAGGGGCAGAGGGGCAGATGTGCAGAGGGGCAGAGGGGCAGAGGGGATTGAACTTGGCACATTGAACTCTCCCCTGCTCCCCTGCTCCCCTGCTCAAGAGCACAAGGTTTTGAGAGATGTGGTGAGAAATCCGGGTACATGAATTACCGCTAGGCAAGAATAAGGTTTTCGGTCACATCTTGCGTAAGTTCTGAGTTGAAAACTGCTGGCTCAAAATCTTCACTGGTATGAAGAACAGGGACTAAATATTTAAGCTATTAGGTACATTCGAGGGTAAAAGAAAGATGTAAGGTTCAAGGCGGGTCTGATTCCGCTCATTAATCTCTTGCTCGATTTGTTGTAATTTTGTCTGGAATTCCAGCAAAACCTTCTGAGCGCGGATATCGACAAAGTTTTTATCTGGATAGCCCAGGCGATTTGGCCGGAAAACACTGAGGGTTCTCATCAACTCTAGTTGCTTTGCCGCCAGCTTTTGTGGGGGGAGAATCTTCAGGATTGTGGCTTCATTAATTTCTTCATCGCGACTAGGAGGGGGTGCATAAGTGGCTAAGGGCATATTGGGTGCAAAGGCGATGTAGTCGTATTGGGGATAGTTGACTGCACCGTGCTGGGGTCCACTGACAAAAATAAGCTGGGTGGCGATCGCCACTAACTGGTCCACAGTTTCTAATTTCCCATTGGGCACTAATCCTTTGACATTACCGCCTTCTGGAGATATCAGCTTTTGCACCCAATTTTGTAGCTCTGTATCCTCTATAATCTGGACTGGTGATATGTAGTAGAGATTTAGATAATCGCTAACGTAACCCTCAATTGCTTTCCACAATAGCAAAGCATCATCCCGATAGGGATAGTCTGGCAAAAAGTTTTCTCCCTGTCCATCGACATCTGTTTCACCCACTCCTCGTCTGGTTAGCTCCTTGGGTGGGGCAAACTCAGTGAAGTTTTCTAGATATTCTTTGATGGCACCTTTAATAACGCTGATGGAGGCTTCTAAAGTTCCAGCTAGCAGGGTATCTGCATAGCCACCAGGGCTGATCAATTGTTCTCGTGCCAGTTCATTGATTGCCAGGGTGAATTGAAAATGGGGTTTTAGCAAGACTGAGAGGGGATGATTGGGCGCTAGTTCGTTGGCAGTTGCCAAGACAAACGGCTCTAACACCAAATGAGTTCGTCCCAAATGGCTGACTGCTTCGTGATAGTTGCCATCAGCCATCTGAGCATAGATTTTTGCCATAAACCAATGCATCCCATCTATTGGTGTATAAATTGGATTTTTTTCTGGATCGGGTTGTTGATTGAGTTGAATGGCAATTGGAGTCAAACTTCCGCGATAATCGCCATAACCTACGGGTTTCCAGCAATATAACACCAAGGGAGCAGCAACACTTTTTCTTCCTTGTTCGTAGCTTCCTGGAGTTAGTCCATCAAGCCCCTTATAATTGGTGATGAAAATTCTGCCCTCGGCGATCGCCTCCGCCAGGGTCTTTTGAGTCAACATAATTTTTTGAAAGATGGCATCTGAAACTGGGAAGTTATCGGGTAATTTTCCTATTACCCGCTCAATTACCATCGGGTTGGCACCAGCTATGCGCTGACGAGCAAAGACACCATCGTTGCGAAATGTTTGCAATGTCGAGGGTTTGGGCAGGAGTGGAAACATCTCCTGGTAGTCTTCTAAGCTATCGAAGGGATCAAAAACATTATCGATATTAGTTGCCAAAGTATTGGCGATTAATGATATTAAGCTTTTATCTCGCTCCAGTAAGTATTTAAATGAGAACATTTCTAACTGTGGCAATTCTTTAATCAGCAGTATTCCAGCTGTTTGGCTGTATTGATATTCTTCCCGCTGACGTGCAATATCTCGTTCTCGCTGTAACTTTTGTTCAGGGCTATCATCTTGGGGCAAACTCGGCTGTATCATAGAACTAGTCCTCAAATTTTCATAGTTTGAGATAACCCCATATTCCAGTTCGTCTTTTTATAGAGCTTTGCAGTTAGTCCAATACAGACCTAACCTTCAAGTCGTTCCCTACAAGGCTATCCTTAACCCTGACCTCTCTCAAAATTTGCAAAAGCAACAGATAAGTATAAGTTTTTTGGATATAAACCGAGTATGGCTATATTTTTCGCTGATATGGGGAAATAGGTAAGCGTTGCTAAATTATTGGTATGAAAAACAGAGTCGTAAAGTTTACTCTTTTATAGATCTATCAGAGGTTGATTGGGGAATTATGCAAGAGTATTTAAAACAACTGCGATCGGGGAAGGAAGTTGCGTAGCACTAACTGTTTGAAATCTTCTCTACAAGCTACTTCCAGCATTTATTAAGAATCGTTTCCTATTTTTGAACCGTATATTTGCTGGAATTTCTAAGTAAAAATAGGTTTGCGACATGAAAACCTGCTTTTCATGTCGCAAAAGCTGCTTTACGAGTGAGAAACTAAAGTTTGCTGGGTCAATTTTCCCTCAGAAACCAATTATTTAAACTGATACCATTTCTGTTTGAAGATGCGCCTTATAAGACTGATGCAAAACTACACACTGTAGCGGCAATTCATGAATTGCCGCTACGCGAATAGAGCGCAGCCTCATATAGAATTGGTATGAGGTGGCGATGATTACAGCAGTTTTCATCTATTTGAACCACATCTGTTGTAGGGGCACAGCATTGCTCATTGGTGTCAACTTAACGTGAAATCTATGTCCCGCAAGAAACTTCAGTTCCTTGCTCATAGCAAAAGTCATCTGAAGATGACTAAAATATCTCCAAAAATCTTTAGTCTACTGAAGTAGACTTTAGCTATCAGCCTTGAACTTTAGTTCAAGGCGGGTGACTTCTTCAATGATAAAGGTTATTTTTCCCCACAAGGGGATGGGAATTGAGTAAAATATTCAACATGTTTGCATAACAATCAGCGATGGTAAGAGCAGCTACATCTACTAGGCGCAAAACCAAGCTAAAATCACCTTTTATTCCCACATGGGCAGATGATACTGAATTGGTCGGATTGGTGTTTGACCTTGAACCGACTACTTCCACTTCCCTCTATTCTCAATACACTATCGGTCTTCATGCTTGGTTTCTTGACCAAGTACGACAATTCAACCCAGACTTTTCTGCATATCTCCACGATGGAGAATCAGAAAAACCGTTCAATATTTCGGCGCTGGAAGGTCAACTCCTCGCCAGTGGAAGACAACTGCAACTAGAAGCCAAGCAAATTTACCACTGGCATGTCAATGCTTTGTCTCAAAAAGTGGTGGAGTTTCTGGGCCAATGGTTAACCCAATTGCCACAAACATTGGACTTAAGAAATGCTCCTCTTGAGATTAAACAGGTGAGTATTGCTCATCCGCCTACTACCTACAGACAATTGTTAGAGTTCCCCAAAGAAAAACGCTCTCAAATCAATCTCAGCTTTGTCTCGCCTACCAGCTTTCGCCGCAAAGGCCATCATTTTCCTCTCCCGGTGCCAGTTAATCTTTTTCACAGCTACCTGCGCCGCTGGAATGACTTTTCTGGAATGCCAATGGAACCAGAATCTTTTCTCGATTGGATAGACGAAGGAGTAATCATCCATCAGCATCGCTTGGAGTCGGTGAAGGTAGCAGCTGGCAAAAGAGGTTCGGTGACTGGGTTTACAGGAGCAATTTCTTGTGGTTTGAGTAAGCCCGCTTTAGCTAACTCTGAGTTTACTCAGTTATTTTATGTTTTGGCACGACTGGCTCCTTATTGCGGTACGGGACACAAAACGACCTTTGGATTAGGACAAACTCGTTTAGATTGGGTGGAACCAGAGATGAACGTACCCACTCAAGTGCTGACAAATCTGTTGGGAGAACGCATTGATGAGTTGACAGCGCTATTCACCGCCCAACGAAAACGCACAGGAGGCGATCGCGCTGATAAAATTGCTTCTACATGGGCAACTATCCTAGCCCGCCGGGAAATGGGAGAATCATTGCAGGTAATAGCCGAAGATTTAGAAATGCCTTACGCAACTGTAAAAACTTATGTAAAATTAGCCCGTCGAGCCTTGAGGGAGTGATGGGGGCTTTCAAGGGTAGGTATTTAAGAAAAGCATAAATAAGCAGGTAAAATACTTTCCCCCACTGCGTTTTAAATTTGATAAGTCTGCCTGATTACCTCTTCTATTGAACCTGTGTGATGGAACATTTCTATTAGTTCATGAGATTTTGTTTTTCGCTTGGTGAGCAGCTTTTTTAATCTTGCTAACAAATGAATATCGGCATCGTTTGCCAGTGCCAGTTCAGCTGCTTGCAATACCTTTGTCGCATTCCCAAAAATATCCTCGTTGTCAAAGCCTTGTTTGGCAGAGATTTGGTGCAAAGCGGCATCGGGTACTGTTGCTCTACCTAATAAGGTTCGATCTAACACTAAACCTTTCAATAATGCCAGTAAAGCTGCATAGATAGAAAAATCATCACAACTGTCACAAGCCTTAAATTCAATACGACCTACTTCAGCCGGAATGCGAGCGATTTTTGTTAGGGAAGGTACGCTATTAATTAGTTGTTCCTGTTTCTCAACAAAAACTAGAGCTGCTGGTCTTTTTCCTGTTCGGATAAATGTCCGTACTGATAGCCCATCCCATAAAGCTCCATTATAAAAAGGGGAGCTATAACTAAAAGGGACGATGTAGGGACTGTAATAAGTTAATTTTCTGCCAATATCAATTAGATGTTCAAAAGACAAATATGCTACTGAAATATTTAAATCTGGTCCGTATGTCACCATGTGAATATTAGCAGTTTGTTCGTCAGGTTCAGTCTCTAATTGTTTGATTTCATAATCATTTAATGGCGGTTGAGGTTCAAAACTTGGATTGTATGGATTAAAACTGACTAAAACTGGTGAGAAACTAAAATTAGCAGCAACCTCACGTAATAAGTGAAAACTTTCTGACAATTCAGTAATAGCGCCGTGAATATCAGAATGTATAGTTGTTCTAATTTCGATACCTTTGGAATGACAGTCTATCACCTGGTCGGAATCCGCAAATCTTTCAAATCCCTCAATGTACCATCTCTTTTTCTTAATACCTGCATCACCGACGCGCAGTTGAGGATAATCACTGGCGTATATAGGTAGCTTTTCAATAATTTGATTGAAATCAGCAAATTTTGTCTGGGAAAAATCAGCAAACTTTCCTTCTTTGTTCAAGAAAGCGACTTCATGCTCAATGCCAAAAAGAAACATTATGTAGACCTTAATTACTGATAATTAACCTAAAAACAAGCCGCGATTAATTGACGGCATTTGGTTTCATTAAAAAACTCTCGTCACAGAAGCATAACGTCTGGTAAGTCAATGTCAAATCTTGAACGAAACCCAAGTTCACTTCGGTTTTACTCATGGATACCTCCATTACATACATTAACTTCTCCTTGTGAAAATAATTAGAAAAATTTCTCAAGATGATTCTGACAGGACTTACGCAAACAATAGCCAAAACCCTTATTTTCACGTAGGGGCAATTCATGAATTGCCCCTACAGCGTGTACTTTTGCGTAAGTCCTATCTGAGATGGATTTTAACTCAAGACTGAGTGTGGCGATTTGAAAACTTGCTTGGGTTGGGCTTTCATAGACAGGGCGATCGCTTTATTGATTTTTGTCTAGGTAAGCTGCAAAAATTAAATTATTATTTTGTCAGGACTTACGCAAAGGATAGCGAAAGTAGCGGTAATTCATGAATTACCGCTACGCTTGAATAAGGTTTTCGGTCATATCTTGCGTAAGTCCTGTTTCTATCCACACAAAAATCGGATTCTTCTCCCCTTGCTCCCAGAGCAATTGGCTATTTGTCGATTTACAAGCCTCTGCTGCACCCACTATCTTCATAGTCACTAGGTAGGGTAGCTTAGTAGTGACCAAGGAAAGCTTGAGACGTGAGTTTATGACAAGTACCGTTCAATCCCCCTACAGCAGCGAACAAATTGCCGCTTGGTTGCGTGGACTGCTTACTATTGCTTGGGCTGATGGTAATTTTGATGAGCAAGAACAGCAAATAATTGCCAGCATCACCAAAGATGAATTAGCTCCTAAAATTCAATGGGACACTTTAGAAATTATTACGCCTGACGAACTAGCCGCAGTGTTGGGCAAAGGTACATCAGCAGCGGAAAATTTCTTACGGACTGCGGTGATGGTAGCGATCGCAGATGGTACTTATTCTCCCAGCGAAGATGAGGTTCTGCAACAGTTCTGTCAAATCTTAGAACAGCCAGAGAATTTACTCCAAGCCCTCCGCCACACCTTAGAACACCCAGAGCAAATTACCCCCACTATCCCTGCAACTAGACTTACAAAACGTCAAATTGATGCACTACACCCTCTGCGCGACTGGCTCGATGGACTAGATATCCAAGACCCAAGAGTAGCCCGCTTTTTGTGTAAAATGATTCCCTCTCAGTGTCCCTTTGAGCGGGATGTCACCCTATTTGGACGCAAAATTGTGCATATACCACCGATGTGTAAAATTAACCCATTGTATGAACAACTGGTGGGCTTACGTTTCCGCGCCCTCTCCTATTTGGCAGATAAATGCGGTGAAGATGTTTCACCATATATTTAGTCATTTGTCATTGGTCATTTGTCATTAGTTAGGCAGCATAATGTCAAGTAGGAGGTTTCAAGAATTACGGGTTTATCAATTGGCAATGTTCCAAATAATAAATGACATTATGTCTGGTTGAACACTTATCATTGGAGCTGACGCAAAGGCGCGGGGACACGGAGACGCGAAGAGTTTTTTTTGATAAGTGATTAGGCGGACATAATACGACCAATGACCAACGACCAATGACTAATGACTAACTATGCAATTTATTGACCAAGCAGAAATTGAAGTTGCGGCTGGTAAGGGCGGCGATGGTATTGTCGCCTTCCGCCGGGAGAAGTACGTGCCGGCTGGTGGTCCATCTGGTGGTAATGGAGGACGAGGTGGTTCGGTAATTTTCGTTGCCGATGAAAACTTGCAAACCTTGCTGGACTTCAGATACAATCATCGCTTTCAAGCCGAAAACGGTACTCGTGGAGGCCCGAATAATTGTACTGGGGCTAATGGCAAAGATTTGATTATTGAAGTTCCCTGCGGTACAGCTGTTTATAATGCTGAAACTGGCGAATTGTTGGCAGATTTAATTGAACCTGGGCAGACTTTGGTTGTTGCCCAAGGGGGTAAAGGTGGACTGGGAAATCAGCATTTTTTGAGCAATCGTAACCGCGCCCCAGAATACGCTCTCCCAGGCTTACCAGGGGAAATAAAGCAGTTGCGCTTGGAGTTGAAGCTTTTGGCAGAAGTCGGGATTATTGGGTTACCAAATGCTGGGAAATCGACTTTAATTTCATCTTTATCAGCTGCACGCCCAAAAATCGCAGACTACCCCTTCACTACCCTCATCCCTAATTTGGGTGTAGTGCGGAAACCTACTGGCGATGGCACTGTTTTCGCTGACATTCCCGGACTAATTGAAGGTGCTGCCCAAGGAACTGGATTAGGACACGATTTCTTGCGTCATATCGAGCGCACACGGGTGCTACTCCACTTGATTGATGCCACTAGTGATGACGTGGTTAGAGACTATAATACCATTCAGCAAGAATTAAAAGCTTATGGAAGAGGTTTAACAGAGCGATCGCAAATTTTGGTGTTGAATAAAATTGATGCAGTTGATCGCGAAACTGTAGATTTGGAAGCGTTAGCTACTCAACTGAATCATCTTTCCTACGCTCGGGTTTTTTTGATTTCAGCAGTTACCCGCACCGGCTTAGAACCAATGTTACAGCAAATCTGGGAAATTCTCGACGAAATGAAGGTTGTCGAAGAATTTGGAGCTATTTAGATAAGTAATATCAGGTTCTATTGAACACTTATAGTTAGGGCTGACGCAAAGACACGGAAAGTTTTGAATTATAAGTGATTATATGAACTCGATACAAAAACCTTATACACGCAATCGATGATGTATAGTATATAAAAATTAGGCTAAGCCATATAAGTAAATATATAGCTTAGCCTAATTTAATTTTTTTACAATCTTAGCTTCAGCTAGGCAGGACTGCTTGTGTATTTCAAGCTTCCATCAATGTTTTCAATTCCATTGATAACTGTACTGGTGTTTACATAAGCACCATTTCTTGTTCTACATTTAGCTGAAAGTTCATTTCCTGACACAGCAATATTTGTGCAAGTTAGATTGTAATTAGCAGTGATACCAGGGTCGAGAACTTTTAATGTGCCATCAATATTTTCAATGCCCTTTAGGGTTATAGAAGTAGATTCTACGCTCTGATCTCTTCTTCTGCAATCAGCTGACAGAACGTTTTCTTGAACATTAATATTTGAACAAGTTAGCTGATAGTTACTGGCTACTGCCCAAGCAGACATACCCTATTTATTTGTGCGCCTTTCATGAACTTTATTTTTTTAGAATTTTTGTTTGCAAATAAAAATGCTCAGTAGAGTAACCCATTATTTTTTACTCAGCACTGCTTCGATGAGTATAATTTGCTTCATAAAACTTAGCCAACAAAAGCAGCAGGCGATCGCATTTGCATTTATCGGTAATTATCCGTATTAATATGTTGTAGCGCGTTTATTTTGAGTAACATAATTGATACAAAAACTTAAAGGCCTGGCTTACTGAGAAAAAAACGGCGTTAGACTAGAACCACAGGGCAAGAATCACAGGAAAAATATGATGAGCGATCGCGATTACACACTAATCATTGATAAAAGCGGTAGTATGTCCACACCCGACCAAGTGGGTGGTAGAACTAGATGGGAAATAGCCCAAGAGTCTACACTTGCTTTGGCAAGAAAAGCCGAACAGTTTGACCCAGATGGTATTACTGTTTATGTGTTTTCTGGAAAATTTAAACGCTACGACGATGTAACCTCAGCCAAAGTCGCACAGATATTTCTCGAAAACGATCCTGCTGGTACGACAAACTTAGCAGGTGTACTCCAAGATGCAACAAATAATTTCTTTCAACGCAAAGCTGCTGGTCAAAGCAAGCCAAACGGAGAAACAATTTTAGTCATTACTGATGGTGAACCAGACGACCGTAAAGCTGTGTTTGAAGTTATCATTCATGCTACTCGGCAAATGGAGCGTGATGAAGAATTGGGAATTTCGATTATTCAAGTAGGCTCAGATGCCCAAGCAACTAAGTTTCTAAAAGCTTTAGATGACCAGTTGCAAAGTGTTGGTGCTAAATTTGATATTTGCGATACAGTCACTTTAGACGATCTAGAAGAAATGAGTCTTGTAGATGTATTAACCAACGCCATAACTGACTAAATAATACCTAAATTTGTCAGTTTTTTCTCAAAAATTTATCAGCAATTCTGGAAATATTCTCCACGTGAAAAAACTGATTCATAATTTAGAAATTTTGAGTAAATATTTGGGGAGGTAATAAATGCTAGAAAATCGTGATTACACATTAATTATTGACAAAAGTGGCAGCATGGCCACCCCAGATCAAAAGGGTGGTAGAAGCAGATGGCTAGCAGCACAGGAATCTACTTTAGCTTTAGCTAGTAAATGTGAACAATTTGACCCAGATGGTATCACTATTTATGTATTTTCTGGAAAATTTAAGCGCTACGAAAATGTGACATCCAGCAAGGTACCACAAATTTTCCAAGAAAATGATCCCTCTGGTACAACTGACTTAGCTGGTGTGTTGAAACATGCTACTGATGATTATTTTCAACGCAAAGGAGCAGGTCAAACGAAGCCAAATGGTGAAACAATTTTAGTGGTTACTGATGGTGAACCAGATGATCGCAAAGCTGTAATGAGGGTAATTATTGAAGCTTCTCGGCGCATGGATAGAGATGAAGAATTAGCTATTTCTTTCATTCAAGTTGGTACAGATCAGCAAGCTACCCGTTTTCTCAAAGTCTTAGACGATGAACTCCAAGGAGCCGGTGCTAAGTTTGATATCTGTGACACAATTACTATGGAAGATATGGAAGATATGAGTTTATCAGAAGTGCTACTCAATGCCATTAATGACTAGTACCGCCGTGAAGTCACGCATTCAAAAGTCAAAAGGTTGATATATCAAGGCTTGTGCCTGTTTAAAATGGTAGGTTTATTTACGCCGCTCTGTACTAGGCACAAGGCAAACAAAGAATACTTGCAGAATTTAGAATTTAGGAGTAAAACAGGCTTAATACCTGGCTTTGTAATCTAGTTTATCTACTTCATTAACTTGAAATTTTTTAAGGATTTAGATTTTTCTGATATTTTGAAAAAATGCCAGATAGAATCATGATTTTCGCTTTAGAGGACTTCTAAAAATGGATTCTATTGATAAGTTGTTAGCTGAACTTGAAACTGAATACAAAGAAGGACAACCTAAACAGCAATCACCAAAATCAACTACAGCCAAATCCTTTCTTCCAGCATCACCAAAATCCGCATCTTTAATGGATAATCTTTTGGCAGAAGTCAAGGCTGATTTTGCAGAACAAGATGCTGCTGAGGAATTAAAAAAACAGCAAGAATTAGAACAAGAAAGAATTCGCCAAGAACAACTTAAAGCTAAACAAATAGAGGCTTTGAAAGTCCAAGCAAAAGAATGGTTAGCGAAAGTAGATCCACTTTCCCTTGAAGGACTTTGGTTTGAAAGATTTGCTGAAAGTTATCCCTCAAAATTAGAAGCAGCGATTGAATATTTACGAACTAACGAATAAGTCCTAACACCTTATATTAATGGTGATTGGTTCGAGCAAAATGTTGAACAGCCCATTCATGCATAGCATAGAGAATTGGTTGCAAAGTTTCTCCTAAAGGCGTCAGTGAATATTCCACTTTTGGTGGAATTTGCGGATAAACTTCTCGATGAATAATACCGTCTTCCTCCATTTCTCTAAGTTGCTGAGTCAGCATCTTTTGTGTTACTCCAGGTAAAGCCCGCTGCAACTCGCCAAAGCGTTTGACGCCAGTCATTAATTCTTTAATAATCAAAACCTTCCAGCGTCCGCCAATTATCTTTAGTGTAGTTTCCACTTCACAAGTCAGCCTGGTATGGTTTTCTGCTTCAGCTTTCATAATTATTTAGGTGGAAATCTATTTCCAAGTCAGTATTATTATATTCGCCCAATGCTGTTTCATATCTATTGGTTGTTATGATATGGGGCTGTTAGTATTTGTTCTAAGAATAAATCTCGGTTTTCTAGCCAGGTTATACCTGGCTTATCTAAATCTTTTATAATTCAAAAACATTATGCAAAATGTGTTGTAGGTAGGGGCGTACAGCTGTACGCCCCTACAGCCGATTGATTTGTTGTAAAGATTTTTGCTTGAAGATAATTTTCAGACTATTGATAGACTTACATATCTCTAGAAAGATAGAAAAAATACTTTAACCTATCCGATAGTATTGAGTCTGATCCTAATAATTGCTGTGTTTAATAATATTTGATCCAATAGTGTTACACAAAAAATGTGGCAGAAATGTTACCCCGATTCTCCTGCGGGGTTTTTCTTTCAATAAGCGAAAAGCACTAAACCTACTAAGTCAGCAACGCTTTAAACCATTTATTCAAAACTGTATTGATAGTTTTCTTAATCTGATGCTTGCGGTTCCACTTCTGGAATGCGATTTCGTACTCTTCGCCCTTCATTTGAAAGGTATTCCAGACATCAAGCGCTACTGGCAATCCGCAGAATAGTAAAATGTACAGCGACCAAGAAATTCCGCCACCAGCGATTAAATCGACGAGTATCAAAAAGCCATTGAAAATTGCATAATTGCCGAGACGCTTTTGAAATCTTCTTTGGCGGTAGGCGTCAAAAGCCTTTCGCTGTTGAACTTGGCTTTGTTGCACTACCCAATCGCGTTCTGCTAATTTTAAAGATTCAGGTGCAATTTCTAACTCAGCAGCAATTTCTAATAGCTGTTCATAAGAAAATTCTGTGTCTTTATCATCAGCTTGACGAGCGATCGCCAAATTTAAAATTTGTTGTACATCTTCTTGGCTATAAGAGCGGATGCTTTGAGGTTCAAAGGCCGTCATAATTCTTTTTCTGATAAAACTTTCCAGAGAAATTTACTGGCCGATAGATTTTAATTTAGCTACGGCAGTACTATTTCCATTATTCTTAGATTAACAAATTTAGATGTTGTGCTGCATCTCAGGTATTGTTAACTTTGAACTTTTGGTTGTTGAAAAGCGTAAATATCCTGAATAACTTGTACCCAACCGTTAGCGACAGATTCGAGAATGCGATCGCCTTTTTCTTTAGTTGCGGTTGTAGCGTCACCAATGACTCCACTTTTACTGATATCTCGCGTCACCCAAGCCACAGGTAATTTGCCTTCCCAACTCAGTAAACTACTTTCTGCCTGTTCTGGTGGATACTCCGCAACAGCTTTTTCTAGCTGCACTTGTTCTGGTAAAAGCGATAGCATAATGCTAGTTTCTGCATCTCCGGCGTGCATTCCTAGTGCTGCTTCCTTCGGTGTTAATAAGTCTTTAGTAAGATTAGGCACACGCCAAGTAAACAAGGGAAATACCAAAAAGTCATCATACTGAACATGCAAATCCCGCGCCGCCATTTGCATAACTTGGGGTTGTCCGCCGTGGGAATTCATTAACACCAATTTTCTAAACCCAGCACGGTAGATACTTTCACCCACTTCCATAATGATTGCCGTCAGAGTTGCAGTGCTGAGGGTAATCGTACCGGGAAAGTGCCAGTGTTCATTAGATTTGCCATAATAAAGCGTTGGTAAAGCATAGGCCGGAATACTGGCATCGAGATTTTCCAATGCTTTTCCCAGTACCCCCACACCAATAGCAGCATCTACAATTAACGGCAGATGGGGGCCATGTTGTTCAATTGCCCCTACTGGTTGGATGATGACCACATTTTCCTTATTTGGCATTGCCTGAATGTCAGTCCAACTCAGGTAGGGGAAAAACCGTTGTGGGGGAATAAAGCTGTGCATATTACTGAAGTTGTGACATTTATATTTTAGGGCATTGGGGATTGGCGCTGGGAGATGAGGGAGATGAGGGAGATGGGGAGGCAGGGGAGCAAAGGGGCAGGGGAAAAGGTTAAAGGGTAAAGGGTAAAGGGATAAATTTAACCTTTCCCCCTTACCCCTTTCCCTTTCCCCATGCCCAATGCCCCATGCTCACCAATATAAAGACTCTCCAAACATCCGGATATTACCAGATGTAGCAAAGCATAATAACGAAATAACAAGCTGTGACAAGGATGTAAGTCAATGGTTGAAGAAAATGGATCGATTCGGACATTATCGATTGATATTGGTGGTAGTGGGGTTAAGGCGATGGTTTTGGATATTACGGGAAATCCCATAACCGAAAGAGCGCGTTTAGATACACCGCAACCTGCAACACCTGAGGTTGTAATTAATGCAATTGTTGTGTTAGCGGCGGCTCAAGGTGAATTTCATCGCGTTTCGGTAGGTTTTCCGGGTGTGGTGCGGTGTGGAGTCACGGAAACAGCGGTAAATTTGCATCCCGATTGGATTGGCTTTGATTTGGAAACAGCATTATTAAAACATTTAAACAAGCCTGTACGGGTGATTAATGATGCAGATATGCAAGGGCTGGGGGCGATCGCAGGTAAAGGTGTAGAATTAGTAATTACTCTGGGTACGGGCTTTGGTTCGGCTTTATTTGTGGATGGTAAGTTGGTGCCGAATATGGAAATGGGACATCATCCATTTCGCAAAGGAGAGACTTTTGAGGAACAACTAGGACGCGCAGAGTTAGAAAAAATTGGCGATAAAAGATGGAACAAGCGTTTAGAAAAGGCGATCGCATCTTTGCAACATCTGTTCAATTATGATTACCTATATATTGGTGGTGGTGAAGCTGTAAGAGTGAATCTTCAGTTACCGTTAAATGTCAAACTTATCCCCAATATTACTGGTTTATTAGGCGGTATTGCTTTGTGGCGAGATGAAAAAAAGTTTAGAACCCCCTCCAAGGGAGGACAAATTATTTGAAATCAAGAGTTTATCATTGTTGCCTAATACTACACTAATGAACGCTGAAAAATTGGTTACGTGAATTCTGTAGTACTTTGCCTTGCAGTATAAACATGATAAAAGTGGCATCAGCATACCAAGGGTAAGCCAAAGATAACTAGACAAATTTGTTTGATAGCATTCCCATGCGATCCAATAGTATGTTATTGTCTAAACCGTTGATTTAGATAAGATATCTGACAAGTTGATAGCTTGATAAAAGATAAAAAAAGCACAAAGGCTAATGATATTAGTCTGATTAAACGGAATAGGAGGTCAGAAAATATGATGTATGTGAAAAAATTACTACATGATTTTTTGATTTGAACAGTATGCACTATCCCGGACAGCAGTACTGTTGTTTGTTAAAAGAAATATTGGTTTAACTAAAATGAACGATAATGACTGAAATTGGCCTGATGATGACGGGCGTGTTAACGGCAAGACAAGCATCTGGGCCGAATTTGCCAGAACAGCAATTATTTCAGATGGAAAATGACATCAACCAGTCAACGCAGAGTCAGTTAGAGATAACCGCTCAAGTCACACCACCTGAATTTATGCAGACAGATGCAACTTCGCACGCTTCTTTAGGAGCGATCGCGCTAGAGAAAGAACATCTACTTCAAAAAATTAGCAAAAAGAACCACTTCTTAGCTTCTTCTGATTTAGCACAGTCTAAAAACTCTTCTCAGCCCGCAGGGAAAGACGGTGCAAAGTCTGAGGGAAGATTCGATAAATATAGTACCCAACCTCTACCGACTCTCTATTTCGGTAGCTCTGGTGTTGCTGTCAGAGCTTTACAACGGCTGTTAGTATCTAACGGTTATACCGTTAGAGTCGATGGAATCTTTGGAGCGCTGACGGAGACTGCTGTCAAAGCATTTCAAAACCAGCGCAACTTAGCAGTGGATGGAATCGTCGGTAAACGAACTTGGCGGGCGTTAACAATTTAGTCATTTGTCTTTAGTCATTTGTCTTTAGTCATTTGTCCTTGGTCGTTTGTCCTTAGCTAATAACAAATGACAAGTCATCAATGACCCACCCAATAGAGAACCGCCATAACTAATGTTCTTAGCTAATAACAAATAAAAAATGAAAAATGACAAATAACAAATGACTAATGACTAATGACTAATGACTAACGATACTTATGCTGCTCTAATAACTGTTGCGCTCTTGGCTTGTAAATTAAATAGAATAAAGCCTCTAGATAGCGCAATAAGTCTTCTCGGTTTTCTTTGGAGGTAAAGTTCCAAAAACCATAAATGCGTGCTAAAGATAACAGCTTGGTAGTGTGAATTTTCCAAGTATAGGTAGTGTAAACTCGGTCAATTGCTCGCTGGGAAATTTCGTCCCAATAGTGAGAACTTTGTTCGCATTTAGTGACAAAATCTACAATTTTTGTGGCTGTCTCTTCTAAATTTGTCGGGTTAATGTAAAAACCATTAACTTTATTCTGAATAATTTCCAGTGGTCCACCAAACTGTGTAGCAAAAGTTGGTAATCCTGAAACCATCGCTTCTAAAATTGTTAAACCAAAAGCTTCAAATAAAGCTGGTTGCACAAAAATTCCCTGGCGATCGCCAATTACTCGATAAATTTCACCAGAATCGGTTTTAGACAGGCGCACACCCAACCAGCGAATTTTGCCGTGGAGATTGTATTCGTCAATTATTTGGTAAAGTTTGATAATTTCATCGCGTTCTTCGTTGTCGCCGGATTCTTCTACACGCAACTTACCCGCTACCAAAATTAAGTTGCAATGCTCCTGCAATTCTTTACTTTGACCAAAGCATTCGGCTAAACCTGTGAGGTTTTTGATCCGGTCAAGACGCGCCATTGAAAACAGAGGACGCTTGTTAGGATCGTCTAGTTTGCCAAAGATTTGGCTGGGGTCTTCTAAGGTAAAAAGTGTTTCTGCAAGGCGTTGGCGATCGCTTTCTACTCGGTCTTGAGTCCGGGTGTAGGGAAAATAGTAATTTTCGTTGACTCCAGGCGGTACAACATTAAACTTGGGACTGAATAATTCAATGCCATTGGTTACATGATACAACTCCGGCATGGTGAAGCATTTATAAGATTCGTACTGTCCCACACTATCGGGTGTGCCGACAATTTCTTGGTAGGTGCTGCTAACCACAAAATTGGCAGCATTCATCGCAATTAAGTCAGCTGTAAATTGCAAGGAAAAATGATATTTATCTTCTAAATCTTGCCAGTAAAGGTTACTAAACAAGTATTTAGATTTTTCCAAAGCATGAGCAATATTACATTGCGTGACTTTCATCCGCCGCGCTAGCAAAAAGGCCACTAAATTTCCATCGGAATAGTTACCAACTATTAAGTCAGGTCTACCTTGAAATTCTGCCCGCAGTTCTCTTTCAGAGTCAACGGCAAAAGTTTCCAGATAAGGCCAAAACTCAAACCGGGAAATCCAGTTTTGAGTCATGTTAGGATTAAATTCCCGCAGAGGTACTCGCAAAATCCAGGCATTTTCTGTGCCGTAAACTTTTTCCAGTCGTTGATTACAAAGGGTACCATCACTATTAGGAATCAAGCGACTGAGAATAATCACCTTTGGCTGGACGTTTAATCCTTCTAAACCAGCTAACAAAACATCTTCTTGTAGCTGTTTTTCGAGACTTTTTGCCTGATCGAGGACGTAAACCACCTGACCACCAGTATCGGGACGCCCCAAAACGCCTTCTTGACCGAACCATCCGTGTGCAGAGACGAGGACGATTCTAAAAATCATCGGAACGCGAGAAATGAAGGCTTCTAGGGTCTGGGGGTCGGGAGAATCAATCAATTCATCGAGAATATTTAGGGTGTCTCGCACGCGGGCTGCGGTGTTACCCCAACCCGGTTCAAAACCCATTGTTTGCAATTGGAACCGGAATTGTTCATAGGGTTCATCATCGGGGCGGTCGCTAACGAAACTTATAGCTTTCTTAACTTGCACAGAAAGTTGCTGCTGGGATTGAATGCGATCGTTGATCAGCAGTTGGATACCGTTGTATTGGTGCAAGCGCAAGAAGTTCAACAAGCTTTCCAGCAGTTGTTTCGAGTCTTGAAACAATTGGCTGGATAAATAGCGGTTGAGAAATTGTACTCCCTTACCAATATTTTTCGGGTCGCGGATGACTGGGGAGTAGTCATAAAAGGGGCCGAAGTCCAATTCTAGCAGGTCGCCTTCGTTGGGATGAAATTTGTTCACCAGGCGATCGCGCAAATCGAGTAAATCCTGCACCGTCATCGGCTCAATGCTCAAGTCTGATGTCAACCAATAAACTTCTTGACTGGCAATTTTAGAACGGATGATGAAACAGAAGTTTGAGTCCTCCTGAATAATTTCCTGAGTATAGTAAATGAGTTTACCTAAGTCGGAAGTAGTGTAAAATGCCTCAGGTTTCTGGTACTTGGAGCAATATTCTGCATATACATTGAGTATGTCGTTTCGCAGCAAGTACTTGTTTTCTTGTTGGCGTAATTCACTAATGAAGGAACGCAAATCATTTTTTTCTTCACTATCTAACACTGCTTGCAGCAATTCAGACATGGTGACTCCACTGGATGACGATGTTTGCATTGTTAACTTTCAAGGCGACGTAGAAACACAAAACAACACAGATAAACCTTATTTACCTGTGCATGTACGAGTATCTACTTTTCAGCAGCACTGAAAATCATGTTCTACTTTACCTAAAGTATCTATGACTCAGTATTTTTGACTCTAACTAAAGGAATACAATTTTTATTTCTTTTGAGAGATGTTGTTAAATAACCGATACAATTGTTAAAGAATAAGCTTTTATGATGATTAGTAATTCGTAATCAATTAGCTCTAAATTATGTATTCTGCCATCCCTATAATTATATTCCCCCCAAATGCTGAAACAAAAGTTATTTTTTTTGCTTAAACCTTAACTATTGAGTTAAACTTAAATAAATAAAAATCAAGTTTTTATCTAAGAGCAACTTATCTTGATTTAGCCTAGTTATAATTTCAGCATCAAGTTCTTAAAATCAGGTCGATTTATATGGCTGACAATACACATAACTTAACATCTTCTGACCACAGTGTAGGCAACATTCTGCTTATTTCCTTGCTTGCCTTCTGCGGGTTGACTTTTATCATTCTTTTAGGCATCTTCTAACAGGTGAACATCCTTTACAAAACGCAATTCTGGAAGTTGAAATTCCCGATTTATCTGATAAATCGGGAATTTTATATTATAGACTTCTTGCATAAATCAAAAATAAAGAACCCCACCCCGCATTTGAGTAAAGCAAACGCTCCCCTCCCCTTACCAAGGGGAGGGGTTGGGGGTGGGGTGTTATGGACTTTTGCAGGAGGTCTTATGTAGATATTTATTGGCGATCGCCTTGAAGTAAAATTTTTTGATTTTAAGAAATATAATAGTTCTTTAACTAAAGACAGGGCATCGTTTTTCTTGATGGGCGATTTGTCCTAGTTCTTTGCCAAAAATTCTTGAACAGTCAGAATCTCAATGCCCCTCCAAGGGTTTAGCACAAGCAAATCATCATCTCCAGTCATAATACACTCTGCTTTTCCACTGAGTGCTAATTCCAAATATTTCTTATCTTTTGGGTCTCGGCATTCATTAACCTGCTCAGTCACGTCCATAAACTGTACAGTTTCCGACAAATCCACCAAAAAATCGTTTCGTTCTTCTAGTGTGATATACCGATTAAATTTGGGTCTAGCAACTACCTGTTCTAACTCTAGCCAAATTGACTCGGACACTAGTAATTTGCCTAAATCTTGAACTTTTTTGAGTGCGCGATTTGGTTTGCTCCCAGGTAGTAACACCGCACTGATGATGACATTTACATCGCACACAAACCGTCTTTCATTCGTCGTCATTCAAAATTGACTCTAAAATCTCTGGCGTTAAACCCCTTTCTACGGCTCGTGTGCCAATTTCATCCATTGTCTGCCTGAATTTGGTAATCGCTTGTTGTCTACTTTTCATTGAAGACTTAAGCAACAATGCGATCCGAGCTTCAATTTGTTCCCGCTCTTCTTCAGTGGCTTTGCGGTATGCCTGTGCAGCCTCAGAGGGAACTTTGATAGTAATTTCTTCTCTAGTAATCATAGCCTGTTCGCTTGCATAATTTCTCATCTTTCATCATATTAACTACTTGGGCAGTAGTACGGTTGGTATATTCATTCACCAAATGTTTCCCTAATTCCCTAACTATTCGGACTATTTTTATTTAGTATCAAATAAAACACATAATTATTGCGTAATTACTTCATTTGGTTCTCCGTTGCCCTTTCTCAATAGCGATCGCTAATGGCTAATGATAGTCTTAGCCAAAGAATGTACAACTTGGACGCGCATTAGCTGAGAGTACCTAATGGTATATAAGCAAGTAAATTTGCTTATATACATATAATTACTTATAAACTAAATTAATGTATATCCTGGTTCAGTTTTGCTGACCTTTTAACTCTATAAAGATGATAAGGGCGAACGATGGGACTCGAACCCACGAATGGTGGTACCACAAACCACTGCCTTAACCACTTGGCTACGCTCGCCATTCGACAATTTGAATTATAGCAATTTTTTGGAAAGCGAGCAAGAGTTTTGTTCCAGGAACGGAGTAATTCTATTTAGAGTCTCTGGAATCTAACATTTATAATCAATTTGACTTGGGAAACATGAAACAGTTAAGCATCATCGCGTGTGCTGGAGCAGCAGCAGGAATCGCCGCCTTGGGTGTGACAATGGCAAAGACTAATCCCAGTCAGGTTGCCTATGAAGAATATGCAGTGCAACGGCTAGCAAGTTACTTAAAAACCGATGTATGCAAAAAAACTACGAATTTCATAGAAAATTTAATTCGTTTTAATTGTGAGAAGTTGGTCGATCAAGCTAACCCGCAAATGCAGGAAATCATTAACAGAACTACAGAAAGGCAAAACTATATTATTTTTAGTGTTTACCGTACAGATTTAAAAATAAATTCTTGGATACCTTCTTACAGATTTGAAACGGTGGGAGCTTTTGATCAATTTTATACCTACACTGCCCAAGAGCAATAAGGCAAAAGGCAAAAGAAAGATATAGATATGGTGTCAGCTTTTGAACTCTTTCAAAGAGTAGTTTTGTTTGGGCTGTGACGTACTACAACACTTCTAGATTATGAATTGATATACTCCAAGTCCCTAGTTATTGATTGAGACGATGCGTTGTTTGACCACGGTTTCCAGATTTTGCGTATGAATGCCGCACGGCTCCCCTATAATACGGATGTTCAGTTTGGTTAGACCAGCAACAGGGGAGAAAAGTTATCAGGAAAAACGGCTAAAATTACTAGGCGACAAACAGCAAGTGAATCTGAGCCAAATTAATCAATACTAGGTTTAAAGATAAAGGGGTGCAGCTATGCCAACAATTCATTTGATAGACGGGGAAAAGGGAGGGGTAGGCAAGTCTCTAGTTGCTAGAACAATGATTCAGTATTGTCTGGATAAAAATATGCCCTTTGTACCAGTAGAAACCGATAGGTCAAATCCAGATGTAGCTGGGGTGTACAAGGGGATATGTCAGTATGCAGTGTTTACAGAAGATGAGAAGCAAGCTGATAAGGCGGATAAAATCTTTGAGATCGCAATGAATAAAACGGTGATTGCTAATCTAGCGGCACAATCTCATAGAGCAGTCAAGGAATGGATTGAGAAGAATCATTTAATTGAACTGGGAGATTCACAAGGGGTATATTTTTGTAAGTGGTTTGTGTCAACAGGAGGGTACGACAGCTTAAATCTATTTAAGCAATCTGTAAATAGCTATGGTGGCAAAGTTCCTCATGTATTAGTCAGAAATTTAGGCTTATGTGATGACTGGGAACACGTAAATTCAGATGTGACAATACAAGAGATAGTCAAAAAATATAATATTAAGGCTATAGATTTTCCCAAACTAGCCTATAAAGAAAGAAATATTATAGACCAACATAGATTAACATTTGCAGATGCAAGACAGTATCAAGAATTTGGAATAATCAGCAAACAGAGAGTGGTGAATTTTCTCAAGCTTGCCTATGCTGCTTTTGAAAACGTTGGTATATGGTATGAAGAAGTTAAATGACATTGATAGTTTCATTTTTGTCCGACAACATAAATAATGATATCTGACTATGTTTGTCTAGATTTATGTCATTTAAATTAATTCCCTAATTTTATGACACACCCTACATCTTCTTTCCCAATACCCAATATCCAGTCTCTTGCACGTAAAATATGAAAACTAGTCACTGAAAATTTAAGTTTGCTCGTGTCATTTGCATATTTATTAGTATCTCATGGAAGCCGCGATCCGCGCCCAGAAATTGCTATGCAGGAACTGGCAAGGATAGTATCTGAGAAATTGCACAAAAATCACAACGAAGCAAATAGCGAACATGTGGTAGGTATAGCTGCTTTAGAAATGAGTCCAAAGCCTCTACACGAGCAGATTAAACAATTTGCTGAGACTGCTTTTGGTGTTCAGAAAGTGTCTGAAAATGAAAATCACCTCAAAATTCTACCGCTATTTCTGCTGCCGGGAGTGCATGTAATGACAGATATTCCCGCCGAAGTAGCCCTGGCACAACAGGGGACTGGTGAAGATATCATGATTGAATTGCAACCATACTTAGGTTCTCACCCAGATTTGAATAAATTGCTGGCAAAGCAAATTGCTAAGATAAAAGCACAAGCATGGATTCTGTTAGCTCATGGTAGCCGTCGCCCTGATTCTCAAAAACCAATCGAAGCAATGGCGGCCAGTTTGGGAGCGATCGCTGCTTATTGGTCTGTACCTGGTAGTTTAGAATTACGGGTGAAAGAGTTGGTAACTGCTGGCTATAGGGAAATTGCAATTTTGCCATACTTTTTATTCCCAGGTGGAATAACCGATGCGATCGCCACCTCAATAGAAACGCTAAAATTACAATTTTCGGCAGTCACTTTCCACTTGGCAGAACCTCTGGGAGCAAGTGCAGAATTAGCCGATTTAATTTGGGATTCAATAGACAAATGAACCGCACAATCATAGAGAGGAACAAATATTTGGGAAAGGTTTATTTAGTAGGTGCGGGGCCAGGAGATCCAGGATTAATAACCCTGAAGGCAAAAGGTTTATTGGAATGTGCAGATGTAGTCATCTATGATGCTTTAGTGAGTCCAGCAATTCTGACAATGATTAATCCCCAAGCAGAGCAAATTAACGCTGGTAAGCGCAGGGGGAAACATTCGCTGTTCCAGGAAGAAACCACTCAACTGCTGATTGATAAAGCCCAGGATCGTGCAATTGTAGTGCGGCTAAAGGGTGGCGATCCCTTTATTTTTGGCCGTGGTGGTGAAGAAATGGCAGAATTAGTCAATGCCGGAATTTCAGTGGAAGTTGTGCCTGGTATCACTTCGGGAATTGCCGCCGCCGCCTATGCAGGTATACCATTGACGCATAGATTGTATAGTTCTTCGGTGACATTTGTAACTGGACATGAAGCGGCAGGTAAATATAAACCCTTAGTTAATTGGAGTGCGATCGCCCACGGTTCCGAAACTGTTGTGATTTATATGGGAATTCACAATTTGCCTTACATTGTGGAACAATTAAGTACAGCTGGGTTGAGTTTAGAAACGCCCATTGCTTTGGTGCGCTGGGGTACGCGTCCAGAACAAGAAGAATTGATTGGGACATTGGAAACGATTGTCCAGCAAGTAGAAGAAACTGGATTTGGTGCGCCGGCGATCGCAGTTATTGGACAAGTCGTGAAGATGCACGAAATTTTGTCTGGTTGTCGTCCAGGAAAAAATCAATAGTCTTTTGGATGAGCAACTTTCGTGACTGTGATTAGCGAAGCCTCTTGGTGTAAAGGAACACTTTTAGGTGTTTACCGTTGGTTGATACTGTCCCTCATCTCCTATATCTTGGCGCATTGGGCTTACTTATCTACAACGTTCGCGGATCGTGCCCAAAGGGCATTCGCATCTACAAATTTACCGAATTGGGGACAAGCCGCAGAAATTGCATTCCAAACTATATTTCCAACCCACATTCCGCACTTCAAAAAGTAGCACAAATAAACTACATTCGCGAGGAATTCAAAACTATAGTTTTCAAAAATCAAATAACCATCCAAAAATAAATCATATACACCAAAATTATAGCTTTTTATTGTGTATAAAAAGCCAGTGAGATAATTCAATTTTAATTTTTAACCTAGTGATAAAAACACAAGACAATGTAATAGGAAATTAGAGATTTTAAAGCTAACATAATAAATAATATTTTTGACAAGTATTAGGTAGAAATTGCAGTATCCTACAACGTTCATCCGTTAAGTTAAGAATCATAATAACTCCTTGTGTAATAAGAAGATGAATCCCCTGAAAGCATTGAAACATCCACCTTAATGTGGGAGATTCTGTGGGTTTATTCAGTTGATTTTTAACTGTCACTTTTTGTGTCTTTAACGCGATTCTTAATTGTCGTTGCCCCAGATTATAAACCAAAAGACACAATGCCATTAACATCATCATTGTCTCTACTCTTTCTGGATTTTTCACAAAAAGACTATCGGCGAAAAATAACGGGTCTTTGATAAATCTAAATCCTCGCTCTGTTGATTGCTGTTCTTTATATATTTTCAATATTTCGGTAGGTTCTAATTTAGTTGTATCTAAAATATTCGTTGCTAAAATAAATCGACCACAAGAATTTTGATGTTTTGTGATTAACTCCTGATTTTCTATTAATTTGCCTTTGACTTGATAAACTACTATTTGTCATCATTTAAATCCTCTGCTTTAATCCCTGAACCTAATAAATGCTCTATTGCTTTATCTTCAAAAAATTGAGAAAATAAATATAATGGCCTCGACACAAAACCTAGTCCGTTAAGAATGATTGCTTTGACTACTTCTCCTGTATTAACTTTCTCTCTACTATCTATTAAGAATATCTCATTGAGTTTTTCTACTATTCCTATCTCATCTATTATTCCTGCTATTATTCCCAAGTGATCTAAGTTTTTACTCTCAAACTCTTCTTTTTTGTAATTCATATCTTTGGGTATTTTTATTTAATTCAGGCTCATTTTCTCATTTTTGCTCCTGAATTTATTGTCAATACCTCATGAATTTCTATTTGTTGGCACTTTTTATACTACTGCCTATATTTATTACTCACTTAACCATGTGTTTATATGTAAGCTGTTTTTGCTACTTATTACACCCGTGTTTGTACTACAAAATGAAGTGCGGAATGTGGGTTATAAAAAAGGCAGGCTGAAGACCCTTGAGGATAGCAGCGCAGTTGCGAATTTCGTACTTCAGACAAGGGGACGGCAGTTGCTTCTCAAATATTTCAAGCTGTGTTAAGAAACTTGAAGGTAGAGGAGGCAGTGGAATTTTTTCTATATACCAAATTAAAAAGCGCCTGGGAGTGTTGCCGTGTTTCCACCCCAGACGCTTTTTATTTTTAACTTGCTCCTCACACACAACTAAAAGATATCACTGGTGCAACTAAAAAGCGAGTGTAGTGAGTGACACTTTCAAAACTGCACCACAATCCAATTTCTAGACCAAAATTAAAAAGCGTCTGGGAGTGTTGCCGTGTTTCCACCCCAAACGCTTTTTATTCTTAAACTTGCTCCTCACACACAACTAAAGATTATCACTACTTCTATGAAAAGGCAAGTATATTGAATAACAATTTTAAAGTCCGATTTGTAGATGCAAACTAAAAAGCGTCTGGGAGTGTTGCCGTGTTTCCACCCCAAACGCTTTTTATTTTTAACTTGCTCCTCACACACAACTAAAAGATATCACTGCTTTCATCAAAGAGCAAGTATTTTGAGTGACACTTTTAAAACTGCACCAGACTAAACCCCAGAAGTTAGTGTAAAAAGTGACGTACACCAGTCAACACCATTACTAAACCCAGGTCATTAGCAGCTTTGATGGAATCTTTATCGCGCACACTTCCTCCTGGTTGAACAATGGCTGTAATTCCTGCTGCTGCGGCTGTTTTGACGGAATCATCGAAGGGGAAGAAACCATCGCTGGCGAGAGTTGCGCCTTTGGCTTTTTCCCCGGCTTGTTCTAGGGCAATTTTCACTGAGCCGACGCGGTTCATTTGACCGGCACCTACTCCTAGTGTAGTGCGATCGCTTGTCACAACGATCGCATTAGATTTGACATGTTTGCAAACTTTCCAAGCAAACAGCAATTCTGCCAACTCGTCAGCGGTGGGTTGACGTTCGGTGACGACTTGCCATTGACTGGTGTCTGCAATGATGTCATCGCTAGTTTGGACGAGAAAACCACCTGCGATCGCTTTTACAGTTTCTTTGGCTCCACTGCTCAAATCTGGTAAAATCAAAACTCGCACGTTAGATTTCTTACCTAAAATTTCCTGGGCGTCCGCTTCACAATCTGGTGCAACCACACATTCTAAAAATGTCTTAGTCAACTCCCTGGCTGTAGCCGCATCTATGGGACGGTTGAGTGCCACAATTCCACCGAAGGCAGAAGTAGAATCAGCGTTAAAAGCTTTTTCGTAAGCTTCTGAAATAGTGCTTCCCAGCGCCGTACCACAGGGATTTGTATGTTTAATAATCGTTGCTGCTGGGGAATCAGTGAATTCGGCAATAATTCGGCGTGCAGCTTCCAAATCAACCAGGTTATTGTAACTCAGTTCTTTGCCTTGGAGTTTCGTAGCGGCTGCCCATCCTGTTGGGGTAGTACCAGTTTGATACCAAGCGGCGGGTTGGTGGGGGTTTTCACCGTAACGCAGAGATTGCAATTGTGTGCCGCTGAGGTTGTAGTTTTGTGTGCCAGCGAGGTAAGATGCGATCGCTTGGTCGTAGCTAGCAGTATGCAAAAATCCTTTTAAAGCTGCCTTTTGGCGAAATTCTAGGGATGCTACGCCATTATTTTGCCGCAATTCTTCTAAATACTCGTTATATTGTCCTGGATCGCATAATACAGTCAAATGAGCAAAGTTTTTCGATGAAGCCCGCAACATTGCCGGGCCACCGATATCAATCTGTTCCACAGCTTCAGCTAATGTTACCCCTGGTTTAGCGATCGTTTCCTCAAAAGGATATAAATTCACTACTACTAAATCAATGGGGCGAATTTGGTTATTTTCTAAATCTGTAATATCTTGAGGAACATCCCGCCGTGCCAAAATTCCGCCGTGAATTCGGGGATGTAGCGTTTTAACTCGACCACCTAAAATTTCTGGAGAACCTGTATAATCAGCAACCTTGGTAACTGGGAGTCCAGCATCTTTGAGTGCTTGGGCTGTTCCCCCACTGCTGATTAAATCAAAGTCGAATTCTTCAACCAAGCTACGGGCGAGGTCAATTAAACCAGTTTTATTAGATACACTCAGCAGTGCTAGACGCGCCATTGATCAATTCCTTAAAAGTCGGCTGGGAGCGAAGGATCTCAAGTTTTGCATAAGCCTTGACTCAGTTCAAGACCATTAGAGGTTAAAAACAAAAACTCTCCTTGAACCCATTCATCCAAGAGACAGGAATTATACAATCATGTTGCAGCCGACCTACAACAATAGCGGGATGGATGCCGATACCGTGTGCAAAATCAACAATATCATTTTTAGATTTAAGTTGCCCTAATTCTCTTTCGTATTTGGATGGTATCAAAAATTCCCGCGCCCATTGATCGGCTTCGCGTTCTGGTTCAGATGCTAAACTTTCCCCACTATCCCATTCATCCAGAAAAATATTTTCTTTATTATGAAGTAGGATATGTGCTGCTTCATGGAAGAAATTAAACCAGAAGCGATCGTTGGTTTTACCGTAAAACGAAAGTTGAATCAAAGCCTTATGGGGATTTAACCACCGTGCTACACCACTGACGTGCGCTCCCTTAATTGATGCTACTAAAACCAGCACAACACCCGCTTCCCGGCACAAATGCTGCATCTGTGGTTGAAATTCCTCTGGTTGTAACACTGTCAAAGTGCGAATTTCCCGCACTGCTTTTTCAAACTTTGGTTTACTGTATTTGGGACAGTCCAGTTTTTCTGCTTCTATTTCACCCAAACGCAACCAAGCGGAAATAGCACCAACATCACTTTGTTTTTCGCGGGTGCGGCGAAAATAAATTTCCATACCTGCATAGTAACTTCGCCACTCGTCCGGCGAAGCCACACCGAAAAAATGTAATAACTTTTTTACCAAGCTAGGTTTATTTTTGGCAATTAAATTGCACTTAGTACAGGTCGCCGCAAAAAAGGGTCGGAATTTAAGCTGCGAACGCTAGGTCTATTTGGGTCGTAGAATTGGAATCTGGAATTTGGCACTTTGCGATAACTTTTAAGGTTGACTTTTCACTCC
>JAESFX010000241.1_pt1 | contig 37717 bp, 36 predicted proteins | sample 9269501 | NCBI WGS metagenome assembly JAESFX01 (sample SAMN14515570, study PRJNA621655) | algae metagenome | isolation source: Desmonostoc geniculatum HA4340-LM1 and co-occurring heterotrophs from cave... | place: USA: Maniniholo cave, Kauai, Hawaii | collected 2009-07-28
TGATATCAAAGTTGCCGCCCCGCCAAAATCCACCACCGCACACACTTGGGTGGAATAGTGCGATCGTGACTGAGGTTCTCGGCTTCACTGGCAGACGCTACTCTGAGGGTGCCGCGCTGCTGGAGCGGTTGCAGAAACAGTTCGGGGGCTAAGTTATGGCGATCGCGCTTTTGGGGAGTGCGATCGCTTTCAAGGAAGTGCGATCGCCCTTGAATCCGCGCAACGAACTCAAGAATTATGCAAATTATACCAGTATCTCATGACTAAACATGACACCTGGGTGAAACTCAAACCCGGTAGCCCAATCGATCCAATTTTGAATTTATTTCCAGACGGCATGATTCCCATGCGTGACCCGTTCCCCCTGGAGCGAGTCACAGATTCACAAAATAATCATCTGGCATTGTGGATTGTAGATTTGGAGCGCCTGAGTAGCGTACAAGCTAACGCGATTGCTCAAATTATCGCTCACCACCGCGGCGCCCAACCTGATGTTGTCGCCCAAGAAGCAACCGTACTCGGTGGCTTTACTTTGAGCCACGGGTGGATCGATACATCACATTAAAGCCAAGATTGATGCATCTTTAAAAATTATGAGCGATGAGGAATATCAAACTTCTGTAACTGATAAGCAACTTCAAAAAATCCTTGATGCAGCTTCCGACAAGCTAATAGAAATTGTTAATCAATTAGAGACTGAAGAAGAATAACCGCCTGATGAATTGCAATTGAGAAATTGCGATCGCACTTTCAAAGTGTGGGCTACCTGACACAGTAGCCGAAACTCTGGGTATTACCCAGAGTCGCGGGTTGTGTCCAAAGCACCCGCCCCATTGCTTCTAGGAAGTGGGGCGTTAACAGCGAATCGCACGCCCATTTGTGGAGTGTTGTGTCCATTCAAGCGCAACTTTCCTAGAACTACCGGGTTAAACCCAGCGTTAAGAGTGAATCGCGCCCCTGTATTTGGGGTGTTAGGGGATTCAAGCGTCAAAACTGGGCTTTTAATTAATTCACGGGGAGAATTATTTAGAAACAGGCCTACTCAACCCACGTCAGTTTCTAATGCACCGACCTAAACCGATTGACCAATTACGAGAACTGGTACAGCAACTCGAACACCTTAACCGGGTTCAATCTCCTATCATCAACTACACCCGTCAGTCCCTGGCATGGCAATTCCCAGAAAAAGCTCACAGTAAAACTCTTAGTACCAAAGTCGGAAATGTACCGCCCCTGTGGGGTTGGTTAGCGCAGCGCCAAACCGAAGTACATCCACAAAGTTATAAATCCATAACCAAAATATACCAACAGTCAATTGTAGTACAACTTGGGTTAGAAATAGATCCAATTGTCAGGCTTCACGCTGATTGGTTGTGCGATATCGATTTGGAGGAGCAACGCTTGGAAGCTCTACTCAAACCCTTGGTCAACGACGAGCAATTCAAGACCTACAACCAGGTTTTTGACTCTTTCAATTTTGGATTGAGGATTCGTGCTAGGCTGCTGAGCCGTATTTATCCATTTGAAGCGTTTTTGACCAACGGCAAACAGTTGATTGAGCGAGAAGTTAGGGAAGTGAAGAAAAAGGAGGTTACCCGCGAACACGGTAAATCTGTAGTTAAGTTCCTCCCTGGCGACGTGAAGCGGGTTAAACGTAACCGCAGCCGCGACGGTTTCAAACTCAGGCTGGGCATGGGTACTGTCCTAGAACAGTCTGGAGATAAGCTAGTTGAAAAAGGTAGTGGTTCAGCTTTATGTCGCATGAACTTTTGGCAGTACGTGATCACCAAAATCGAAATTGACGGACGTTTGCCCAATAACCCTATCGGTGAGGAGATTGCTTTATACAAAGCTGAACTCAAAAAAAATGTTGATGGTTCCGGCAAGCAGCTGCTCAACGGTAAGCACTTACAGGCGAAGCTGGGTTCCAAGGTTGCAAATATGTTGTTTCGGGAGTTATCTAGAGCTTACGCCAATTCACGATCGTAAAAACTAATGTATGACTATACTTACCCGTGCCCTAGTTGTGGCTACAAATGTTATAGCCCATCGCCGTATTGGATCGTAAATGAGAATAACCAAAGGGTGCGTGTTCAGTTGTACCACTGCATTAACTGCGGTTACGAACCAGAAGTTAAACAAGCAGAAAGTATGTTAGAAGACCCAAGCCGAAGAGACAAAAGATTTTCCTGATGCTAAACCTCTGCATTAATGTAGGGGTTTTAAATTTACACAATAGTTAGTTAGAGTGAATGGCAAGTGAAACCAGAAACCCTCAAAGGCTGGTCAAAAACTTGTCTCAAACGAGAACTAACACCAACACAATTTGAAAACAGTCCGGCGATCGCCCGCTCCGTTGTATCCTGCATCACCCGCCATGAGTTAACCAATCAATTCGCCGCCACCAACAATAATGAAATTGCATCTGTGCGTGGCGCTGCTTGTTGGTGGATGACTGGTAACTATACAGGCTGCAACTTAATACCCCGCTCCTTGGGAATGTAAATTGGTCGTCGTTCTATATCGACAGGTAAACTCTGCAACGATTTTTCAGCAAGAATGATGCCAATGTATGAGTTTGCTGAGTGGTATATTGAGTAGGAGTAAACTTTGATTCGCTGCGACATATATTTCCATAAATATTTTTTGTCTCACGCACGAGGCAAGAGAGGCGCAGAGGAGAGAACGCAAAGAAAAATTTTTGTAATAAGCACATTATTCTGTACTTGTCTAAATTAATTGCCTATTTTGATACTATATTAAATTTGGCTTTTAACCCATTGGCGAAATTCTTTAACTAATTCCAAATAATCTTTTTCGTCCACCTGCGCTAAAAAATTAGAAATCTCTGTTAGTGGCAGATTGGGAAATGCTAAACTTTGTTCAACAGATATATATTTCTGATTTTGTAAAACGTTAATACTAAAGTCTTTACCATCATATCGCCAGATTTCAGGCACACCCATATCAGCGTAGACTTGAAAGCGGTTTTTAGAACTGCTAGTAATATCAATTTCTACTACTAAATCTGGTGGCGGATCTTGCGCTAAATCTATTCTTTTTTTGCCTCTGATGAAATTAATATTTTCAATATAAAAGCATTCATCTGGTTCTGCGCCACTCAGTTCTGGACGTTTAAAAGTAGTAGAACCAAGGCATTCAATTCTAACTTTTAGTTCTTCTGCAATAGTTTCGACAAATCGAGCTGCAACTTTTTTGTATCGTTCATGTTCAGGTGAAGGAACCATGATTTCTAGAGTACCTCGATTGTAAGTAAGCCGGAGGCGGCGATTTACACTAAGTTCAGTTAGCAAGTTTTCATAGGTTTGCCAACTGATATCTGATAAGTGGATGATTTCTGTAGGTTCAAGCAGCGTGTTGCTAGTCATAGCTATATGTGATGTATGTTCTCGCTGTACAATAGCCATTCTTACTCTTACTGTACTTTAAACTCAATCTTCAATAAAGGTAGGTATGTAGTTGCTACAGTCGCGGTGAAAACTACTAAGCTGGTAAATAGCACGTTTAAACTTTACCGGAAAATCTGAATCGCATTCATCGGCGATTCACAATTCCTCACTGGCGAACTACCTGTAATTACATTATGTTTGATGCTTTATCTGACCGTTTAGAAGCCGCCTGGAAAAAACTGCGGGGACAGGACAAAATTTCTCAATCCAACATTCAAGACGCTTTGCGGGAAGTACGCCGCGCTTTGTTGGAAGCAGATGTCAATCTCCAGGTAGTCAAAGATTTTATTAGCGAAGTCGAAACCAAGGCACAGGGAGCCGAGGTAATCTCCGGCGTGCGACCTGACCAACAGTTCATCAAAATTGTTCACGATGAACTGGTAGAGGTGATGGGAGATGAGAATGTTCCTCTAGTAGAAGCTCAAGAACAGCCTACTATTGTGCTAATGGCTGGGTTGCAAGGTACTGGTAAAACTACGGCGACTGCGAAGTTAGCTTTACATCTAAGGAAATTAGACCGTAGTTGCTTGTTGGTGGCGACAGATGTGTATCGCCCAGCAGCGATCGACCAGTTGATAACGTTGGGTAAGCAAATTGACGTACCAGTTTTTGAACTCGGAAGCGATGCCGATCCCGTAGAAATCGCGCGGCAAGGTGTAGAACGTGGCAGAGCAGAAGGCGTAAATACAGTAATTATTGATACTGCTGGGCGTCTGCAAATTGACGAAGATATGATGGCGGAATTAGCCCGCATCAAAGAAACTGTCCAACCCCACGAAACTCTGTTGGTGGTGGACGCCATGACTGGTCAAGAAGCAGCCAATTTGACCCGCACCTTCCACAATCAAATCGGGATTACTGGGGCGATTCTCACCAAACTCGATGGTGATAGCCGGGGCGGTGCGGCGCTTTCAGTGCGACGAATTTCGGGAGCGCCAATTAAGTTTGTGGGGGTGGGTGAAAAAGTCGAGGCACTGCAACCGTTTTATCCCGATCGCATGGCATCGCGGATTTTGGGAATGGGCGATGTCTTGACCTTGGTAGAAAAAGCCCAGGAAGAATTCGATCTAGCAGATGCCGAGAAAATGCAGGAGAAAATCCTGTCGGCGAAGTTCGATTTTACCGACTTTCTCAAGCAGCTACGGATGCTGAAGAACATGGGATCTCTGGGAGGCTTCATCAAGATGATTCCAGGGATGAACAAGCTCTCAGACGACCAGCTTAAGCAGGGAGAAACCCAGCTCAAGCGCTGCGAAGCCATGATTAACTCCATGACTCGCCAGGAACGCCATGACCCCGATTTATTAGCCAGTTCTCCCAGTCGGCGGCGGCGAATTGCTGCTGGTTCAGGCTACAGAGAGTCTGATGTGACTAAACTGGTGGGTGACTTCCAAAAAATGCGATCGCTCATGCAACAAATGGGTCAAGGCGGCTTCCCTGGAATGCCAGGAATGTTCGGCGGCGGTGGCGGCATGGGCAACGCCTTCGCAGGTGCAGGTAATCGTGCCCCTGCCCCCGGATGGCGAGGTTACAACGCTGGCACCCCACCCGCGAAAAAGAAAAAGAAAGAAAAAAAGAAAAAAGGATTCGGTAATCTTTAGTCATTAGTCATTAGTCATTAGGAATTTCCAACAAATAAATTATCCAATCTTGCGGGTTGGACATCTTGTCCGCCTTTGGCTACGGGCGCTCGTGTCGCCCACCGCACAAAAAGCAGTTGAGTATTTTTTATTTGTCAGTCCCTTGGTCATTGACAAATGACAAATAGCAGCAAACACGAGACGAGTGCTAGAATTAGCATTTCGGCATACTTAACCAATAGGAGAATGATTCTTCAACCATGATCAAACTGCGCTTGAAGCGATACGGTAAAAAGCGGGAAGCAAGTTACCGCATTGTCGCCATTAACAGCCTCGCTCGCCGCGATGGCCGTCCCCTAGAAGAGTTGGGATTCTATAACCCCAGAACCGATGAAGTGCGACTAGATGTTCCCGGCATCGTCAAGCGACTACAACAAGGCGCTCAACCCACTGACACGGTACGTCGCATCTTAGTAAAAGCCAATGTTTTTGAACAGGTCAGTGCCACAGCCGCATCATAATTTCGGAACACAATCCCCAAAAGCTAGTCCCAATTATGTTGGGCTAGTTAGATTTTTGGTGCAGCCGTTTTTAGAATCTCCAGAAACTTTAAGCGTCGATAGTGAAATTTCCCAAACCCTAAATCGGGTTTGGATTCGTATCGCCTTTGAAAGCACAGATAAAGGAAAAGTGTTTGGTCGAGGAGGACGCAATATTCAGGCGATTCGTACAGTAATTGCCGCAGCCGCAGCCGCAGCTGGACAATCGGTATACCTGGATATCTACGGCAGTACTACTCCAGGCCGGGAGGGTATGTCTTTTGATGAAGACACAGAAGAGCGATCGCCGCCACCACCAAAAACCAGAGAACCGCGAACAAATGGGCCTAAACCCATTGTTAAACCCCGCATCCGCTAGATTAAAACTAGAGAAAAAGTCTGAGCGGAAGTAACCACAACCGCTCAGAATTTTTGTGAAGATGGAAAAGTAGCAAAAAGATTTTTGTATTTTTTGTAATCTTCTTCATCAATCACATACTGGTTATAGTGGGCAATAGTCCTATGCAACTCTGATAATCTCTGTAAGGGGGTGAAACCAGGGAGTGGCTGAAATTCGTTTGGGTGAAAATGAGTCCATTGACTCGGCACTAAGACGCTTTAAAAAGAAAATTCAAAAAGCTGGAATTTTATCCGAAGTCAAACGTCGGGAAAGATACGAAAAACCCAGTTTGCGCCGAAAGCGGAAAGCAGAAGTCGCACGTAGAGGTGGCCGTTAACAAATCAAGGTGATGTCAATCAATTTTGGATTTTAGATTTGCAATTTTAGATTGACTTTACCCACTCTTGGGTTGCAAGTTAGAGATTTTAGATTTGCTAAGCGTAGCTCCCGCTGAGTATTATCTGCGACAAGCTGCGCTTAGCTTGTTCGTCTTTGGGGGTAGGAGCTGTTCCAATTACAAGGGTTGCGGTATGCAGCAAGCTTTAAGGGTAGGGGTATAAAAAAACAATTTCAAAATCCAAGTTGTGCTGGAAGCGCACCAAAGGTGCGACCAAAATATAAAATTACTATGGTAGATGCTTTAAAAATTGAGTTGCCAAATATTCCCAGTGCGATCGCTTTAGCAGGAGATGGAGAAGAAAATCTCAAATTCCTATCTCGGCAAACGGGAGCTAGTTTGGTGTTGCGCGGACAGGAATTACTGGTTTCCGGTACAGAGAAGCAAATCGATCTGGCTGCCAAATTGGTGCGCTCGCTTGAAGTTATCTGGATTAAAGGCAATACTATTTCCAGTGCCGATATTTTAACAGCTCGTCAAGCTTTGGATAGCGATCGGCAAGGGGAACTGCAAGATTTACAGCGAGATGTCCTCGCCAGAAGTCGCCGGGGTGAAGAAATCCGCGCCAAAACCTTTCGCCAACGTCAATATATCGACGCAATACGCAAACGTGACCTCACCTTTGGCGTTGGCCCTGCCGGTACTGGTAAGACTTATCTCGCTGTGGTTGTCGCCGTCCAAGCACTCCTAGCCAACCAATTTGAAAAACTCATTTTAACTCGCCCTGCGGTCGAAGCTGGTGAACGACTCGGCTTTTTACCTGGAGACTTGCAGCAAAAAGTCAACCCCTACCTCCGCCCACTTTATGATGCTATTTATGAATTCATCGACCCCGAAAAAGTACCCAATTTAATGGAACGCGGTGTAATTGAAGTCGCACCACTCGCCTACATGCGGGGACGTACTCTCAATAACGCCTTTGTAATTGTAGATGAAGCCCAAAATACTACACCGGGTCAGATGAAAATGGTTTTGACTCGTTTGGGCTTTCGTTCCAAAATGGTGATTACAGGCGATATTACCCAAACCGACTTGCCACTCAACCAACCATCAGGCCTAACAATAGCGTTGCAAATTTTAAAACACGTCGAAGGCATTGCCTTTTGTGAATTTTCCCAAAAAGATGTTGTTCGCCATGCTTTAGTTCAACGAATTGTCGCTGCTTATGAACAATATGAAAAATAGGGATTGGGGACTGGGGACTGGGAGAGAATAACTAATGACAAATGACTAAGGACAAATAACAAATGACAACGACATTAAAAGAATTTTTAGCCGCTTGTGAAAATCTGGGAACTTTGCGTTTAATTGTTACTAGTAGCGCTGCTGTTTTAGAAGCAAAGGGTAAGTTAGAAAAGCTATTTTATGCAGAATTGCCCAAAGGTAAATACGCGAATATGCACACCGAAGGCTTTGAATTTCACTTGAATATGGATAAAATTACCCAAGTTAAATTTGAAACTGGTGAAGCGAAGAGAGGTAATTTTACAACTTATGCAATTCGGTTTTTAGATGATAAACAAGAGCCAGCTTTAAGCCTATTTTTGCAATGGGGTAAGCCAGGAGAATATGAACCAGGACAAGTGGAAACTTGGCATTCTTTAAAAGAAAAATACGGGGAAATTTGGCAACCTTTACCAGCAGAAATTTAATTAGACATTTGATGAAATTAATTCTGCCTTATCCGAAACCCTTGTAGAGACGTAGCATTGCTACGTCTCTACGTTTCTACACAGATAGCATTGCTACGTCTCTACACGGATAAGGGTGGAGGAAATCGAATATCTGCACTGAATTGTTCGATATTGGCACTGCGACAAATTGGTAAAACGTATTCTAAATTTTCGTGGGGGCGGGGAATAATATGATGAGAAAGCACCTCACCACCGTTTACATGCAGCGGTGCTTTCAGCCCTGCCGTTATCGCCACATTCACATCGCCGACAACCCCACGAATTAACACAGTAATTCGTCCCAAATCAGTATTTTCATAGCCAACAAGGGTAACACGGGCAGCTTTACACATGGCATCTCCCGCTTCCACTGCTGTGGGAACGCCGTAAACTTCAATCATGCCTAGTGCCAATGTCACGTCGCTTCGCTCCGAATTCAAAATTCAAAATTCAAAATTCAAAATTAAATAGGACTTACGCAAGAAACCTCTCAAACTCCTATTCCTCCGCGTCCTCTGCGTCCTCTGTGGTTTGATTTCCGTTACCTGCGCGTAAGTCCTGTTAAAGATACCCATAAATCAATTTAGGAGGCAGTGCGGTCTTGGGGTCTCCCCAAGTAGAGCAACTGCCGTGGGCTTGTATCCTTTTTGTTTTTGGTCATGGTTGTACCAGAATTGAGGTTTTGGTAGGGGCGTACAGCTGTACGCCCCTACAGCGAATTCATTTTGTTGCAAAGATTTTTGGAAACGGTATAAAGTTAGTTACTAAGCCATATTTTTGATTTAGATAATACGCAATATCTCTAAGTGCATTATTATCCCATGGATTAATTTTTAATCCATAAATAATGAACGTTGAATACAAAACTGCTCATGCTGATAACTAAGGTAATTTGGAGTTTTTGCTTGCTGCTTTTATTCCTACTGGGGAGTGGTGAGGCTATTGCAGGTGAGTTATCTCAACGCTTAGCTAATTTTCCTCAGTGGGAAAAATTAACCTCCGTGGAACCGGCTTCGGGTGATTTAGTTTACCCTGAATGGATGGCTGGTACTTGGGAGGTGAAAAGCACCTTGGTAGATTTGGCTGCACCTTTGGCACCAGATATTGTCACGCCAGGATTTGAAGGTAATCGGCGACAATTAAATCAACCTGTGAGTTTTCTAGTAAGATTTGTAAAAGAGCAACCACAAAACACTGGGTTAAAAATACTCCCTTGGATAGATAACAAATCACCAATTTTAGTAGCAGATAGAGCATTTAATAGTTTGAATTTGGCACGGGCTTCTTTAGGAAATGAAGCGGTGTTAGCGGTTAAAGTAGATCCAGATTCACCTAATCGTCAAATTACATTCTTGCGTAGCAGTCATCAACTAGTTTCCATTGTTACTGCGCGGTCTACAGAAACTACTCCTGATGACAAGTTCATTACTACAGAGGTATTTCAACAACTATTTAAAGGCAGTTCACGCCCCTATTTAAACTCTGTGGAATCTACTACGGCTTACCACAAACTTTCCACAGATAATCCAACAATTGAAGCAGATCAAGTTACTGCTGTTTATCTTTCACCGCAAGATCCAAATTATTTTACCGCAGGTTCTCGTCCAGTTGCTCTTTATCGCTATCACCTGGAATTTATCCCTGCACAAATGCTTACTACTTCAAAGGAGTGATTTCAACTTTTAGCCCTTGACTATTTTGTAGTATATCTGTAGTATAAAGGTTCCAAGTTAACGATCGCGCTCTTGGAAGGTGTGCATCATGGCGACATTTCGAGATATTGTCAGTTACTACCGCGCTGACTGGAAGCTGAGTTTTTTCAGTATTGCAGCATCTAGCATTTACGAAATTATTGATTTAGTTGTACCTTATGCGATTGGGCAGATTTTAAATGTTTTGTCTAATCAACCCTTGGATAAACCACTTGAAAGTGCGATCGCAACTTTTTCTGACATTATCAATTACCCAGTGAATAAATCTCTATCTTTGAGTATATTACTGGGTTTAATTTTTGTTGTCACTGTAGTGAGAGCGCCTACACAAGCTTGGTTAACAGTTTGGTTTCATTGGGCTATTGCTTTAAGGCGGCGTCGATATAAAAGCCAAGCAGCCATAGAAAAAATTCTCACTTTGCCACTGGAATTTTATGATGAAAATAATCCGGGGCGGATTGCTGGACGCATAGCTAGAGGTATTGGAAACCATACTTTCTCGTATCCGGAAATTGCCGGACAGTTGATTCCTAAACTATTTCGTGTGCTGGGAATTTTTGTGTTTATTTTGGTAATTGAATGGCGAATTGCGGTTTTGTATTTAATTTCTTTTGTGGTTATTCTTGGCTTGACATTGAAGGATTTACAGTGGCTGATTTGGCACGAAACTCTTCTGGATAAATATATGGAAGATACTGAAAGCCGCACTTCCGAATTGATCACTAATATCAAAACCGTGAAAGCATTTGCTACAGAAGCTAACGAACTGAAGCGGCAAAATCAGAGATTGGATCGTGAGCTAACGGTAGTTATCGCTCGCATCCACAGAGGTTATGTTAAACTATCTACTTGGCAAAGAAGCGTAATTCAGTTTTGTGTATTTGCAATTTTGGGATTAACCTTAGCAGCAACAGTAGACGGGAGAATTTCTCTTGGTCACTTTATCATGATCTTAACTCTTTCTAGCATGGCTTATGCTGAGCTAGAACCTATTAGTGCTTTAGCAGAAACTTTTGCCCGTCGTTATTCTGCTATGGTGCGATTTCACGAATTTCTTCAAGAACCAACTGCATCTGATTCTGCTGGTCTTTTAGAAGAGAGTAATCACACAGAATCACCTTATAAATTTAGTGGAAAAGTTGAGTTTTCCCATGTAAGTTTTGGATACAATGCCAACCGCAAAGTTTTGCAAGATATTAACTTGTTGATTCAGCCATATCAAACAGTAGCATTAGTGGGGCGTTCTGGTTCGGGAAAGTCTACCTTAGTGAAATTGCTGTTGCGATATTTTGAACCACAATCAGGTCAAATTCTCATTGATGGTCAAGATATTCGCACCTTAGATGTGGGTAAATATAGACGAAGATTAGCGATCGTTCATCAAGAAGTAGACGTTTTTAACGGTACCATATTGGATAACCTCACCTACGGTAGGCCAGATGCGAGCTTGGAGGACGTTCAAGAAGCCTGTAGAATTGCCAGAGTCGATGAAGTAGTGCAGCACTTACCCCAAGGTTATTACACCGTTGTCGGGGAACGAGGCGTTCGGTTATCTGGAGGACAAAGACAACGTTTGGGAATTGCCAGGGCGTTGTTAGTGAAACCAGACGTGCTGGTTTTTGACGAAGCCACCTCTAGCTTAGATTATGAGTCGGAACGTTCAATTCAGCTAGCAATGCGATCGATTCAGGGTACTTGCACCACTATTGTCATTGCCCACCGTCTGAGTACAGTCAGGGAAGCAGATAAGATTGTAGTGCTAGATCAAGGAAGGATTGTAGAAGTAGGTAGCCACGATGAACTTTTACGTCACGAGGGTATTTATCGCCGCTTACACTCCCTCCAAGAAACTGGAGAACTTTTAAGTTAAGCGAAATATAACTGGCGATTAGAAATCGCGGTTTATCTTGCACACAAACTAAGTCCGCGTAAGCGGACTCTAGGAATTTGAAACCCACGTAGGTGGAGAGAAATCTGAGCAGAGGAAACCTCTGCTCAGAACTTCGGAGTTTCGTCTGTAATAGCTGCGAAGTCTATTCGCCAGGGCTAATAGCAATTCTTTGTGAGGCTGCGCCAAATTTTCTTTACTTATTATTATCAACTTAATTTACTTTTGGTTACAAAGCCCAGAATTAGCGATCGCACGAGTACGCAGACGTGTAGAAAGTGGCGGTCACAATATCCCAGAAGATGCTATTCGCCGTCGCTATGAACGAGGCCGCAGGAACCTAATTAACTTATATTTACCTGTGTGTGATACTTGGATCGTTTATGATAATTCTGGGTCTAAACCTATATTAGTGGCTGCATCAGATATCAATCAGGAAGCAATTATCTATGAACCCCAAATCTGGAATCGAATTACAGCCAGGGAATAAACCGCAAATTCCCTTAACAGAAATCCATCAAAAAATTGATGCTGGTGTCAAAGCTGCTATTGCTAAAGCTATTGAAAGACACCGCCGTTTAGGAGAATCTATTAGCATTTGGCAAGACGGTAAAGTTGTGACATTAACCGCCGATCAAATTCCTCCTCTTAATTTAACTGTTAGTGATGGTGAATGACACTTAAACCCTATATACAGTAGAACCTTTGCCAATTTACAAGGTTTAAAAATGGGGTTGAACAGAGTGAATACGACTTAAATCGACATCAATGTGAGCGCAATACCTAGCCAGTTTCTCATGCTTCATATCCAGTAAACTGTTCTAGTTACCCAAATGGGAATTACATTGTTGGGGTTGTTTGTAGGCGCGAGATAAAATTTCTTCAGCAGTAATTCCCAGCCTTTTAGCTGCTGAAATAGCAAGAAGATTAGCGTGAGCGTCTTTGCACTGTTCTACAGCATCTGCGAGCTTAGTTAGTAATGATACTTCATCTTCTTGGATAATGCGATCGCTCTGAGCCTTAGATAAATTCTCTTGTGCTTGAGCATATCTCTTTTCTGGAGAATCAAATTGCATCACAACACCCATCACAGCTTCTTGATTAGTAGTTCCATTACCACCGGGAGTCAATCTCACAATACCAAAAGCACAAATCCCACCACAATTAGGATAAGTAAGAGTGTTGTAACCAGAATTGTTAAATTGAACAATACCTGTTTGTTGCGGAGTTATATTCGATGTTGTTGAAGTAGATATTTCGGAAGTAGATGTTTCGGAATTGGATGCTGCTGAAACTTGAGAATTATCAGCAGGATTTGAATTGCCATTTGTAGAATCGCCGCCAACACTACCAGCCCAAGAGAGTTGAGGAGAAATGTATGATACAAAAATATTAAACAGAATTGCAAAACCAAAGCAATAACGGGACATATACACCATCCCAAAAATACGATAATTGGAGTAAAAACCCCGCTTTATTTAGCGGGGTAAATAAATTAAGCTGTGTAGGTTGGGTTGAGGAACGAAACCCAACATTAACGGTTAATTGTTGTGTTAAATGAAGCTAAACCCAAGATATGGTAATTATTTAGCGCACCCAGAAGGAAATATCATTCCGACCATAAACCGAAGTGCTAAAGGTGTAAACCGTGACGTTATTACAACCAGCTTCAGCAGGCTGGCTTACACCAGGTTGGTTAGCACCACGTACCGCAATTCTTCCATCTGAGAATACTTGTTCAACAATACCCACATGGCCATAAGCACCGTTGGAACCTGGGAAAGAACGCTCCATTACTACAACTGCACCATTTTGCGGACTGTTAATACGGCGAAAACGATTTTGTGGTAATACATTGGTATCCCAATCGCCAGCATCTGCTGGATAAGAGAAATTTCCAAAACGCTGCGATACGTAAGCTGTACATTGGCAGTTTTTACCAACAGTAGCTGGTGGAGGTGTAGAACCACCCACAACATTAAATTGCTGATTAGGATTACCAGTCCCACAATCCCAGACAATAAAGTTATTTGGAGAAACAACTCTAGAGGTAGAATCAGCACACCGACCAGTTGCAACATTTTTAAGATGCGTTGAGCCACCTAAATTGATTTGCTGCCAGTTTTGATCTCTATCATTCGGATTACATGGCCACACATTAATAGGCGCACCGTTGTAATTGTATCCGTTGTTTAAACAGAGGTTTGTACCTTCTACTTGATACAGATTTCCACCGTGATTACCACGCAGCTCATTAAATCTTTGTTCTCTATCGCTTGGATTGTATTGAAGCATGAAAGCTCTGGGATAGCCATCAAACTTATACTGTGCATTACTACCAAGCCAAACATTGATTGCTTTATTGCTACCATCCTTGAGAACGAAGCTAACAGCATTGGCAGCAGTAGCACTCAAAAAGAGAGTACTAAATGTTACAGCAATTCCGGCGATCGCTTTTAAACTCGCACGATTTTTCAATATTTTCATATCCAAGCCACTGGTAATTGAGTTAATAGTTTTTGAGCTTATACATGAATTAAAATTCACTACATCTGATTAATTCATGCAGTCATGAAAACGCAACATTATCTTTTCAACTAGTATTTATTAATTGAAACTTTAAGCTCTGATTTAACTTGGTGCTGCGACTTCCAGTAATTTGATAATCTCGCAATTTGAACAGAATAGCAATTCATAAATATCAGCTATTTCTGTGTAAAAAACTGAAGTAATCAATCTGATTTATTCAAGTTTTTCAATTAAATTCAGAAAATTCAGAAAATTCAGGCTAAAATATCGAGCAACAATTTATACTGTTGTCTATGACTTCCGAAGAAATACTGAGTTATGTCAAATTTGCGGATGAATTGGTAAGTTCAAAAACTGGAAAAGGCTTAAAAGATATCGAAAAAGCGATAATTCAACAAATTTTGGCAGGTAAACGACTTAAAGAGATCAGCTTTCCGGGCTATACCAGTGGCACAATACAACAGGAATTCGCTTACAAGTTGTGGAAACTGTTATCGGTAGTAACTGGGCAGAAAGTTACTATGAAGACACTTCCATTTGTGTTAGAAAAATTACAAAAGCAACAACTAGCAGAACCTAGTCAAACTTTTCATCCTCTCAAGTCAACAGTAAATATACATAATCCTTGTAAATCTGGGGTAATAGAAATTAACCAACCCGACATGAATCTGCGTCATGATTGGGGTGAGGCTCCAGATGTGCCAGTTTTCTATGGACGTACTGACGAACTAACTACTCTTGAGGAGTGGATTATTACTGATAAGTGCAAATTGGTAGTACTTTTGGGAATGGGGGGAATTGGCAAAACTTCTCTATCTAGAAAACTAGTAGACAAGCTAATAGAAAGCTCAAATGAATTCCAGTGTATTATTTGGCGAAGTTTGCGGGAATCTCCACCAATAGAAAAAATACTGACAGACTCCATCAAGTTTTTGTCTAGTCAACAAATAACCAATTTACCAGACTCTTTAGATGAAAAAATTACTCTACTGATTACTTGCTTGAATTCCTCGCGCTGTCTGTTAGTACTAGATAATGCCGAATCAATTCTACAAATCGGTAATCAATCAGGACAATATCGAGAAGGTTATCAAGGATATAGTCAATTGTTGAGTCGAGTAGGTGAGTCACGACATCAAAGTTGTTTATTAATAACCAGTCGTGAAAAACCGATAGAAATTACAACCATAGAAGGCGTAAATAGACCTATTCGCTCATTACAAGTTGCTGGTTTGCAGAATGTTGCACGACAGATTATTAGAGAAAAAAGTCTCTATGGCTCAGAAGAGGAAATATATAAACTAACAGAAATTTATAGTGGAAATCCTTTAGCATTAAATCTAGCTGCTAATGCAATTAAAGATTTATTTGATGGTAATATTACCGAATGTATTTTGGAAGGAACATTTTTATTCAATGGAATTATCCAAATGTTAGATGAACAATTTAATCGGTTATCTATTATTCAAAAATCAATTATGTACTGGCTAGCCATTAATCGAGAACCAGTTTCCATTACAGAATTAAATGAAGATATTATTCCAATATCACCCAATTCAAAAAGAGTAATCCAAAATGCTTTAGAAGATTTGAAACGACGTTCTTTAATTGAATCAGTAACTGGATGTTTCACGCTACAAAACTTTGTCATGGAATACATGACGGACAAATTAAGAGAACAAATATGCGAAGAAATTAGAAATGGGCAATTTGAAAATTTTAATAGTCATCCCCTAATCAAAGCTCTTGCTAAAGACTATGTTAGAGAAACGCAAATGCGTTTGATTCTCAAGCCAGTTGCAAGCAGTCTAAGCGATGTAGAAACACAACTAATGAAATGTTTAGAAAATGTGCGAAATCAAAATAAATTTAAATCAGGGTATGTAGTAGGAAATATTTTAAATCTACTTTGTTCTGCAAAAGTTAATTTACATAATTATAATTTTTCTGATTTAACTATTAAGCAAGCTTATCTACAAGGACAAAGCTTACACAATGTAAATTTTACTGGCGTTGATTTCTCCAAATGCGTTTTTACTGACACCATCAGTATGATTCTATCAGTGGCATTTAGTCCCAATGAAAGTCTTGTAGCAGCCGGCGATGCCAATGGAAAGGTTTCTTTGTGGCAATTAGCAGAAGCTAAACCAATTCTGATTTTGAAAGGACACCAAGCCTGGGTTCAGTCGATCGCTTTCAGTCCAGATGGTAAAATGATCGCCAGTGGTAGTGAAGACCAAACAATACGTTTATGGGACAAGCTGACTGGTGAATGTCTTTGGTGTTGTCAGGCACACACAGGACGCGTCAGGTCAATTACTTTCAGTCCAAATGGTAAAATTATCGCTAGTGGCAGTGATGACCAGACTATAAAGTTATGGGATATTAAGACGAAAGAATGCCTACAAACTTTACATGGACATCTACGTTGGGTCATGTCTGTTGCCTTCAGTCCAGATGGTAAAACTTTAGCTAGTGGTAGCTATGACAAAACCGTGAAGTTATGGGATGTCAGCACTGGTAAATCTCTAATAACTTTGCAGGGACATAATGATACTGTCAATTCAGTTGCTTTTAATCCTGAAGGTACGACCATAGTTAGTGGTAGTTGGGACTGTACTGTGAAGCTGTGGAATATCAGCCAAAGTGAATGTTTAAAAACTTGGCAAGGATACTGTAATAGCATCAAATCCGTAATTTTTAATCCTCAAAATACCAGCATAATTAGTTGTAGTCATGACTATACAGTTAGACCTTGGAATATTAGGACTGGTCAGTGCCTGAAAGTCTTACAAAAACACTATGATGAAGCAAAAACAGCTACCTTAAGTCCAGATGGTCAAATCATAGCTGTGAGTAATTGCGACCAAACAGTGAAGTTATGGAACATTTTTACAACTGAGTGCGTTCTCACCCTGCCTAAGCATAGTGATTTAATACGGTTATTTAACTTTAGTTTAGATGGTCAAATTTTGGCTTGTGGTGGTTATAAGGGAGTTGTAAAACTGTGGGATATTCGTACAGGAGAATGTCTTAAAACTTTGACAACACACACCGATTTGACAGCCGCTGTTTTCAGTTCAAATAATCACATTTTGGCTACTAGCAATGGTGAAGGAATAGTCAAATTATGGAATATTCGTACAGGAGAGTGTCTCAAAACTCTGACTGCACACAGCCAGTGGGTTGCGTCACTAGTCTTCAGTCCCGATAACAAAATTTTGTTCAGTGCTAGTGATGACGCTACTATCAAGTTATGGGATGTTACCACAGGCGAATGCTTGAAAATTTTGCGGGTTCACACCAGTGGAATCAGAGAAATAGCCTTAAATCCTAATGGTACTACTATAGCTAGTGCTAGTGATGACCATACTGTGAAATTATCGGATATCAACACAGGGAAATGCCTAAGAATTCTGGAGGGACATACAAATTGGGTCTTATCAGTTGCTTTCAGTCCAGATGGTTTAATGCTCGTTAGTGGAAGTCAAGATGAGACAATAAGGTTGTGGGATGTAGAGACAGGTGAGTGCCGCCAAATATTGAGAGCGCCTAGACACTATGAGGGAATGAATATCACTGGGGTTACGGGTCTGACAGAAGCATCGAAAGCGACGCTAAAAGCTTTAGGTGCAGTGGAATTAGATTAACTTTTTTTCTAATTGTCCGCAACATTATTATTTACAATACTATAAATATTCAGTCACCAGTCATAATGTATACAATATGTGATAATAGACTTCAAGCAAAAGTCACTGTGTAGTAAACTCTGTCTATCTGAGTAACGCAAAAGGCAAAGCTGAGTATTTGCGAGTGCGTAAGTATATAAGTGGAGTTTTTGTAATTGCTATTTTATATGGAGATGAAAGCACAAATTACATTTACTAGATATCTATGCAAGAAGTCTGATACATTATTTAATAAATTGTATTATTTGTGACTACAAACAAAATTACTCCAGGACAAACACTGAGTTCTACACAAAAATTTGGTTTAGATTTAGTTGCCGTTTTTGGTGGCGGACGAGATGTTGTCTTGGCTATTGATTTGACAGAAAGCGTAGGACTCAATGATGAAGGTCGTATCCGCTTACGTCAGATTATTACAGATAGTCTCAAGGCTGGAGATACGGTATACGTTATTCCTTTTGCCCAAGATATAGTTTTAAATGAAGCGAAATCGGATGCAAATCTATTGGGTACGCCCATCTCTTTTAGTAGTAACAATCAAGAAAATATTGATAAAATTTTAGTAAAAATTCCTGCGCCAGACCTGAGATATTATGGTACAGATATTCAGCAAGCTGAGTTAACTATTTATCAAGGTCTGGCTCAGATTAATCAAAATCGCCTGCAAGCAAATCAAAACATTAAGCCACAATCAGTAGTTTGGATTAGTGATGCACCCCTGCTTAAACCACCAGGAATTACCTCTGATATTTGGATAGAAACGCCTGCTGGTAGCCCTTTTCGCCTACCAGATTCTCCTGAAAGTCAACAGCGACAAGACTGGATTGACAGGTTGCCGATTAATAGGCGATCGCTATCAATTAAAACACAGAATAATAAAGAATATAAACTTACAGTAGTAGATATTGCTCCCACAGTCCAAGAATTTTGTACACCAGCACCAGGGAATCAAGAAACTTGTTTAGTTACACCTTATTTGATTAAAAAATTATGGTTACCTGGATTAATTTCCATATTCATACTCATCGGATTTATTTTAGCTGGTTTAAAAGTATATCGTCTGCGGAAAAAGTGGGAATTAATAGTTGATTTTGAAGTCACCGCCAAACCAGAAGACCAAAAATGCAGCTTGCCAAACAATAAAAGAATTGCAATTGGTGAATACGATTCTACTTGTGCAGATTCTATTGACTGTCCAGGTGAAGAAGTTAGAGCATATTTGGAACGCAAAGGTGAGAAACTTTATTTAATACCAACTAATTTAGCACCAATTTATTACAACGAGCGAGAAATTACCTCACGTACTCTTATAGATAAATCTAAATTTCGCCTCAATTGTCCACATCGGAAGCGCGACTACGAAATTGTTATCAAACTCAAAAAATAGTAATTCTTAGGTGCATACTATGAGTCAAGCAACTACCAATGAATTTCAATATCGGGGAATTAACCGGACAATTTGTATCGGCTTAGGTGGTACTGGACGCGATGTTTTAATGAGAATTCGGCGGTTAATTGTTGACCGTTATGGAGATTTAAGCAACCTACCAATTGTCAGTTTTATTCACATTGACACAGACAAAGCCGCAACCCAAGTAACTGGTATTCGTACAGGAAGTACCTATCACGGTGTAGACCTCAGCTTCAAAGAGGCAGAAAAAGTCACTGCTACAATGTCCTCCAATGAAGTTAGTATGTTTATTCAAGGATTGGAGCGACGTTCAGAATATACTCGTCATGGACCATACGACCATATTGGCAGATGGTTCCCACCACAATTATTACGAAATATTAAAGCAGTTGAAGAAGGTGCAAAAGGTATTCGACCTGTAGGTAGGCTAGCTTTTTTTCACAATTATCAAAAGATTAAAACAGCAATTGAAAGTGCAGAACGGCGCACTAGAGGACATGATTCTTTATTACTAAAAGCAGGTTTAAAAGTTGAACCTGGACTAAGTATTTTTGTAGTCGGTTCTCTTTGTGGCGGTACTGGTAGCGGTATGTTTTTGGATATTGCTTATAGTCTCAGATATCTTTATCGGGATGAAAGTGCCAAAATTTTCAGCTATTTAATCATTAGTCCAGAATTGTATGGTAATGCTCCTACGATGAGCGCAAATACTTATGCTGCTCTCAAAGAACTAAATTATTATAGTACGCCCGGTAGAAAATTTGAAGCATTTTATGACCTGCAAAATGTAGAGTTCATTTCACCAGAAGAAGGAAAGCGTCCACCATTTGACTATACCTATTTAGTATCTAATCAAACTGGAAGTGAATATTTAATTAGCGATCAAGGTAAGCTATGTAATGTCATTGCTCATAAAATTGCTATGGATTTTTCTAGTGAATTAGCGCCAGCAATTAAAGGCAGTAGAGACAATTTTCTCCAGCACATGATTCAGTGTGATAAACACCCGCGTCCTAATACCCAGCGTTATTTAACATTTGGATTAGCAGCTATTTATTTTCCCCGCGATACTATTGTCCAAATTGCCTTAAACCGCGTAAGTTTAGAACTCGTGAAATTTTGGTTAAGTGGCAAAGGTCAAAGTCCAGATCCCCTGAAATTAATCGAGCAATTCTTGATTCAAAATCATTGGCATAACGATCCAGAAAACAAGGATTATTTTACTACCAAGCTTGCAGAATCAGTGCAAGAAAATAATAAGAGTTTTCGGAATACTCTTAGTGCTTGGAGAAATAAACTAGAACAGCAAATTTCCCAGTGTCAAAAACGCGAAGACCGCAATGATATTCGCGGACAATTGCCAAGAGAATTTAGAGAACAATTCCGCAAAGTTCAGCCTGGTGAAACTGAAAGTACTAGGGGTATTTGGCTAACAAAACTGCTACAAACGTCTCCCAATATCACCAAGGAACTCAAGACTCATATTGATGAATATCTCAGTCAATTACTGACGCCAACAGATGCGAATTTTTCTATTAAAAGTACCCGTGATTGGTTAGATGCATTGCAACATGAGTTGCATAATTATCAGCTAAATCTCCAAGAAAAGATTACTGAGAATGGAGGTATGAAAATTATCGAAGATTTAGAGAGAAAATGGCGAGATACCGAACAAACAATCGAGGATCTCGAACAAAAACCTGTTATCCCTTTGCTAAATAACAAAAATAGCCAAGTCCAAGATGAAGCCAAAAAATCAGTACAGGAAGCCTGCAAAATTATTCAACATAACTTTGATGTTACAGTTGTGCAAGAAGCGCTAAAAATTGTTAATCAACTACAAAAGCACGTTCAAGAAAGAGCAACTCAAGTTGCAGCATTTAATAGCTTAGTAGAAGATTTACAAAGTTTCTACGAAAAGCAAGATAGGGACTTGAGACAACTGAATTTTGATGAAATGAGTGGTGAAGCAATATTTGATAGTGAGGATATTGATAGCTGCTATCAGACTATTTTACCAGCAGATGATTTACGTCGGCAGTTTGTTTTAGTTAGTTCCACAATTACAGAACCAACTGGTAGAGGACAATCTTTAGCAAGTTTTATAGATAGAGAACGTACAACTATAGACCAGTTACAAAAAGAAATCGATATCAAAGTTGATAAATTATTTGCTTCTCGAAGTATTAATATTGTCAATTCTGTGATTAAACGGTTTATGCAAAACTATTCTTTAGCAGTGCGTTCAACTCGTTTATCACAAGTCATGCAGGAAGCACAACCCCTCTTGCGTTTGAATTTAAGCGACCCTTATTTTCGTGAAGACCCAGCTAAAAGTAGTAAATTAGTTGGTTTTAAAGATACAGATGATTCCGAAGTCAGACAGTTTAAAACTTTACTTACACAGGATATCGGAGTCGAACCCAGTGTTTTAAAAGCAACACAAGCCGAAGACGAAATTTTAGTTGTTAATGAATATGCTGGTTTTCCTCTCAGACTAATTAGTGGTTTGGAAAGAATGAGAAACCCCTATCTACGGGAACAGCATTCTGCTTCATCTTTTCTCCATAACGACTACAACATTTCTTTTCCTGATATCATTCCCCCTGATGCTAAAAAGATGGAAGAATTGGAGGATATTTTTTATCCTTGTTTAGCATTAGGATTATTAAAAAATAATCAGGAAAATAAACAGTTAGAATTTCAATATTATGACCAATTACGCGATAGTTACAATATTGCTGCTTTAAGTCTAGAGTGGAGTCAAGCTTTAGAGGAACTTGCTAATCGCCAGGACATGACTGAAGCTTTACGACAGCTTTTAGAAAATGAAAAATCTGTTATTGCCAGAGAACCTCAAGCCTGGGAAAATAGATATTTACCAAAACTGAGAGAGTTTGTTCAAGAAGTAGACAGATTACCAGAAGATAATCCTAATTATCCCTATAAAGCAGCAGTAATTGGAACTTCTCCCAGTACTGACCCTAACCCTAAAGAGGGAATTATCAATCGCTTCCGCAGAAAGATAAGTGAGCAGTTTCAAAATTTACAAAACCGCAGGATCGCACCAAGCACTAATACATTAAATCAGCCAGCTATTAATGACGAAATCGTAATTGATTCTCCAGTAGATTCTATCAATCATCAGACGCCACGATTAGATTATGCTGATGATAATCGTACACAACGACGCTTAGCATTGGAGCAACTTAAACAAGATTTAGCTGATGAATTGATTTCTCAAGAAGACTTTGACCACCAAAAACAAAAAATCATCAACCAGTACCCGTATAGTTGATTTTTTAGGTTGGTTAATTCCAACCTATTTTATATAAATATTTACACAATCACAAATTATTTCCATGCCACCAATACCTCCTGAGTTAATTTTTATCACACTTTTATTTGTAGTTTTACCATCTATAGCTACTATTTTTTATCGTTTCGCTCTCTATCAACATTTGATATCTTTAGAACAAAAAGTAAGAAGATTAATTGATAGAGACTCACCAGGACTACAACCAAAAATACTAGACAAATTAGAAAAAAGATTTAGAGAAGCTAGTAGCAACTTAGACCAAGTTAATACAGGTGCATTAATAGACCAAGTTTATAGCCAAGAAAAAGTTTTGGGCTTCTCCTGCGAACAAATAGATTACTTTTGTCGTATTCTCCCCAATTTACTCTTAGCCTTTGGGTTACTTGGTACTTTTATAGGTATTACGATTAATTTAGGCACACTCAGTCAAACAATTAATCAAACTAATAGTACCAATGTTAATAGTTTACTTGCTGAATTAAAAAGACCTTTGGAAGGTATGAGTATTGCCTTCACCACAAGCTTAACGGGACTTTTTTTTAGTACTCTATTAACATTATTTAATTGGTTGAGAAATACTAGTTTTGCCAAATACAGACTTATTAGTTCCCTTGAAGATTACCTAGATAATATTTATCATCCTAAAGTACAGGGCGATACTCGCCTTGATAAAATCGTCAATAGAATGGTATTCCAGCAGGATGAGTTTTTAAGTAGATTTGGTGATACGGTGAGGGATGCAGTGGAAAAATCTTTAGGAACTGTGGCAAAAGAAATTGCTCAAGGAAATAAAGAAGCTGCCGAATTAGCTAAGCAGGTTTATGAAAGATTTTATCAAGCTGCTGGTACTATATCTGGTGCTGCTGATGAATTTGAACATGCTATTGCTCAACTGAATAAAAAATCTGACGTATTTAAACAGTCTGCGGAAATTTTTGCTAATAGTCAGTTTCCGCAAAAATTATCAGCAGCTACAGCAGATTTGACTACTATGCAAGAAAGATTTTCACAATCTGCTGCAAGTTTAGCCGAGACAACCAAATTCATTGAAGCAGCAGTCTTAGAAGTTCAGCGTTGTAGTCAAGAATTAACTACTTTAGCAATAGATATTAAAAATAGTAATCAAACTTCCATTCAAGTTTTAGAGTTGCATAAAAATAATCAAAATTCTCTTGGTGAGATTATTCCTCAACTTAACCAGGGAGCTAATAGTTTTTCAACAGCAATTAACAAACTTGATAAATTAGAGCAAGAAATTGTCAATAAATCTGAGACTTTTACAAAGTTAGTAGAACTCGTAAAGCGCTATACAGAAGAAGTTGATGTAGCAATTGAGGCTTTAGGCGATCGCCTAATTTTAAACTTATCACAACAAATCGGTTCTAATAACCAACAAGTTAAAGCTGTCGTCGCCAATTTGGAAGAATTTGCCAATCAGTTAGGCGTAAAATTTGATATGTCTAAATCAGATTTTATCGATGTTATTCAAAATAACAATCAAAGTTTTAATACTGAATATAAAAATCTCAGCACCATGATAATTCAAGGAATTGTTAAGCAAACAGAAGCAAATAAACAAGGAATGCAAATGTTAATTAGCAATATTCAACAATTTAATCAAGATGTCAATCGTATCAAAGATGAAATTGACAAATTGAGGCAAGGAATGGTAGCCGTTACAGATAAAACTAAGTAACTTAATTTTTCTAAATTAACATTATTTTAAATAAAAATTTTAGATTATGGCTCGCCGTTCCCGACATAGCGACTACAATGAAGACTTAAATATTTGGCCTGCTTTTACAGATTTAATGTCTAATGCCTTTATGATTTTGCTGCTATTATTGTTACTAGCCAGCACCAAATATACAATATCGCAAATAACTAATCCAGGAACGCCGCCAATTTTACTCATTAAAGATGAGAATTCTAGATTCGATCCTGGTAGCGCAGTGATTCCCCAAACAATGTTGGATTATATTACAAATAAACTCGTACCTGATATAGAATCAACCACAAAAACTTACAATATTAATACAGTTGAAATTATTGGACATACAGATGAACAACCGATTGGTATTATTAACAGTAATCTAGACAACAATTTAGAAGTAGCAGCTAGTCAAGGGGGTTCAGTTAGTACACTGAAGGCTGGTTCTAATGCAGATTTAGGATTGATGCGTTCTCTTGCAGTGGTAAAAGAACTGTTAAAAATCCAACAACAAAATAAAATGCCAGGTGTTCAATTTCGCGCCTATTCAGCGGCACAATTAATATTACCAAATGGAGAATTTGCTCCCATTCCACCAGTAAAGCGTCAGTCGGAACCAAACCGCCGACGCATTGAAATTCGTTTTACGCGCCTGGGTGAAGTACGAGAAGTAAAATGAGAAGGAATCAAAATTCAGGAGTCAGGAGTCAGAATTTAGAGTTCCAAATGCAACTGATTAAATTTGCTAAGACTTTGCTAGCTGGAGGATTAAGAAACGCTACAATTTGACACAAAATTATACTAAGATTTACTCTTGTGTGCTTCTTTTTGTGCTGCTTCACTATACTTTTTATATAGCTGAGTCCGAATCTTAGCTTCCTGATAACGGCTGTGGTTTTTTGGTACCGTACTCATTAAATCTGAAGCACGTTGCCATCTAGCAGCTATTTCTAACCACTGAGTTGAAGTTGTGGCTACTTTCCCGGATGCAGAAGCTTGGTTAGCAATTCGCACAGCTGTTCCAAATGGATCGTCAGATGATTCCGAAACAGTATTATTAGGAGTAATCAGTGGTGTTTGAATTTTACTTTCTTTAGTACTTTCTGTTGTTAAAGATTTGGAAGTTTCTGGTTGTATCAGGTTTTTGATTTTATCACCTAATTTGGCATATACAAACCAACCAAGCAACAACAAAGAACATAAACCAGCCACAGCTAATATGTTTGTTTTACCTTTATTTTTGTGTTTTTCTTTGTTAACCAGTACTAAAGAACGAGACACTGGAGTTCTGGGAAAACTTGGTTTTCCTAGTTCAGCTTGGGCTTCTGTCAAATCATTAATTAATTGTTTGATAGCATTAGGTTGAATTAATGTAATTTCCTGTGACCACAGCAATTGATTTTCGCGATCGCTAGATATTTCCTTTAACCAAAGTAATTGCTGTTCCCGAACTATTCTACTGTTGATATTGACTCGGCGGATGTTACGCGGTGCAATGGATTCCAGAATTTGCTGGATTTGTTCTACTAAGGGAGATTGCTCAAGTTGCTCTACCTTGGGCGCTTCACATAAAATTTGTAAGACACCATCAGAAAAAATCGCTCTCGTTCTCACCCCTGACTTAGCCAGCTTTTCGTTCAATAGCTGAATAATCGCTGCAACGCTACCTTGGTGAGCTTGCCAAGCGATATCGTTTATTCGGTCTATCACCTGGGATTTAGTGATAGCTCTTGCACCCTGAGTTATGGACGGATTCATCAATTTAGGGACTCTTTTCTACTGACCTTTACCTTGTCTTCGATTTTACGAGTAAAAACATGAGTTGCCAAATAAAATTACAAAATAAAGCTTCCTTTTGACTTTGGCAAGGAGACTCTATCACCATTAGTTACTGTAATTTAGCTCTGTAACAAAATGTATTATATTTTTTAGCGTTTACACCACCGTAGGGGCGAGACAAAATAGGAGTCTGTAGCAACATTCCCGGAGTGCTAGGACTTGGATTTTCTAGCTCAACCGAGCTACTTTTCAGCCACAGTCACTCATGAGGGAAAATTTTGTTTCCGGTTTTGGGATCAAACACGAATAATTCATTTAAATCTAGTTCCAAAGAAAGGCGATCGCCTGGACGTGGACGCACATCGCCACTTGTCTGAATATTCAGTACCGTTGTCGAGCCAGGTAAACCCCCACGAATCAAGGTTTCCCTTCCCAAAGGTTCCACCACCTTCACCTCAACCTGTAAGAGGGCTGAGTTGTGAGTGCTGAATTCTGAATTCTGAATTCTGAATTCTGAGTCCGTATTGATTTTTAAATGTTCTGGCCTAATACCCAAATTCAAATTTTGTCCTTGACGCAACTTTAATCTTTCCTGTACAAGTGCTGGAATAGGTAATAATTGTCCACTCACATCAAAACCATCATTCTGATAGATTGCAGACAAAATATTCATTGGCGGACTACCTAAAAAAGTTGCCACCATCTGATTAGCTGGAGAGGCATAAATACTTTGGGGATCGCCAATTTGTTGAATGCGTCCGCGATTTAGCACCACAATTTTATCAGCCAAAGTCATTGCCTCAACTTGATCGTGGGTAACGTAAATTGTGGTGATGCCCAATTGTTGATGTAATTGTTTTAATTCTGCTCTGGTATCATCTCGCAACTGAGCATCTAAATTAGACAAAGGTTCATCAAGTAAAAATACTTGTGGTTCACGGGCGATCGCTCTTCCTAAGGCTACTCGTTGTTGCTGTCCCCCAGAAAGTTGTTTGGGTTTACGATCTAGGAGATTTTCTAAAGAAAGCGATCGCGCTACATTCACGACTCTATCTTGAATGATCTTCGAGTCAACCTTCCGCATCTGTAACCCAAAGCCAATGTTTTGGGCTACCGTCATGTGAGGATAGAGAGCGTAGTTTTGGAACACCATTGCCACATCCCGCTGTCTGGCTGGGATATTATTCACCAAGCGATCGCCAATAAAGAGTTTGCCAGAAGTCGCGGTTTCCAAACCGGCGATCGTTCGTAAAATTGTAGACTTACCACAACCTGATGGCCCAACTAAAACCCAAAATTCTCCATCGGGAATTTCAAAGGTAATGTCCTCGATAGCGGTGACATTGTTAAATCTACGCTTGATGTCTTCTAAACGAACGTTTGCCATTATTTTGATTTTTCTTTTTTCTTTTGTCATTGGTCATTTGTCATTTGTCCTTTGTTTTTTTACTCAGGACTCAGGACTAATGACTAATGACTATTTCCAAGCAGGATGAGATAATAAAGAAGCAAAAACTCGCACTCCCCGTAGTTGATTAGAAAGGGGCAAATGACCTCTAGGGGCGCTTAAATCCCAGGTAAATTCATGGGGATAACGAGTCCAATTATTACCTTGTTTCCAGCCAATTTTCGGCCAGAAATTCTCCCAGTTTTTGCCTAAACTCAACCAAATTTCTCGCTGCACTGAAAAGCCAAATTTGCCCTCGGAGTGGACTAACCATAAATTGTTAATAGTTTGCAAGTCAACAGCCGAGGAATTTTCTACCTCAGTAAAATACAACCATTTGCGTTGTACAGCCGTTGGCCCGGAGAGTTCACACATTTTTTCGATGGTGATGCGATCGGCAGCTTGGAAATCTTGGAGGGCGAGTAGCTGTTGCAAAGGATTGTAATTAATCCCGCACTCTGATTTTAGAGGTACAATTCCCTCAGGAAACCACGAGAGCAGAAATTCTTGGGCTTGCAGTGCATCGGACTTGTAAAGGACTTGGTATGCTTTACCGTCAACCCAAGTCGCTGGATGATCGCGTCGTTTCAGTAAAAATTCCATCAACACCTCTAATCCCTCATTACCTAACTGTGCTAGCTGTGAGATGATTTGTTGTTGGACTTGAATAGACCCAGCGATTAATGGTTGTCGGAGGGAGTCGATGTCAGTAGGAGGGCCTGATAAAATCATTGGGTCTGTCATGCCATTACTCGTATTAGCGGGAGCGTGAAAAAGCGGTCAGCTATCGAGCATTCTCCAAGGCGAACCATCGATAGCGAAAAGTAGTTTACTATTTTTGATCGTACAAAATTGCGATCGCTTCACCCAATCCCACACTTGATCTGCAAATAATGTACAAGGGAATAGGGGGACAATCTGCGCTTCAGGGGACTGGGGACTAGGGACTGGGAGATGAGGGAGATGAGGGCGATGAGGGGGATGAGGGAGAAATAACCAATGCCCAATGCCCAATGCCCAATGCCCAATGCCCAATGCCCAATGCCCAATCCCCAATCTCCAATCCCCATGCCCAATCCCCAATCCCAATAGCATATTTTTTAGGAGTGTTTGAAGTATGTATGAGAAGATTACCCCCCCTACAACTGGAGCAAAAATCACCTTCAAAAATGGTGAACCAGTAGTACCAGATAATCCAATTATCCCTTTTATTCGCGGCGACGGTACAGGTATTGATATCTGGCCTGCTACCCAAAAGGTGCTAGATGCTGCGGTAGCTAAAGCATACAAAGGTCAACGCCAAATTAGTTGGTTTAAGGTTTACGCTGGGGATGAAGCCTGTGATTTATACGGAACTTATCAGTATTTACCTCAGGATACTCTAACGGCAATTGAAGAATATGGTGTGGCTATTAAAGGGCCTTTAACTACCCCAGTTGGCGGCGGGATTCGTTCTTTAAATGTGGCACTACGGCAAATTTTTGACTTGTATGCTTGCGTGCGCCCTTGCCGCTACTACGCAGGTACACCCTCACCCCACAAAAATCCAGAAAAACTGGATGTAATTGTTTATCGAGAGAATACTGAAGATATTTATTTAGGTATTGAGTGGCGACAAGGTAGCGAAATTGGCGATCGCTTAATTAAAATTCTCAACGAGGAACTCATCCCCGCCACCCCAGAACATGGGAAAAAACGAATTCCCCTCGATTCTGGCATTGGGATTAAACCCATCAGTAAAACCGGTTCCCAGCGCCTAGTCAGACGTGCCATCAAACACGCCTTGCAATTGCCCAAACACAAGCAACAAGTGACTTTGGTGCATAAAGGCAACATCATGAAATACACCGAAGGCGCTTTCCGCGATTGGGGTTATGAACTAGCAACCAGCGAGTTTCGCCAAGAAACTGTCACCGAAAGGGAATCTTGGATTTTGAGCAACAAGGAAAAAAATCCCAATATTTCCTTAGAAGAAAACGCCCGTCAAATCGATCCGGGGTTTGATGCTCTTACCGAAGAGAAAAAAGCGCAAATTGTCAAAGAAGTTGAAACAGTTCTTAACTCAATTTGGGCAAGCCACGGCGATGGTAAATGGAAAGATAAAGTTTTGGTGAACGACCGGATTGCTGACAGTATTTTTCAACAAATCCAAACCAGACCCGATGAATATTCGATTCTGGCGACAATGAACTTGAACGGCGATTACTTGTCTGATGCTGCTGCGGCGATCGTCGGTGGATTGGGAATGGGGCCAGGGGCAAACATTGGCGATCGCAGTGCCATATTTGAAGCTACCCACGGCACCGCACCCAAACACGCCGGGTTAGATCGAATTAATCCTGGTTCAGTGATTTTGTCTGGTGTGATGATGCTGGAATTTCTCGGTTGGCAAGAAGCAGCAGATCTAGTTAAGAAAGGTTTAGGAGATGCGATCGCCAACAGTCAAGTCACCTATGATTTAGCACGTTTGCTAGAACCACCAGTTGAATCCCTAAAATGTTCTGAATTTGCCGAAGCAATAATTCAGCATTTTGGTTAAGTAGGAAATGGGGCATGGGAAGTGCTGTTAGCGGTAGCGAGACGTTGAGCCAGTGCTGAGTCAGGAGTTAAGGGACTGACGACAAATAAAAATATCCAATTAACTCTTGTGGGGTGGGCGTCTCGCCCGCCCTATGGACTGAGCGGGCAAGATGCCCACCCCACAAAATTGGATAATTTATTTCTTGGAGTTCCCCTGCTCCCCCATCTCTCCATCTCCCCCATCTCCCTCATCTCCCCACTCCCCACTCCCTAATTTTTTGCAACCAGAATCTAAGAAAATGAGAACAAGCAATTAGTTGACATGGATTCGCGGCAAAAACTTATATGACTGTTAATCGACGTTATTTCTTGTTTTTACTCACAGCAGGTGCTGGTGCTTTGGCCTTAGATGCTTGTGCATTGGCAGAAAGTTCTCCTGAAGGAAAAACTCCAACTCCCAACACAACACCAAACACAACCGGGGCTATCCAACTACCACCTTTACCCTACGCCTATGAAGCCCTAGAGCCACACATTGATGCCAAAACAATGCAGTTTCATCACGATAAACACCACGCAACTTATGTGAAAAACCTGAATGCGGCATTAGAGAAACATCCAGAACTCAAAGGCAAAAGTATTGAAGAACTGTTGCAAAAACTTAACACAGTACCACAAGATATTCGTAAAACAGTACAAAATAATGGCGGTGGTCATGTGAACCATTCCATGTTCTGGAAAATTATGAAGCCCAAAGGTGGTGGAGAACCAACAGGAGATATAGCCTCAGCTATTAATCAAAATTTTGGTAGTTTTGCAGCTTTTAAAAAACAGTTCAACGAAGCTGGTGCTGCTCGTTTTGGTAGTGGTTGGGTTTGGCTAGTGCGTGACAAAAATGGCAAGCTGGAAGTAACTTCTACAGCTAATCAAGATACTCCCCTCAGCGAAGGTAAATACCCCATCTTGGGCAATGATGTATGGGAACACGCATATTATCTCAACTACCAAAACCGCCGCGCTGATTACTTAGAGGCGTGGTGGAATGTGGTTAACTGGGATGAAATTAACAAGCGATTTGCAGACGCTAAAAAATTTAAATTTGCTTAGATAGGAGCGATGGGGAGACAGAAGAATTACTCGAACTCTTCCCATCTCCTCTGGCAATTGGAAAGTATAAGACTTGGCTTAGGGACTTCCAAAAAATAAATTATCCCAAATTATTTTTACATTTTTCGGCTAGCACAGATGTGCATTGGTGTCAACCTAACGCGAAACCTTTGTCAAGACTTGATATTGAGTTCATTCACTTACCGTTACTGGCTGCGTCACCCCACCCCGGTTTTGTCTAAAGCCAAAACCGCCCCTCCCCTTAGTAAGGGGAGGGGTTGGGGGTGAGGTAAAGCGTATGTGGGAGAAGCATTTTAGCTTAAGTTGACACCTATAACAGCTGTGCTACCCAACGAACGCGAGTGCGTCCTGCAGGGATGGAATGTTTTTTAATTGGAAGTCCCTTAGGAGATGTCAAAGAGGCTTTTGAGTAGGTAGACCAGTAGCACGGGGAAACTGAGCTGGTGTCTTGGCTACCTTACGCAAATACACACAGTGGCGGATACTTGTACTTAAAGGAGTTACGAATTTTTCGATCGCTTCAATAACGCCGCCCAATTGCTTAACAGCATTTTGCAAAGCTGTTGTTTCATCTTCTGTCCAATTACCACGATAAATTATGGCTAAACCTCCCTGTTTGAGCAGTGGTAGTGTATATTCTGCACAAACAGAGACTGTCCCCACAGCACGGATTAAGGCAATATCATAAGCCTGTCGGTGTTTGGGTTGCTGACCAATTTCTTCAGCCCTGCCAACGAGAGTTTTAGCATTTGTCAGGGCAAGTTCAGTTAATATTTTTTCAATAAAAATAATTTTTTTTCGGGTTGAATCCATCAAAGTCATTGTGGAATTCGGTGCAGTAATTGTCACTGGAATACCGGGAAAACCGGCACCTGTACCAATATCAATCACAGATGCACCCTCTTGGAGAGAGGAAATAAATTGCTCCTGTGGCGCAATTCCTCGCAGTGAATCCCAAAGATGTTTTTCCCAAAACTCTTGAGGGTCAGTGATGCGAGTTAAATTTAATTGGCGGTTACCTTCTAGGATTAACTCATAAAGCTTTTGGAATTGCACCTGCTGTTGAACAGTTGGTTGCCAATTGAGAGTTTGCTGCCAAATTTCTGCCATTTCAGGCAATGAGTTGGTCATTTGTCATTTGTTATTTGTCATTTGTTATTTGTTATTTGTCATTCGGCATTGGGCATTGGGCATGGGGCAGAAGAGGCGGAGGGGCAGAGGGCCAGAGGGGCAGAGGGGAAAAACTCATCTCTCCATCTCCCTCATCTCCCTCATCTCCCTCATCTCCCTCATCCCTCACTCCCTACTCCCACACTCACACCGTCGGCAGAGGTTCTTTAACTTTGGCTTCTAGTGTTTTTGGGTCAACTGATTCTAGTTCACCGTGGTTGAGTGTCCAGCAACGATCTGCGATCGCTAACAGATCTCCAGCATCGTGTGTCACTACCAATAGTGTCCAATCTTGTTTGAGTTTTGCTAATAAATTTACCAGCTGCCGCCGCATTGACCAATCTAATCCAGCGGTGGGTTCATCTAACAAGAGTACATTTGGCTGGCGAATCAATTGCACTGCCAAAGCTAAACGCCGCTGCTGGCCACCACTTAAAGCATGAGGGGCAGTGGAGAGCGATAAATGTTCTAATCCCACCTCACTCAGGGCATTTCTGACTCGATCTGACCCTAATTCCGGATGTCCTAAACGCAATTCTTCTAAAATCGAACTACCGCAAAAATGCCGTTCTGGAAACTGAAACACTAACCCAGCCAATTGTTGTAGCTGTTCGGGAATCAGTTCTTGTTCGCGCCAAAAGAGTGCGCCAGAGGTGGGTTCAGCTAGTCCAGATAAAATTTCTAGTAAAGTACTTTTACCAGAACCACTCGGGCCAATAATCAGACCCAGCTGCTGGGGTGCTAATTCTAAGTTGATCGATTTGAGAATCGCTGTTGGGCACGCTGTGGGGTGATAAATTAGATTTCGGAGATAGAGCATTTGTTAAGATTACCAAAAAGTCAGCAAATTACTGATTAACTACACCAAGAGCAGCTGGAAAATTCTGAAAAAAATTCATATTACATTACTTGCTTTAACACCCTAATCTAGCTGCAAGAATTATCCACCTTTTCTCCATTGTGGCAGACTCACCCTTAAACAATGGCTACAACATGCCTGGGAACATGAAAAAATTACCCAAGTCAACCTTGATAGAAAATTTTGCCTCAAGCAGACAGAAGTTAAAATTAGCCATTTTTGCATTCTAAGTAACACATACAACTATTTCAACCGCAATTATTCTGAGGGTTAAAATGACTAAAAGGTTTTCTGGTTCTCAATTAGTCGTGTTTGCTAGACTCACTAAATTTGCTCAGGTGGGTTTTGGGGCTGCGTTCGCCTTTGGCGTTGCCCCTTGGGCAATCGCACTTCATCTTTCCATAAATCCCTCCCTAGCTGGCGATCCCTTTCGCACTGAGAAACCTCATGAGATTGGCGATCGAACTCAAGCAGCTTTTGAAGCGATTTTCCAACAAGGCAATTATCGAGCAGCAGAAGGTTACCTCAAAGAAGCACTAGCCAAAGAGCCAAATGAACCTCTAGCTTATGCCATGAAAGCATCTTTAGCATACGGAAATAAGGATTGGGCTAAACTAAGCACCTACAGCCAGAAAACCTTGGAAAGCGCACAAAAGTTGATTCCTACTGACCCATTGCGTGGTAATTTATACACTGCCGTTGGTCATTTTTTAGAGGGTTCTGTAATTCTCATCCGTGAAGGTACAGCCAACGGTGTACCAGAAGCTTTTGGGCGCTTGCGGCAAGTGTATAAATATTTAGACAAAGCCGAAGCAATTTCTGCCAACGATCCAGAACTGAATTTAATCAAGGGTTATATGGATTTATTGTTGGCGGTTAATTTGCCTTTCGCTAGTCCAGATCAAGCAATTGGACGCTTACAAGAAAATGCTGCTCCTCAGTATCTCGTGCATCGGGGTATTGCCCTTGCCTATCGGGATTTAAAACGGTATCCTCAAGCACTAGAGTATGTCAACCGTGCCATTGAAACCGCAGGCGATAATCCAGAAATTTATTATCTCAAAGCCCAAATTCTGAGACGACAAGGGGAAAAAGAAAAAAGTCAGCAACTGATTAAGGAAGCGATCGCTAATTTTGACAAAGCATTGACTAAAAAATCCCAACTCCCAAGTAATTTAGTCAAACAAATCGAAAGTGAACGGAAAAATGCTATTAGCTTAAATAATTCAGCTAGGTAATTGGGCATTGGGCATTGGGCATGGGGCATTGGAAGTGTGGGAAGTGTGGGAGGTGTGGGAGGATGGGGAAGAAATCTTTCCCCCCTCTCTCCCCACACTCCCCCATCTCCCCCATCTCCCTCATCTCCCTCATCTCCCTCATCTCCCTCATCTCCCCCACTCCCCACTCCCCACTCCCCACTCCCAACTTTGATATGCTTAGTCTCAGTCATAAGAATTCAGGTATTTGACCAAAATGCAAATTCAGTTCCGGGAAATTAATCCTTTTGATGTATGGATTTGGCTAAAATTCAGCACAAATCCTTCTGAACGCGAAAAGCAGTATGTAGAAGAAGCTTTTGATTCCTGGTTTTATCTGGGTAAATTGGGCGCATTTAATGCAGAAAATCTCCAGGTGCAGGAAACTGGACTCGATATCAACTACATGACTTATGATTCCCAAGGATATGACAAAAGTTTATTAGCCTTGATGCACAATATGGGTGAATTTGAATATCAAGGACAGTGGGCGCGTTGTTGGTTTGATTTGGGAACTAGTGATGGGATCGCTCTCGATATTTTAATCAATGCCCTCACACAACTAAGTGAGGAATATGTCACTATTGAAGATTTGTACATCGGCGGCGAAAATGAAGATTGGCCTGTTGAAGATAGCGAAAGCCGTCCTTCTTCTATTTATGATAATTAATCACAAGAATGAGTAAACCTGGCGAAATTCGGGTATTAGCTTTAGGATTAATTCGAGATGGGAATCGCATTTTTGTTTCTGAAGGCTACGACCCCGCAAAACAAGAAACATTTTATCGTGCTTTAGGTGGTGGGGTTGACTTTGGTGAAACTAGCCGCGAGGCGCTACAACGTGAATTTCAAGAAGAAATTCAGGCAGAGTTAACGAATATTCGCTATCTGGGTTGTATAGAAAACTTGTTTATCTTCAACGGTAGGCAAGGCCACGAAATTATTCAACTTTATCAATGTGATTTTGCCGATCCGAAGTTTTATAACTTAGAAAGTTTAGTGTTTTTTGAATCAGAAAAACATAAACATAGGGCACTATGGATAGATATTTTGCGCTTTCAATCTGGAGAGTTAAAATTAGTGCCAGAAGTGTTTTTTGAATATTTATAAACTTTGTATAATTGTGTTATAAATCTAGAACCCGTCTTCAATAAAAATATAGCAATTTGCAATTGCGTCGAGTGCAGACAATTCGTAGGGTAGCACAGCTGTGCTACCCTACCATGTATCTCATTCAAATGAAAATTGCTATAATCTAGAGAGGTTAGATATATCTTGAAATTAGTTATTGGAACCAGAATCAAAGTCCCCCAATTTATCGGGGAATTTAGGGGAATATAGAACGTTTTGCTACCGACAGGACGAGGTTTCAAACATCCTCTAAATCCATATCGAGTATCTGTAAGCAGATATTTAGAAAAGTGGCAAAAAAGGAGTTGATAAAACCGATCGCCATTCAGAAATCCCCTTCAAGGAACTTGTAGTAATAACTGATTATCTTTGAATAGCACAGCTTTCTTGAAAATCAAATTTATGCTAGCTAAATTACCGTCACCTGTATTCATAGTTCTATTAGGATTAGCCATAACTCAAACCTTTGGATGCACAAGTCGTAACGATAATTCAGCGATCGCTCAAAGTTCACCAAAGCCAACGCCCCAAGAAATCGTCCAAGCTGGGGAAGTTCGGGTTTTACCAGGGAAATTAGATACAATACCCGTCTTTAACAGCAATAGCCCAGAATGGATTAAAACTGAGGGTATTTTACTTTCTACCTTTCCTACAAATGGCAAAAAGGTTCCAGCAGCCCACCTCAATTTCCCTTTTCAGGGACGGTTTGATTTATTCGCCCACCACTACACCCACACCCCCAAGGATTTACAAACGCTATACCTCGGTGTAATTGTGCATAACCCTGGTAAAAAACCTGTAACAGTGGATGTATTGCAAGCGGCGAGTTATTTAATGCAGGATGCGCCCTTTGTCACCTTACCTCCTTACATTGAAAATAACGATGGTAAGACTTATTCAGGCCCTGGTGCCCGTGCTGTTGCTGATGTACTCCGGGGCGTTTGCCAAGCTGATTTTCCCGGCCAACTGGTAATTCCCCCAGGACAAAGCGGGATGTTGCTAAATCATCCCATTCCTGTCAGAAATCTAGAAAAGCCAGTGAACGGTCGTTCTAGCTTTATGCGGCTGCGTAGTAGCGATCGCATTTATGCAGCAAGTTTAGCCATGTTTGCCAAGAAAAATTCTGATAATAGCGATCGCGCACCCACCCTCACAGAATGGCAAGCTTTACTAAATACTGGTAACTTTGCGGGGCCGCGAGATAAAACTCCGACTCCTCCAAACGCTACCAGTGGCGCACTGATTTATGGACGTGTAGCTGGTGTTTCCCAAGGTTCTCAATGGCAAGCAAAACTGGTGGATAATCTCCAAGCTACCAATCTGACTATTCCCCAGCGTGGCAAAGCTATTTCTTATCCTATAGTTACACTGCGGGGTGGTCGATTGGGTACCGAACAAATCCAAACAGCCAAGATGCTGGTACGTTATCCCGATACAGCATACGAAGCACACGGTAATTATGGTGTAGAATATAAACTTACTCTGCCCTTAAGCAATAACACTGCTCAAAACCAAAACGTTGCTGTTACTTTAGAAACACCTTTAAAAGAAGATAAATTATCCCAAGGTGGTCTGCGTTTCCGCAAACCATCCCTAGATTTCCCTTTTTTCCGTGGTACTGTGCGGCTACGTTATTTCGATGACCAAGGTCAACAAAAAATCCGCTATGTGCATTTATGGCACAGAACTGGGCAGGTATTAGAACCATTAGTGCAACTCACACTTCCACCCTCCACAAAGCGGATAGTACACGTAGACGTGATTTATCCACCAGATTCGACACCCCCCCATGTGTTGAGTGTAAAAACCTTATAAATTTCCGAGATGGGAGCGATCGCTCTCGGTAAAATATTACAAGCGATCGCTATCCTTAGACTCAGAACCGTTGCTTAACTTCTCCAGAAATTCAGGATAATTTTGCAAGTCATCTAAAGATTGCAAAGGTGGCATTTCAATCTAGGTTGCTTGTGCGTGTAGCTTGTCTACATAGGGTTTGCTGAAAAAGTCATTCCAAGGCAAGAGAGAAATTGACTCAGTAGTTAGGGAAGAGCAAAGATAAGTTTTTGTTGCCTGTAATCAAACAAGATATCAGTTTTGCTAATCGAAAAA
>JAESFX010000242.1_pt1 | contig 37610 bp, 40 predicted proteins | sample 9269501 | NCBI WGS metagenome assembly JAESFX01 (sample SAMN14515570, study PRJNA621655) | algae metagenome | isolation source: Desmonostoc geniculatum HA4340-LM1 and co-occurring heterotrophs from cave... | place: USA: Maniniholo cave, Kauai, Hawaii | collected 2009-07-28
GCAACAGGTCGCTCTGGTAATGGACATGGTCGGCGTGGATGGCGACCGAACCGGTCTTTTTCACCACCTGTCGCTGGTAAGCCAGCAGCGCCAGCGTAGCGACGATCGAGATCAGCGAGACGCCGATGCCATATTCGGGATGCGCGGTGGTTTCGCCGCTGCCAAGCCGCTCAACGGCGCGCCAGCCGATAAGGCTTGCCGAGACGACGATCAGAATGACCTGCATCAGCGCCGAAAGCGCCTCTGCCTTGCCGTGACCGAAACGGTGATGGTCGTCGGCGGGGCGCGCGGCATAGCGCACGCTGAAAAGTGTGAGCAGGGACGCGAGCACGTCGAACGCGGTATCGGCGAGCGAGCCGAGCAGCGCGACTGATCCTGTTTCCGCCGCCGCGTAGATTTTGAGCGCGAGCAGGAACAGGGCCATCGACACGCTGGCGATGGCGGCCTTGGTCGTGAGGTCGCCATGCGCATGGTGGTGATGGTTGTGGGCTAAACTCACGGATAGAGCATCCCGCTGGTCCAGCCTTCGCCGTCGCGCTCGTAGAGCCAGCGTTCGTGCAGGCGGAATTCGCGGTCCTGCCAGAACTCGATGCGTGCCGGCGTCACCAGCCAGCCCGACCAGTTAGGTGGGCGCGGGACGTCTTGGCCGTCGAACCTTGCTTCCATCTCGGCAAAGCGCGCTTCGAACGTCGCGCGATCTGGCAGCGGGCGCGACTGGTCGGAGGCCCAAGCTCCGAGTTGCGAATTGCGCGAACGGGTGGCGAAATAGTCGTCCGCGGTGGCGTCGTCGACGGGGTTAGCCTCGCCTTCGATGCGGATCTGCCGCCGCAGCGATTTCCAGTGGAAGAGCAAGGCGACATTGACATTGTCGCTCAGCTGCATCGCCTTGCGGCTTTCGAAATTGGTGTAAAAGACAAAGCCGCCGACATCGCGCCCATGTCCTTTCAAAAGAACCATACGCACTGACGGCTGGTCGTCCGCGCCAGTGGTCGCGAGCGCCATTGCATTGGGATCATTGGGTTCGCTTGCCTGTGCTTGCGCAAACCACTCGTCGAACAGGTCGAAAGGATCGGGTCTTTCCATAGCCGCGCGATAGGCTAGACTGTCGGGCGATAAAAGGGGGAAGGGGACATTTATGCCGTGGGAAGCGATTTTCGGTTACGCCAACCTGTATGCGACGATCTGTTGGGTGGTGCTGGCCTTTGCCCCGAAGCGGGATATGGTCGTAACGCCGTTGTTTTACGCTGGCGTTGGCTTGTTGGCCTTCAGCTACGCGGTGTTGATTATCGGCTTGCTGGGCGGCTTGATCGACGGCGGTGCGGGCGGGGGCGGCGAAATGCCCAACCTATTTACGCTGGCTGGCGTGCAGGCGCTATTCGATGCTCAGGGCGGCGCGACTATTGGCTGGATTCATTATCTCGCCTTCGACCTGTTCGTCGGCATCTGGGTGGCGCGCAATGCCGACCGGCACGGATACCTAAGGATTGTGCAGATTCCGATCCTGTTTTTCGTGTTCATGGCCGGTCCGCTGGGCCTTGTGATGTATCTGGCTTTGCGGCTGACGTGTAAGGGTCGGCCTGAAAATTCGACGGTGCCGAGTTGACTTGACGGACGCCAATTCCGATTTACAGCCTTAGGCAAGTAACACAGGGACATAAATGGCAGATCCTTATTCCATTTTAGGCGTTTCGAAAGGCGCTGACGCGAAGGCGATCAAGAGCGCCTATCGCAAACTCGCCAAGGAACTGCATCCCGACAAGAACAAGGACAACCCCAAGGCTGCCGAGCGTTTCAGCGACGTGACGCGCGCCTATGACCTGCTGTCCGACACGCAGAAACGCGCGCAATATGACAGAGGAGAGATCGACGAGAACGGCCAGCCACGCTTTGCCGGTGGCAATCCCTTTGGCGGGGGCAGCTACAGCAGTGGCGGCCCCGGGGGCGCCAATTTCGATTTCGGCAGCGCCGGTATCGACCTGGGCGATATTTTCGACGGGCTTTTCGGCGGCGGAGGCGGGGCGCGTCCTGGTGCCGGGCCACGGCCGCAGCAGGCGCCTCCACCCAAGGGCGCGAATATCGCTTACGAACATCTGGTGTCGTTCACCGACGCCGCCACGCTTGCCCCCCAGCGCATAACCTTGCGCGATGGCAAGACGGTCGAGTTCAAACTACCCAATGGCGTGGTTGCGGGCCAGCAAATCCGCATTCCGGGCAAGGGCCAGCCCGGCCCCGGCGGCAATGGCGATGCGATGGTGACGCTGAAGATCGGCAGGCACCCGCATTTGGTCCGCGATGGCGACAATATCCGCATCGACCTGCCGATTTCGCTCAAGGAAGCGGTGGCTGGCGGGAAGGTCAAGGTGCCGACGGTCGATGGTGCCGTAATGCTTACAGTCCCGCCAAAAACCGATTCCGGAGCGACGCTGCGGATCAAGGGGCGCGGTTTTACCCGCAAGAACGGGGAACGCGGCGACCAATATGTGAGTTTGATGATTCACCTGCCCAAAGACCCGAAGGAATTGCAAAAATTGGCCGAGGCGCTTGGAACCGACGAAATGGTGCGCGCAGGCCTGGGTGTCTGAACATTCGCCCCTGTCGCCAGAGGCGCGGGCGCACAATGCCGGCGAGCTTGGCGAAAGCGAGGCCAGATGGTTCTCGCGGCTCGATACTCCGCACCAATTGTGGGAAGTTCTGAAGCGCGTCTTCGTTGGGGTCTATAGCGAAGGTTTCGTCCACGCGGGCAATTTTGCCTATCTCTCTTTGGTCGTGCTTTTTTCTTTTTGCATTGTGGCGGCGGCGATTGCCGGTGCTTTCGGGCAAACGCAGTCGGGCCTTGCGCTGATCAACGCTTTTTTCCAAACCGTCCCTCCGAATGTGGCCGACGCTTTAAGGGGGCCGGTGGAAAGTGCAATGACCGCGCGCTCGGGGCCGTTACTGTGGTTTGGCGCGGCAGTCAGCCTGTGGACGACGGCCAGTCTGATCGAGACGATCCGCGATGTCATGCACCGGTCTTACGGGACGACCCCGTCCCTTTATTTCTGGCAATATCGTCTCGGATCGCTGGGAACGGTCGTGTTCGCGGTATTGCTGGCAATGGTTGCGTTCAGCGCGCAGGTTCTCGTAACGGCGATCGAAGGGCTGGTGTATCGCTTCATCCCCTCGGCCGAAAATATCGCCGGATATTTCGCCTTGGGGCGGTTCGTGCCGTTCCTGATCCTGTTCGCGGCGATCTATCTCATCTTCCGGGGTCTTACCCCGCAAAAATACAGGTTGCGCATTTACCCGAAATGGCCTGGCGCGGCGCTGGTCAGCCTCTGGTGGCTGGGGTGCACGGCCATTCTCCCCTGGTTCCTCTCGACGATCAGCAATTATGACGTGACCTATGGAAGCCTCGCAGGCGTCATGGTCGCCTTGATTTTCTTCTATCTGATCGGACTGGGGATGGTGACGGGCGCCCAGCTCAACGCGGCGCTGGCCAATCGCCACGAAAATGGACTAAGGGAACGCCAAACCGAACTTTTCGATACATGAGGATAGTATGAGCGGACTGATGGCTGGCAAACGCGGGCTGATTATGGGGCTGGCCAATGACAAGTCACTTGCCTGGGGCATTGCGCAACGGCTGAAGGCGGAAGGCGCGGAGCTGGCGTTCAGCTATCAGGGCGAAGTCATGGAAAAGCGCGTGCGTCCGCTGGCGGAATCGCTAGGCTGCGATTTCCTGATCGATTGCGATGTTGCCGACATGGCGAACCTGGACCGCGCGTTCGAGACGCTGGCGGCGAAATGGCCGACGATCGATTTCGTCGTCCACGCCATCGGCTTCACCAACAAGGAAGCGCTGCGCGGCAAATATTTCGATGTTACGCTCGACGATTTCCTGATGACGATGAACATCAGCGTTTACAGCTTCACCGCCGTTGCCAAGCGCGCGGCGGCGATGATGTCCGAAGGCGGGTCGATGCTGACCCTGAGCTATTATGGGGCGGAAAAGGTCGTGCCGCATTATAATGTCATGGGCGTCGCCAAGGCCGCGCTCGAAACATCGGTGAAATATCTCGCCAACGATGTGGGTCCGGACGGTATTCGGGTGAACGCCATTTCTGCTGGCCCGATCAAGACGCTGGCCGCCTCGGGCATCGGCGATTTCCGCTATATCCTCAAATGGAACGAGTATAATTCTCCGCTCCGCCGCAATGTCACCATCGACGATGTCGGCGCTTCGGCGCTCTATTTCCTCTCCGACCTGTCAGCAGGCGTCACCGGCGAAACGCACCATGTCGACGCGGGCTATCACACGGTCGGCATGAAGCAGGAGGATGCTCCTGATATCGCGCTGGCGTGATGCTGGAAGGGCATAGCAACGAACTGGTTCTGCTGCTCGTCGGTTGTGGCTTGCTCGTTGGTGTGCATGGCTATTGGCACGCCAAACATTATTGGGAGGGCTTGCCGCCTATCCTCGATGCATTCGTCTCAATGGCCGGTTTTGCAGCGGTTATCGGCGCATTTGTCTGGGCAGGACGCATTGGGGGCCAATATGGCCATCCATATGCCGCGCGCGTACTAGCAGTGGCGATGACGCTGATAGTTTTTCGTGCTGTCAGGACATGGATTGGCAAGGAACAGGTCAAGTATCGCAAAGTGCGCGTGCGCGAAACGGACGGCGGGGAATGAGATGAGCTTCAACAGTTTCGGCCGCGTTTTCCGCTTTTCGACCTGGGGTGAAAGCCACGGGCCTGCTTTGGGCGCGCTTGTCGATGGTTGCCCGCCCGGGCTGCCGCTGTCGGAAGCCGATATTCAGCCCTTTCTCGACCGGCGGCGGCCCGGGCAGTCGAAATACACGACGCAGCGGCAGGAACCCGATGCGGTGAAGATCCTCTCGGGTGTGTTCGAGGGCCGAACCACCGGCACGCCGATTTCACTGATGATCGAAAATGTCGACCAGCGTTCGAAGGATTATTCGGAGGTCGCCAAGGCCTATCGGCCCGGCCATGCCGATTACAGCTATGACGCAAAATACGGCTTTCGCGATTATCGCGGCGGCGGGCGGTCGAGTGCGCGCGAGACAGCGGCGCGGGTTGCTGCGGGCGCGGTGGCGCGGGCGGTGATTCCTGATGTCGAGATATTGGCATATGTCGTGGAGATCGGCGGCGATGCCATCGATCGCGATAATTTCGAAGTCGTGCAGATCGGGAAAAATCCATTTTGGTGTCCCGACGAGGCGGCAGCGGGTCGCTGGGAGAAGCTGGTCGACGAGGCGCGTAAAGCGGGCTCTTCGTTGGGCGCAGTGGTCGAATGCGTTGCAACAGGCGTGCCGCCCGGCTGGGGTGCGCCGCTTTATGCCAAGCTCGATAGCGAACTGGCGTCCGCAATGATGAGCATCAATGCGGTCAAGGGCGTCGAGATCGGCGCAGGTTTTGCTGCGGCGCGGTTGCGCGGCGAGGAAAATGCCGACCGTATGCGACCTTCGGCTGAAGGGTCGAATCACCCAGAGTTTCTGGCGAACAATTCAGGCGGTGTCGCAGGCGGCATTTCGACCGGACAGCCGGTTGTGGTGCGTGTCGCATTCAAGCCGACTTCGTCGATCCTGACGCCGGTCGAAACCATCACCCGCGAAGGTGAGGCGACCGATATCGTCACCAAGGGCCGCCACGACCCCTGCGTCGGCATCCGGGGCACGCCGGTGGTGGAGGCGATGATGGCTTTGGTGCTCGCCGACCAGAAACTGCTGCATCGGGCGCAATGCGGGTAGGAGTTTGGAATGCCCAAGATCGATATCGAAGCTATCCCGCAAAGTAACGCCACCGGTTATCCCGCGCCTTTCGACACTGAGGTTCAAGGTCGCTGGTGGCGCAGGCTGGCACCGGTGGGCGGCCTGACGCAAATGGGTGCGAGCCATGTCGTGCTGAAACCTGGTGCATGGTCTTCGCAACGACACTGGCATGAGGGCGAGGACGAGCTTGTTATCATGCTGTCCGGTGAGGCGGTGCTTATCGAAGATGATGGTGAGAGCATCATGCGAGCAGGCGACGTCGCGGCTTGGCCTGCCGGTGTCCCGAACGGGCATCACCTTATCAACCGCTCGAACGAAGATTGCGTCTTTATCGCCATCGGCACCGGTGAACGCAGCAAGGGCGGCGCCTATTCGGATATCGACATGACGTTCAGCGACGACGGCTATTTCCACAAGGACGGCACGCCCTATCCGGCGACGCGGCTAATTTAGGTAACGGCGTCCTCGATCCGCTTGATCGTCCAGCTTTCTTCGGCGGCCGCGGCATACCATTGCTCCATCCACGGATGCGCCATCATCGTTTCGACATAGGATGCGGCAAAGCCGGGCAGGGTGAAGCCGTAGGTCACGAAGCGCGTCACCACCGGCGCGAACATGATGTCCGCCGCGCTGAAGGTGCCGAAGAGATAAGGCCCCTCCTTGCCGAAACGCGAGCGCGCCTCGGCCCAGGTTTGAAGGATGCGGACGGCGTCGTCGCGGGTTTCTTCGGATACCTTGACCTCGGTGAAGGTCTTGCGAATGTTCATCGGACATTCGCGGCGCAGCGATATGTAGCTGCAATGCATCTCCGCTGCCATCGACCGCGCCATGCCGCGCGCGGCCTCGTCCTTGGGCCAGTACCGGTCGCGCCCGACCTTGTCGGACAGATATTCGATGATGGCGAGGCTGTCCCAGACCACGGCGTCGCCGTCCCATAATATCGGCACCTTGCCCGAGGATGGCGCCAGGTCTTCCTCGCGTTTGCGCTCGTCCCAGCCTTCATCGAACAAAGGCACAGTCATTTCGTCGAAATGCAGGCCGGATTGCTTCGCCGCCAGCCAGCCGCGCATCGACCAGCTCGAATAGGCCTTGTTTCCGATGATGAGTTTCATGGTCATGAAGCGACTGCTTCTAGCACCGCGGCGCGCAATTCTTCAATCCCGCCGCGTTTTTCCGCCGATGTCACCGAAAGCTCGGGATAGGCGGCGACATGTTTGCGCAGCTTGGTCATCGTGTCGGCCTCGACCGCCTCGCGCTCGGTGGCCTTGATCTTGTCGGTCTTGGTCAGCACGATCCGGTAACTGATCGCCGCATTGTCGAGCATCGCCATGATGTCATGGTCGACCTCCTTGATGCCGTGGCGGCTATCGATGAGGACGAACACCCGCTTGAGAACCGCACGTCCGCGCAGATAGTCGTTGATCAGGTAACGCCATTGCTGGACGGTTTTGACAGGGGCCTTGGCATAGCCATAGCCCGGCATATCGACGATGCGGAACAATGCGGGATCGCCGACATCGAAGAAGTTCAGCTCCTGCGTCCGCCCCGGTGTGTTCGATGCGCGCGCGAGGTTGTTGCGGTTGACCAGCGCATTGATCAGGCTCGACTTGCCGACGTTGGAGCGGCCCGCAAAGGCGATTTCCGGCACCGTCGGGTCGGGCAGAAATTCGAGCTTGGGCGCGGATTTCAGGAAGGTGACTGGGCCGGAGAAGATTTTGTTTTGATCCATGACCCTCGCTCGTCATCCCCGCGAAGGCGGGGATCTTGTTAGGTTAACTCAAACAGCGAAGGATAAAACTCCCGAGGTCCCCGCCTTCGCGGGGACGACGGCTTCGCCTTACGCCTTGGCGGCCTTCTCCCGCGCCTTTTCCTCGGCTTCTTTGGCCATCTGCTCCTTCAGGATCGGGTGCCGCGAATAGAGCCATTTCTGCTGCAATATCGAGATGATGTTCGACATTACCCAGTAAAGCTGCAGGCCCGCCGCGAACGGAGCCATGATGAACATCAGGAACCAGGGCATGATGGCGAATACCTGCTTCTGCACTTCGTCCATCGGCTGCGGATTCAGCTTCTGCATAAGCCACATGGTCACGCCGAGCAGGATCGGCAGCAAACCGATGGCGATGAACGCGGGTAGGATAATGCCCGTGCCGAGCAGGTCGAATACCAGTTGTGCCGACGGGTCCGGAACCGAGAGATCCTTGAGCCAAAGCACGAATGGCTGGTGCCGCATTTCGACGGTCAGCATGAGGATTTTATAAAGTGCGAAGAAAATCGGAATCTGCAGCAGGATCGGCAGGCATCCGGCGAGCGGGTTGACCTTTTCGTCCTTGTACAGCTTCATCATCTCCTGCTGCATCCGCGGCTTGTCGTCCTTCCACCGTTCTTGCACCGCCTTCATCTTGGGCTGTACCGCGCGCATCTGTGCCATCGAGGCGAACTGCTTTTGTGCGACCGGATACATGAACAGGCGGACGATGATGGTCAGGCCGATAATGGCGACGCCGAAATTGCCGAACACACCGAACAGCCAGAGGAGTATCCACAGGAAGGGTATGGCGATGAACCAGAACCAGCCCCAGTCGATCGAATAATCGAGATAGGGAATGCCGAGCTTGTCGGTGTAAGCGCGCAACTCCTCGAATTCCTTGGCGCCAGCAAACAATCTGGAGGTTTGGGCGGTCGATTGGCCTGCCGCTACAGCCGTCAGTTTCGTGTTGCTTATCTGCGCCCAATTATAGTCATCCGCCGATTTGAAGGCGGCATTGACCGGCACTTTCTGGTCCGGAATCAGCGCCGCCAGCCAGTATTTGTCGGTCATGCCGTTCCAGCCGCCGGTGGTCGCGAACGAAACCTTGCCGTCGGGCTCTTCCGCGACCTGATCATAGCCCCAGTCGTAATTGGGTTCGCCGTCGAACACCCCGATCGGGCCAATGTGAATCTGTGTGAAGATGGAGCCGCCGGTCGTATAATCGGCGGGCTTGCCCTTGCGACTGATGATGCCGAATGGCGCGACATTGGCCGTCTGAGCGCCCGCCGGATTGGTAAAGCGTTGATCCGCGGAGATCATATAATGTTCGTCGATCGAAAGCCGGATTTGGAAGTTTTGGCCTTCCGGATTGGTCCAGCCCAGCGTGACGGGAGTGGCGGGCGTCAGTTTCTGGCCATCTGCCGTCCATACCGTCTTGTCGGTCGGCAGCGTCGCGCCATTGCCAGTCCAGCCGAAGCGGGCGAAATAGGCTTTGGCAGTGCCCGACGGTGAGAACAGCCGGACCGGCGGCGAGTTTTTCGCCAGTTGCTCGCGGTGCGTCGGCATGACCAGGTCGTCGATGCGCGCACCTTCAAGGTTGATCGAGCCTTTCAGCTTTGGCGTGTCGACCAAGACCCGCGGATTGGCGCGCAGCGATTCGCCCAGCGAGACGGTTTTTGCCGTCGGCGTTGCCGCAGTAATATCGGCGCTGTCTGCATTGGCACTTTCGGTCTTGGCCGGTGCAGCTGCTGTGGTCTCGGCAGGTGGCGTGGGGAAGAACATGCTCGCGACATAAGGCCAGCCGAACAGGATAAGCCCCGTCAGCACTATCGCGAATATAAGGTTACGCTTGTCGTCCACGTTATACTTTCCCCGTTATTCAGGTATTTGGGCGATCATGGCACCGGATCATGTCCGTGCCCGCCCCAAGGCTGGCAGCGCAATAGCCGTTTGGTCGCGAGCCAGCCACCCTTAATTGCGCCATATTTTGTAAGAGCCGTTATCGCATAGGCCGAGCAGCTCGGACTGTAACGACAGGTCGGCGGCAGGATGCGTGAAGGACCAACTTGCCAGCCACGCGCAATGAGAATGAGGAGTTTGGCGATCATGCAAATCCTCCCCGGAACGGGGAGGGGGACCGCCCGCAGGGTGGTGGAGGGGGCCCGCAGACGAGCGCGGCTTTTGAAGGCGGGCCCCCTCCGTCAGCCCTGCGGGCTGCCACCTCCCCGTTCCGGGGAGGATTAAAGGGGGTTTCAATCAACTGCACAACTTCCCCAAGGCCTTGGTCAGATCAGCCCGCAGTTCCCCAAAGTCGCGTTCGATCCCGCCATCGCGCCCAATCAGCACATGATCCGCCCCAGCTTTGCCCTTTTCGCCGAGCATCTCGCGGGCGAGTTCCCGAAACCTGCGCCGCATGCGGTTGCGCACCACCGCATTGCCGACCTTCTTGGTGATAGTGATACCCAGCCGTTTTGCTGGATCGTCATCCTGCCGGTCGCGTACCAGCAAAACAAAACCGGGAGTAGCAAATCGCTTCCCCCGGTTGGCGGCCAGAAAATCCGACCGTTTGGTGATGACGCTGTAACCGCGCATATCGCGGTCCGCCGTCGCGGTGATTAAGCCGACAGCTTCTTGCGTCCGCGCGCGCGGCGGGCGTTCAGGATGTTGCGTCCGGCAGCGGTCGACATCCGGAGACGAAAACCGTGGCGACGGGCACGCACGAGATTGCTCGGCTGAAAAGTGCGCTTCATGACTGTTATCCTTGGCTTTTATGCGTAATGAAATGAAAAGGGCCGCCGAATCTGTCCAGCGACCGCCTTTGTTGACGTGGCCGATACGTTCGGGCGAGGAAAAAGTCAACATCGCTTACGCCATCGGCTGGTCGATATCGTCGCGCCGGAAAAGGTACATGATATCGCCCTTAATGTCGGGAAAGGGCGGGCGCTCTGTGACCTTGCTCCGCCGCATCGCCCAGTTGGCCCAATTGGCATATTGCGGATAGAGCCGGGCCAGCCTTGCATAGCGCTTTTTCGCCCAAAGCGAGTTTTTCAGGATTAGCGCGAGGCCGATGGGCAGGATGAGCAGCGGGCCGGGGCCCGGTATCGGACCCAGTAACGGTGCTCCCAGCACCAGCAACCAGCCCAGAATGAGCATACACCAGCGAAAGGCGTTGGTGTCGGTCAATCCTGTCCAGAAACGCTTTTCCATTCCGTTTCATGTGGTGGCGCTAGGTAACGAACGCAAGATGAGGCCGGAAAACGATGCAACCGCGCAACATAAGTGAAAAAACTGACATGAATGTCAGCAACATGCCGCTTTGTTCATGCAATCGTAGCATTCCGCCCTATATAGATGATAAATGAAATCCGCTCTTCCGCATCTCCACCGCATCGGCGTGCTGCCCGCTGACATCGACTTCATGGGCCATGTCAATAATGCGCGCTATCTGGGCTGGGTGCAGGACGCCGTTCTTGATCACTGGAACAAGCTTGCGCCGCCCGAGACCGCGGCGAAATATCTATGGGTCGCGTTGAAGCATGAAATTACATATCGCAAACCTGCATTTCTCGATGACGAGGTGATCGCCTCGGTCGTGCTTGAAAAGGTGCAAGGCGCGCGGTCGTTTTACGAAACGATCATCAGGCGCGGTGAAGAGGTACTGGCCGAGGTAAAGTCGAGCTGGTGCTGCATCGATGCCGAAACGCTCCGCCCGGCGCGGATTGCGGCAGAGATTCAAGAATATTTTTTCCCGAAATAATCCTCCCCGGAATGGGGAGGGGGACCATCCGAAGGATGGTGGAGCGGGCTATCCGGCTAAGCTGCGCTTTGCGGCGAGCCCCCTCCGTCAGCGCTTCGCGCTGCCACCTCCCCGTTCCGGGGAGGATCAAAAGATCGGATCGTTCGCGCCATCGTCATCGAGCGGCACAACTTCGCCGTGGATGCCGCATTCGACCTTGTCCCAGCCCTTCCAGCGACCCGAACGTGGGTCTTCGCCGGGAGCGACTTTGGTCGTGCAGGGGGAGCAGCCAATGGAGGGGTAACCGAGTTCGACCAGTGGATGCGCAGGCAAGCCATGCTCTGCCGCATAGGCATCGAGCCGAGCCTTGTCCCAATCGGCGAGCGGATTGACCTTCAACCGCCCTTCCTCGATTTCGAAACGCGGCAGCGCTGAGCGGGTCGATGACTGGAACGCCTTGCGCCCGCTGAACTGCGCATCGAACCCTGCCAAAGCGGCCTTCAGCGGAAGCACCTTGCGGATTTCGCAGCAGCCATCGGGATCGTAAGACCAGCGCAGGCCGGTCCCGTCACGTTTCTGCAGCAGCGCCGGATCAGGAGTAAGGTTGCGCAGATCGGTCAAGCCGAGCAATTCGCGCAATTCCTCGCGGTAGGTAATCGTCTCGGGAAAATGCTTTCCTGTTTCGAGGAAAAGCACGGGCACGCCAGGGTCAATGCTTGCGATCAAGTGGAGCAACACCGCGCTTTCTGCTCCGAAGCTGGAGACGACGGCTACATCGCCCAGCATATTTTCCTTCAGGAGAATGGTGAGCATCTCGACCGTGTCGCGCCCGCGGAACATATTGTTCAGGCGAACGGCGTCTGCCTCCGTGTAACGCGGAGCTGTATCGATACGGTCGGCAATGCGGACCGCTTTACCCATGCCGTAACTTCCATACCGGCACTGCGGCATCGGCGGCTTTCTGGTAAAAGTCGTTATAGGTCGAAAGCGCCCGCTCGACCGCTTCGGGATTGAGCGAACCTTCGGGCACGAAGCTGTCGAAGCCGCAGCGCTTCATGAAAGCGATCTGGTCAACCAGTACGTCGCCCTGCGCGCGCAGTTCCCCGGTATAGCCCGCCTCACGCAATATCCGCGCCGAGCTGTAACCACGGCCGTCGCGGAACTTGGGGAAGGCTATCTCGACCAACGAGAGCCGGTCGAGGAACGGGATCAGTGCTCGTGCATCGTCGTCTGGCTCCAGCCGCACGGCAGTGGCATTCGACTGGTCGAGAAACGCATCGAGCGTGACCGCCGGTTCTTCGCTATCGTGGCGCTCAACCATAGATTGCCTCCTTGAACGGTTCGAGGCCGACACGGCGGTAGGTGTCGAGAAAACGCTCCTCGCCTTCGCGCAACGTCTTGTAGACTTCGGTGGCCTTCTCGACAGCGTCAACAACGCCGTCTTCGTCGAAACCGGGGCCGATGATCTTGCCGATGCTGACATCTTCCGCGCCAGAGCCGCCGAAGGTCAGCTGGTAATTTTCGACGCCCTTCCGGTCGACGCCCAATATGCCGATATGGCCTGCATGATGATGCCCGCAGGCGTTGATGCAGCCGGAGATTTTGAGCTTGAGTTCGCCCAGGTCGCGCTGACGGTCGAGATCGGCAAAGCGCGTGGCGATTTTCTGCGCGATGGGGATCGAGCGGGCGTTGGCAAGGCTGCAATAATCGAGACCGGGGCAGGCGATGATATCGCTGATGAGGTCGAGATTGGCGTTCGCAAGCTCCGCCGCGTTCAGCGCCTGCCACACCGCATACAGGTCGCGCTTGGCGACATGCGGCAGGACGATATTCTGTGCATGGGTGACGCGCAGTTCGTCGAAGCTGTAGCGCTCGGCAAGATCCGCCATCACGTCGATTTGGGCCGAGGAAGCGTCGCCCGGAATGCCGCCGATAGGCTTCAGGCTGATATTGACGATGGCATAGCCCGCCTGCTTGTGCGGCTTCACATTCTGGTCGAGCCAGACGGCGAAATCGGGGTCGCTGCGGTCGGCTTCGACATCGGGTGCATCGAAAGCGGGCGGTGCGAAGAAGGCAGTGATGCGTTCGAGTTCGGCTACCGGCGGATCGATGTCGAGCGTCTTCACATGCTTGAATTCTTCCTCGACCTGACGCGCATATTCCTCGGCACCCAGTTCGTGGACGAGGATCTTGATCCGCGCCTTGTAGATGTTGTCGCGGCGGCCGTAGCGGTTGTAGACGCGCAGACAGGCCTCGGAATAGCTCAGGAAATCTTCGATCGGCACATAGTCCCTGATAAGCGGCGCAATCATCGGGGTGCGCCCCATGCCGCCGCCGACATAGAAAGCTGCACCGAGCTTGCCGTCGCGCTCGACCAGCTGGATGCCAATATCGTGCAGCCGCATCGCCGCTCGGTCTTCGTCGGCTGCGATCACGGCAATTTTGAACTTGCGCGGCAAATAGCTGAATTCGGGATGGAAGGTCGACCATTGGCGGAGGAGTTCCGCCCATGGACGCGGGTCTGCGACCTCGTCGGCTGCCGCGCCTGCATATTGGTCGGAACTGATATTTCGGATGCAATTGCCGCTGGTCTGGATGGCGTGCATCTCGACGCTGGCGAGATCGGCCAGCAGGTCGGGGCATTCCTCCAGCTTTATCCAGTTATACTGGATGTTCTGCCTTGTGGTGAAATGGCCGTAATCGCGGTCATATTTGCGCGCGATGTGCGCGAGCATCCGCATTTGACGGCTGTCGAGCGTGCCATAAGGAATGGCAACGCGCAGCATATAGGCATGGAGTTGCAGATAGAGACCGTTCATCAGCCTCAGCGGTTTGAACTGGTCTTCGGTGATTTCGCCTGCCAAGCGGCGTGCCACCTGATCGCGAAATTCGGCGACACGAGCATCGACTATGGCTTGGTCGTAATTGTCATATTTATACATGTCAGATCACCCAGTCGCCGGCTTGCGGGTCGGCGGGTTTCAATGTGAGGTCGGGTCGCACCGTCGGGCCCAGCGCACGGACCCGGTCCTTGATATGTGCGGGGCGGGGGCCTTCTGGCGTGGCAATGGCGTCGATAATGTAAGGCGCGTTGACACGGCGGGCGCCGTCTTCGCGGGCAAGGATCGCTTCGCCGCCTTCGCCGACATCGACTGCGTCCTCTACGTGGATGGACCACCAGCTGCCCGCCCACCAGGTTACAGCGCCCGAAGCGAGATCGTTTCCGGTCAATAACTTCACGCTTGCAACTCCCTCATTTCGTCATCCTGAACTTGTTTCAGGATAACGCACCGTCGCTCGTTGTGCTGAAACAAGTTCAGCATGACGAAGCCTTAAGGGGCTGTCTGGCCAAGGTCCGCAACCGGTCCTCGGCATCGGACTTGAGCACCACATCGCCGACCACGATAATCGCAGGCGACGCCACGTCTTCGCGCGCGATCATGCCGCCCAGATCGGTCAGGATCGTGCGGAGCGCGCGAGCCATTGGCAGGCCTACACGCTCCAGCACGGCGACGGGCGTGTCGGGGGAAAGCCCGTCGGCAATCAGTTTCTCGGTAATGTCGGCGGCGGTAGCGACGCCCATATAGATGACGAGCGTGCGGCCCTTACCGGCAAGCCCAGCCCAATTCTGGTCCGTCAGGCCCTTGCACTGGCCCGCAACGAAGCTGACCGCGCTCGACGCATCGCGGTGGGTGAGGGGGAGCAAGGCTTCCGCCGCCCCGCCCATTGCCGCTGAAATGCCGGGCACGACTTCGACGTCGATGTTCGCAGAGCGACACGCTTCGGCTTCTTCTCCGCCGCGCCCGAAAATAAACGGGTCGCCGCCCTTGAGGCGCACGACCAGATGACCGGCCTGTGCCTCGCGAACCAGAATGCCGTTAATACCATCCTGCGGCACCGAGTGGCGCGAACGCTTTTTTGCGACGGAGATCAGGCGCGCCGATGTGCTTGCCATTTCCAGTATGCCGTCGCCGACAAGCCCGTCATGCACAATGACATCGGCTGCCGCGATCAACCGAGCAGCCTTCAGCGTCAGATAGTCGGGATCGCCGGGTCCGGCCCCTACCAGATAGACTTTTGCTTTTTCCATGAAGGCAAAATGCGCCTGCGTGGGAAAAGCTTCAAATCAGGATATGTTGGCCGCAGCCTAGCAGAACTTTATTTGTCCGCAGCGACGGTCATGGCTTCTTCGTCCTTCAGGCCGATGCCGATCATTGCCTTGGGCACTTCGTTTTCGGATGATACGACCGGATAAGCGCAATAGTCGGCGGCATAATAAGCGCTGGGCCGATGGTTGCCCGACAGACCGATGCCGCCAAAGGGCGCGGCGGAAGATGCACCATTGGTCGGCGCATTCCAGTTGACGATGCCAGCCCGGCTATTCGCCCAGAATTCGTCATATTGCGCCGACGTCCCGCCGATGAGCGCTGCGGACAGGCCGAAGCGGGTGTTGTTCGCCTCGTCAATAGCGGCAGTGAAGTCGGGCACACGAATGACCTGAAGCAACGGCCCGAACAGCTCGATGTCGGGGCGGTCCTCCATATTGGTAACGTCAATAATGCCGGGGGTTACAAACGGCAGGCCGGGCCGCAGCGCTCGCATATGCTTTATCGGATGGCCCCCGCGACTCATCAGCGCGAGGAAACTTTCGACGAGATTGTCGCGCACATCATTGTCGATCACCGGGCCCATAAAAGGCGGCGGGTCGCCATGCGGTTCTGCGATGACCAGCCGATCGGCGATTTTCTTGACCTCGGCAACGACCGGTTCATAGAGCTCGTCCCTGACGACGAGCCGCCGCGCAGCGGTGCAGCGCTGTCCGGCGCTTAGGAAAGCAGATTGCACGACCAAAACGGCGGCACTGTGGACGTCGCGCGTGTCCCATACAATGATGGGGTTGTTCCCGCCCATTTCGAGCGCGAGGATCTTGTCGGGGCGGTGCGCAAACTGGCGGTTGAGCGCGATACCGGTCTGTGCCGATCCCGTGAACAGCAGGCCGTCGATATCGGGATGCTGCGACAGCGCCTTGCCTGTTTCCGGCCCGCCTTGCGCGACGCGAACCACGCCCTCGGGAATGCCTGCCTTGCGATAGTAATCGACCAGCATTGCGCCGGCTGCAGGCGTCTTCTCGGACGGTTTGAAAACAACGGCATTGCCCGCAATCAATGCTGGAATGATATGGCCATTGGGAAGATGTGCGGGAAAGTTATACGGGCCGAGTACCGCCAGCACACCATGCGGCTTGTGTCGCAGCGCGCTTCGCGAGCCGCCCTTGCCTTCCAGCCGCCGCTGCGCCGTGCGTTCGCCATAAGCGCGGATCGAGATATCCACCTTGTTCACGACTGACTCGACCTCGGTGCGGGCTTCCCACAATGGCTTGCCCGTTTCGCGCGCGATGACATCGGCAAATGCTTCGAGGTCGACCCGCACGCGATTGGCAAAGCGGCGGACGCACTCGATACGATCGGTCAAAGGCGCTGCCGCCCATTTCGGCCAGGCGGCACGCGCGGCTGCGACTTCCGCGTCGACGTCGCTAACTGGTCCGCGCCAAAGCTCTGCGCCGGTTGCTGGTTCGAGAGAGATTAGTTCGGACAATAGAGGGCTTTCAGCCAAAGGGCCGGTGTGCGAGTTCCATGCGCCTGGACGCTTTTACACAAGGTAAATGGGGCATGTAAAATCATTAACCAGAACTATCGGCATGCGCTTCGCTCATCCGATGGATAGCGTCGACTTTGCGTGTCAGCGGTTCCCAGTCGTCGTTTTTGGCGATGGCAGACCAGATGGTTTCAACCTCGTCGATCAGCATCGAACAAGGCTGTAGGTCGGACCAGTAGGAATGATTGGTTGCTTCGGGATTGTGATGGTCGGCCAGAATGTCCGCAAATGCTCCGCGCGTTTCTCCGTAATTGCTTCGGTCGCCGATGCGACCGCCGCGATGTTCATGGAAAAAGCGGTCGATGGGGATGTTTTCCTGAACCATTGCGCGTTCGGCAGTCTCGACTAATTGTCGGTCTTGATCCTCGCCACGCGATTGCATGCCAAGCCTCCATAAGAAGCGACGGATGATTGCAGCCTGATACAGCGCGGGAAAACGCTCCAGCGCCTCGATTAGCGGTGGTGCGTCGGTCAGCAGGCGGAGGGAGACGGCGAGCTGACCTATATCCCAGTGAATCGCCTCGGCCTGTCGCCCGAAAGCGTAAAGGCCGTTCTGGTCGAAATAGGCTGCCGTGAAACGCGGGTCCCAAAATTCGGTGAATCGCCAGGGGCCATAGTCGAAGCTTTCGCCGGTGATGTTGATATTGTCGCTGTTGAGGACGCCGTGGACGAAGCCCGCGACCATATAGGATGCGGCGAGATCGGCGATGCGTTCGACGGCGAGGTTAAGCAATTGTGCGGCAGGATTTTCCGACCGCGTTTCATTGTATAAAATCGTCAAACTATAGTCGACCAGCTGAGCCATCGTTTCTGCGTCGCCAATTGCGGCGAGACGCTGGAAAGTGCCGATGCGGATATGGCTGTGGTTGAGGCGGACGAGCACCGCCGAGCGCGTCGGTGACGGCTCGTCACCGCGCATCAGTTGCTCGCCGGTCTCGATGAGCGAGAAGGTTTTGGAGGTGTTGACGCCCAAGGCTTCGAGCATTTCGGTGGCAAGGATTTCGCGCACACCGCCTTTCAGCGTCAGGCGGCCGTCGCCCTGGCGGCTGTAAGGTGTGGTGCCCGAGCCTTTGGTGCCCAGGTCGAGCAGGCGGTCATGCCCGTCGCGCATCTGCGCGAACAGGAAGCCGCGCCCGTCGCCGATCTCCGGGTTGTAAACGCGGAACTGGTGGCCGTGATAGCGCAGCGCCAGCGGTTCGGGCATGTTATCGGGCAACGGTTCGAAGCGCCCGAAATGCCGCAGCCATTCCTCGTCGCTCAACGCATCCAGCCCCACCGACGCTGCCCACCGGTCGTTGCGGAAGCGCAATATGGTCTCCGGAAAATCCGCCGCCTTCACCGCGTCGCCGATTTTGTCGCTCAGGCTGGCGATTTTCGGATCAGGGCGGTAGGGGGACGGCATGATTTTGATATGCATCGCCATCATGTGCGCGGTGTGACAGGGAAAGACAAGTATGGCGGCGGTCCGCATCCTTCATTTGCACAGCAGCTTCAACCTGGGTGGGCAGGAATCGCGTACCGTGCGGCTGATGAACCATTTCGGCGACCAGGCCGAACATACTGTGTTGTCTGCGGTTCCCGGCGCATTCGGCGCGGCGGATGCCATTGACAGGCGTATCAAGGTCAGCTTCCCCAAGGATGCGGCACCGTCGCTTGCAGGGATGCCGGGCATGGGGCGTTACCGCCAGCTCGCCACCTATATGAAGAAATTCCATCTTGTCCTCAGCTACAATTGGGGCGCGATGGACGGGGTGATGGCGCGCACCTTGCTGGGGCAGGCAATGGGTCTGCCACCGCTCATCCACCATGAAGATGGCTTCAACCATGATGAAATCGGCCGGCTGAAAACGCGGCGTAACTGGTTCCGGACGATTGCGCTGCAGCGCGCGCATACATTGGTTGTGCCATCGAAAACGCTTGAGAAAATCGCGCAAACCGCATGGCACCAGCCATTTGAAAAGATCAGCCGTTTCCCCAACGGCATCGACATTGCGCATTTCAACCGTAAGGCACAGCGGGGGGCATTCCCGGGTTTCGTAAAACGCGAGGGCGAGATCGTTGTCGGAACGATTGCCGGACTGCGCACCGTCAAAAACCTGCCCCGCCTCGTTCGCGCGGTTGCGGCAGCGGGACCGAATGTGCGGCTGGCGATTGCGGGCGAGGGGCCGGAGCGCGCTGCTGTCATGGCCGAAGCTGACAGGCTGGGTATCGCGGACCGGCTAATGATGCCCGGCTTTTTGCGCGACCCGGCGCGCTATATCGGCCTGTTCGATATTTTTGCGTTGAGTTCGGATAGCGAGCAATATCCGATCAGTCTGGTCGAGGCGATGGCGAGCGGCATTCCAGTGGTGTCGACTGATGTCGGCGATGTGCGCAACATTGTCGCGAAGGACAATCTGCCGTTTATTGTTGCTCGCGAGGATGAGGCTGGATTGGCCAATGCCATCGCCACGCTTGCCAAGGACAGCGAACTGCGCGCAAAAGTGGGCGACGAAAACCGCGACGTCGCTTTTGTAAATTATGACGAGCAAACCATGTTCGCGCGCTATCGGCAGCTTTACGGCTCTGCGATGAAACGTGCCGATTTTGCGCGACAAAGCTGATAGTTTGCGATAGCGCGGCTGGGAGGGGAGCGCGCTTGACTTCATTGTCTCTGGCGCCTTTTTGCATACCATAGGGGTCGTGTTTGTGTTCAAGGGTCTGAAACCCATTATCTATGGCGGCAAGGAAGTCTGGCCGCTGGTCGAAGGCGGCAAAGGCGTTGCTGCAACCAATCATGCAAGTTCGGGCGCTTGGGCCGCCGCCGGTGGTATCGGTACCGTTTCGGCAGTGAATGCCGACAGCTACGATGAAAATGGCGACATGATCCCGCAGGTGTTCCACGGCAAAACGCGCGCCGAACGGCATGAAGAGCTGGTCGAATATGGCATCCGCGGCGGTGTCGCTCAGGTCAAGCTCGCGCATGAAATATCGGGCGGCAAAGGCGCGATCAACATCAACGTCTTGTGGGAAATGGGCGGGGCGCAGCGCATCCTCCACGGCGTCCTCGAACAGACCAGGGGCATGATCACTGGCGTGACCTGCGGGGCGGGGATGCCTTACAAGCTCTCCGAAATCGCGGCGCAGTATGAAGTTTATTATCTGCCGATCATCAGCTCGGCGCGTGCCTTCCGCGCGCTGTGGAAGCGGGCCTATCACAAGGTACCCGAATGGCTGGGCGCGGTGGTCTATGAAGACCCTTGGCTCGCAGGCGGACACAATGGCCTTTCCAACGCCGAAGACCCACGCAGCCCCGAAGACCCCTATCCGCGCGTGAAGGCGCTGCGCGACGTAATGCGCGCCGAAGGGATTTCCGACGACCTCCCCATCGTAATGGCGGGCGGCGTGTGGCATTTGCGCGACTGGAACGACTGGATCGACAATCCCGAGCTGGGGCAGATTGTCTTCCAGTTCGGTACCCGGCCCTTGCTGACGCAGGAAAGCCCTATCCCGCAGGGTTGGAAAGACGCGCTGACCAAGATACCGGAGGACGGTGTTTTGCTGCACCAATTCTCGCCCACCGGTTTCTATTCGAGCGCGGTGATCAACCCGTTCCTGCTGGAATTGCAGGCGCGTTCGGAGCGGCAGATTGCCTATGTGCAAGCCGCAGATCTTGAACATACCGTCCAGCTCGACGTTGGCGTGAAAGGCAAGAATTTCTGGGTAACCCCAGCCGACCTGATGAGAGCGCGCGAATATCATGCGCGCGGCTTTACCGTCGCGCTGAAGACGCCTGACAGCACGCTGGTTTTCGTGACGCCCCCCGCGGGCGAAGTTATCCGCAAGGATCAGAAGGACTGCATGGGCTGCCTATCGCATTGCGGTTTTTCGTCGTGGAAGGACCATGACAATAACTCGACCGGTCGCCTTGCCGATCCGCGCAGTTTCTGCATCCAGAAGGCATTGCAGAACATCGTCCACGGCGCGCCCATCGACGAGAATCTGATGTTCGCAGGGCACAGCGCCTATATGTTCGGGAAAGATCCCTTTTATTCGAACAACTTCGTGCCGACCGTGAAGCAGCTGGTGGATCGCATCCTAACGGGCGATTGATCCCCAGCGCCGCCTCGTCGAATTTTTTTACAAAAATCGACCGGTCGTTTACGGATTATTGACCCTGTCTCACTAACTCTCCGAAGGGCGGGGAGGGGACCAATGGGGTACATGACATCCAAATATCGCAGGGTTGCACCGGCCAAGCTGGACCAGCGCGAGGTTGTGCGACACCCGGTCCTTCTCCAGAAAGCCTCCGTCCGAAAACATTCGAAGCAACCCACCGAAGCCTGCCTTGTCGATCTGTCGGTCTATGGTTGCCGTGTGCTGCTTGAGGGCAGTTTCAAGGTCGGCGACCGGCTGTGGCTGCGGCTTGCCGAAAGCAATCCGATCGGTGCCACGGCTGTGTGGCGCGAAGGCGACCGGCTCGGCTGCAAGTTCGACGAAATGCTCGACCGTTCGCTCTTTCGTCAGCTAACACTTCACGCAGGTTGACCGCGCGAAACCGCTCGTCCATGATTTAATCACATGATTAAATCGGGAGCGATGCATTGGATTTTTCCCTCAGCGAAGAACAGCAAGCCCTAAGGGCAACTGCGCGGGCATTTGCGCAAAAGGAACTCGCGCCGCTGGCCGCCGGGATCGAAGCGACCAACCATCCGCTGTCGCACGACATGGTCAAGCGCATGGCCGAAATGGGTTTTCTTGGCATTAACATACCCGAAGAGCTTGGCGGCCTCGGCCTTTCCAATCTCGACGCGCTGATCGTTCTGGAGGAACTGGCGAAGGTGTCGAGCGCGGTCGCCTTTCCGGCGTTCGAGGCGAATGTTGGCCCCATCCACGCAATTCGCCATTTTGCGCCCGAGGCGCTCAAGCAGCGGATCGTCCCTGCCGTTTGCCGGGGCGAGATGATTGTCGCGGTGTCGATGTCCGAACCCGATGCCGGGACGGCGCTCACAGACCTGACTACGCGCGGGGTGATCGATGGCGACACGGTGACCATCAATGGCAACAAGCGCTGGTGCTCGGGCGGCGGGCATAGCGATGCCTATCTGGTCTATACGCGGCTGTCCGATGCGCTGGGCGCAAAGGGCATTGGCGCGGTGCTAGTCGAGAAAGGCACGCCGGGCCTGAGCTTTGGCGAACCCGAAACACTGATGGGTTTTCGCGGTGTGCCGTCCGCCGACATCTTTCTCGACAATGTTAGTGTGCCCGTCGGCAATATCGTTGTCCCCGCAGGCGGTTTTGCCAAGCTGATGGAGGCATTCGACCTCGAACGCTGCGGCAATGCGACGATGGCGCTGGCGCAAGCCTCCGGCGCGCTTGAGGATGCGCTTGCCTATGTGCAGGAACGGCAGCAGTTCGGTAAAGCGCTGGCCGACTTCCAGGCGGTGCAGATGAAGCTTGCTGAAATGCAGATGGAGGTCGAGGCGGCACGGCTGCTCATCTGGCGGGCGGCGGCCAACGCAGACAAAGGCCTACCTTCGATTCTAGACAGCAGCACCGCCAAATGCTTCGCCAACCAGATCGCGCGCACTGTCACCGGCAATGCGGTGCAATTGATGGGCGGCTACGGCTATTCGACAGCCTATCCGATGGAACGCCGGATGCGCGACGCCTGGGGCTGGGGCATCGCGGGCGGGGCGATCGATATCCAGAAGGTCAATATCGCCAGCGCCATGGTCGGGCGGCGGTTCGACCAGCGGCGTTAATCCAGATCCCACGCCCGTTCGCCGTGGCTCGATATGTCGAGCCCGTCGCGTTCCTGGTCCTCGCTCACACGCATCGGCAGGACCATCGAGACCATATAGCCGATGATAAGCGTAACCACCGCTGAATAAACCGCGACAATGGCGACGCCCTTTAGCTGCACCCAAAGCTGCGATGCCATCCCCGCGCCTTCAGCATAGCCGACGCCACCAAGGCCTTCACTCGCGAACACCGCGAGCAGCAGCGAGCCCATGATGCCGCCGACACCATGCACAGCGAATACATCGAGCGAGTCGTCGATTTTCAGCGTGCCCTTGATGATGCCAACAAACCAGAAGCAGACGAGACCTGCCAGCAATCCTATGATGACGGCACCTCCGGGTCCGACCGTACCAGCGGCAGGCGTTATCGTGGCCAGTCCAGCAACCGCACCGGTCGCAAAACCGACGGCAGTCGATTTGCCAACCTTGATACGCTCGATAAGCAACCACACCAAAGCCGCCATCGATGCCGCGACATGGGTGTTGATGATTGCGCTCGCAGCCGCGTCATTGGCTGCCAGCGCCGATCCACCGTTAAACCCGAACCAGCCGACCCAAAGCAGGCCTGCACCTGCCACGGTCAGCGCGGGGCTGTGCGGCAGCATAAGCGTCTTGGGAAAGCCGATGCGCTTGCCGAGCATCAGCGCGACGACCAACGCCGAAACGCCTGCGGTGGTATGCACCACGATACCGCCTGCAAAATCGATGACGCCCTGTTCGGCAAGAAAACCACCGCCCCACACCCAGCGGGTCACGGGCACATAGACCAGCAACGACCAGAGCGCGCTGAACGCGACCACCCAGCCGAAACGGGCGCGCTCGACCCATGCGCCGACGATGAGCGCCGGCGTAATGACCGCAAAGGTCATCTGGAAAAGGGCAAAGGCAAGTTCGCCTATCGTCTGTCCTTCGCGGATCGAGTCGAGCAATCCGCCGAACATCAGGTTATCTGCCGCGCCGATATAGCCATTGCCGTTGACCGAGAAGGCGAGGCTGTAGCCCGCAATAATCCAGATGATCGAGCAGATTGCTGCAACTGCGCCGCATTGCACCAGCACCGAGAGAAAATTCTTGGCGCGAACAAGACCGCCATAGAACAGCGCAAGCCCGGGCAATGTCATCATCAGCACCAGTGCCGATGCCGTCAATATCCAGGCGCTGTCGCCGCTGTTCGTTTCCGCTATGATCATCGCGTCCCCGCCCCCCTCTTTTGATTGCGCATCGTCTAATGCAGCCGCCTTCGTTGCTCAATGCGCAATTAAAGTTAACCGTCGAAAACGCTTAGCCCCATCCCTCCAGCACCTGATCGGGCGGGCGATGGCCGTCGGCCCACATGCGGATGTTGGTTATCACCCGCTCGCCCGAAGCCTCGCGACCCTCGAAGGTAGCGCTGCCCAAATGCGGCAGAAGCACGACATTGGGGATGCCAAAAAATCGCGGATCGACCGCCGGTTCGTGCGTGTAGACGTCGAGGCCTGCACCTGCGATGCGACCGTCTTCCAGCGCGCCGATCAGTGCATCCTCGTCGATCAACTCGCCGCGCGAACTGTTGATGATATAGGCATCGCGCTTCATCAGCGCGATGCGGTCTGCGTTGATGATCTTGTCGGTCTCGGCGGTCAGCGGACAGTGGAGCGTGATGATATCGGCCCGGGCCACCAGCCGGTCGAGGTCCGGCTCAAAGATGATGCCCAGTTCTTCCTCGACGCTGGCGGGCAGACGATCGCGCTTGTTGTAAATGATGTTGAGGCCAAAGGCCTTGGCACGCAACGCAACCGCCTCACCGATACGCCCCAAGCCGATGATTCCCAGCGTCTTGCCGCTTATCCGATGCCCAAGCATTCCTGTCGGTCGCCAGCCGTCCCATTCACCACCACGCATCATCCTATGGCCTTCGCCCAGTCGGCGCGGGACGTTGAGGATGAGCGCCATCGTCAGGTCGGCGGTATCGTCCGTGAACACGCCCGGCGTGTTGGTAACCATGATGCCTTTGGCCTTGGCGGCGGCGAGGTCGATATGGTTCACGCCCGCGCCATAATTGGCGATCAGCTTAAGCCTTGGGGGTGCCGCAGCAATCAACTCTGCATCGATACTGTCGGTCACGGTCGGAACCAGCACATCGCAATCCTGCATTGCCGCGACAAGGGCATCGTCGTCCATCGGCGTATCGCTGATGTTAAAACTGGCATCGAACAATTCGGCCATGCGGTTTTCGACGGCTGGCAACAGTTTGCGCGTTACTCGGATGCAAGGACGTTCGATACGGGCAAGTTCGACCATGTGCCGACTAAGGCGGATTTCGGCATGACGTCAAGACAGGATGGTTGCACTGTCGGTACAGCTTACACTATAGAAGTTCGGGCTGGGGTAAGGGCATGGCAAATCAGGCAAAAATCATTCTCATAGCGGCAGCCGTACTGACCGGCGGCCCTGCATTGGCGCAAGCGCAGCAAAAGACCCCTTACTGGGCCTCGATCGAGGAACCCGAAGCGCGTATGCGTACCGGGCCCAGCACCGAATTTCCGGTCAAATGGGTCTATAAACGCCAGAACCTGCCCCTGAAAGTCGTTGCTGTCCACAGCGTGTGGCGCAAGGTCGAAGATCCCGATGGCGACCAGGGCTGGATGCATGTCCGCCTGCTCAGCCCCAAGCGCACAGCGGTTGTCGTGGGCAGCGGTATCGGCGCATTGCGCGAGACAGCGACCGAAACCGCCCGCATCGCCTGGCGTGTCGAACCCGGCGTGGTCGGCCGCATCGACGAATGCGAAAAGGGCTGGTGCCGCTTCGAAAATGCCGGTCGTTCCGGCTATATCGAAACCGACCGGCTTTGGGGTGATGAGGCGCCTTAAGCTGCTACTGTCGCGCCTGAATCTACAGCCTGCTTGGGAACCCGGTTCACAACCTCAAAAAATTTCTCTTGATAGTCCTTATGCTCGGTGCCCATCCACCTGTCCCACCAGGTGAAATAGAGCCCGTAATTGCTGTTGAAGCCGCCATTATGGTGCAGGTCGTGGTGCGTGGTGGTGTTGATCCAGCTCGTCCATGGCGTCGACAGCCACCAGCGCGGCATGAACTCGAAACCGGCATGGCCCATCACATTGCGGATGATCTGGAAATTGAGCCAGGTAAACATTACCCAGCCAGGGGTGACCACGAAGAACAGCCAGAGCGGTGCGAACATGAACATGACCGCCGCCTCGGGGATCGCAAAACTATATGCAGCCCAGGGCGTCGGCGTGATCGAGCGGTGATGCGCGCGGTGGAAATATTTGAACAGCTTGGGATGATGCATGGTCCGGTGCGCCCAATAGAAATAGGCGTCATGGGCAATGACGATTGCTATAAGGATCAGCAGGTCCGTGGCCAGCCCGTAGCTTCCATGAAAGGGCTGGAAAATACCGTATTCCGCGCCCCAGACAATGAACAATGAACCGACGACATAGACGATCGCCGATTGCAGCGATTGCAAAAATTCGCGCCTTTTGTCGGCAGCATTTGCCTCTCGCGCCTGGATTTTGCGCGATTTGAGCCGGGTCTGGCGCAGCAGCCACACAACCACCACCGCCACCGATGCGGCGATCAGATAACGCCCGAAATCATAGGCAAAGATGAAATGCCCCTTTTCGAGCAGGATGCGCAGCGGCGGTATCGATTCGATCATGTTATGTCCTTCGGCAGTTGATGCCGCCGATATGCAAATGTCGGTCGGCACCATCTTCCGCATTTCGAAACGCGGCTAGCCGATTCCGGAATCAGCCAGCGTGTTGCGCGCGATACTCGCTCGGTGTAATGCCCTCGGCTTCGCGAAAGGCGCGGTTGAACGGACCCAGCGAACCGAAGCCAGCGTCGAGCGCGATGGTGATGATCGGCACGTCCTTTTGCCCGGCATCGGCAAGCGCAGCTTTGACCTCCTCCAACCGGTAGCCATTGAGGAATGCCGAGAAATTGCGATGCCCCAAATGGCCGTTGATGGCGCGGCGCAGCCGGTATTCCTGCTCGCCCAATTGCGCCGCGAGCGAGGCTATGGTCAAGGTTTCGTCGCGCCATGCCAATGTTGACTCCATGTGCGCGGCAAGCTTTTGCGCGAGGCCGTCATCCGCAGGTCGGATTGCCGCTGCTTTGGCTATGCCATGAACAGGACCGAACAGGTCGGCCTGTCGCATACCGAACATTGCCGCGCAGAACAGCAGCGTGATAACGACAATGCTGCTACCCACGGCTCTGGCGATCCAGGCCGGCGCTGCGGCGTTGAACACTGCAATTTCGCCGATAGCGATGAGGATGACATAAGCACCTACGGCCAGGGCGATACGCGGTCGAAGTTGCCTGCGCCCCTCGACAAGATCCTCGCTCCGGCCGCGCCACGCTTCCCACAATCCGGCGGCGGCAAAGGCAAGCATGCCAAGGCGGAACAATATGCCGCTCGCCAGATTGACGCCGTCCAGATTATCGTTGCGGAACGTCAGCTGCATTACGAGGATGTTCATCGCAGATGCCAGCACCAGCGCGATGTCACGCCGTCGCAGCCTTTGCGCATCGTTGAACCACGTCTTGGCAAACAGCCAAAACAGCCCCGGGGTCGCCCCTGCAACAATGGCGAGAACAAGACCCAATGGCGACATGAACCAGCCCCATCGCACCGTGACGAGAAGATAGCAGATGATCCCGGCAATCATTGCCACTGCAACGCGAGCCGCAAGCACCTGCCGGTGATCGCGCAACAAAAGCCATGCCCATAGCAGAAACAGCGCGATCGACCCACCACGGGCCATCAGGTCGATATATTGAAATGCCTCCACTGACGCATTGCTGTCACAAGGTAGGCAAGGCGGCAAGCCATCCGTTCAGGATTTCTTTCTGAAGTTGCGTTATGCGTAGCAAAGATGCGACGGAGTATAAGGTGCCAGACATTGCCAGTCTGAAATTATTGGGGCTAGCGGGCGTTGTTTCCTACGCCGCCGCCAGACTCGCTGCCAAGGCGGGGATGGTCGGCTACAGCCGCTTGACGCTTATGGCAGTTCCGGTTTCGGGAATGCCGCAAATGCCCAGCGGTTTTCGGGTCGAGCCTATCGATACGGTGGCATTGTGCGGTTACACCATCGACATTTCACCCGAGGTGCAACGCCTTCGTTTTGCGCAAGGAATGATCTGCCTTGGTGCATTCAACCGCAAGGATGAACTCGTCGGCGTGACCTGGATCGGAAGCGGGCCGTTCGAAGAGGATGCCATGCCAATCCGCTTCCACGTTCCCGAGGATGCGGCTTGGGACGCGGGTCTCTGGATTGCACCGCGACACCGGCTCGGCAGGGGCTTTGCTGCATTGTGGGCCGGAACCGCAGACTGGCTGCGCGCAAATGGCAAGACATGGTCGATGAGCTGGATTGCCGACTATAATCTACCCTCTTTGCTGTCGCACAAACGGATGGGCGGGGTGACCGTAGCGCAGATCATGACCTTCCGCTTTTTCCGCTGGCATTATACAGCCGAGGGGCGACCGAGGCTGGTAAAATTAGAGGGCGACCTACCTGCAGAAATAATCTTGCCGCACCCCGAAGTTCACGGTGCATTCAGGGAACAAGTGGCGTAATTTCTTTCTTGGACGAGAGGCATTCTAACGATTTTCAGGAGAAGGCACATGCGTATAGCGATAGCGTTACTGGCAGCAGGATTATCCGTTTCGACACCAGCGGTCGCGCAGGTCGATACCGGAGCTTACGCAGCTTCTTCAAGCTATGTTGGCGATCCTCTCGCTTGGGCATACGGCGGTGAAACGCGACTTCAGGAACGCACGCGCGTGCTAAACCGGGTCCGTGAGGTATGCAGCAGCCGCTCTTACTCCGACAAGGTAAGGTGCAGCAACGCGCTTAGCATAATCAAGGCAGGCTATGCTGAGTTACAGATGCGCCGTGCAGCCGAAAGCGCGATTGCAGACTAGCCGCCATTAATAATCGCGCCGTCGTTTCTCGCGCTCCAGCCGCTGGCGGGATCGATATTTCACGACTATTGCGACAAGCGCCGCGAGCATCGCCAGGATGAGGAGCGCAGCTATCGACTGGCGAACGTCAGGGTCGAGAAAATTCAAATTTACCTCCGGCGCGATGTTTGCGGGTCGCTACATACCAAACGCGCGAAGCCCGCATTCGTTGCACGCCACCTAACCCTTTTGTAGTCCATTGGCTGAGCCGAGCATAAATTCGGTCAAGACTCATTTGCGCAGCGCTGCTATCCCGCCCGCATGTCCGAACAGCAGCATCTCTACCTCGTCGACGGTTCCGCCTATATCTTCCGGGCCTACCACCGCCTGCCGCCGCTGACCAATGTCCGCGGCGAGCCGGTGGGGGCTGTCTACGGCTACACGACGATGCTCTGGAAGCTTGCCGACGATTTGCACAAGGCGGACGGGCCGACCCATCTGGCGGTGGTACTCGACAAGGCATCGACCAGTTTCCGAAACCGTATTTACGACCAGTATAAGGCCAACCGGCCGGAGCCGCCCGAGGACCTGCGCCCCCAATTTCCGATGATCCGCGACGCGACCCGCGCCTTTTCGCTGCCGATGATCGAGGAAGAGGATGTCGAGGCCGACGACATGATCGCGAGCTATGCCAAGGCGGCGTGCGCGGCGGGATGGCATGTTACGATTGTGAGTTCGGACAAAGATCTGATGCAGTTGGTCGAGCCTTGCGTCGACATGTTCGACACGATGAAAAACGAACGAATCCGCGCCGAGGAAGTGTTCGAGAAATTCGGGGTCGGGCCGGAGAAAGTCGGCGATGTGCTGGCGCTGATGGGCGATAGCGTGGACAATGTTCCCGGTGTTCCCGGCGTCGGGCCGAAAACCGCGACCAAGCTGATCCAGGAATTCGGCGATCTCGAATCGGTGCTGGCTGCGGCGCCGGATATGAAACCGTCGAAAATGCGCGACAATCTGATCGAACATGCCGACAAGGCAAGGCTGTCGAAAGTGCTGGTGACGCTGAAGGAAGACTGCCCGCTGCCGGTGCCGCTTGAAGACATGAAGCTTGGCGAAATTCCCGAGGAGCCGCTCGCGGCTTTTCTCCAGCATCATGGATTCAACTCGTTGCTGAAACGCATCGGCCATGTGACCGACACTGGCAAGGCCAATAAGGCGATTGCCGGCAATCCAAAGATGGTGACAAAGGGCGATGGCGCGGCCAATGCGCCAGCCATCGGCCATGCACCAAAGCCTGCGCCGATGCCGCCCATCGATACCAGGGCCTACGCCTGCGTCACCGATCTCGCGGCGCTCGACCGCTGGCTTGCGAGGGCACATGGGACGGGCTTGCTGGGCTTCGACACCGAGACCGACAGCCTGCAGGCGGCGAGCGCAAATCTGGTCGGCTTTTCGCTTGCGGTCGCGCCCGGCGAGGCCTGCTATGTGCCATTAGCACATGGCGGCACCGATATGTTTGCGGAAAAGCCGGTGCAGATAGATGCCAAAGCGGCGATCGAGAGGCTGAAGCCGTTGCTCGCCGACCCGTCGGTGCTAAAAATCGGGCAAAACTTGAAGTATGATATGGCGGTGCTGGCGCGGCATGGCGTGACGATAACGCCATATGACGACACGATGGTAATGAGCTTTGCGCTCGATTCCGGACGGCAGGGACATGGCATGGACGAGCTGGCGAAGCTGCATCTCGGCCATGAATGTATTTCTTACAAGACCGTCACCGGCACGGGCAAAAGCCAGATCGGTTTTGCTGCAGTGCCGTTGGCCGACGCCACCAGCTATGCGGCGGAAGATGCCGATGTGACGCTTCGGCTGTGGCATCATCTCAAGCTGCGCATGAGTCCCGAAAAGGCAACGCGCGTCTATGAAATGGTCGACCGTCCGTTAGTCCCCGTGCTTGCCGAGATGGAATGTACCGGTATTAAGGTCGACCGCGCAGTGCTTGCGCGGCTTTCGACCGAATTTGCGCACCAGATGGAAGCACTGGAAAAGGAAATTCATGGCTTAGCCGGTCAGCCATTCACCATCGGCAGTCCTGCCCAACTCGGCGAAATCCTGTTCGGCAAAATGGGTTTCAAGGGCGGCAAGAAAGGCAAGTCGGGCCAATATTCAACCGACGTGACCGTGCTCGAAGATCTCGCAGGGCAAGGCGTTGAAATCGCGCGCAAGGTGCTCGACTGGCGGCAATTGTCGAAGCTGAAATCGACCTATACCGATAGCCTGCAACAGCAGATCGACTCTGCAACGGGCCGTGTGCACACCAGCTATAGCCTTGTCGGTGCGCAGACCGGTCGGCTGTCCTCGACCGATCCGAACTTGCAGAATATCCCGATCCGCACCGAGACCGGGCGGCAAATCCGCGATGCCTTCATCGCAGAACCCGGCAACGTCATCCTCGCCGCCGACTACAGCCAGATCGAATTGCGGCTCGCCGCGCATATGGCGGACGTGGGGCCTTTGCGCGAAGCGTTCGAGCAAGGCGAGGACATCCATGCCCGCACTGCGATGGAATTGTTCGGCGAGGTCAACCGCGACACGCGCGGGAAGGCCAAGACGATCAATTTTTCGATCCTTTACGGCATCTCGCGATGGGGTCTGTCCAAGCGGCTGGAATCGACTCCCGAAGAAGCACAGGCGATGATCGATACCTATTTCAAGCGCTTCCCCGGCATTTCCAATTACATCACCGAAACGCTCGCCGAGGTGAAGGAGCGCGGCCATTCAACCACCTTGTTTGGTCGCAAAACGTGGTTCCCGCGCATCAACGCCTCCAACCCCAACGAACGGCAGGGCAGCGAACGCGCCGCGATTAACGCGCCGATCCAGGGCACCAGCGCCGACATCATCAAGCGTGCGATGGTCCGCATGGGCCCTGCGCTGGAGAAGGCTGGACTGAGCAAGGTCAAGATGCTGCTTCAGGTCCACGACGAACTGGTGTTCGAACTGCCCGAAGGCGATGTCGAGTTAGCGAGCGAGGTCATCCGCTCGGTCATGGCAGGCGCAGCCGAACCGGTGGTCAAGCTCACCGTGCCGCTCGGCGTCGATATCGGGACGGGGGCGAGCTGGGGCGCAGCGCACTGACGCTACGGCGACCGTTGCTGTCAATAATTGGTCTTAATTGAATAATTAAAATGCCTCATCACATTCGCAATGATGACGCAGGCGCTCCGCATAGGGCCATCTTCCCTATCGCAGGAGTCTCCCGTCATGCGTCGTCCCTATGTTGCAGCAATCCTTTGTGTTCTCAATGCATCTGCCGCGATGCCCGCCTTCGCACAAACGCCCGAAAGCGACGATCAGGCTTTTGAGGGTGAAATCATCGTCACCGCGCAAAAGCGTGAGGAGCGTCTTGTCGACGTGCCGGTCACGCTGAGCGCAGTCAGCGGCGAGCGACTCAACGAACTGGGCATCAGCGATCTCGACGAGCTTGCCAATTACATCCCCGGCCTTAACATCCAGGAGCAGAGCGCGAATAACCCCGGCGTCGTCATTCGCGGGATCACCTCGGACTCCGGCTCTGCACAACAGGCGGCGCGCGTTACGCTTTACTATAACGGCGTCGATATCTCGCGTTCGCGCGGGTCGTATCAGGACATTTACGACATTGAGCGTATCGAGGTCATCAAGGGTCCCCAAGCGACATTGTTTGGCACCGCCTCGGCCGTCGGCGCGATCAGTATCATTTCCGCACGGCCTCAAGACGGCTTTTCAGGATCACTGGTTGCCGGTATCGGCAATTTTGATCAGCGGTTGCTGACCGGCCATCTCAATCTGGGTTCCGATACCGTCGCCGGGCGCTTGGCCTTCGCGTACAAGAAACGCGATGGTTATGTGAATAACCTAGCCCCCAATCAGGACGATCTGAACGGCCAGGATCAGCTCGGCGTTCGCGGTTCGCTGCGCTTTACGCCCAATGACGAGATCACCGCCGACCTAATTCTGACCTACGACCGTCAGCGCAACCCCGGCACTGCGTTCATATCGCGCGCCTTGCCGACTGCCTCGGGCCCGGGCAATCCCTTCGGCGATGCCTTTCTTGGCGGATCGCCGCGTTCGCTGGTCGATCTATATGATGATAAATTGGGCCTGACCCGCGATGTCTATGACGCCAATTATACGGTGAACTGGGAATTTGCCGACAATTGGGCGCTGACCATGGTCAACGGTTATCGCAAATTCGATTCGGTCGAGGTGTTCGATGCCGACGGCTCGGCTGCCTGGTATCTCGAATTCACCGAATTTGCCAAAGGCGACCAATTCAACCACGAAACCCGCTTTGCCTATACCGATGACAAGTTTCGCGGTTCGTTCGGTTTCAACTTCTTTCACGAAGATAGCATCCAGAATGTGCCCTTTTCGTCGAACGAGCGTGTGTTTCTGGCCTGCGCCACCAGCACACCTGCGACCCGCGCGCAGTGCGTCGCTGCCAATGGCACTGTTCCTGCGCAGGCGTTGACCCCGGTGCCTTACAGCTCGGTATTCGAAAATCAGGGCCGCAACGACAGCTATTCGATGTTCGCCGACGGCACCTGGATACCCACACCGAGCCTGGAACTGACCGCAGGCGCGCGTGTCCTTATCGAAAAGCGCCGCTCCGGCTTTTTCGCCCGTGTCCCGCGCTCTGCGCTCACAGGCGGCGCGTCGTTGATCCCGGGACAGGTCGACACAGCGGGTCAAACCTTCCGCACAGAAGACAGCTTTGCGGCGGTGCTGCCACGGTTTAACCTGCTCTATCGCTTTTCGGACAACTTCAACGGTTATGCGACCGTTTCCAAGGGCCGCCGCTCGGCCACCGTGCAACTCGGCGCACGCGCAACGCCCACCGGCCCGGTTGCTGCCTTCACACCGGTGCTGGCGGAAAATGTCTGGAACTACGAGATTGGCCTGAAAGGCAGTTCGGGCATCTTTTCCGGATCGATCGGTGCCTATTATCTGACCTACGATAATTTCCAGGTCAGCGTTGTTCTGCCCAACGGCACAACGCAGACACAGAGCGCAGGCACCGCGACCAACAAGGGCGTCGAGGCCGAGCTGACGATCAAACCTGCGAGCTGGCTGAGCATATTCGGCAATATCGGTTATATCGACGGCGGCATCGACGACAAACCGAGCATTGCGCCCAATTTCCGCGGTGCGAAGTTCCGACTGCAGCCCGAAGTCCAGGCGGCGGGCGGCTTTACCATCGACGCGCCACTGGGCGGGGTAACGTTCTTCGCCACGCCGTCCGTGACCTACCGCAGCAAGATTTTCTTCGAAATACCGAATAACGACCTGATCAGCCAGGAAGGCGTCACTCTGGTCAACATCAATGCGGGTCTGCGCTTTGGCGACGACCGCTTCGAAATATCGGCTTTCGCCCGCAATCTGTTCAATGAAGATTATCTGCTCGATGCCGGCAATACCGGCGGCGCGTTCGGCATTCCGACCTTCATTCCGGCGGAACCCCGGCTCTTTGGCGTGCGGGTCGGGGCAAAGTTCTGAACTTGGTGGAAAATTGCGGAACTGACTCGAAACTGTAACGCGCGTGACGTGATCGCGTAACGCGCGCCAGCTATCCGGCAGTTCCAGTTAAGGCAGAAAACTGGGATTTTTCATGACCGATATATTGAACAAGCCTGCGCTGTCAGGCGCGTTTCAGCCCAAGGTACCCGAATGGTTCCATGAGAAGGAACCGAAGAGTTTCAGACCAAAAACAAAATATCGCACCGTCTGGATTTCCGACATTCACCTCGGCACTGCAGGCTGCAACGCTGAATTGCTCCTCGATTTCCTGCACAGCATCGAGTGCGAGACTCTTTATCTGGTCGGCGACATCGTGGACGGCTGGCGCTTGCGCAAGGGCTGGTACTGGCCGACGAGCCATAACGAAGTGCTTCGCCGCATCCTCAAAATGGCGCGCAAGGGAACGCGGGTTGTCTATGTGCCCGGCAACCATGACGAAATGTTCCGCGACTATACCGGCCTCGATTTCGGCGGAGTGGAGCTTGCGCATGAGGCTATCCACGAGACCGCCGACGGCCGTTTGCTGCTCGTCACGCACGGTGACATGTTCGACAGTGTGGTGCTTTACGCCCGCTGGCTCGCCTTTTTGGGCGATGCGGCTTACACATTCCTGCTCAAGGCCAATATCGGGCTGAACGCGGTGCGGCGACGGTTGCACCTGCCTTATTGGTCGCTCTCTTCCTATCTTAAGCTCCGCGTTAAGAACGCCGTGCAGTTTATCGGCCAATATGAGGAAGCCGTGGCCCGCGCCGCCATCGAACGTGGCGTCGATGGAGTCGTTTGCGGGCATATACACCATGCCGAAATCCGCGAATTCGATGGCGTGACCTATTATAATGACGGGGACTGGGTCGAAAGCTGTACCGCTCTCGTCGAGGACAAAAATGGCGCGATGTCGATTGTCGACTGGGCCGAACAGAACCGGCAGAAAAAGCAGGCCGCCAAGGGCGCAAAGGTCGAAGCGTGAAAATCGCCATCGCCACCGACGCCTGGACGCCGCAGGTCAACGGTGTCGTCCGCACGCTGGAGATGACCGTCAAGCTACTGCGCGAGCGCGGGCATGACGTGCATATGATCACACCCGACCAGTTCCGGACGCTGCCTTGCCCCGGCTATGGCGAAATCAGGCTGGCGGTGGCACCGCGTTTCGGCGTGCGCAAGCGGCTATCACAGATCAAGCCCGACATCGTGCATATTTCGACCGAAGGCCCGATCGGCTGGAGCACGCGGCGCTGGTGCATGACGAACGATGTGCCGTTCACGACCGCATTTCATACACGCTTCCCAGATTATGCCTCGGTGCGCACCGGCCTTTCGCCAGACTTCTTCTGGCCAGTCATGCGCCGCTTCCACGCGCCCGCGCGCGCCGTGCTGGCGGCTACGCCGCGGTTGATGCACGAGCTTGGCAGTCGCGGGATCGTGCACACCCGTCCCTGGACGCGCGGAATCGATACGGAGATTTTCCGGACGGGCCTGAAAGCGCATCCTGCGCTTGCGCATCTCCCGAAACCGATCCTGCTGTCGGTTGGGCGCGTGGCGATCGAGAAAAATCTCGAAGCGTTTCTCTGCACCGCAGTTGCAGGTACCAAGGTAATAGTCGGCGACGGTCCGGCGATGGCCGAACTGAAAGCGAAATATCCCGATGCCGTGTTTATGGGCCCACTTTCGGGTGCGGAACTGGCAAGCACCTACGCGGCAGCAGATGTTTTCGTCTTCCCCAGCAAGACCGATACCTTTGGATTGGTGATGATCGAGGCTCTGGCCTGCGGCGTACCGGTGGCGGGCTATCTAGTGCCGGGGCCGCTGGACATTATCGGCCAAAATGGCTGTGGCCCGTTTGACGAACTTTCGACGCCGGTCGGTGCAGTCGACGGCTCGCTTTCAGAGGCAATCACCCGCGCACTGGACTGCAACGGGACAGCGACGGGTGATTACGGAGCCGGTTTCACTTGGGACAATGCCGCCGACCAATTTCTCGACGCGCTTTATTTCGCGCGAAGCGAGGTCAAACGCGCTGCCTGATTACCGGTTTTCGTCTGCTTCCGACTGGAACATGATGGCATTCTCGCCGGTCGCCGAAAGCCTGACCGTGCCGTCTTCCACCGACGCAACCAAGCCGCCGTCGATGAAATGATGATGGCCTTCGTGGCGTCCCATCCCACTGTCGGCTTTCGTCAGCTTGATGCGATTGCCTTCGATCTTGTCAACCGTGCCGACATGAACGCCGTCCGCGCCGATGACTTCAGCATGTTCCTGAATTTGCGATAGATCTGCCATGGTTCTTCTCCTTGGGGGTTTAGGAGAAAGGCTAACGCATCAACTTGCCTTCGGGTCCGTAACCGTTAGCCGCGTTTGCGCGTCTGGCCGTAAGTGCCGAGCAGCCGGACGGAATTGCAGTGAAAGCGCAGTTCGTCGAGCGCGCGATCGACCGCCGGATCGCCCGGTGCACCTTCGATATCGGCGAAGAACTCGGTCGCGGCGAAGCTCGCGCCATTCTGGTAGCTTTCCAGCTTGGTCATGTTGACGCCGTTGGTCGCAAAGCCGCCCATCGCCTTGTAAAGCGCTGCCGGGATATTCTTCACCTCGAAGATGAAGGTGGTCATCAAAATGCCTTCGGCGTGCTCCGTATGGGCTGGCTCGCTCGACAGGACGACAAACCGCGTCATGTTGCTCTCGTCGTCCTGGATGCCGTCGTTGATGATCTCCAGCCCATAGAGTTCGGCCGATATCGGCGGTGCGATGGCGGCGGCGCTGTCATCGTCATTGCCCGCGACGAACGCAGCAGCAGCAGCGGTGTCGGCATAGGCCACCGGAATGATGCCGTTCGCGCGCAGATAATGGCGGCATTGGCCGAGCGCCTGCGGATGGCTCATCGCGGTTGCGAGCTTCGCATCCGCGCGCTTCGCCATCAGGCAATGGCGGATCGGCATGAAATGTTCGGCAACGATGGAAAGCCCCGATTCGGGGAGCAGGAAATGGATATCCGCCACCCTTCCGTGCAGCGAATTCTCGATGGGGATGATCGCCCGCGCCGCCGCACCATCCTTTACCGCATCGATGGCGTCCTCGAAGGAGAAACAGGGCAGTGGCAGGCAATCGGCATCGAACTCCAGCGCCGCAAGGTGCGAATTCGCTCCCGGTGCGCCTTGAAAGGCAACCGCGCGCGCCGGTTCGGCAGTTGCAGCGGCGGTCATTTCCTTGACCTTGATGAGCGCGGGGGCGGGATAGCTGTCCATGATGGTCCCGCGCGTTAAGGCACCCGAACTTATCCGGCAAGACCGCATTTTCCGCACTTGCACGGCTTCCCTTCGGCCATTAGAGGGGCGGGGGAATCCGGCGGCCATACTGGCCGCGCGCATCGCAAACGCATATCAGGGCAGAGCATCAATGGACGATCGCAGTAATACAATCGCTGGCTGGGTTTTAGCCGCAGGCATCGCCGC
>JAESFX010000243.1_pt1 | contig 36844 bp, 30 predicted proteins | sample 9269501 | NCBI WGS metagenome assembly JAESFX01 (sample SAMN14515570, study PRJNA621655) | algae metagenome | isolation source: Desmonostoc geniculatum HA4340-LM1 and co-occurring heterotrophs from cave... | place: USA: Maniniholo cave, Kauai, Hawaii | collected 2009-07-28
ATTCTAATTTATTGCTGGGATTCAATCAATTAATTAGTGAAATGAATCAATTTAAACCCTGTTATGCTTCTGGATAATTTCACTTAGTTACTACTTGCTAATGCCGGAGAGTGACAGAAGAGGGTTATAGCAGTCCTAAATCATTCGTGAAAAATTAGATCCCCGAAAACTTTTACTAAGTCGGGGATCTGGACACCGCAAATTTTCACAATTCATCTATGATTGCTATATTCTAATTCTGAATTCTGACCAAGACAATTTTAGATTTTAGATTTTAGATTTTGGATTTTAGATTAAAATCTAAATCTAGAATCTAAAAAATGTTTCAAGCCTCTCCATTTATGGAGATAAAAAATAAAGAAATTCAACATTCAAGCCTCTTCTTTAAAGAAGAGGTTAATCCAAAAGACGCTCCTACGTCGCTAACGCTACGCTATCGTAAATCCAAAATCCAAAATTGATTGACTCATTAATTCTGCTGTATATAAATTATTATCAAAATTTGCGGAAAAAATGATTCAATATGGCAATAAAATTCGTCTTGCCTCTTTTATACTGGCTTTGAACAGACGTGACTGTTATGGTTCCTCTTTTTTGGTAAAAAGCGTCACAAAAATCAAGTAATTTAACCTACTTCCACATGAGAAAAACACCAGTTATTATGACTCAATGCTGATCCGCATAAAAAAACATGTATATTAGCACAGGAAATAATATAGAACATCCTAAACACACACAGAGGAATAAAATATGCTGGAAATACTCGGTTCAGGTTTGGTGTCACTTTGGCTAGAAATGGCTGGGATACACATTAAGCCTTCAGATGCAATAGAAGCATTGACTTGGCAAAGTAGTCCTGGCTTGGTTCTTGCGCCCGATCCAAATCCAGCTGGGGCGACTACGGTGCAGGTATATCTCAAGGAGTTAATAACATCAAAGGTAGTAGGGCAAAATCTGGCTGAAAGTCAGGGAATTTGGATGCAGTCAGGGCCGATGCTGATGGCAAATCACCAAGGCACAACACCTCTACCAGCTGCCTCTTTAACTAAAATTGCTACTTCTTTAGTTGCTTTGAAAACTTGGGGACCAGATCGCCAATTTGATACTTTGGTGAGTGTCAGCGGGCCAATGGTAAATGGCGTTGTGCAAGGCGATTTGGTAATTACTGGTGGCGGCGATCCGATGTTTGTTTGGGAAGAAGCGATCGCCCTTGGTAATACTTTAAATCAAATGGGCATCAAGCAAGTAAAGGGAAATTTGGTGATTACTGGCAATTTCGCCATGAATTTCCAACGTCAGCCGATGCTAGCAGGTCTATTACTCAAGCAAACACTAAATTCTGCGACTTGGGGTCGCCCCGCTATTTACATACACTCAATCATGCCCAAGGGAACACCCAAGCCGAAACTCCTAATTGCGGGTGCTGTCAAATTTGAGGCACAACCAAACCCCCGACAAACTTTGTTAGTGCGTCATCGTTCGTTACCCTTGAAGCAACTGATCAAGGAAATGAACGTTTATAGCAATAATGAAATGGCAGAGATGCTGGCAGAGTCAGTGGGAGGAGCCGCTGTGGTACAATCGACAGCCGCTTATCTTGCCAGAGTGCCCCAATCGGAGATTCAGTTAATCAATGGTTCTGGACTAGGGACAGAAAATCGGATTTCCCCCAGGGCTGCTTGTTCTATGCTCATGGCTATTCAAGGGGAAGCAGCCGCTCATCAACTGAATTTAGCTGACTTGTTCCCCATGTCTGGATTCGATCGCCGGGGAACACTGCACGCCAGACACATCCCCTCTGCTACTGTAATTAAAACAGGCACTCTCCGCGATGTCAGCGCTTTAGCCGGAGTCATGCCCACCCGCGATCGCGGTTTGGTTTGGTTTGCTATCATCAACCGTGGTACAAATGTCTGGAGTTTACGTACTGGACAAGACCAACTTTTGCAACGTGTTGTCCAACAATTACAACTACCTCAAACCGTTCCTACTGCCCTCACTCCCCACTCAGCCATCAACTCTTTACCCCAGCTAGGCGCAGCCACTCGCAATGAAATCTTATTCAAAAGTTAAGTAGGTCGGTGCAAATAAAGCTAACTGGCGGGGACAGTCATTTGTCATTGGTCACTTGTCATTGATAAGGGTTTTAAGCTTGTTTACGTTTCGTAATATAATTTGGTTTATTCCCGCCGACTTACTTAGTTTATTTGTAATTAACAGCAGATTCCTAAATTCTGCCTCCTAAATTCTCACCCGCGACTCCTGAATTCTCACTCCTGATTTCTGAATTCTGAATTCTGACTCCTGAATTCTCCTGTCTGGGTAAAAACCGAACTTGTAAAGTGTAAATCTCCATAATAGCTTTTGGGGTAAATTTTCCATTAACTTGATTAAAGGTAGCTTGCAAAATAGCTTAATCCTAAATAGGGCTAGAGCAAGCAAAACCAAAACCCAACGCCAAATTTGTAAAAATAATTGTAAATAGATTTGTCACGACTAAGTAACAATTAAGCTTCTAAATTTAGGTTGTGATTATGCGATTTCCCAAATTACCCAGGTCTATGCGTCAACTCAGCACTCATGTATTAGCGATCGCGCTAGGAATTGTACTCACAATCAGCACATTACAGGTGTTGCCCTCCCAAGCCGAACCTGCGCCCATTGCACCTGCTGTGGATACCTCAGAAATCATTGCCCAACGACAATCACCAGCAAGTTCTGCCATCGGTAGCAGTAGCTTTGTTACGGCAGCAGTCAATCGTGTGGGCACAGCAGTTGTCCGTATTGATACTGAGCGCACAATTACTCGCCGCATCGATCCATTTCTTCAAGACCCCTTTTTCCGACGCTTTTTTGGCGATGGTTTCCCCCAACAGATGCCTTCTGAACAGCTGCGGGGTTTGGGTTCAGGTTTCATTATTGACAAGAGTGGCTTAGTTTTGACTAATGCTCACGTGGTGGATAAAGCTGATAAGGTAACAGTCAGGCTCAAAGATGGGCGCACCTTTGAGGGCAAAGTCCAAGGAATTGATGAAGTTACAGATTTGGCAGTAGTCAAGATTAACGCAGGTAACAATTTACCAGTGGCGCCCTTGGGATCTTCGAGTAACGTACAAGTGGGAGACTGGGCGATCGCAGTTGGTAATCCTTTGGGATTCGATAACACCGTTACCTTAGGAATTGTCAGTACTCTCAAACGTTCCAGCGCCCAAGTCGGTATTAGTGACAAACGCTTGGATTTCATTCAAACAGACGCCGCCATTAACCCCGGTAACTCTGGCGGACCACTGTTAAATGGACGAGGTGAAGTAATTGGTATCAACACAGCCATTCGCCCTGACGCTATGGGTATTGGCTTTGCCATTCCCATCGATAAAGCCAAAGCGATCGCATCCGTGCTGCAACGTGATGGCAGAGTTGCTCACCCCTATTTAGGTGTGCAAATGTTAACCTTAACACCCGATCTTGCCAAGCAAAATAACACCGATCCCAACTCTCCCATTCAAATACCAGAAATTAATGGTGTCTTTGTCATGCAAGTTATTCCCAATTCTCCAGCTGCATCTGCGGGTATCCGGCGCGGGGATATAATTGTTCAAGTCGATGGTAGAGCAATTACCAGTGCGGAACAATTGCAGAATCTTGTGGAAGACAGTCGCCTTGGTCAAGTCTTACAAGTCAAAGTGCAACGGGGTAATCAGACACAGCAAATTTCAGTACGCACAGGTGAATTGCAAAACGCTTCTTAATAGATTTAAACATCTGTTGTCAACACTCAACAGCCACCATTGAATATTGTTTGCAACTCAAATAGGATTCTATAGAAGTTGACAAAAAACCGCCCTTTCAGATGAAAGGGCGTTTCGTTTTTGTCTTATGCGGATCGCAAGTGCAGTCTATTGCCGCTCAGTTATACCAATTGTCTAAAATCTGGCAACAGATTCAAACCTTGAAACCTAGATACAATCCGAATTTCTTAACTGCGAATTGGTATTACTTATTTTAGTTTTTGAATGCGATCGCAATTTGTCTGTAAAGCAATTACGACTGCATAGTTGAGCCTATAATTAGGACAAAAATATAATATTGGTTTTTTTGTCTTAACCAAATTTATACTGCTACCATATTACACACTAGATCTTTATAGCTGACAACCACAGTATCTGAGGACTCATAATCAGCTATTAGTACCTGTTTTGGTGCATTCTCTTTGATTGCTTTAACAATTGCCTCCATTGCACTTGCACAAGCCAACGCTGAGTTTCCCAGAACTTTAAATGTACGTGCTGCACGATCAAAGTTAGAAAAATGGCTAATGACAACGTTTGCCGTATTGGCAATCAATGTCTGGTTATCATACGCCCAAGATGCTACTGCTAGACTACCAAAAACTAACGTAGCAGTATAAGCATAAGTCCTTTCTTTTACAGATGACTGTATTGATTGGTAAGAACCGATTAACTGTGATAAACCAGGTTGGTCGTGGACAGGATTCACAGTCCACGAACCATCAAGATTATAACTAACATTAAATGTTGTGTATCCTGGAGTCGTGTCGCATGTGGCTGAACCAACTGAAGAACTCGTGAAGTTGATTACACTACCAGCTTGGTAACTTCCACTCTGGACATAAAAAATTACTACAGGTTGACAATCAATATTTTTGCTTGGCTCAGCTGAGATGAAATTAGAAAGAACAACCGAGCCAGTTTGTATATTTTTCATTGCTAAACCCAGATTGTAATCTCTGAGAGTAGGGTCAAATGGGGGAGTAACAATCCGATAAGCACCACCTAGTACCCCATCGGCGTAAGTTGGTACTGACAATCCTAATGACGGGTTGACAGACATTTGAGTACAATTATTCGTCTCTTTACCGATTGTTGTTAAGTCTATCGGCTGACTCGCTGTTGTGTATCCAGAAGCTTCCCCTACTACTGGAGTACCAGTTGCAGTCTGAACACCAGCATAGTATTGTTGAAGAAGTTGAAATGTCAAAACAGCACCAGAAGTAGAGTAAGGCTCCAACGGCTGAGAATATATACTATTCGTATAAACCGTTTGACCTCCAGAATAAATCGCAGGTTTTTGAAAGAAAAAGAAATTCTGAAGATTGGGGCTGTTATTGGTCACATTAATTGTGTACAGAGTAGACATGATGTAGTCCTTTTGAGCGGTTAATGAACGTTGAGATAACAAGAGAAGTTTGGTGTTTAGCCATTGAACTTCTTGTTGAGTTACACGTTCTACTTTTGAGGTTTATGCACTCAAATTAGGTATGAGCTGAAAAAAATTCTGCAAATTTTGGGAAGGAAAATGTGGTTTCAGCTCATCCCACCTCTCAAAAGGCATGGAATTTAACGTTGATTATCAACCGTCAACCGTCAACAGCAATGCATTGGAGTCTTTTATCCCATTCCGAGAAGGAATGGTTTTTCTCGATGCCTTTTCAGGGAATTAGCTCAAGTAGTATCAAGCCTGTGCCTCATCTGCTCTTTAGCGATGAGATGGCAGTCCGTCTACGCACAAAGACCTAATGACCAACAACCAATACTAGTCCTTCATAAGCTAGTAATGCTTCAGGAAAAGCAGATTTCACATCAGCTTGAACTTTGTCAAGAAAATCATCATGATCGTCTGGGTGGTGATGAGAAATGGCTAATCGTCTAACCCCAGCATTAACAGCCACATTGACTGCAACTTGCCAAAGTAAATCAGCAGAATCATGGTTGTGGGATGTTGGAGGAGTGTAGGTGGCATTGGCAATTAACAAGTCAACACCTTGAACGAACTGTAAAATCCGATCCCGTTCTACTTGGTCTGCATTTTGGTGTAAATCTGTGACGTAGGCAACACTATATTCCTGCCAACTAACTCGGTAGCCCACTGACCGCTGAGTTTGATTGATTAATGCAGTTGTAATAATTACATCATCTAGCTTTACGTCACTGTCTGGAGTGAGATTGTAAAACTGTAACTCCGACTGCATTACCTGTAAAGGGTAAGGAAAGTGCGGCTGGAGCATCTGATCGCACAGACATTGTTTAATTGAGGCTCCATTGGAGGCAGCTGTGCCGTAAATATGAAAGCAATTTTCGGCAACAAATGCGGGGGCAAAAAAGGGAAATCCTTGAATACGGTTTGATTGAGAATTAGTAAAAAATAAATGGGCTTCTAGTGCTTCTTGTACTTCTTGCCAAGTTTTACCCAGTATGCGTAAGCCAGTACCGCCATCAAAAATCAAGCGTTTTCCGGCTACATGCATTTCTACGCAAGCGGTGTTACCACCATAACGGCTGGTATCGTTACTGGGAGTGGGAATCAAACCCCTTACACCCCAGAATTGCACTAGAAACTGACCTGCTGGACTACTGAGCAGGGTAGTTGACCTTTGAGGTATATAATCCTGGGAACCCGACAACTCAAAATTTGACATTTTCCTTGAAATTAGACCTTACTGAGCAGGTCATCGTAGCGCCGCACTTCTAAGAGCCTGTTGTTTTCGTCCACAATGACTACTGTAGGAGAGTAGCTTTTTAACTCTTCTGGAGTGAACTGCCCGTAAGTCATTATAATCAAGCGATCGCCAATAATGCCTAGACGTGCCGCAGCCCCATTTAGCTCAATGACTCCTGAATCGGCTGGAGCCGGGATTGCATAAGTAATAAAGCGCTGGCCATTGGCACTATTCACTACTTGCACTTGCTCATAGGGTAAGATGCCAGCTTTTTCCAGCAGAATGCGATCGATACTGATACTACCCACATAGTTGATATTTGCCCCTGTAAGGGTGCAGTTATGAATTTTTGCCAAAAGGAGAGTACGCTGCATTTTGGTTTGGGGTTGGTGGCAGTTTTTACGATCCGTAACAAGGGAAAGTTATTAAAAGTGAGGAGTTAGGAGTGAGGAGTGAGAAGTGAGGAATAAAAATTCATAACTCTTAACTCTTAACTCCTAATTCTTAACTCCTAACTCTTTTATTATCCTTTATAAGCTTTGACGGATTTTTCTACTAAAGCTGCAACCTTATCTACATCTTGCCAACCGAGAATTTCAGTCACCTTTTTTTCCAAATTTTTATAACTACGGAAAAATTCAGCAATTTCATCCAAGCGGTGTGGTGCTACGTCTTTGAGGGATTTTACTTGAGCGTAGCGCGGATCTTTGTCTGGAACACAAAGAATTTTTTCGTCGCGATCGCCCCCGTCAATCATCTCCAAAAAGCCGATTGGCCGTGCGGCAATAATACAGCCTGGAAAGGTTGGCTCATCAACGATCACCATACCATCTAGGGGATCGCCATCATCAGCTAAAGTATTGGGTACAAAGCCGTAGTCATAAGGATATTTTACCGACGAATAAAGTACTCGGTCTAAAGCAAAAGCTTCTAGTTCCTTGTCATATTCGTATTTATTTTTACTCCCGCCTGTAATTTCAATCAGAACGTTGATTAGGCCTGGTTTTGGTTGGGCAGGAATACGAGATAAATCCACAAAAAACTCCTCTGATAACGATGAATCATGGGGGCACTCAGCTTCGCTCCCCGTGTAGAATTTTAGGGCAATATGGATCTCTTCCCAAGAGATTGGGATTGGGAGTGCTGAGTTAGGAGTGCTGAGTGAGGAGTTATTATTCTCCCCTCTGCCCCCACTCCCGTAAATGGAAAAAGCGTTGCGAAGAAACTTCGCAACGCTTTTTCCAAGAGGCTAATAAAGGATATGCGCTCTACAACACTTAGACAAAGCGAGCCTGGGTTAAATGGTGTTAGACATTACCCGCATTGCTTGATGTTGCGTCCTATTTGTCAATCTTTAGTTCCTTGTAGGTTTTGAATCGCGGGTTGCTGGTTAGTTTGAACATCACTTGAAGAATAGTGGGCGATGACAAATACGGGTAAGGTAAGAGTCAACAGAGCGATCGCAGTTCCCACAATGTCTGCCAACCGATGTGAGTATGTGTCGGCAGAATTGGCAGATGGGCTATTTGAATTCATACAATATTGAAGTTATTCGGATTACTGTGTAGGTCTACTCTCTAAGAGAGTTTTGATGCTATTTTAGCTAGTTTTAAACTGTAGGATGTGTAGCATTTAAGTAGCTAAACCAGTTTTATAACTGTCATAACAGCTTTTTTATACATTCCATTTTTAATACAAAGTTACACAAAAATATACCATCTTGGATTTGGCGATTAATATTTTCAAATCTTTATCTGTCTTGTCTAATTAATTGCATGGCAGAGTCTTTGTTAGCAGCATTAGATATTACATTTTTTCGCTGCTTAAAGATTAATTAGTAAAACATATTTATTAGATACTTCGTAATTATAACATCCTCCAACGCCTTTGATCCGGTGATATTGATGCAATTGCTAATTTGTGATATGGAATACAAAACTGCAAAAATAGTGATGCATATTCGCGGTATTCGATTGTTCTATAGTAGTTACGCACACAAATATTTGACACCAGAGAAAAAACGGTAACAAATGATTTTTCTTATCACTTATAATGACCGAATAAATACAGATATATCATCTGCCTGATGTAGGATATATTCAGTGATATCACTAAATTAATATTTAATAATTTAAATTCCTAAATCTATTTAAGGTCATAGCAAATTTGTCAATCTATATATAGGTAGAAATAAAAAATGCCTTGAAAGTAGTCATTGGTCCTTTGTAAAGACAAATGACAAAGGACTAATGACTAAGGACAGCCCCCACTAGTCACAGTGCAATGTTATGGAGTAGAGCTTATAACGCCCTTAGTTGGCGATTTCGCACGCGTTCGGGACTTCCAGTGGGAATTGCAGCGATTAATTTTTGTGTGTATTCTTCTTTGGGTTCTTGGTAGATGCTTTCGGCTGTGCCTTCTTCGACAATTTGACCGCGATTCATGACTAAAATGCGATCGCTCATGAATTTGACTACACTTAAATCATGAGAAATAAAAATATAAGTCAGTTGAAAATCTGACTGTAATTCTTTAAGCAGATTTAACACCTGCGCCTGCACTGACACATCCAGCGCTGAAACTGATTCATCGCAAATAATAAATTTGGGATTTAATGCCAAAGAACGCGCTATACAAATCCGTTGGCGTTGACCACCAGAAAACTGATGGGGATAGCGGTTCATCGCATCTGCATTCAAACCCACCCGTTCTAAAAGTTCGGCTACGCGTTCCCGTCGTTGTTGCTTTGTCTTCCCAACGGAGTGGATTAACAACGGTTCCATCACCGCCTCCCCAACCTTCATCCGGGGGTCAAGGGAACTAAAAGGATTTTGGAAGACTATTTGCATTTCCCGCCGCAGTTTTTGCAAAGGTTCTCCTTTGAGGCGAGTAATATCTTGTTTTTCAAAGATAATCTGACCACTCATCGGTTCAATTAATCGCAGCAAGGTTCTACCAAGGGTAGTTTTACCACAACCAGATTCTCCAACTAATCCCACTGTTTCCCCTGGTTTGACATCGAAAGAAACGCCATTAACTGCCATGCTGTAGCGTTTTGTACCACCAAATACCCCACGGACTGGAAAACCAACTTTCAAGTTGCGAATTTCCAACAGGGGTTGCTTCTCGTTTAAGTTTGCCAATCTCACAGCAATTTCTTGGCTAGTAACTTGTGGAGGTTGTGCGGGTTCTTTCGCCTGAATTACTACTTGTCCCGTTGGTGTTTCTTCGGCACTCATGTAGTCGGAAACGGTGAGTAATTTTTGGGGACGGCGGTCAAGTGTGGGGCGACAGGCTATCAAGCCTTTAGTATATGGATGTTGGGGATTGCTAAAAATTTGTTCGGAAGCACCAGATTCGACAACTTTACCTTTATACATCACCGCTACTTCGTCAGCAATTTCGGAAATTAGCCCCAAGTCGTGGGTGATGAAAATCATTGCCATGTCACGACTTTGCTGTAATTCTCGCAATAATTCCAAAATAGTCGCTTGTACCGTCACATCCAGGGCTGTGGTTGGTTCATCGGCAATTAATATTAATGGGTTGCAAGAAATTGCCATTGCAATCATCACCCGTTGCAACTGACCCCCAGAAAGTTCATGTGGGTAGCGTTCCAGCATGGCTTCTTTGTGTTCCCTGACCAACTGTGCTAATTTTGGCGTATCTGGTTTCGATGAATTGCTGTCAGTTTGATGCCAAGTTTCGATATACTGCTGTTGGATCTCTTCATCGCTAGGTAAAAGTTTTACCTCTTGGAGACCTGCGATCGCAATTTGTTTTGCTTCAGCGGCTGAGACATTTTGATGCCGCATAATTGCTTCTGTGAGCTGAAACCCAATGTTATAAACCGGATTGAGGGAACTCATCGGTTCTTGAAAAATCATCGCAATGTCGCCACCACGGTGTAGTTGCATTTCTTCAGGCGGCAATTTTACCAAATCGATGGAGTTGGCGTTCTCTTGAGGGCGAAACCAGATTTCACCGCCAGCCACTCTACCAGGAGTCTGCAACAAACCCATCACAGCTAAGGATGTGACTGATTTTCCGCTTCCCGACTCTCCTACGATTCCTAGAGTCTCACCTCGACGCAATTCAAAGGAAATACCATCCAAAGCTCTGACGATATTGCCATCACCGGGAAATTCAACTTGGAGATTGCGAACCTCTAGGACAGTTTCTCTCATAGGAGTCGGGTAGGAATTCTAACTTAAAATTATCTGGATTTTAACAATACTTTTGATGCGTATGTCAGTAATTTTAGCTTTTGCATTGTTTGTCAGTTTTTTTACTGCTGACAGTAATTGACATCACACTTTCCACAATATACACGCATTTGCGATGTAGACCTGCTTGGGATTTGCGGAAGTTGCGATCGCGTCGTGGTATCTTCTGTATTCAGAGTTCAGTGTTTACCGAAAAAATGGGTTTAAAGCCAAATTGGTTAAAGCTGTACTTTAGACTAAGAAGCAGAAAAGGACTTTGTATCATTGATTGTGAATTTTTGCAAATCAAATTAAAAAAATAGCACACCCTAAAGGATGGCTACTTCTAGAAATTATTTAATCGTAATATTTTTTGCTAAGTTATGTTTAGCAAATTCAAGACATCTAAACTACCAACTTTAGAACGGAATATCATCTGGATCTGGTTCTTCTTGTTTCACCGCTGGGTAGGTGGTTCGCTCATAATTTGCAGGTTGGGGTACCGGTTCATAACTTGTTGCTGGGGGAGTAACGCCAACGGGACTTGCCACTGGGGTAGGTGCTGGACGTTGTGACTCATAATTAGGAATATTTGTCTCTGGTGGACGGGATGCTGATGGTTGTCGCGGGGAAGTTTCGGTGAATGATGGAGTTTCGGTTGGCGAGAAAGATGTAGTATTAAAACTACCTCCAACAGATTGAATTTGTTGTACTGTTAATTCAGCGCGTTTTTCTTTAAAACCTTCTTGACGCTCAACAGTAGTCATACTTAAACGTCCTACCAAGATAACGCGATCGCCTTGGTGATAGTTTTGCTGAATTTCTGTTGCTAAATTCCCCCAACCAACTACTTTTAGGGTAGCTGGCGGATCTTCTGGTTTTTGAGAATTGGGAAACTGTACCAGCATTTCCGTGACTCCCAGATTATCCGCTGTGTAGCGCAGTTGCGGCTCGTTAACAATTTCCGCCATTAAAACGCAGCTGTTCATTAAAATTACTCCTGACTGCAAAAAGTGCTGATTGAAATAGAAGGCGTTTTTCTATGTAGCGCCAATTAATATCTAAATATGTTTGAAGAAGAATACAGAATACAGAATTCAGAATCACTGTTCTTGAGGATTGGGATTCGCCACCTAGAAGCACCACAAAATTCAAAATTGGGGATGGTGTTTTACCATTGTATTCATCTACCAGAAGTTACAAATTCAATTCTGACTCCTGACTGCTGACTCCTGACTCCTGAATTCTGAATTCTGAATTCTTACTTTTTAGTCATTTCTAGCATAAAAGCCAAGCGATCGCTTTGAACAGCATTAAATATGCCGCTCGCCACTTCCGCCTGACTAGGATGAGCATTGAATTCTGCATTTAGTAGTATAATTGTACCATTAGTTGCAAAAATATCAAAAATTCCAGAGCAAAAATTAAGTTGGGAGCAATTTTGACTAATAGTTCTGTTGGACACCACCCACTACTGGCTTAACATCAGAAAATGGATCTGCACCACCATTCCAGTTAAAATCGCTAATTCGGATGCTGAAAGCACCGAATTCCAGTACCGGATTGTAACGCAAGGTGATGCCGTAGGTGCGGCGGCTGTATTCCACAATGTAGTCAGTGCTGGATTCTTTACCTGTATCTAAGTTAATTGATGTTTGAAATCCTAAGCGCAGAGGTCCGTAGATTTGCTGTGTAATTCCAGCACTTAAGACTTTGTTATCAACGGAGCGATCGAATAAAAAAGGCGATAATCCGTTATTTAAACCTTGAGAGTAAGTAATATTAAAGGCTGTATAGTCTAAAAAGGGTCGAGAAAAATGACCAATTTGCCCTTGTAAACCAATTGTACCAGTTAGGGTGCTTTGGCTATCTCCATTGGTATAATAACTGCTGGTGCCTGTGAGTCCAGTGACCGCTTGCAAGTAAGGAACCACAGGGCTAGCTGTGTATCGTAATCCCTCGCTGGCTGTGGGTGGTAATGGTTTTCCCTGCCAAAGTAAGAACCCAGTACTGAGGGCAGCACTGCCTTGTAGGCGACCTAGTGAAATGCGATCGTTTTGCCGCCCCAGTTCTAGTAAATCTGGGCGATCGGTGTTGGCATCGATATACTGGGCACTTGCTTGATAGCTGAGGTTGATGCCACTTTTGCCTAAAGGAATCACAGGAGAAGTAATTAGACCACCGAAACTACTCTGGACGGTTTGAAAGCCAAGTGTGCCGTTGTAGAGACGATCGCGGTAATTATATTGCACATTCAAGAGATGAGGAAGGCGATCGCCTATTTTTTGGCGCAATGCGAAGTTTGCCCGGAAACTGTCTTCCACATCGTTGAGGTCAAAACTGGTTAACTCTCCAGTACCCTGAAGTATAGTTCGTGGACTCAAAACAGAATTTATCTTTGTTTTCACGCCAAACAGTGCGCCTAAGTTATCCGTTCCTTCCACAGCTTTCTGTACTAAGAACTGGGGCGTGATTGTCAGCCGTGTCTGCTCTGTATCGATGACTGGAAAGCCACGCTCAACATAGAAACCACCCCGGTCTTCTCCATCATAGCCAGGAGAGACTATAAAGGGTGTAACATCGCGCTCCCGGCGGTCAATCTTCTGCTGATCCACCGGAATTGGTAAGGAGATGCTTTGATCTAATACCAAACGCTGACTCTGTGTCCGGATGCGGTCTACCAAGGGTGATTCCCGCGTCAAAGTGACTTTATCTGCACGTAACTCTAGTTCTGGGGGTGAAAAAGGGTCATTGGTAATGCGGACATCCCTTGCTTGCCAGCCTTGGGGATAGAAGTCAATCTGTTGGGCTTCAAATCTCACCCGCTTGACTGAACCGCCAGCTATGGGGGGCGGAATGTTGGTAGCTTCTGCTTGACCACCACCAACTGTGACATTAATTCCTCCAGGACTGCTGACTCCTGAAAGCGGCTGATTGGCTATAACGCGATCGCTTGGTGGGCGTTTTGGTACTCCACCAGCTCTGATATCTGTGGATGAGAAGGCAAAATCTGTATTGGTTGAGGGTAAATAAATTTCTCCCCTACCATTTAGCATTTCGCCGCTATCTTGAACAAAATTATAGGTAAAACGTTGTCCTCGCAGTACCTGGTCGCCCCGTGTGAGAGTTACATTACCTTCCCCCGCAGCAATCAAGTTATTTAAATTCACTTGCAAGCGATCGGCATCCACTACCGCTCCATCAAATCGGACAACTACATTACCAACAGCCGTAATAATGCGCTTTTGTTCGTCATATTCTTGGCGATCTGAAGTCACTTCCACAATTCTGGGCGCAGCAGGTGGCGTTGTGGTAGCTGGCGCTTGTGGCTGATTGGTGGTGTCTACTTGTGGCGTAGGTGTTGGTGCTTGGCTTTGGGAATAAAATTCTACGGTGATGGGCGCCGAGAGTTGCTTTGTCGGGTTGCGAGATTTGAATTGTATTAAGTTTTGTACTGATTGAGAATTTGATGCAGGAGCAGGAGGGGGGGATGTGGGGAAGGGGGGACGCGGGGAGGGGGGGACGCGGGGAGGGGGGGAGGGACTAGAGTTAGAGGTAGGAGAGTCTAATGAGGTTTGTTTTTCTTCATTAGTAGAGTTGGGATTTGGCGATCGCTCTTGAAATTCTTGAGATAGTTCAAGCTGCGCGTCTCCCTGTCCCTCTACCTTTGTATCTTGTTTTTCGCCTAAATTAGAAATTTGAAATTGCTGGGTGGGATAACCAACTTCTAGAGATTGCCCCAGAAGTGCTGCACTTTCGGGGGCGGTGACAGAGGAAAATTCTGGGGGGAAAGTTTTTGGTGGATCGGGTACAGATGGAGTTTCGGCGAATAGCAACTTATGACCAGTGGATTGGGTCTCAGTTGGCGATCGCGGATCGCTTTTCGTGTCATGTGCGATCGCCAACTGAGCCAAATCGTTGCGATTCTTCGATTTGTCCGTGTTTAAGTCTATCCCAGTCTTGACACCTGAAGCAGACTTTGTATCACTAACAGATGAGACGGGATTGGCAGCTTGTAAAGGTTCGAGGATAGGAGGCGGATCGGGCGGCAGAACTGGATGAAGCATATTTGGGCAGAACCGAGCTAACAAACAGCCAAATGACGAACAAAAGCATGAATATACATTTTGCCTTCTGACTGTCGCCTTCTGCTACTTTTAGCAGGAAACTTACTAACTTTAGCCTAGTAAGTTTCCGTGGCGTTGAGTATTTTCCGCCTTCCAAAGTTGTGGATGATTTATCGCTCTTTTACTCCAAGTCCCGACGGCCGGGGTTACGAGCTGGGTCGTTCGACAAAAATCCGAAGACGAAGATAGCTACAAAGAAGGCAACAACAATATAAACAGCGATTTTTAAAGTCACCATACAAATATCTCCAACGGGTATGACAAAGAGAGCTTTTCTTTCAGTATCTGCCATGCAGAAAAGGTAGCTACTTTATATTACCCACATCTCGTCCATTTTTGAGACGACTTTCTGGGGATTGGGGATTGGGGACTGGGGACTGGAAATTGGGGACGCGGGTAAATGAGAGGCAGAGAAGATGATACAGAGGCGATTAATCGCGTCTCGACTCACTCCCAATGCCCAAGTTTATTGAGAATCGTGCATGTCTAACTTGATAGATGTCCCTAAAAAATAACTCAGAGACTAGCTATTCTCGTGACGTTAATTAACAGTATAAGTTTCCTAAAAAGTAGAGGTTACAGGGAACACTTGCCATACCCCAATCCCCAATCCCCAATCTCCAATCCCCTATTTCTCCTGAAGTGTTGCTAAATTCTTCCCGATTCGGTTTTTGATGACTCGTGCAGGTATGCCTACAGCAACGGAGAAAGGAGGAATATCTTTATTGACAACTGCTCCTGCACCAATCACACAGCCTTTACCGATGGTAACGCCATCTAATACTGTTACTCCGTGTCCTAGCCAACAGTCATCCTCAATTACAATTCCCTTGCGAGTCACACCTTGGTATTTCATCGGTTGCATTGGGTCGGCAAAATTATGATTATTGGCATATATCCCTGAGTGGGCAGCAATCATACAGTGTTTGCCAATTTTAATGTCTCCTGGACCTTCAATACAAACGTTGGGAGCAATGAAGGTGTCTTCATCAATATGTATACACGTATCTGACAAACACCCGATATCAACGTAACGTTCAATAGCGACTCTATTTGCTAGATGAATTCTATTATTTTTGTGTCCTCTAGCATCTAACCGCACACCTTGGAAAATATATACTCCACTGCCAATTTCAATACAAGAAGTACCGTTAAATTCAACACCATTTTGAATATAAACTTGGCTGCCTATTTGGGCAAAAATAGTACGATATACCAAATTTCGCAACTTTGGTCCGAGAATTAGTGTAGGAATATCTCCTAACACGGTAGTTACTAAAAGTTCTTGGGCGCGTTGCAATTTTGAGGAATATTGGTTGTTACGCATGGTTACATATCTCTTCAATCAAGTGTTGTTGACAGTTTTGAAGCTTTTTTTGGGTTGTATCCTAATCTCATGCCCATACCAGTATCTCGGTATTTCTTAATACCTGATTTAGACTAGTGGTATTACTATATTTCCCAAGATTTTTTGGACAAACCAAAGTCTCGCTTTGACTATATGAGCAATTTTTTCACTTTGATGTGGTATGAACACTCAATTGATATGCACAATTACCTTGATAACTAGAAGCTTTTGCAGCAGTCAAGTTACATAAAAGTTTTGTTTCTTTTTCACTAGACTGAATTAACAAAACAACATCAGTGCATTGCACAGCCAAAGCTCAGACTATATAAATTGTCTGATGGGAATATTTGCAGGTTGAGATGGGCTACTGTTTTGGTTATTGGGCAAAAAATTTTTAAAGCTTGTTACACAATTGCGCGTAGAGTTGTTTACCTGAAGGCTACTTATTCTCAGGCAGTTTTAGCGTGTTAAAACAACTCAGTCCCACAAGCTATTTGACAACAAAATACATTTAACTAGACTCTTTTAATGACCAGAGACAATCTTTGTCTAGCAGGATAATGTAATATTGTTGGATTTTGATGGGTAATTGTGCCCAAATAAAATCCAATTAAGGTGGATTATCTCCTACATCAGCCATCACATTGAAGTTAACCATCGGTGCAAACAAGTAAGCGCTTCCCCGACTGCTATGACGGCTTTCTTGCAACGAATTTCTAGAGTATGCTGCTCCAATCATGTTGCACACGGATGATTTACAGACCAACCAATTCATCGTTGTAATTAGATGAATGGCTTTTAATTACAATTGTTTTTAAAGATAACACATTTTATTTTTAGTGGTGCAATATTCTTAAATTCGTTTATTTTGCGACTATTTACTGATAAAAATTAGGCAAATCAGCTAAGTTTTTTACGGTAATTAGGGAGTGGGGAGTGGGGAGTGGGGAGATGGGGGAGATGAGGGAGATAGGGGTACAAATGACAAATGACAAATGACTAATGACTGTTTCTCGGCTTTTTTGTTGATATTTATACCGTTACTTAACTCTAAAAAAATTTGGGGTTCGTGTTAAATTCAGATTGATATCTACTATACTTAATGACACCCTCTCGATCTTGAAAACCAAAAAGCTAAAAATTATCTTCTTCCCTGTTACTTATATCTCAAATTTCGTAAATCACCCAAATGGGTGAGCCAAGCGGGTGATGCGTGCTTAGGATTGGTTGTTATAAATTTTATGGAAAGCTAAAACGTATCTGAGTTTCAGGGAAAAGCTGACAAAGCAATATGTAATGCTGAAATTGAGGTATCGCTTTTAACTCACACACTTGGTTCAAATTATGGCTTTAATTAAAGAAATTGTGGAAAAAGCTCTAGCTACTGGCTATCTGAGTATTGTAGCTGAAGACGAAGTGCGATCGCTCATTCAAAGTGATTATGATTCAGAAGATCTAGATGCTTGGATCTTATTACAGCGATCGATAGTAGCGGGTGATGTCAAACAAGAATCGCGCCGCCAAAAAGTTTCTCCTTCTCCTAAAACTAAGGACGCTTCATCGGGTATTAAACATGCTTATCAAATGGCAGCGGAAATTGCTTATGCAGCAGCGATCGCTCTCACAATGTCCAAAAATACTAAGGATCAGCCTTCACTAGGTGCATAAAATAACACCTATTAAATTGTTTTTTTGTTGTATTATGAATGTTTGATACCAAGTGGTTGGCGTAGGCGTAGCCCGTCGTAGACATCGCTTTTTCTGCTTAACCCCTTGCTACAGTTTTCGTCAGCGAGAATTTTTAGCTAGACGAAACAATCTTATGGGTTCGCATAAACATAGGTTAACCTGAACCCACCCATTATAGTGACTATATGTCAGCACCAAGATATTAAAAAATAATTAAAATTTTAACGCTTCATGGGATTGGCTATGGTAAATTTTCAGCCTCAGTTAAGACGCGAGAATTGATCCCCTGAATCAATACTAAAATAAATATAAAATATTTCTTGAAAACTAAGATTCTTTTAAATGATACACGCCAGTCAATGATTAAATCTTAATATACCAAGTACATGGCTGAAAGTAAGACATAGAATAAAAAACACCTTGGTGTAAACTCTAGCAACGAGGTTAAGAAAAATTCTCAATGCTTAACAAAGTCATCGCTTTTTCACAAACTAAACTATAGAGAATTGGCAACATTGGTAAAGAAAGTAAACAATAACCATAGCTAAACTTGGAGTTTTGCCAACCTATGCAGCCAATTCGCACATTCAACGTCTCCCCCTCACTACCGCCGCGACTCGAACCGCTACGGCGGCTGGCATATAACTTGCACTGGGATTGGAACGTTGAGACTAAAGATTTATTTCGTCGCTTGGATTCCGACCTGTGGGAGTCTAGCCGCCATAACCCGGTGTTGATGCTGGGTACTATTTCTCAGGCGCGGCTTTTGGAAGTTGTCGAAGATGAAGGCTTCCTGGCGCAAATGGATCGAGCTAACCGTCAGTTAGAAGATTATTTGCAAGAGCGTACCTGGTATCATAAACAACGCGAACATCAGCCAAAAGAATGCTACGCCTATTTTTCGGCGGAATTTGGACTTGTGGATTGTTTGCCCGTCTATTCTGGAGGCTTGGGCGTTCTGGCGGGGGATCACCTCAAATCTGCCAGTGACTTGGGGCTACCACTTGTAGGTGTAGGTTTACTCTACCAGCAAGGCTACTTTGCCCAGTATCTCAATGCTGATGGTTGGCAGCAGGAACGCTACCCCATCAACGATTTCTACAATATGCCTTTGCACCTAGAACGCAATCCAGATGGTTCAGAACTGCGAATTGCGGTAGATTATCCAGGACGCAAGGTGTACGCCAGAGTATGGCGCGTACAGGTGGGAATGGTGCCCCTATATCTGCTAGACACCAACATTGAACCCAATAATCCCTACGACCACGACATCACAGACCAACTCTATGGTGGCGACATCGATATGCGTATCCACCAGGAAATCATGTTGGGGATCGGTGGTGTGCAAATGCTCAAGGCCTTGGGGTTGAACGTTACCGCCTACCACATGAACGAAGGTCACGCCGCCTTCTCCGCCCTAGAACGCATCCGGCTGCTGATTCAGGAAGAGGGATTGGATTATGCCGAAGCTAAACAGGTGGTGGCTTCCAGTAATATCTTCACCACTCACACCCCAGTACCAGCGGGGATTGACCTGTTTTCTCCCGATAAAGTTTTGTACTACCTGGGGTACTATGCAGAAATCTTTGGCTTGCCTAAAGAGCAATTTTTAGGACTGGGGCGCGAAAATACAGGTGATTTATCTGCGCCTTTCAGTATGGCAGTGTTGGCGCTGAAAATGGCAACATTTTCTAATGGCGTAGCACAACTACACGGCGTAGTGTCGCGGCAAATGTTCCAAGGCTTGTGGAAGAAAGTGCCAGTGGAAGAAGTGCCCATCGCCGCCATTACCAACGGTGTTCATGCTCGGAGTTGTGTTGCCAAATCAACTCAAGAGTTATACGATCGCTACCTGGGGCCAAATTGGTCATCAGCACCAGTAGATAGCCCACTGTGGGAGCGGATGGACGCCATACCCGATGAGGAATTGTGGCGGAATCACGAACGCTGCCGCTTAGACATGATACTGTATGTGCGCGAGCATATGGTGAAGCATTTACGCGATCGCGGCGCTTCGCCCTCAGAAATCGTCCAAGCCCAAGAAGTTTTAGACCCTTACGCTTTCACCATTGGCTTTGCTCGTCGCTTTGCCACCTACAAACGCGCTACCCTGTGGATGCGCGATGTAGAACGCATCAAGCGGATTTTATTAGCCAACAAAGACCGCAAGGTGCAATTTGTCATCGCTGGGAAAGCACATCCTAAAGATATTCCCGGTAAAGAACTCATCCGCGACATCAATCACTTTATCCGCGAACAGCATTTAGAAAAGCAGGTAGTGTTTGTTCCTAATTACGACATTCACATTTCCCGGTTGATGGTAGCGGGTTGTGATATTTGGTTAAACACACCGCGTCGTCCACGGGAAGCATCTGGTACCAGTGGCATGAAAGCCTCAATGAATGGATTGCCAAATTTAAGCGTACTAGATGGTTGGTGGGATGAAGCTGATTACGTCCGCACAGGCTGGGCAATTGGACATGGAGAAAATTACGACGATCCCAACTATCAAGATGAAGTGGAAGCAAACGCCCTCTACGATTTGCTAGAAAAGGAAGTTGTACCGCTGTTTTACGAACATCGGGATAGTGATGGCTTACCGCGGCCGTGGGTTGCCAAAATGAAGGATGCAATTCGCTTGAATTGTCCATTCTTTAATACAGCGCGGATGGTAGGAGAATATGCACAAAGGGCTTATTTTCCAGCTAGCGATCGCTATCATACCCTGACCGTTGATAACTATGCCCCAGCCAAAGAACTAGCCGCTTGGAAAGCAAAACTGGGCGAACACTGGTTCAACATCAGAATCAAAGATATTGACGTATCCACACCTGCGGATATTGAAGTTAATCAAACAGTGGCTGTCAAAGCTAAGGTTGACTTGGCAACTTTGAAAAATGATGATGTGCAGGTGGAATTATATCAAGGTGCGATCGATGCCAATGGTGATATTGTCAACGCTATACCAGTGGTGATGGATTACCAAGGCGAAGATACCCAAGGATTGAGTACTTACACTGCTAACATTACCTACACCAACTCTGGTTTGCAAGGCTTGTCTTTGCGGGTATTACCGAAAAATCAACATCTGGCTAACCCTTATGAGCCAAGGTTGATTGCTTGGGCAGAATAAGACTACTGAATAATTTTTGAATACTCAAGATTAGGCGTTGCTGATTTAAATTTAGCAGCGCCTTTGACTAAGACAATTAGAAAAATGATTGTGACAGATTGATTCACACCAACCCAGACACCAATACTGCGTAGGTTTTGGAATTTCTTGGTTGAGGCAAGCTGTTCAATAGCCGGGGGAGAAATGGAGGCTGGCGTTGAGTTTTGCCTCCCCTGCAACGCCAGCCTCCCCTGCTTATCCGAGCAGTATTGACCCAGACACACAAAGCGATTGACAATCCAAAATCAAAAATCAAAATGCGTCGAGATTCGATATTTTACAAACTATTTCAACAATCCCCGACTTTGCTATTTGAACTATTAACAAATCCTCCCACAAATGCAGAAGCTTATCGATTTGATTCAGTCGCTATCAAAGAACCGAAATTTGAAATCGATGGCGTATTTTTACCACCAGAAAATGCAAGTCCGGGTGTTGTGTATTTCTGTGAGGTACAATTTCAGAAGGATGAAAGGCTTTATGAAAGGGTATTTGCAGAATCATCTTTATATTTCTACCGCAATCGTGACAGATTTAACGATTGGCAAGCAGTGATAATTTACCCATCTCGCAGTATCGAACAAAGTGATATTTATCCCCATGGAAATCAACTCAATGGCGATCAACTACATCGGGTTTATCTAAATGAATTGGGAGATATTCGCTCCCTATTTGTGTGGGTGGCATTGATGGTATTAACTACGGTAGACGATGAACTTGCACCCGTCGAGGCGAGATATTTACTTGAGCGTTCCTCTGTTGAGCAGCCAGAAACTGTAAGTCGCGCCATAATTGAGTTAGTAATTACAATCCTGGTATACAAGTTTGAAAAATTAAGCCGAGAGGAGGTAGAACAGATGTTAGGAATAACGCTTAAGGAAACGAGAGTTTATCGAGAAATTAAGGAAGAGGGACGAATTGAGGGGGAGCGATCGCTCATTTTCCGATTACTACAAAGACGGGTGGGAGAATTACCTCAAGATATCCGTGAATCTATTGAAACTCTCTCCTTAGAAAAATTAGAAAATCTGGGCGAAGCATTGCTTGATTTTACCAGCTTGGCTGATTTGCAAGTTTGGTTAGAAGCACTTTAAAGTTAGGACGAACGCCCATTTTAAGCTAAAATCCTTTGAGGAATAACAATATAGCCAGTAGTGCGATCGCCAAGTACTAAATTACGTTGTTCTCCCCAATACCACCAGTATGCACCAACATAAGCGCAAACTAGGCCATCTAGTTTATCTTCAGTTGCTTTCAGGGCTGCGCCTGTGGTAGGAATTTCCAGAAAAAGCGAATTGCACAGACGCAGAGGAGGGGAGAGAGATGGGAGAATATCGAGAAGATAATTTTGCAGTTTGATTAATTCCAAGCGGCGTTCGCTGAGGCGTCCTTTTTTGTATTTGAGGATGCGTTCTAAGTTGAACAGATGAACAATTGCTGGGTGGGGAAAGACTTCTATTTGATATCTGCCAAGTTTTTGCGGTTCGATAGTGGGGGCGTGTATGTAGCCACGAGATTCTAATTCTAAGCCAAAGTTGATGGTGCGATCGGCAAAGGGCAGGTTTTTGTTAGCTGGGTAACATCCAGCGTGATATTTACCAAAGTATTTGTGGGTGAGTTTGTCGGGGAGGCGACTTCCAGCGTCGTTAGGTATGAGAGTCGGTGCATCTACGGCGATGATGGCTGCTTCGTCTGGTTGTACACTGTCATCAATCCATGTCAGGATGTCTGCAATGGCTTCTTTGCGGTCTAAATCGAGTAGTTGCAGTTGTCCATCTATCCACTCTAAGCAGCATAGTCCGCTTGGTTGCGATTTCCAGCCTAAATCAATGCCAATAAATTTCATGAACATCACACGAATTTGTGATTATTTTCGCATTTCGCGGCAACGCTTCACCAAAACAGTGCCCAGTTGCGAGTGCTGAGTATTCAAGAACAATTTAGGTAAACTAATATTTAATTGCCAAAAAATCATCGCAAATAATTTTATAATCTTAAAAACCTTGTCGGAATTCCAGAGCCAGAATGCTTGAAGAATTGGGAGAAGTTATGATGAATTAAGGCAGCCATAATTAATTTAGTGAGAGAAAATATCTCTAGTTATTTCCAAATTCGGGTAAATGTAATTTTGAATTTTTAAAAATTCAATCGTTTGTCATATACTAATTATTCTAAACTACTTCTGAATTCTGAATTCTGACTACTGACTCCTGACTGCTGTTTTCTTTGATTTCACAAGAAGTTAATTAAAATTATTCCCATGCAAATTTTATTTTTACATCCCAACTTTCCCGCGCAATTTCGCAATCTTGCTATGTTTTTGGGTAAAGATAATAATTTCAAAGTTGTTTTTGGAACAAATCGTCGGGAAGGAGAAATATTTGGCGTTAATAAAGCCATTTATACTCCTTCTCGTGAACCTGCTCCCCAAACCCATCACTACGTTCGCAGTCTAGAAAATGCTGTACTCACTGGTCAAGCTGTTTATCGCATAGCAGAAAAATTAAAATCTGAGGGTTTTGTTCCAGATATAGTTTATGGTCATTCTGGTTGGGGACCGACTTTGTTTATGAAAGATGTGTTTCCCAAAGCAGAATTGTTATGTTATTTCGAGTGGTTTTACCATGCTCATGGTTCCGATGCAGATTTTGATCCCAACGAACCATTAAATACTGATGATGTATGCCGAATTCGCGTCAAAAATACGCCGATTTTGACTGATTTATATAGTTGCGATCGCGGACTTTCTCCTACCTATTGGCAGCGGCAACAGTTTCCTAAAGAATATCATGATAAAATCACCGTATGTCACGATGGTGTTGATACGAAATTTTTTGTTCCCAAACCAGACGCAAAATTAGTTTTACCAAGAATAAATCTCGACCTTTCCCATGTGGAAGAGTTAGTAACTTATGTCGGGCGAGGAATGGAACCTTATAGAGGTTTTCCGCAGTTTATGGAAGCTGTAGCCCTAATTCAGCAACGGCGACCCAAATGCCATGTAGTAGTTGTGGGAGAAGATAGAGTTGCTTATGGTAAAAATCTCCCCGATGGCAAGACTTATAAACAATTAATGCTGGAAAAATTATCTTTAGATTTATCAAGGTTGCACTTTACAGATAGCCTACCTTACCATGAATATCTTCAGGTATTACAAGCTTCTTCTGCTCATATTTATTTAACCCGTCCTTTTGTTTTATCCTGGTCAATGTTAGAGGCAATGTCAGTGGGATGTGTGCTGGTAACTTCCAGGACTGCACCAGTGTTAGAGGTTGTACAGGATGGCGTTAATGGCCTACTGGTAGATTTCTTTTCTCCCCAAAATATAGCTAATCGGGTTGAAGAAGCGCTGAATAATCCTCAGGAAATGAATGCAATTCGTGCCAACGCGCGAGCGACAATTCTTAAGCATTATGATTTGGCGAAACTTTTGCCACAGCATTTGCAATGGATGTTAGCTACTAAAAATTCTGATATTAAAAAACGCCAAACTCCTAAAATTGCTAAAGGATTTGGCGGAAATTAGCTATTAGGTATGAAACATTCACAAATGACCAAGCTTAAGTTCTAAAAATAACAAACGACAAATAACCAATGACCAATGATAAATAACAAATGACTAAGAAAAGCGATATTTGAAATGCGAATTCTTCTTACTATTGCTCACTTTTTTAAACCTAGCGATGAAGGTCGTCATGCTTCCCAACGCAAAGACCCCCAACCTCGTTTGCAAGCCTTAAGTCAAAGCCTTGCTGCTTTACACCAATTATTTGGTAAATCTCAAAGTATCATTAAGATTGCTCAGCGATTAGCCTTTCCTGCTAATCAACCCCAATCTCACGAATTAGATATTGTTATTTGTACAACCAAAAATAATCATCTTTTAAATCAGCTTGCTGTACCATCCCATTTTTATAAGCATTATTCTAGCAACGCAGAACCTATGCTTTTAGGATTTGAATGTCAAGCTGTTCTGAAAAGTTGTCTTGGTCAATATGATTACTACTGCTTTCTAGAAGATGATTTAATCATTCATGACCCTTGGTTTTTTATAAAATTAAACTGGTTTACCCAACAAGCAGGTGACTCTAACTTACTCCAGCCAAATCGTTATGAAATCTCTCCTCATGGTTTAGTTCACAAAGCTTATATTGATGGAGATTTGGCTTTGCGAGTCACTGCTGCTTTTCAAAATGTGCAGGAGCAACAGCAACTCAAGGGTACAATTATGAATACACCTATTACTTTTGTTCGTGCCCTTAATCCCCATGCAGGTTGCTATTTTTTGAATGCAAATCAGATGGCTCAATGGGCTAATCAACCTTATTTTCTCGACCGAGATACTAGCTTTGTCGGTCCTCTCGAAAGTGCTGCTAGTTTGGGAATTATGAAAACATTTCGAGTGTATAAAACTTCACCAGAACAAGCAAGTTTTTTGGAAATTCAGCATTTTGGAACAGGATTTTTGGGGTTAATTGGTGGACAGGTGGGTTTGGCAGAAAGGTAATACCATTTTGAATTTTGGATTTTAGATTTTGGATTTTAGATTTTGCAATACTTACTGCATAGTTTTTTCAGAGCAAAGAAATGAAAAATCATGAATTTGAGAATGGTATGTTTGGTAAGTAGAGACAGAATTAATTTTGTCTCTACTTGCCAAACTCAATTCACAGCCGACAACTGGTAATTTGCGTTTTCTATCTGTTGTGCTTGTTGCTGTTGCTTTAATATTTCTAGTTGTGTTTCTAGTTCTAGCTTCACTTCATGACGGAAGCTGAAGAAGTGTTCGCCAAAACTCAATGCTACGAGGTAATCATACAATAAATCCGGTTTTTGGAGAGCGATCGCCATTAATTGCCACCAAAAACGCCAACGAGTTGACCGAACAATACCCTGTCGCCAAACAATTACCGGAAATAATCGTAATTCATGCCATGTCAGAGGACGTTTACCTTTGGGACGCTTACCTTGCATCAAGTTAAAGTGGTGAAAGGTGCGCTTGAGATAAAGCATCGGCTCATACAAATTCCAAAAAGTCTCAATATACTCCCTAATAACTTCTTCTAATGGGCGGGTAGGTACAAAGTTCATTAACCCTTTTTGAGAACCCATAAAATCCATCGAGCCTTCTTTGAGGCGTCCTTCTTGCTTGAGACGATTCCACATCGCTGTATTTGGTAATGCTTGCAGCAAACCAAGATGAGCTTGGGGAATACCAGTCTCTTCTACAAATGTTTGAATGCGTTGTCCTGCTGCTTTTTTTTCACCATCAAAACCAATAATAAACCCAGACATAATTTGTAGTCCGGCTCGTGTAATTTTGTAGCAAGATTCTGATAGCGATTGGCGGGTATTTTGTTCTTTATTGGCTACCGCTAGACTTTTCACATCTGGCGTTTCAATGCCCATAAATACCATCCTAAAACCAGCCTGCACCATCAACTCAATCAACTCATCGTCCTCCGCGAGATTTAAGGACGCTTCTGTGAGTAACATAAATGGATAGCTACGCTCTTGCATCCAAGGAATTAGCGATCGCAAAAACACCTTAGCACTGCGTTTATTGCCAATAAAATTGTCATCTACGACAAATACCAATCGCCGCCAGCCCATTTGATATAAGACTTCCATCTCAGCCAGCATTTGTTCTGGTGTTTTGGTGCGCGGCTTGCGACCAAATAACGTGATAATGTCGCAAAATTCACACTGAAATGGACAGCCCCGCGAAAATTGCACGGTAATTGCTAAGTAAGCATCTAAATCTAGTAAATCAAAGCGGGGTATGGGTGTTTGAGTGACATCAGGTTTTTCTGTAGCACGGAAAACTCCAGAAGTTTCTCCCCGCGCTAATGCTTCTAAAAACAAGGGGACAGTACATTCTCCCTCATCCAAAATTAAATAATTAGCTCCTGCTTCTAAAACAAATTCTGGTACTGATGTTGCAAAAGGACCACCAACTGCAACTTTTTTACCTAACGCCACCCCTTTTTGAATTAACTCCCACAAATCTTTTTTCTGGATAATCATTGCAGAGATGATTACTAGCTCACACCAAGCCCAGTCTTCATCTGTCTCTAGACGGACATTGCGATCGACTAGTCTAATTTCCCAATCACTTGGTAGCATTGCTGCTACTGTAATTAAGCCCAATGGCGGGTTTGTTGAACGTAACCCTGCCAAATCAAGGGTTTCCTGGTAAGACCAGAAAGAATTGGGCATTATAGGCCAGAGTAGTAAAGCTTTCATCAGCAGACTCCCCGAAATGGAAAAGTTGACTAGATAATTTCCAGGTTACTGCTAGTTTCTCTAACAAAAAGTTAAATTTTATCTAGCGATGGGAACATAAGCTATGTAAACCACCTAGATAAGCAAAAAAGTGTTGATTACGACGTTATGCGGTTTAGTATTTTTGTTGCATCGCCCTGCATTTTTGTTGCATCGCCCTGCATTTTTGTTGCATCGCCCTGCATTTTTGTTGCATCGCCCTGCATTTTTGTTGCATCGCCCTGCATTTTTGTTGCATCGCCCTGCACCTTTGTTGCATCGCCCTGCACCTTTGTTGCATCGCCTTGCAAAAATTAACCCACCTTCTATTTCCAGTAGAGTAGATTGGGCATTAGAATGCCTACTCTAAAAGCTAATTCTGTAAACGAAAATAACTCGATACTTATGAACGGGTCTTTGCAGAATCCTCGCGATCGCATTCAAACTCTCAACCTAGAACAATTAGAAAATCTTGGCGAAGCACTGTTAGATTTTACCAGTATGGCTGATTTGCAGGCTTGGTTAGAAGCAAAATGATTAAATAGCCTTTCAAACTTCCAGATAGCAACTTTGCAATCTCCCGAAATTCAAATCAAATCCGCTGTCATCACTAAATTTCTAATTCCCAACGGCGAGTTGACCAGGAAAATGTCAAAATTAAATGAGTTTTGCACCAAGCGCGTTTGAGTTGATGCAGCCTCTTGTAGTGAACAGAGGCTAATTGTCACCAGACCGCCACTTGATTAGCGCAGATTTGAGATAACTAAGTTGAGAATTTATGGGCAAGCAACGTGTTCTTTCTGGAGTTCAACCAACCGGCAATTACCATCTAGGCAACTACTTGGGAGCCATTCGCAACTGGGTAGAAGGTCAGAGCGAATACGAAAATTACCTCTTTGTGGCTGATTTGCACGCAATTACAGTGCCACATGACCCAACACAGTTGGCAGCTGATACCTACACTCTGGTTGCTTTGTATCTAGCTTGTGGTCTTGATTTAAATCACTCCACCATTTTTGTGCAATCCCACGTTTGTGCCCACAGTGAACTCACCTGGTTGCTCAACTGTATTACACCCCTAAACTGGCTGCAAGATATGATCCAGTTTAAGGAAAAGGCCGTCAAACAGGGAGAAAATGTGAGTGCAGGCTTGTTGGATTACCCAGTGCTGATGGCAGCTGATATTTTGCTTTACCAACCGGATAAAGTGCCAGTGGGTGAAGACCAAAAGCAACACTTGGAATTGACACGGGATATTGCAGCTCGGTTAAATCACCAATTTGGTAAACCAGATCAACCAGTTCTGAAGTTACCAGACCCTTTGATTCCCAAGGAAGGGGCAAGGGTGATGAGTTTGGCGGACGGTACACGCAAAATGTCCAAGTCCGATCCTTCTGACTTAAGTCGCATCAATTTGCTAGATTCACCAGAGCAAATTCAATACAAGATTAAGCGTTGTAAAACCGATCCGATTCGTGGTCTGACTTTTGACGATCCGGAGCGTCCAGAGTGTAATAATTTGTTAACTCTGTATACATTGCTTTCTGGTAAAACAAAGGAAGATGTAGCAGTTGAGTGTCAGGATATGGGCTGGGGACAATTCAAGCCATTATTCACGGATGCGATAATTGAGTCTCTCAAACCAATCCAAGAAAAATATCACGCGATAACTCAGGATAAAAGTTACTTAGAGTCTGTGTTGCGAGATGGAGGCGAAAAAGCTAGAGCGATCGCCAATCAAACTTTATCACAAGTAAAAGTTGCTTTGGGTTACTCCCTGCCTCTATGAGTTTTACCTTTTGGGTGTGATTTGTTATACCATTTAACAAGAGAGAATTCAGCAATCAGTCGCCAGAATTTTCCAATTGAATTCTGTAGAGATGCGATTAATGAGCCAGCGCGTTGCGGGGGTTCCCCCCGTTGTAGCGACTGGCGTCGCGTCTCTAGTTCTGAATTCTGAATTCTGACTTCTGACTTCTGACTTCTAACTTGTTCTTTAATAAATCCAGATTTCTAATGATATGCATCATACCCATAGCCCCACTACCTTCCGTAGAGCCGTGCAAACAGGTGAATTTCTCATTACAGCTGAAGTAGCACCTCCAAAAGGGGGAGATCCAGCCCACATGATTAAAATGGCGGCGACTCTTAAGGGGAGGGTTCATGCCGTCAATATTACCGATGGTAGCCGCGCCGTACTGCGGATGTCTTCGTTGATGGCATCAGTAATTTTATTACAAAACGGTGTAGAGCCGATTTGTCAATTTGCTTGCCGCGATCGCAACCGCATTGGTTTACAAGCTGATTTGATGGGCGCTCATGCCTTGGGCATACACAATATATTAGCCCTAACTGGTGACCCAGTAAAAGCAGGCGATCATGCCGATGCCAAAGCTGTTTTTGACTTGGAAGCTGTGCGACTGCTGCAAACGATCCGCAAGCTGAATCAAGGCGTTGATTGCAACGATAAACCCCTAACTGATGGGGCGCTAGATTTATTTGCTGGCGCCGCAGTAGATCCGCAATGTAAGAGTTGGTCAGGTTTACAAAGTCGATTTGAACGCAAAATCGAAGCCGGAGCGCAATTTTTTCAAAGTCAATTGATTACCGATTTTGAACGCCTAGAAAAATTTATGGACACAATTGCTGCTGGCTATAAAAAACCGATTTTGGCAGGAATTTTTCTGTTGAAATCGGCAAAGAATGCCCACTTTATTAATAAGTGTGTTCCGGGCGTAGATATTCCCCAACATATTATTGAGAGATTGGCAAAAGCCAAAGACCCTCTTGAAGAAGGAATGAAAATTGCCGCCGAACAAGTGCAGATAGCGCGGCAATTATGTCAAGGTGTCCACATGATGGCGGTGAAACGTGAAGATTTAATTGCACCAATTTTAGATTTAGCTGGAGTTGCTCAAGTTAATCAGTTGGTATCAAGATAAACGAAGTAATGCATTTTTGATGAAAGCAGTTGGTTATTCCATCTGCTTTTTTTTTAAATTGAAACAGTAGGCGATCGCTATTTTTGATAAACTTTAAACACACACTTTTAGCTGAACTCAATTACAGTGCAAACTGACAAAATATTTTATAGCTTATTTCAAGCTTTTCCTAGTATATTTTTTGCTATAATTGGTAATGACGCTGTTAATGTTAATGCCTATGAATTTGTTTCCATTGAAGTGAAAGAAACTGCCTTTCGCATTGATGGGGTATTTGTTCCTACAAGTGAAACTATAGAGCAACCACTATACTTTGTTGAAGTTCAGTTTCAACTAGATTCGACTTTTTACAGACGCTTATTTGCCGAAATCTTTGTTTATTTGCGCCAAAACGAATCAGTAAACTATTGGCGTGCAGTGGTTATCTATCCGCAAAGGAGTTTAGATCCAAGCGATCGCCTACCGTATGAGTTGCTGCTAAACAGTTCACAAGTGCAACGTATTTATCTAGATGAACTAGGTACAGCGGAGAATTCATTGCAAGTAGCGATCGTCAAATTAATTATCGAAAAAGAAGAGACGGCCGTTGATAAGGGTAGAGAATTGATTTTGCAGGCAAGACAACAACTAGCAGACGAAGCAACCAAAAAGCAAATTGTAGAATTGATAGAAACCATCTTGTTGTACAAATTTACCCGGTTAAGCCGAGAGGAGTTGGCAGAAATGTTGGGCATAGACGAAGAATTCAAAAAAACAAGAATGTATCAATCAATCAAGCAAGACGGCTTGGAGGAAGGTCGCCAGGAAGGTCGCCAGGAAGCTAAATTAGAAGCTGTTCCGAGGTTGTTGTCACTAGGATTAAGTATGGAACAAGTAGCAGTGGCTCTGGATTTAACAGCTGAGCAAGTACAGCAAGCGGCTGAAAATCAGTCTAGCTGATTGTGGGTCGAAGAGATTCCCAGAACTAAAGTCGAGGGGAGTGTTACTACTCCTCTCGACTTTAACTTTTATCATGCTCCCGAATTGTGTATTTGTATTACTTCGATAATGTTTTACACATCATCGAGTGCTTACTAGAGGCGATCGCTATCACATTATTCAACTATCAAACATTAGCCCATAGCGGCATAATATCACTCATAACATAAACCACTAAGCCGCTTACACAAGTCTATTGCATCTGGGCATTTGGTTACATCTTACCGTGTTGCATCACTTCTTGTAGGTGGTGGCGAATTTCTTTTGCTTGCTCAATATCAGATTGCCGCAATTTTTGGAACAACTCTACACAAGGCTGGGAACCTACTTGTTGTGCATCTTTGATGTAAGTGTCGTAAGCCTTAACAGCTTCAGCCTTGTTGTGCAACACGGTGACAAAATCGTACTCCAAGTTACTAATTGGTTCTTGAGACTGTCCATTACCTGTATTTTTAGCCATTGTTTGAACCTCTTTGTAGGATTTCTAATTAACTTTATACTCACCCTAAAAGAGCAATTCATCTCCCAAAAAGAGTATATTTAAATACGCCGTAAGTACCTTACAAAGGTAGATTATATTAATTCGTATTTGTCATTTGTCATTTGTTATTATTCTCGTGCTTCCTCATCTCCCCACTCCCCACTCCCCACTCCCTAGTTTCAGAGGAATTTATCCAAGAGGTTGATTTTCATCACATTGACGTGAATACTGGAATTCCAGATCCTTTTGTCGTTCCCTACCTCCTTTATAGGCAATAGGGCACAACTTAGTGTTAGCACTTATACAATCCATGTGCGGCGTTTTAGCACAGACTACCAGTAAGCCACCCAGAATAAACAATAAGCCGCAAATTGCAACTGTCTGAAAGGAAGAAATTTCTAGTACACCGTGAACTACTATTTCTCGCAGAACAGAAACAATTGTTACCTCAACTGCTACTCCCACAGAAATACTATGTTCTTGTAAGTAGACCATTAATAGTCGAAATAACTCGACTAAAATCAACACAAATAGTATTTTTGCAGTCACATGTTTATAGTCTAGTGGCTGCATGAGGGCAATACCTATCCCCCACAATTGGATCAGCATCACGGCGAACAAACCCAAACACAAGACAATCACAATTAAGTCTTGGAAAGCCTCCATGTTGCGAACAATAGAGTGGCGATCTAGCCAGCGATCGCAAAATAAAAATCGACTCTTCAGGCGCTTTTGCATGTACGTTTCATTCCTATCAGGACAAGTTCAGACAACACCAGCGAGTCAACCCAATAGTTTTATGTTACAGCAGAATTCAGAATTCAGGAGTCAGAATTCAGGAGTCAGAATTCAGAATTTATCAGGAATCTAGTAGGATTGGTATATTGACTTATCACATATTTTTATCTTTGAACTCTTATACGGGATTTTAAAGAAAGTAAAGTACATCACCAAAGTCTCAAACTCTAACATCAAGTGGTTTTTTATTCAGAATTCTGAATTCTGAATTCTGAATTATTCTGTTCACGATTCACTATTCATTGATTTAAATTTTGTGCTTGCTGCAACAATTGTTCGGCATTTTTTGCCCATTGAGAATTCCCCTGAGCCTTGTATAAATCTCTGGCAAATTGCAATACTTGTACAGCATCGCTATATTGTTGTAACTGCATAAAAACTAACCCAGCGCCATAATAAGCGTTGGGATAGTTAGAGTTAGCTTCGGCTGATTTCCTAAAAGCCTCTAACGCTTCTTGTAATTTGCGTTGATTAAACGAAATTGAACCAAGATTATAATAAGCTTCTGGATATTTGGGATTAATTTTTACCGCTTGATTAAAAGCATCTCTAGCTTGATCGAGTTTGCCTTGTTGCAGATAACACATCCCAATATGATAAGGAGGTTCTGGTGCATTTTTGCTATATTGTATGGCTTTTTTAAAAGATGCGATCGCCCGATCGCAATCTCGTTTTTGTTCTCGCAGCAAACCTAAGTTATAGTGAGCAAATCCTAGTTTGGGATCGAGTTCTAATGCACGCAGCAAGTAATCGTTTGCTAACTCTAAATTATTGCCTTCTAACAATGCACCGCCTAAATTAGCAAAAGCTGGAGCAAACTTAGGATCGGCTTGGGTTGCTCGATAAAATGCGTCCGCAGAGGGTTGTAATTGTCCTGTTTGTCGTAATGCTAGCCCTAAGTTATAGTGGGCTGCTGCTAATGTCGGATCTAATTGACTTGCTTGTTTAAAAGCAGCGATCGCATCTTGGACTCTTCCCGCCTGAATTGCTTGTAAGCCCTGGTTTAACCAGTCTACAGCAGTTCGACTATTAGATTGTGCCAGTAGAGGGGGAGATAAGGGAGATGAGGGAGAGGCGAGGCTACCTACTAATATCAAACTGATTAAAGTTGCTATGGGATATTTATAGAGTGATAATCTCATAGATTTTCTCAATCTGGGCAATTTTCAGTTACGTTTACTTCACAAAAAATTTGGTGGATGCTGAAGTTTTTTACAAAACTTGTTGATTGAGTATTAAACTTTGTGTTGCTTAACTTTTCTTAAACTAAATCTTACAACAGGCTACAATTTTTTTAACTTTGGATTAAAGGTAGGATAATAACAAATTAAAGAAGGGGTAATTTTGACTCCAGAGAACCATTTTTTATCCCTGATATAGATAGCGTAATGCGGTTGGGAATCAATTACCGCAAGGGAGGTTTTATGAACGAAAAAGTAAAATCGGGTTCGCGGAATGTTGCAATTGTTGGTCCTTATTTAAGTGGAAAAACTACTTTACTAGAAAGTTTGTTATTTGTCACAGGAGCGATTTCTCGCAAAGGAAGTATTAAAGACAGCAATACAGTGGGAGATAGTGCTACCGAGTCGCGCGATCGCCACATGAGCGTAGAAGTCAGCGCTGCTAGCACTGAGTATAGCGGCACTCGCTTCACTTTTGTTGATTGTCCTGGAAGTGTAGAATTTGCCCAAGAAACTTACAATGCTTTAATAGGAGTCGATGCTGCAATTGTAGTTTGCGAACCGATACGCGACCGAGTTCTCACCCTCGCCCCTCTATTTAAATTCCTGGACGATTGGGAAATTCCCCACATAGTCTTCGTCAACAAAATGGATCGGGCAAATATTCATGTCCTCGAAACATTACACGCCCTGAAAGCCGTTTCCAGCCGTCCCCTAGTAGCGCACCAATATCCCATCATGCAAGGGGAACAACTCACCGGCTTTATCGACATGGTGAGCGAACAAGCATATCAATATCATCCCGGCGCACCTGCTGACCCCATCCCCTTCCCCGAAAGCTTAAAACAAGAAGAACATACCGCACGGGCAGAAATGCTCGAAGCCCTAGCAAATTTTGACGACCACTTACTTGAAGAACTTTTAGAAGACATTGAACCACCCCAAGAAGAAATCCTCAAAGATTTAAAAATGGAATTAGGGGCAGATTTAGTAGTCCCCGTTTTCTTTGGTGTGGCAGAACAAGATTATGGTGTTAGACCTTTAATAGAAGCGTTGTTACGGGAAGCCCCCGAACCAGAAACCACAACAGAACGCCGCTTAAAAAACTTCAAAGGCAATACACCCATAGCCCAGGTACTCAAAACTTACTACACTCCCCAAGGTGGCAAACTCTCCCTCGTGCGAGTTTGGCGGGGCAAATTAACCGATGGTCTTGTCCTCAATGGTGTTCGCACTGGTGGAATTTATCGTCTCATGGGACAACAACAGCAGTTTGTTAATGAAGCTGCTGCTGGTGAAATAGTTGCATTGAGCCGTTTAGAAGGAATCAAGACCGGGGATACAATTTCCACAGAACAACCTTCAGCGATGCAATTACCCAAAGCTGAACAGTTGGAACCTGTGTTTGCCCTCGCCGTTACACCAGAAAAGCGCAACGATGAAGTTAAGCTCAGCAGTGCTATTACTAAGCTATTAGAAGAAGACTGTTCGCTTGCTTGGGAACAACACGGCGACACCCACGAAGTTATCCTTTGGGGCCAAGGCGAAATTCATTTACAAGTCGCTTTAGATAGACTGCGCCGCAAATATAACTTGCCCATGACAACCCACTTACCGCAAGTGCCTTACAAAGAAACCATCCGCAAAACAGTGGCTTCAGTTCATGGACGGTACAAACACCAAAGCGGTGGCCACGGTCAATTTGGTGATGTTTTCCTCGAAATCAAGCCTCTACCACGCGGCGAAGGATTTAACTTTAATGAAACCATCGTCGGCGGCGTAGTTCCGAGACAGTACATCCCTGGCGTAGAAATGGGCGTGCGGGAATTTCTGGCACACGGGCCTCTTGGCTTTCCTGTGGTGGATGTGGCGGTAACTTTGACTAACGGTTCATACCACAACGTTGATAGTTCCGAACAAGCCTTTAAGCAAGCCGCCCGATTAGCAATGCAAACGGGAATACCCCAAGCGCAACCCACCTTATTAGAACCGATTCTGCGAATAGAAGTGACAACACCGAGCGAATTTACCTCCAAAGTGTTGCAACTGCTGAGTGGTAGACGGGGACAAATTTTAGGCTATGAAGGTAGAAACGATTGGCAAGGCTGGGATAATGTAGTTGCATACTTGCCACAAGCAGAGATGCAAGACTTTATTGTAGAGTTGCGATCGCTCACCTTAGGCGTTGGTTCTTTCCACTGGCAGTATGACCATTTGCAGGAAGTACCAGAAAAACTCGCCGAACGTGTCTTAGCTGGCAATGGCAATGGCGGTAACGGTAACGGCAAGTAATTTTAGATTTTGGATTTTTGATTAATCTAAAATTAACCCTAGCCCGAAACTAAAAGTTTCGGGCTAATAACTAGTTTCCAATCAATCGTTGTTAGTCTATGTCTTCTTCGGTAAGACCTGCATCCTTGAGTAGTCCTTTGAGTGTTCCAATCGGTAAATCGCAATTACCATGAACAGGAATAGAGAGAATAACACCTTCCTTGGCATAAATATGGTGACTTCCAGTAATCCGTTTCAGGTTCCAGCCATACCGTTCAACGATTTTACATAAGGCTTTGCCGGAAACAGATTTCATAGGGATAGTTCAATCAGCTGTTTATCGGGTTCAAGTTCTTCCTGCTGGCTAGCAACTTCAAGCCAACCCTGGATTGCATCTTTAAGCATTTCTAACAGGTCTTCGTAGCTTTCTCCCCAAGTATGACATCCTGGTAAAGCCGGTACAGAAGCACACCAAACACCGTCTTCTTGCCAGATAACCGCCTTAATTTTCATAATAAATTTGTTGTATTCTCGTGTTGTAAATCTTAGCGTAACTACATTTTATAGTTGCGTAGACGCCCGACGTAGGCATCGCTCACCTTAGGCGTTGGTTCCTTCCACTGGCAGTATGACCATTTTAGTCCAAATTAATCCATTTAAATCCATAACTATTTATTAATATTTTTCTAACAGAGAATCTACAAATATAGTTTTCCCAGAAATATAGCTCAAGTAACAGCATTTACTTTTTGCAAATATCATCAAAAATTTGACAGCCCAGGATTTTTCCTTGCTACGATAGTCGGTTCTTCAGTTACTTTTATGGAGAATTAATACTAAAATGCCAGTTTAATAAACTGCGTAATCGAAAATTGCTAAAGTTACGAAAGCCATATCCAAGCCTTTTAATTAACTTAAGTTTATTATTAAT
>JAESFX010000244.1_pt1 | contig 36763 bp, 32 predicted proteins | sample 9269501 | NCBI WGS metagenome assembly JAESFX01 (sample SAMN14515570, study PRJNA621655) | algae metagenome | isolation source: Desmonostoc geniculatum HA4340-LM1 and co-occurring heterotrophs from cave... | place: USA: Maniniholo cave, Kauai, Hawaii | collected 2009-07-28
ACTAGATATTAGTTCTGGATCTGAGCAAGAAGAGGAAGAGCCACAAGATTGAATTCCCACATTATTCGCGATGGAACCTCGCGAATAATGTTTCTTCGCTTATTTTTGCCAAATTGGGATGCTCCCAGCACTAGAGTATAAAACATCAAAAATTGCGTCGGTGTAACCTGGAATTTCAGGATATACCGACGTTTCTCAGTAATATAATGTCTTCAAATCCCTGGAATTGAGCTAAGTCGGGGTTGGTAATGCAATACATTATCATTCACCCTGTGACTGGCCCATTTCCTGCACGCTCACCTAACTGCCTAACTAAAGCAATAAGTTCGGAGGTAGGTACATCTTTTTTACAAACATCATCAAAGCTGGACATTTTTTTTGTCTCGTGAAAACTCACATCCTCTACTGAAGAATAAGCAAGGATTTGAGTGTTCGGAGATATAGCTTTGATTTGACTAGATGCACTCCAGCCATCCATGACTGGCATCTGTAAGTCTAGAACAATCACATCAGGCTGCCAAAGTTTAACCATTTCTATAGCTTCTTGACCATTACTGGCTAAGCCTACTACTTGGATATTTTCCTGACAAGAAAAAGCCAATTGTAAGGTTAAACGAGTAAGTTCGTGGTCGTCAACTACAAGAAGGCGCAAGGTAGAAAACTCACAGGATAACATTAACATTGAGGGAAAAGACAAAATTATTTACAATAACCCCTCTAGTTTATGGGAATAAGTGCCAGCGCTTACTCTATCCTATGGTTGAATAACTTGTATAAACCTATGACAAATAACTTAGATAACTTTTCAAAAAATTAAAATTTTCTGAAAAAAACCTAAGTTGATCGACTTGTCAAGGTATATGGAACTTATTTTTTAATCAATCAGGTTTGAGGCTACACCAGTTGAGCGTAATGCCATATTTATGAGAGTTTTTTGGGAATTGGCTTCTGGAGAATCGTCATAGGGACGGCGTTGAATGTAAGTGCCATTAGCTTGTAATTCCCAAGCTTGACGATTATCTGCGAGCATAATTCCCAGGATTTCTTGCAAATCTTTAGCAATATCTGGGTCTTTGATTGGGGTAATTACTTCTACTCGCCGATCTAAGTTGCGACGCATCCAGTCGGCACTGCCGATATAAATTTCCTCTTGTGTGTTGTTATGAAAATAAAAAATCCGAGAGTGTTCTAAAAAGCGACCGATAATGCTGATTATGTGAATGTTTTCACTAATGTCTTTGAGTCCAGGACGTAAACAGCAAACGCCCCTGATAATTAAATCGATTTGCACTCCGGCGCGGGAAGCTTCATATAAAGTGGCGATAATTTCGGGATCGACTAGGGAATTCATTTTGGCAACAATGCGCCCAGAAAAGCCATTTTGAACATTTTCGATTTCGCGGCGAATGAGTACCAAAAAGCGATCGCGCATATTCACAGGTGCAACCAGTAACTCTCGATAAGACTTTTGCAGAGAGTAGCCTGTCAAGAAATTAAATAAATCTGTGATGTCGGCACCCAATTCTTCACGGCAACTAAATAATCCCAAGTCTGTATACAGTCGTGCAGTTTTCTGGTTATAATTACCAGTCCCAATATGTACATAGCGACGTATGCGGTCTTTTTCTCGCCGGACTACCATCACGGTTTTACTATGGGTTTTCAGCCCCACTAAACCATAGACAACATGAACTCCAACTCTTTCTAGTCGTCTTGCCCAGTAAATATTATTTTCTTCATCAAACCGCGCTTTTAATTCCACCAGCACAGATACCTGCTTGCCATTTTCGGCAGCGGCGATTAATGCGTTGACGATAGGTGAGTCGCCGGAAGTCCGGTACAGAGTCATCTTGATGGCTAACACATTCGGATCGTAAGCGGCGTAAGTAATAAAACGCACCACTGAGGCGGAAAAAGATTGATAGGGATGGTGTACTAACAAATCTTTTTCACGAATTACCGAAAAAAAGTCTTTTCCTTCGTCTGTTTCTAGTGCATCTGGGTCTAAACTCGGTTCTCTCAACCTTTGCAGACGCGCTGGTACAACAGATTGACGTGGTGGATCTTTGAGTTCTGGTAGTGGCAAGGACATAAAATACATTAAATCCCGCAGTCCTACAAGACCATCTACTTCGTAAACATCACTGTCTGTTAATTCTAAATCTTGTAATAAACGCGATCGCACTGGTTCTGGTGTTTGGGATTGAATTTCTAGCCTGACAGGACTTCCACCCAAACGCCGTTTTCGCAATTCTTGTTCGATCGCTAATAATAAATCATCTGCTTCATCTTCTTCTAAAACTAAATCAGCGTCGCGGGTGATGCGGAACGGGTGATATTCTTGAATATTCATCCCTGGAAATAACGATTCCAAGTTATGAGCGATCGCTTGTTCTAAAGGTACCCCAACCCAGTGAATCGGTTTTTCATTATCTGGGGTTGCCAACTCACGAGGTATCGGTAAAAATCGCGGTAGAACATTAGGGACTTTGACTCTGGCAAAGAGTTCTTCTTCGGTGTCTGGATTTTTGACCACAACTGCCAAATTCAGACTGAGATTAGAAATAAAAGGAAACGGATGACTCGGATCAACAGCCAACGGAGTCAAAACTGGAAAAACTTGTTCTTCAAAATAGCTGTTGAGATGATTCCGCTGTGTCTGATTTAAATCTATATAATTCAGGATATGGATGCCGTGATTTGCTAATAGCGGTCGAAGCACTTGCTCAAAATGTTGATGCTGTTTCTTGACCTGGGGAATCAGAGTAGACCGAATATCGTCTAGCTGTTGTTGTGGTGTGCGACCATCGGGAGTTAACAGGCTGACTTTCGCTTCTACTTGTTGCTTTAAACCAGCAACCCGCACCATGAAAAACTCATCTAAATTAGAACAGAAGATTGCTAAAAACTTGAGACGTTCGAGAAGAGGGGTGCGATCGTCACAGGCTTCATGTAAAACCCTGCCATTAAACTCTAACCAGCTTAACTCTCGGTTAAGATAATATTGTGGATCGTTAAGATTGATGGGAGTAGTGCTTTTTTTTGACTTAGCCATAATGACCTCAGGGCAGGCAGATGTAGCCATTTAACTTGGGGACAATAAACATAGTAAGTTAAATGGTGCTTGAGCGTGACGCTAAAGCAACAGTTAGTTATAGGTGCGTTTTATAGCTGCTTTCAATTATTTTAAATATTATGTTTTTCGTAGGGGCGCACAGCTGTGCATTGGTGTCAACTTAAGCTCAAATGCTTATCTCACAGACGTTTTACCCCCCTTAATCCCCCCTTACAAAGGGGGGAAAAATGCAGTTCCCTCCCCTTTATAAGGGGAGGGTTAGGGTGGGGTAACGCGTTGAGTGATGGTGAGTGAGTGAACTCAATATCACGTCTTCGTAAGGGTTTCACGTTAAGTTGACACCAATGACACCTGTGCGCCCCTACAACGTTATGTATAAGAATGCAAATCATTGCCCACAGCATATTACCCATAAAGATGCACTGAAGATTTAGCAAAGATATGACATGGGCATTTCTGAAAATTTTTGATTAATTATTAAATATAGTTTACATAGATTTTTGGTATTGGAAGCAGTCTAAAGCCGCACTTGCGATGCTTTTTATATTAGTGTTTTCCAATACAAATTTTTGTAAGCATTACCACAACTACTATACAGATATTGACTAAGCACAAACTCTGCTGCATCTCTATTTTTCAAATATTAATGGTGTTGCTCAGAATTCACCTAGCAATTTTATCTATTAAATTTTTTAATTTATCACCGCTAAAATTTTGATAAAATTCAGTGTTATCACTGAGAATTTTCTTGGAAGCAATGGTTATATTGAAAACGCAAAGATAAACAACACGAGGAGTTTGTTAATCATGAAAATTTCTGCAATTCTCAAAGGCAGCGTTTGTGTATTAGGTTTGGTTGGCGTTGGTAATTTCTTTGCGGCACCTGCAAATGCAGGAGATGCTGCTGCTCGTGGTGCAGTTACAATTGTTAGACCATCAGGTTCTTCTATCAGCATCAGTGCTGAGTTAACTGCACCTACTTCTGCGTATTTTACTGGACCAGCATTAGTTGTTACACCTGCATATAGTGGTACTGCGGGTGGAAACGATGAACTAGTAGATAGTCTCGAAATCGATCCAGGTGCAGTTGTAAACCTAGTATCACCACCTAGTTCTACAATCGAAGCAGCTATTGCAGCACAGATTGATGCCCAAGCTTTTGCAGACGTTCAAGACCTAGCAGCTCTTGTCAGAGCAGCTAGTGTTAATGGCGGTCTGGAATAGACTGATTGTTAGCTGACAGAAAATCAGGATAGTGTAAAAAGCGATCTAGTTTTAGCCTAGATGTTTTCACACCTTGCATTGATTTTCAATATCTTTTTGGGTATTGTTTGAGAAAATTTTGCCATCAGTTGAGACGAAACAGCTACGACTATCTCCATGCTGGGCATTTGGATCAAAATATTCGGTAATACGCGAATCAATTCTTCGACTGACTCTCCTTTACCTATATCCATAGTTTTGATAGGGGATAAAGTAGAGAGCGACTGAGACGTAAAAGATTGAATAAAAAAGTACAGCCCCTTGAATGTAATTGAGGGGCAGTATTTCCAAACTTATCCACTATATTACCATATAAACCCGGTTTCTTGAAGAAATCGGGCTTTTGATGTTGTTTAAATAGATACTTTACGAAATCTTTTTAATTAGCCAATAGATAAAAGGCGCAAGGCAAAAGGCAGAAGCTAGAAGGCAATAGGCACAAGACAATAACACAATAATTACTCTTGTTCTTTGGCCTTTGTACTTTGCCTTTATTTACTAAGTGTCAATACTTATACCAAATTTTAGTAGTCTAGCAACCAAATTTTCTGAGAAGTTACCGCTATATTGCTCATGCCAATCTAAAAAAGCATGAGGAATAAATTAATCATGTATAGCGTGTTTCGTCAATTGCCTGTAACTATCAAAAAAACCATTTGCTTGCTGGGTTTTATCAGCGTAGGTAATTTTATTGCAATGCCTGTACATGCACAACAAGCTGTGGCGCGTGGCGCTATTTCCATAGTTTCGCCTTCCGGCGCTTATCAAAGTGTTAGTGGTGAACTGTCCTTACCTGTTAGTAATAATTTTTTAAATCCCGGCACAAACACGACTCTAACAATAACCCCTACTTTGGCAAATATTGGAGCAACTAATCAAAGAATAACTTCTTTATCTCTGACAGTAGGCACAGCCAATGAAATAATCACAAATAATAACAATTCGTTTTTGAATCCAACTTTACAAACAGTCAATAATCAAACATCAATTCCCGATACAGCATCTCTGATTCAGACAATCAACAGTACCAATGGCTTAGGGGCTTTAGAATAGTTGAAAAAACTATAAAAATGATTTGATTTATGAAAAAATCTAAGTACCTGTAGGGGAGCCAGTGCGTTGCGGAGGTTCCCGACGCTCGATGACTCGCTCTAAGCGAAGCCATGCCGAAGGCTTTACACTGAGCTATCCGTTGTAGCAACTGGCGTTGTGTTATGGCGTAGCCTAACGCACCTAAATCGTTAACTGGTGCGTTACGCCGAAGGCTAACGCACCCTACGCGTATTTCAAAAATCAAATATGAGTCCTAGAGTTATAGTGATTGTTTGTACGCAATAAAATAGTAGTCTTAATATATTCTTTAATTAAATAATTCAGAGTAAATATTTCTCATTTTCACTTGCCTATTGACTCTTGTGTTTAAAATCGATAACCACCTTGAATTTGCAGTTCTAATCCATTTTTTCCCGTACCAATTTTAGATTCTATAAAAACGTTATTATCGGTGAAGTTATATCTAAAAATAGCTCCGTAGTTTAATCCAGATAATCGGGTATTTAAACCTACATTCCTGGTAGAATAATTTTTAATATAAGCTCCAAGAGATAAATTTTTACCGAGTCTTTGCAAACCTTGTAACTCATAAAAAAGACTTTTACCGAACTCTAGATTGGTATTAATATTCAAACCTGTACTAGTACTCAGATCACCACTAAACAGTGCTAAAAAATCACCATTGCTATTATCTTGAATAAAAGCTATTGCAGGCGCTAAAGAAAAACTGAGATTTTTTTCTTGGCGATTAAAATAATAGCTTAATACAGCAGTAAAAGGATTATTGCTATTTGATGCACTATTCCAGTCAATTTTCAATGATGGTATGTGAGTATTGATAGCTACAGGTTTTTTATTTGAGTTTAACTGGACATGAGTTTTAATATAGTTAACCAGAATACTGGCATATATGCCCACAGATGGTTCTTCTAACCCTAAATTATTATTAGAAACTCCAGGCGCTGAGTTGGCATCTATATTAAACCAAGTTCCCAAATTAGCGCTATAGTTTAAATCCCCAGCAGAACCCGCAGCTAATAATTCGACTGAAGGTAAAGATAGATAACCATCAAAGCTTTTAAAACTCACACCTATGCGATCAACTCTGGTGAGTTCAAAATAATCGAATGCTAAATCAAATGTCCGGACTGGAATTGGTACTATAGTGTTATCTTCCGAATTAAATCGTTGTACAAATTGTTGCCCTTGGGAGTTAGTCAAAATAACTTCAGCGCCGCTAGATTCATTAATAGGATTAATATCAGTATTAGTCAAAGGTATTTGATTTCCTATGAAAGTCAGAGGGCCAAATCTTTCATTAGAAAGTCTGAGGGTTGAAAAAAATGTATCACCTGGATCTAAAAGTTCAATATCTCTTTGTAAAAATTGCACTGCGCGTTTGTGATTTCCTGTTCTCAGTTCCAAAATACTAGAATTACTGGGAGTGATTTTACTCTGAAGTGTGATATTTCCAGATAGTTGTTCTAGATCGCTGACTGCATTAGAATAGGCTAAAGTTCGATTCAGTCTGTTGTTAATTTGTCTTCTTTGATTTGGTGTAGACTTTGTATTTAATTCAACAAAACTTTCACCGTTTTTAAAGCTTTGTCGTGCTTCTGCTAAACTTTCATTAATATTATCTATTTTAATGAATTCAAATATTCCACCTAATGCCAGTCCTAAAGTAGAGTTAACTGTTTGTATACTATCAATACTGAAGTCACTTAAATTAGCTGTAATAGACAATCCTGGGCTAGAAAAAATATTAGAATAACTGGCACTAATTTTTTCTTGGTCGTATTGAACAATGGTACGGTTATGAGGATAGTTAACATATAATCTGTGCCAATTAGAAGTTTTTTGTGTCTGGGATAAAGTTTCAAATATGGGGTCTCTTTTGCCGAAAGATACCCAAGATAAAGAATTTAAATAAGACAAGTCTCTCTCAAGTGGCGTTAAGTAAGGATTAACTGTTATATTCAATAAATCAAAATTATCAAATTCGCCTCTCTGGGCAATTTTAATACCTGGTAATGAAGAGACAGGAGCAGTAAAACCAAAACCTTCACCTGTCAAGATATCGCCCCACAAAATACCAGTTGCTTCTAGAACACGATCGGGAATAATTTCGCCTAGTTCAAGTTTAACGCTTCCCCCATTTAGTAAAGGTTTTAAATTTGTGGTAGGAAAAGCTTGTAGAATTTTAGGTGTATTAGTAGCATCTAATAAATCAAATAAAGCTGCGCCACCATCATTACTAAAAGTGGAACCGCTACCAATAATTGGTGTAGTACTTTCCAGAACTGTGACATTAGGATCGTTCAGATTAATTCCGCTATTAATTATCACTCTACCAGCAGGTATACCTTCAGGATTAATTAGTTGTCCTGCTATAGAAAGTATAGAAAAATCTTGAATTTCAGCTCCGCCGGTTAAGTCATCAAAATTCACAGGTAAAGTACTAATATTTTGCAATCCCCAAAATCCTTGGGTTGATGTCATATTTTGGGTAGTGTAAGTTTCAGAAGCTCTACCTTGGGCAAGAATACCTAGTTGTGTACCTTTAGTCTCAATCACTAATCTATTTTTATCGAGAACCCAGTAAAACTGATCGGATTCAGGAAATTTTCCATAGGTGAATTTATCAATAAAGTCATTGTCTCCAGAAAATCTGATATTTAAATCTGTATCTATATAATTTTCGTCTTCATTTGGTTTAAATAATTGAGGTTTAAAAGTTAGGTTATCTGTTGGATTAACAATCCAATAATACCTATTAGCACTTGCAGTCAGAGCATCAAGAATGATTTTCTTTTGGATTACTTGTTGTTCCTTTTTTGTTCGACGTAGTTTTTGTATTAGTAATTGTTGCTGGAGTGTATATGGTTTTACCTCATTTGAATTTGATGGTTTAATTGTATCTGGTTCAGGTTTTTCTTCATCTTCTTCAGGTGGCTTGGGAGGTTTGTCTTTATATTCTTCAATTGGTATAATGTCAGCTATGGTGAATCTGCGTAACTGTTTTGGCTTCTCTAAGTTAGCGTTAGCATTTTTTAAAGCCTGTTTTATAAGTTCTTGATTTTGGGATTTATTTATTTTATCCGACTTATTACTAGCGATGAAATCAACATTATTTTGGCTGTTCAAGTCTAAGGCGATCGCAGATACTTCAATTAATACAATTTTGCATAAAATTGTTGAAGATAACAAACATAGCCCAATGATTTTTGCGTTGTTTTTGAATCTCCTTAGGGAGATATTGATAACTGTCGGACTTGATATTTTTAAGATTTTCACAATAAACAATGTGGGTAGTTTAAACTGTTTTAGCTGGGCGAATGTCTGATATTAATCATTGTTTAATACTTGAAATTCGGTTTTATTCTTGATTTATTTGATTCGATGGATTCAACAGTGTTTAGTAAATATAGATAGTCGAAAAAAATTTGATTTCTTATCCTGCCCGCAAAGAATAAAATAGGATTAAGCAGATTTACTGCAACAAGAGTCTAATTCTTGAGCAAAAATTCAACCTCAGCGAAATCACCACAACTCAAAAATTGAGCTATTATTTAGCCGTATAAATACGTAATGTGAGGATATTCAATCAAAAAAATGGAGTAAAAAATATGTTTCAGGCTACTCGCCGCCGTCTGGCAATTTGGTACACCACCGTAACTGCCGTATTACTACTACTGTTTGCTAGCGGCGTTTATTTATACGTCCGTAGTACACTGATTGAGCGGATTGACGATACCCTTAACCATGTGGTGGAAATAGTAGAGCGATGTCTAACAACAAATCCATGTGCATCTAGACTCATAGTTGAGCCACTCAATTCCGGCGCTGATAAATTTCTCATTAATGTAGAGGCGAGTTTTCCTGAGAATGGCGACAGCGTAGAAGATGACCATATCGACCTAGAATGGTTTAGTCCGAATGGTGAATTAGTTTGGTCAACACTATCTGAACCCTTAAATATTCCCATTCGTGCCAACCGCACTGGTGAAACTGTGCGTGTAGTCAAGGGAGAGAGAGGGAGAGGGGGAGAGGGGGAGATGGGGAGATGGGGAGATAAGAAACTTCCTACTCCTGACTCAGCACTGGGCACTGGGCACTCAGCACTCTTATTGCGACAAGTCACACAACGAGTAGAAGTCGGACGGCAAGTATTAGGATATCTGCGTGTTAGCCATCCTTGGTTTGAAGTGACTAAGCCCAGTCGCCAATTAATTTTTGATTTGGCGCTGGGTATTGGGTTAATGCTGATTTCTGTGGCTGCAAGTGGCTGGTTTCTTTCAGGTAAAGCTATGGAACCAGTGGGCGAGTCTTACCAACGCCTCAAGCAATTTACTGCTGATGCTTCTCATGAACTGAGAAGTCCCATTACTTTGATTCAAACTAATGTCCAAGTCGCTCTTGCTGACTTGGAGTTAGCAGAAGCAGAAACCACTACTTCTGTGCAATATCGCCAACAGTTAAAGATGGTGGAACGGTTAACGCAGCGTTTGGGTAGGTTAGTCAATGATTTACTATTCCTAGCAAGACAAGATAGTGGTATCAGCAAAGATGCCTTTGCACGTTGTCCCTTGGATGCTTTGCTGATGGAAGTGGTTGAAGAACAACAATTGTTATTTCCTGAAAAACAAATTGCCTTGACTCTACACTTAGTCGATCCTCCCGCCTCGGAAACTAACCCGAAATTACTGGAAAATTGGTTTACCCTTGTGGGCAATTGGGATCAACTGGTGCGACTGTTCACAAATTTGATTGCGAATGCCTTGCATTACACACCAGCAGGTGGACAGGTGAAAGTAGAGTTGGCGCGGATAGAGGGAATAAATCGTGTTTCTGTTTCTGGGCGACGTTACAGCAGTGGCCATTTGCAAATTAAAGTTAGTGATACTGGAGTTGGAATTCCAGCAGAGGCGCTACCACGGTTATTCGATCGCTTTTATCGGGTAGATCCGGCACGCACTCATAGTGCTGGGAGTACTGCTTGCGCTAGTGTTACAGGTTCAGGATTGGGATTAGCGATCGCTGCTGCTATTGTCGAACATCACCAGGGTCATATTCAAGTCGAAAGCACCCAAAGCATTGGTACTACGTTCACTGTGACTTTACCAATAACTCTTGAGTCTTGAAGAAGAATTCAGAATTCAGAATGGGCTACGCCCCGCTGCGCTCACAGAAGTAAAACAGACTTGAGTAGATGCAGGGAATAGAGAATCAGGCTTTTCGAGTTGGGGGCGAGTTTTTTCACACAATTAAGTGGGAGTCCTATATTGTTTCCTGTAGCAGATGTTAATGTTTAGCTTTTTTACTAGCAGCATATCGGGAAACAAGATAAATTGACTAACACAAAAATGTCCGTAATCAAAAGCTATAGACATATTGAATAATATAGCTTTTCAGTCTTAAGAATTAAATATTATGTCTAAATATATATGTTTTTCAAGTCTAGAGTTAGATGTAAAAAACAAAGTTCATTGCTAAATTAAGAATGTAATTCAAGAACTCAAAAGTCAAAATTCGGCATTCAGAATACTTAAACAACTAGGATTACATGCCAAATGAATATACTAATCTTCTTAAAATTCTGAATTCTGAGTTCTGAATTCTTAGCATTCTAAGATTTTACCAGGAGTTAATAATGGTTAATAATTCTCACAATTTTCGCAAATCCGCTGAATTATTGGGTGCTATTTGCGGAGGACTACTGATTACCCTGCCAGCAATTCCTCAAGCAGTAGCACAACAATCTACTCCCCGGGTTAACCCTTGTCCTAGTATTTTCTACGAAGAACCACATAACTCTCGCGTTGTGGTACCACAAGGATGTCCTCCCAATGCGCTAACTCAAAGACTAGCAGCCCAAGGGCTTCTTCCCACCCCTGGAACTCCATCACCAGAACAAGCAAGGTTAGGTGTGGGCGGTGAAGCACCTCCAGAATCAGGCGCAATACCACCACGCCCAGTTCCCCCAGTGGAGGGGCAAGTACCACCAGAAGCAGGTGCTAGACCAGCGCTACAACGACCACAAGCTCCCAGCGCTAGAATCGCACTAGCAAATGGTAGAGTTAATATCAGATTGGTCAATGACACTGCGGCTAATATAACTTACCAAGTCATCGGCGATACGGCACCGCGATCGCTACAAGGAAAATCAGATGTCACACTCCAAGGTTTAAGCGCACCAGTAACAGTAACATTTGAACGAGAAGATGGTGGACAACTGACTGTAACACCACAACCCTCATCAGAACCAGGAAGCTTGGAAGTTACATTTAACGAAGCGACTGATGCAGCCCAAGGCAGAAGTGCTATGAGGATTGAACCAAGCGGTTCAGTATTCTTGAATTAGTAGGGTAGGAAATTAGTAGGGTAGCACAGCTGTGCTACCCTACTACGTGTTTCATTCAAAAGATTTCCAGTGTCGTATTTCTACTTCTTGAGCATTTTTGTTAGCCTATCCAGCAATAGCAGTTCTTGTTTGCTATCTTCCAATGTTCGCGCCAGTATAATCGCCCTTTCGTAAAAATTACGGGCAGTTGGATAATTACCTATCTGTTCGTATAATTGACCGTAAGATTCAAAAGATTTTAATTCTTCTCGCGTATTTTGTAATTCTTTAGCGACTACTAAACGCTCCTCTAGTAAATCAAAAGCACGTTCGTGGCGTCCTACAGCGCTGTGAGCTGTAACTAAACCATCAATTGCCCGTAATTCGTTAGTGCGATCGCGGTTAATTTTAGCTATCTGCATTGCTGCACCATAAGTACCAATGGTGTCTTGATAATTTCCCGATGCTAGATAAGCATCACCTAAATTATTTAAGGTATTTGCTTCACCAATAACATTACCAGTTTGACGCCGAAAAATTAAGGCATTTTCATATAATTTAATTGCTTTGTTGTAATCTCCCAACCTGGCTGTTACTAGTCCCAAATTACTCAGAGATAGTCCTTCACCTTCAAGATTTTTGACATTGTGAGCAATTTCAAGTGCCTCTTGGGCAGTTTTGCCAGCAGCACTAAATTCTCCTTCTTGGAGCAAAAATGTAGCAATATTATTCAGCACAAAAATCTGAGCTTGGAAGTCTTTAGTATCACGAGCGATCGCTAATCCTCGTCGTAAAGCATCTTCGGCTTCTTTTAAACTACCTAATTGGATATAAGCCTTAGCAAGCAAATTATAAGTCAAACCTTGGGCTTTCAGGTCACCGATTGAGTGATACAGTTCTAGCGCCCGCAAGCAAGAAGCAATTGTTTTGTTGGCATATCCTGAGGCATATTGTTGTTCGCCGATACGCAGCAAACTGTCTGCTTCATCTCTTGATTGTCGCCCCACGGAATTATTTAAAGGGCGGTGGAGTTGTTCGGTAATATCAACTGCACCCGCCGAAGAAGGAGTCAGCAGAAAAGTAAAGAGTAAAAAGCTGTGCAAAATTACCTGGCGATGAAAAATTCCAGTTACATCAACTAAGTCTACCTTGGGCTTTGGAAATACAAGCTGTTGTCTCATAAAACTTATACCAATTTTGGATTTTAGATTTGGGATTTTGAATTAAAAGCCTTTGCTACGAAGGTGTTCTAAGAATTTCAAACAATACTTGCTATCCCAATTTGGTATTACCCATCGAGTTGCAGGCTTAAGTAGAAGGTCTAAAGTGAAGTTTTAATTTTAAATTGAAGACATTTGTTAACCGTATTTATACGTAAGCTAAACTTGACCGAAATCTTCACCAAGATAAATAGCACGAATATCTGTGGGTAATTTGTCCTCTAGCATACGATAGCCTTCCTGGAGAAAATTGGCTACTTCGTGAGGAGCGATCGCTTCTCCTTCAGCTTGCAGATAAGCAGCAATTCTAGTGTCACTCCAATGGAAAGTTTGAGACATCAACACAATTAAGCGCAGAATCGGAGGTAATTGGTCTAATGCTTGTTCTATGTAGCACCATAGCGGCGGCGAAGTGGCCTCTAGAGAATAATGAATTGCTTCTGTGGGTGGTAGTTTCAGCTCGTTAATACAGAAAGCAGTCATATTAATTAACCAATTTTGCATAGTTAAGGTTTCTTCACTCGATTCACCACGAGTTAAATTTAGTCCACCGAGTTCGTAGTAGATATGTCGCCAAGTGAGGGCAAACAGATAATCTGCTTGTACAGGCGATCGCGCCGAATGCCGAATTAAGGTATAGACTATGGGACTATAGCGGCAAAAAATCACCGTGAAGTACTTGCCAGCATCAGGATACTGCTGAAACAGAGTCAGTAATTCATCGTCACTGTGATGAAACAGAGACTTAACTAGAGGGTGATTAGCTTCAGGAAAAGAAGGAATTTGCATCAGTCTTGGGATTGATAGTTGTTAAAATAATTTTGGCAATTGCACTCTTGTAGTTAATCGCATAATATCTTGGTGTTGCTCAATTTGAGCCTCAGACTCAGACTAGTTAAATATTGATAAACTAAGAACAAGGACTTAATTTTAGTCTTGGTGGACAATCATAAAAGCCTTTCCCTTATAGAATCCTTATTTGTTCATGGTTATAGCAGTTAGCGTGATATCATTCCTCTTGAGTCCCCTTACTTTAGGCTCCTTTTTGCCCTCCCTGCCTTTGGATAGCATCTTTTCCACCCAAGGCATTATGGTAATGCTGTTGGCGGCTTACGCTGGTGCTATGTGGATGTTTCTCACCAGTGCGCCAAAAGTACACACTGTGATGGTGTCAGATTTAGAGATTGCTCGACAGTTGTATGAAGGGCTGCTAGATTTGCCAGCAGCTGAAGTTCCTCTGCACTACTACTACAACTACGAACAAACTATAGGCGCAACTGGAATCGATCCGCTGTATATGTCTACCGGGCCGAGCTTGTCTAGCAAAATGATGAATAATGCTAGCGAAGGGCTGTGGTATCAATTGAAAAAAAATACCCAGCTACACGTCATTACTGGCGCAAGTTTAGGTAGCAAAAATCAGCAACGTCACGTCTGCTTTGACCACGAATGTCTGGAAATGATTTTAATGCGAGTGGAAGTGCGCGGTTTGAAATTCAAGATTCGTAACCAGAAGCCCCTGAATTTTTTGGTCAAAGACTATGAAGGGCGCGTTATAGAACTGGCTGAAGTCGCGAATTAATTCTGAAGATTTCAGATGATTTGAGGTTGGGTGGAGCGATCGCTTCACCGAATATTTATTTATCTGTATATCACCAAACTGCAATTTGCTGTATTGATGGCATTCTGATTTCAAATTGGTATTATATCATGCCCTGGTAATCACTTTTCATTAAAATCTCTCCGTGTAAGAGCGTCCCCGCGTCAGCCTAAATCATAAGTCTTTTACCGGACATGATATTACTAGAACTTACGCAAAAATGACGTAAAACCCTTGATTTACTGTAGGGGCAATTCATGAATTGCCCCTACATTTCGTACTGGATGCGTAAGCCCTAATTACTTCTGAATTCTGGTCTCACAAAGGACTAATGATAAAGGCTGAAGAACTTATGCATCATCCTCCAGCCTTTAGACTTTAGACTTTAAACAGTCGTGATGTCTTTTTCTTTTTCTGCCAGTAACTCATCTATTTTGGCAGTGTACTTGTTTGTCAGTTTTTGCAGTTTGTCTTGCTGATCTCGTGCTTCATCTTCGGAAATTTCTGTGTTTTTTTCCTGTTTGCGAATCGAGTCTATGGCATCACGACGAATGTTGCGAATGCTAATGCGACCTTCTTCAGCATACTTAGCAGCAAGTTTGACTAGTTCTTTCCGGCGATCGCTTGTCAAAGGCGGAATATTCAGCCGAATTACGGTACCATCGTTGCTGGGGGTTAATCCCACATCGGAAAGAGAAATCGCCTTTTCAATGATGTTTAAACTGCTGCGATCGTAAGGTTGAATGAGGATCGTTGTCGCATCTGGTGTGCTAATGTTTGCCAGTGATTTTAGGCCTGTAGGCGAACCGTAGTAGTCCACCAAGACTTTATCTAATAAACTCGCATTGGCGCGGCCAGTGCGAATTGTATTAAAAGCTCGTTGAGTCGACTCAACGGTTTTTTGCATCGTACTCTCAGCTTCAGCTAATTTCACAAGAACCTCCCACAAGGGTGCCGATGGTTTCTCCCATGACTGCTCGGTGGATGTTACCTCGCACCGTTAGGTCAAATACCAAAATTGGGATATTATTTTCTTTACACAAGGCAATCGCAGTACTATCCATTACCCGCAAATCATGAGCCAAAACGTGCGCGTAGGTGAGGGTGTTATAACGCTTGGCGTCAGGATGAATATGAGGATCGGCATCGTATATTCCGTCTACCTTGGTGGCTTTAAAAATCACTTCGGCATCAATTTCTGCGGCTCTTAATGCCGCAGTGGTGTCTGTGGTAAAAAAGGGATTTCCAGAACCAGCACCAAAAATTACCACCCGTCCTTTTTCAAGATGACGGATGGCACGACGACGAATATACGGTTCCGCTAATTCTTGCATAGCGATCGCAGTTTGCACACGCGTTTGCACTCCTATTCTCTCCAGCGAATCTTGCAGCGTCATGGCATTCATTACCGTGGCAATCATTCCTACATAGTCAGCGGTTGCCCTATCCATCCCTGCCGATGCTGCTTTGACGCCACGAAAAATATTGCCGCCGCCAACAACGATGGCAATTTGAGACCCAGTGGCTACCACCTCTGCTATTTCCTGGGCTATTTCTTTCACCACTTCTGGATCGATGCCATAGCCCATGTTACCCATTAAAGCTTCACCGCTCAGTTTGAGTAAAACCCGTCGGTAATTCGTTCCCATGAAGTTACGCTTTATCAAAAAAGTTGCAATTGCCTCCAATTTAAGATAGCAGTTACAGGGACTATCTTTGTCTAGTTACGCCAAATCAATGTAGTACCTGTTGGTTCTGTTTGTGGTATTGCTATTTCTTGACCCGCAAACAAACAGGCGATCGCAGTTTTTAAATAATCCTCTCCCACAGATGATGGGTTTTGGGGGCGATCGTCAATTTGACCTTTATAGCGTACTACACCAGTACTATCTATCAAAAAAGCCATTGGTGTTTTTATAGCCCCAAAACTGCGGGTTACATCTTGGGTTGGGTCCCACAAGTAAGGGAAGTTCAACTCGTGATGCTGGGCAAAAGCTTTCATATTTTCAAAGGTTGAGCCTGAGTCGCTACCATTCATGCCAATCAGGGTAAAGCTTGAAAGAGCAAATTCGGCTTGAATATTTTTGAGTCTGTCTAGATATAACTCTACATAAGGACAGTGGTTACATATGAAAACGACGCCGACTGCCCGGAACTTCTCAAGATAACGGCTAAGATGGTGTACTTGACCATCAATTCCTGGGAGTTCAAAATCTGGTGCGTAACTACCGATGGGAGTATCAATTGTTTCTAGTATATTCATGTTTTCTGGCTCGCAGAACTAGGAACAAGAAAAATATTGTCAAATTCAGCGTCAGTTTCCAGTTGCAAACCACCCCTTAGCCGATGCCTCATGTTCAACAATTTTATGAACGAAGTTGGCGATCGTAAATTGTGAAACTACTGAATCTAGCACTAATGTTAATTCCATCACATCTACAATAGTATTTTGGTTGTATATGTTTTTTAGTAAGCAATAAGCAATGTTACTACATTTTAAGTATCATAAGTAGCATATTATCAAACTTCAAGAATAACATTACAGTATAACTGTGTGCCAACATGGCGAAAATCTGATTCAGATGACAGAAGCTTTGGTTTCTAATACTGCCATAATCTAAGTTGTGACTAAATTACCTCTATCAATAAGATAAAGACTGCCTATGCTAGATAAAACTATTAGCATAAAGCTAGTATTAAATGCCTATAAGCTTTGGTGGTGTATGTCTAATTTATCACCAGAGCAAAGGATTTAATTTGAAAATCTGATAAATTTTAGGCAAAATCAAAATAATTTTGCTTCAGTTTGCTGCTGAAAATCTTATATTGTATTCATTAAATTTCCTATGACAACCTCAAGTTCCAAAACAGCGCTTACGTCTACAAAAACCTGGATTTGGCAAGATTTTCCTATATGTTATCAATGCCGTGGGACCACTGGACCAGCTGTTGTTCTGGTGCATGGATTTGGGGCTTCTTGGTGGCACTGGCGAAAAAATATTCCTGTATTGGCAGAGAATTGCCGCGTTTATGCCATTGATTTGATTGGTTTTGGCGCTTCAGCCAAACCCGAACCCGGTGAAAAAATTGCCTATACGCTAGAAACCTGGGGACAGCAAGTAGCAGATTTTTGCCGGGAAGTAGTGGGTGAACCAGCTTTTTTAGTTGGAAATTCCATTGGCTGTATTGTAGCCATGCAAGCAGCGGTCAGTCAGCCAGATGTTGCTTTAGGGGTTGCTTTGCTCAACTGTTCTCTACGGTTGTTGCACGATCGCAAACGGGTAACTTTACCTTGGATTCGTCGTGCGGGAGCGCCTTTACTGCAACAGCTGTTATCTATTAAACCAGTTGGCAAGTTCTTTTTCAATCAAGTCGCCAAACCAAAAACAGTCCGGAAAATTCTCCTCAAAGCCTACGCCAATGCAGAAGTAGTCACAGATGAATTGGTAGATATTCTGACTTCTCCAGCTAGCGATCCTGGCGCTGTGGCCGTGTTTCTGGCATTTACTTCTTATTCCACAGGACCGCTACCAGAAGACCTTTTACCCCTGTTACCTTGTCCGGCAATTATTTTGTGGGGAGCAGCCGATCCGTGGGAACCTATTGAATTAGGTAGAGAATTAGCGAATTATCCGCAGGTACAAAAGTTTATTCCTTTAGAGGGAGTGGGGCATTGTCCCCAAGATGAAGCGCCAGAGTTAGTTAATCCAATTTTACAAGATTGGATATGGGAGCGATCGCCAGGTTGAAATTCAGTTGAATGAAAGCTTTTATTGCTTGCCCAAACTATGTAGATAACACTAGCCTGCCAGCGCTAAAGGAGTAATTATTAAGTGCAATTTGACAGCAAATTGCTATAAGAAAAAAGCCCGTTGTAACGGGCTTTTTCGTCTTTTAAGCTTAGTTTAAAGCACGGAATACAAAGCTATGCAGTTCTTCTGCCCTTGCTTTTAAACTCTGACATATTTGTTGTCAACTGTTGCTTTTTTAGCGTTGGGAATGGAAAGCCTTTTTACAAGCATTCCGGACGGCAAAAAGTGCAAGTTAAATGGGTAACAATTTACCACCAGGGTCTGCGCCAACCCCAACCGCCACCCCAGCCGCGGCCCCAGCCACGGCCCCAGCCACGGCCCCAACCGCCGCCGCCCCAGTTCCCTCCAGCTAAAAGCTCCTGTTGCTCTGTGGATAGCTCGACAAGCAAATCAGACGGAATAGTTTTATTTGAAATCATCATACACCTCACTTGCTTAGTTAACTTGAAAAGAATATGGAGGTGATACAAATAAATGTGGTTCTTCAGTACTTGTTATGGTGAACTTCTAATTAAGCATCAGAACTTGACTTTAAAATCAAGGCTAGAAGCCTAAATTTCGTCCCCAAACATCAAATGCTAACAATAGCGGCTGTTATTATTGCCCAGCAGGGTCTCAAGCTTTTTTACAGACGTATTAGCACCATAAATAATGAAGATCCATAAATGTTGAAACAAACATCAAGATGTACCACCTCTTATTTATTATTAAGAACCAATTTTTATCTAAATTAACTATTCTAAGGTGGTAAAAAAATTATCTAAATATCTAACTTTTGGCTCATGTTTAATATTTTTGAAAGTTGAACAAAAATTTTAATAGCGTACTCTGCTCTTGCTTTTATTGTGTAAGGATTCAGGTTAGTAAGAGTTGACAGAGATAACAAGATGGGAAAGCATCAGTTTCATGAATAATAAAGTGCCGCCACAGGAAAGCGATGAGGGACTTTACCAATTATCTTGTTATAAAGTTATAACTCAAAAACCTAAAATGCATTTTTTATTCTTCGATCGAGTTATTTTATTATATTTATAAATCAGTAGCACCTATACTGGTAAAATACCTATATAGGTGCTAAATTAAAGCTGCGCTATTGAGTTATACAATCAAAAAATTGCTAGTCAAGTAGCTAAAACTATTTGCACATAGGGTAAGAAAGAGAAACAAAAAAGTAAGTGCGACACCTAACATCTACTTTTCCGATCTCTGGTCTATTGATTTAATGTCTTGAGAGGACATAGTAGACCGCGTAAACTCTCTCAAACTCTGATTTACCTTCAGTTAGCTATGTGAGTTTACTTATTCTCTACTAATTGCAAAGTTTAAGCTACAAGACTAGTCACTAGTTAGATTTTAAAGACCGACACTGACTATAAGCCAGATTAGTCTCTCTCACCTATTTCGACCTTTTCGGCTTTCCCCTTGTAGTAGAAGTCCTCACCTTTAGGAAACAAGAAGAAGTAGCCTTTTTTGAAGTATTTGCCTTCTTTTCCTTCTTTTCCTCCAGCCAGAAGCTGTTGTTCTTCTGTGGATAGCTCCACAAGTAAATCAGACATAACGATTTGATTTGACATAGTTTTTGACCTCACTTACTTCTATAGATGTTGTACACATATGCACGACAAGCATACATATGTGTTATACACCTATGCTTTCAGTTGTAAACTTATGTTTTACAATTTAAATGCCCCTAAAGTTATAAATCAAAAAACTAAATTTATAACTTTCAACTGATGGAAACTGTATTCTAAATGCAAATAAATTTTTCTCATTATGAAGATATGAAAATCCTCAATTATGGGTAAAAAATTTATTGCTTTCTCTCTTTTTATTTCTGTATAATATACGACTCATATTTTATTTTTACGAAGCTAGGTACACCTTTATTCCTTCTTCCCAGTTCCCAGTAAAGGTCCCTTACCTCTATGAGTGATTCTCCAAATCAAATCGGATTGCTATAGTATGCTAGTATTGCCTCACGGATAAAAAAGCAAAGCTAATTTATAGCTTTTCCTAGTCTGCTGAGGTACAAATCTTTGCGTACCTCTGCGCTTTACTTTGCGTCCCTTTGTGTTTCAAAATATTATCTGTACCTCACTTAACTCGAAATCGCTATATAGTTATAGAGACTAGATAGAGGATGTTTCCACAACCATTAATTTTTACGGAAAAACTAATGTTTATGAAAATAAGCCACTTAGAAAATTACTGACAAAATTATTTAACATATTTCCAACTTTCATGGAGGAGGGTATTTCTGATGCGATCGAATATCCTATCGTAGTCTGTGACAAATTATATCCAGTTTTTTGTAATGACATATCACCATTTGAAAGTTTTAAGTTACTATATGCATCAGTTTGAATGCTAGTTTGCTGAATGATAAAGTTGCTTGTGCTTAGTATATTTATGCTTTGTCCAGCACATGAGGCTTCCTGTTCTTGTTCAGACAGTTCCCTAAGTAATTCAGAGTTGTCAGATTTAGTATTTTCAGACATAGTTTTATTTTCTCACGGTGATTAAAATTTTTACAGTGACAAAAACTTTAAATGCTCTCCTGGTTGAGAGAGAAAAGTTTCTGGGGTACCTTGTAATTGCACCTGACCTTTGTCTAGTAGCACGATCCAATCAGCTCGATTAATAACACTAGGACGATGAGTGATCAAAATCGTAGTTTTGCCTTTTCGGTATTCCAAAAGCCGATCTAGTACATGAGATTCACTTATTGGATCGAGTCCAGCGGTGGCTTCATCTAAAATTAGTACAGGTGGATTAGTGAGGATGCCTCTGGCGATCGCCAAGCGTTGTCTTTGTCCACCAGAGAGATTTGCTCCAAATTCTCCTAAAACAGTTTGATATTTATTTGGAAGTTGACTGATAAACTCGTCTGCATCAGCTATCTGGCAAGCTTTGACAATCTCTTCAAAGGAAATGTAAGGCGTTCCTAAGCGAAAGTTTTCCAAAATCGAGCGACTCCAGAAATGAGGTTCTTGGGGTACATAAATTACTTGTTGTCTTAAGCAATCAAGGGCAAGATCTTGGATGTTAAAAAAACCAATACGAATATTGCCAGATTGGGCTTCATATAAGCCTGCTATTAATTTTGCTAAAGTACTTTTGCCACACCCTGACTCACCAATCAAAGCAATAACTTTTCCTCCAGGAAGTTTAAGAGAAAAATCTTCTATTAAGTCAATTCTGCCAGCGTGGTGAAATTGGAGATGCGAACAACGAATGTCTGCATCACCAGAGATTTCAGCAAACGGCTTTTGGCGATCGCCGGATGCTTCCGGTGTAGTATCGATAACTTCCAACAAGCGAATAATTGCTGTTTGGGAACGAATATAATCATCTGCTAAACCAACTATAGAGTTAATTAAAGCGAAAACGTTGATCTGTAAGGCGTTAAAAGCCAGCATTTGACCTATGCTTAATTCTTTATTAATCACCAAAATGCTTCCTAGTCCAAGCAAAATGATGCCGCCAATGGTGGATATCAATCTGGCTAGGGTACTGTTGATAATTCCGATTTGCATAGTACTGAAAGTCAGATTGGCGAGACGACCAAAACGACTTTGAAATTCATCCCAGAATTGGGGAGCGGCGTTTGTGGTTTTAACTACCTGTGCGCCTTTAAATGTTTCCACTAAAACACCTTGATTTTCCGAACCCAAGACCAAAGCGCTGCGTGTTTTTTGTTGGAGGATGGGTAAGAAAGGTAGGCTAGATATGGCCATTAACAAGGCGATGAAAAGAACTGCTAATGTTAATCGCCAGCTATAAAACAGCATGAAGCAAAAAGAAACTACTGCAATGAAAAACTGGCTAGGTAAAAGAATTACTATCTCCGATATCAGCTGGTTGATAATATTGATATCTCGTAGTCGGCTGGTGATTTCGCCACTGCGGCGGGCTTCGTAATAATTTAAGGGCAATTGGAGAATTTTTCGCCCGAACTCCAAGACTAGCCCTAATTGCAGCCGTTGACTAAAATGAGAGATCATTATGGCTTGCAATACTTGCAATCCACTGCTAAACAAGCTCATAACAACCACGCCTGAGACAACAACAGTCAGTAACTGAGTATCTCCGCGTACTAAAACATCATCTGTGAGCAGTTGTATGAGGATGGGAGTACCTAAAGCTAGCACGCCTAAGACAATGTTGAGCATCAAAACCTGACTCAACAGCCCACGATAAGGCAAAATACGGACTAAAAAGCGCCTCAAGCCACCTTTTTCTTGTTCTTGGGGCTGCTCATAAAAGCGATCTGGATCTGGCTCCAGCAAAAGCATAACGCCATTCCAAGCTGTTGTTAACTCTTGTCGGCTGACATAACGGATGCCTACACCTGGATCGGCAATGACGTACTTCTTACCCCGCTTGTTATATAAAACAACCCAGTGGTGACCATGCCAATGAATAATTGCTGGCAGAGATATTTCTGTAATTCTGTCTATAATTGCTGGTGAAGCTTTAACTGCCCTGGCATTAAAACCTAAAGTCTCAGAGCCGCGTTTTAGACCTAGTAAAGTTGTTCCAAGCTGTCCCGTTCCGACTGCTTCTCGGCTGCGATTAATGCTTAAGAAACGCCCGTAATGCTTGGAAATCGACGCCAGACAAGCTGCACCACAATCTTCTTCACTTAACTGCGAAACGCACTGGTAATTTTTATGAAGTTTCAGTTGACGAAACATGACCACTAGACCTATCAAAAAATTGGTTGACAAAGTTAGCAGAGCAATTACAGCAGTTTTTAGGTATTTAGATCGGCATTGAGATGGGGAATAGGGAATAGGGAGCGGTGTAGTTCAATTACTTGAAAAGTGCTGTGATGTTTGATAAAGTCCTATTCTGAGATTAAAAATTCGTGATTAATCGAGCTTTTCTCAGAATGAACTGAAGTACTGTTTCTTGGCGGGAAATGATATCAGCTCTACCCTCCATACCAGATTTCAGATGACATTGCCGATCGCCTCTGGCTAAATATAAAGTCTGCGGCTGAATGCTGACTTCATAGGCAACCGCTTGTGGAACCCTTGAATCTGCACTCTTTTTCGCAATTGGTAGGGCGTCTGGTGCGATTGTTTCGACAATTCCTTGAAGAGTGCCATAGTCTGGATAAGGACAAGCAGAAACCTGCATTTTAACTTTTTGTCCTGGTTTCACCTTGTCAATATCTTGAGCCGGCACATAAGCTTTGATTAGTACTGGGGCATCAAGGGGAGCGATGTTGGCGATCGCTTCACTTGGTTGCACTACCTGCCCTGGGTTACGAAGATTTAATTGTAGTAATGTACCTTCGATTGGCGATCGAATTATACTTCTATTCAAGTCGGTTTCTACCTGTTGCAGTTCTTTCCTAGTGCTAGCGAGTTGTTTTTGGAGTTCAAGGCGTTGCTGCAATAGAGTTTCTCGTTCTTTTTTTAAAGCTGCTAAGGTAACTTCACCCTTTGCTTTTTCTTGCTCGATCTCTTCAGATGCCACAGTTACAAGAGCATTACTGGGATCGATAGCGGTTTTAGCTTTGTCTAGGTTCGTTTGGGCAACCTTAAAAGCTTGTTCTTTTTCCTCTAAAAGATTTTTAGCGCTGACTTTCGCTTGTTCTAGCTTCGCCTCAGCAGACTTTACCTCTTGTTGTTTTTCCTCAAACAGAGTGCGAGAAACAGCTCCCGACGCTACTATTGGCTGCAATCGCTCTTGTTGCACCTTTGCTAATATCAAAGCTGCTTCAGCTTCTTGCACAGTTGCTGTTAATACTTTTTCTCTCTGTAATCGCTCTAACTGTGCCCTGGTTAACACTAAAGCTGTTTCTGCCTGGGTCATATCAGCTCTAGCTTTGATTTGCTGATCTTGATAGTTGCGTTGGGTACCACTTAGCTGAGCTTGTGCAGCGATGAGCGTGCGATTAATTAAGTCTGTCTGGGCTGCAATCTGAGTATCTATTTCACGAATCTGAGCATCTATTTGACTTAGTTGTAATTTACTCTGCCCAATACTATTTTGTAGTTGGCGCTTTTGAGCTTGAAGGCTGGAATCATCAACATAAGCAATAGCTTCCCCTTCAGTCACTACCTGATTTTCTTTAGTTTCAATCTTTTCAACAATGCCAGCAATAGCGGACTGAACAACGCGCAGTTCTCCTACAGGTCGAATACTGGCAGGGACTTTGACTGTAACGTTGTAACTGACAACAGATGTTAGACTTACCCCTGCCACAAAAATGCTCAAGACAACTGCCCCTGCAATGTTTGTCCATTTACCAATATGAGGGAGAAACTCGTTAAGCTCAACTAAATGAAGCTGGTCTGGTAATGGTTCATTAAATCTATTCTCTGAATAGTTTTCCTCGCGGTGTAAAAAGTTCACATTAGTGCACCCTTTGTGTTGAATTGATACATGAAAAATCAGCTTTATCTAATGTCAACCTCAAACCCATTTTGCTGCAAAGCAAATTATTTAGCATAACTTGATTGCAAATCGCACGCGACAGAAAATATATACCTTTGGTAATAGGTCGCAGGGCATAAGGAAAATCTAAAGCCCATATTTACGTGGCAAAAAGTAATAGATTGCTCATCGTAAATTTGACCTATAAAATAATTCCAATGCGGAATATCCTGTAAAAATGAGTGTTTGCTGAATTTCCGGATGAAAAAGTAATGTATGCTGGCCAAAATTGCCAGCATAATGTTTGATAATTGTCTATAATTGGTGAAGGGGTAAGAGAAAGTTATACGCGAACTAAGCGAATTTATCTTTCTCAGGATTCAAACGCTAGATAATGCGTTAAGAAGACGGAGGAGAACGCTCAAACTCCCTCAAAGTCCTCACTTACGTTGAGCGAGTTATTATAAGCTCCTCCTACCCCCTTTTTATTTTCAAACAAAAGGATTTCAACAAAAAACCTGCATCTCGGTATCTAGATGTTTACTCGATATATAGAGGAAAATAACAAGCAAATCGTGAAATTACTTAGCGATACAGTGCTTGTATTTATTTGGAGTTCTGGTCAGGTAATAAAGAAAGGATAAAAAATTGATTCACTTTTAACTGGGTGAAAAATCTTACTTGCAATTTCCTCTCTCATACCCTTCTACCTAACTATTTTGGTAGATGATGAAGGTGTAAAAAAGCTCTTAAATCTGCGGTTGTTTTGACTGGCATAACAAGTATCAACTTTGAGTGCCAAGATTATCCAGCACCCCCATAATAATAGAATGGGTGGTGCTGTCTGGAGAAATCACACAAGTAGTCTTTGTAAAACCAGCTATGAAGTTCAAAGTTGCAGATTTCAGCTAAGAGAAGTCAGAAAAGGTGAAAGTTAAAAGCCAAAAGGTACAAGAAAGATTTTTGACGTTTTATTTTTTACTTTCTCTTCTTTTTCTGCTTAAATTTGCTAAACGCTTTGATATTATGGCTGATTTTCTCAGATTGCCTGTTAGTTTATTGTTGGATTGACCAAGCCTATGGCGGGCACGAAACCTAAACCTTGTACCCCCAATGTCAACTGAGCTACTCCAGCGGTTGTGGTCTGGTTAAGATTGCCTGAGCTAGCAGCATTGCTACCACCAGGACCAGAGCTAGTTGAACCGTCTAAATTCGCAATTCTGCTAGCGAAATTGGTGGCATCGAACTGATTGTCAGCACCACCAGAGAGTAGTTCTTGTTGCTCATCAGATAAATTGATCAACAACTCAAATGCGTTGATTGAATTTGACATGATTATTTAGCCTCACTTACGTAATTAGGTGCGTTGACCACCTAAGACCCAACTATAGGGATTGTTTGTCAGGATTTCATAAACCTGGAGACATAATTGAAAATTGAATTTTTGTTTCTCAAGGTAGATATAAAATCTTTTATTTCTTTTAGATATGGCAATACGCTAGAGCAAGTATGGTCAATATTTACTGTTCTTGAAACTATTTAGAGTATTTGAACATATATTCAGGGATTTTGGATATCCATAAGCACAGTTTTTATATTTATCTAGGGGAGTTTGGTGTCTGGGCGTACCCCGTGGTAGACATCGCTCTTTTATAATTCATTGAACAGATATGCTCTCAATAAACCTTCAAATGTCCAATTTTCGATTGTTGCAGAATTGTGTATTATCCCCAACTTGGATGTGTTTTGTAGCAATTCCCTACTACATTAGCTACATAAATTTGTAGGGGCGCATAGCTATACGCCCCTACAAGTTTCTATACCTCACGAAAGCGAGAAATTACATATTTGATAACTTGAATAAGAGATCATTTATAAAGTAAACCTTAGAGGTTGTTTGAAAAGTGATTGACTGTGATTTTAATTGCGTTGTTACCCCCTACGGTGTACACACAAGTTATCGAATCACTACCAGTCCTTGAATTACCCCACCCTAACCCTCCCCTTGTAAAGGGGAGGGAACCGGATTTTTCTTGTTTCCCCCCAATGCATCGGGGGGATTAAGGGGGGTAATTCGACTTGTGTGTACACCGTAGCTTTATAAGGGGAGGGTTAGGGAGGGGTAAAAAAATACTTGATACATCAATTATGACTTTTCAAACATCCTCTTAAATTGTAGAGTACGTTAAAGCAGCGCGTAACGCACCTGGAAATATGGTGCGTTACGGCTAAATTAGACTTTCTCAAACCCTCAAATTCCTACACAGCCGTAACACACCCTACTTAATATTTACTTTATAAATAGGCTCTAACTAACAATACCTTCTCTGCGAGACGCTACGCGAACGCCATTTTTTTGTAGGTTGGGTTAAGCGAAGCGAAACCCAACCTACAAATCAGGGCATTTTTCGATTTGGTGAAGGTATTGAACTAAAAAACTAAGTGACTTAAAAAGAAGGCAAGAGCTGCACTTCCTAAAGGAACTGTCAAATTGTCAATACCCAGAAACGAAAAAGCTTCTAAAGCAGTAGCAATCAATGCCACCAACAGTGATATTGCCCAAGTTTGCCAACTGTTTCCTTCGGTTCCGACTAAAATCAGACTGCTGACGAGATAGCTAACAAGCATCATGGTCAAGGAGCCTTCCCAACTTTTTTCTGCACCAGAGACTTTGTATTTGTGTTTACCAAAACGCTGACCAATTAAGGCTGCTAATCCATCTCCCCAAGTCATAACTAAAATACCTAATACTGCGTACTGCGGTTGTTCCAAGTACCAGAAGCAGGCAATTAAAATACCGAAACTCAGAGAGTAAAAAAATGTGCCTAAACTTTGGCGTCCAACGCTATTAATACCAGGAAGAATGGGAAGTCGGTAAGACAATAAGGTGATTGCGCTTGCTAAAATCGACGCTGTAATCCCGACGCTAGGGGGAATATCCAGCCACCAAGCGAGTAGAATCACGTTACCAGTGCCTATATGAACTATCTTCCGGACGATTTCTGGTTCGCCATTAGCAAAGCGGTTTACCACCGATGCAATTAGGAGGATGAATAACACCCAAATTGCAGCGCCCGCAATTTGTAGCCATAAAACCGGAATTGAGGTGAAGTCAGACAATATAATCAGCAAGGATACAACAAGATGAAGATTTTTACCTCTATTACTAAATTTATAAGATTTAGTTGACACTCCCACGCCGTTGAACGGCGGAGATTCTTCTTTCAGTGAGCTAACTTAATCTATCCTGTCCATTACTGGCAATACTTAAACCGTTTAACCGTACAGAATGTACCAATTAACAAGTCTAATTCAGAATACACCAGAGGTCTATCTCTCCAGAAGCGTTGCTCTCATTTCAGAGAGCGGTTCTCGTGTGCCCCACGATACCTTAAAAGAGTTTCTTAATTCATTGGGCTTTGTAGAAAGCTTACTGCACTATTTAAAGAGTTATCGTTGCTCTGTGTCCCTAAACTTTATACCTCAAAGTGCTGCACTGTTTTAGCAGAATTTTCACGATGGCAAAGGAGTTTCACCTCGACAATTATACTTTATCAAAAAGCCGCCTTCAAAGGGCGGGGCTTTAAACCCAATTCTTGGTAACTCTAATGAAAGTACTATTGATTTTGCTGATTCGCGGCTATCGAATGTTTATCTCGCCCTTGTTTCCTCCGAGTTGTCGTTTTCAACCAACTTGTTCGATGTATGCCATTCAAGCCATTGAACGATTTGGAGTATTACGTGGCAGCTGGATGGCAACCTTAAGGATTTTGCGCTGTCATCCGTTTCACCCAGGTGGTTACGATCCGGTACCGGAGGTGAAAGAGGAGTAGTCGGGGATGAGGGAGATGAGGGAGATGAGGGAGATGAGGGAGATGAGGGAGTGAGGGAGCAGGGGAGCAGGGGAGCAGGGGAGCAGGGGAGCAGGGGAGCAGGGGAGCAGGGGAGCAGGGGAGCAGGAGAGCAGGGGAGAAGTAGCAGTAAGTCTTTCCCCTCTGCCCCTCTGCCCCTCTGCCCCTCTGCCCCTCTGCCTCTTCCAATGCCCAATGCCCAAATTTTGCGGGTATAGTCTTTTGGGGAGATGTCAAGGGTTGAGGTTGTCATCTAGTTTGGGAAGGTTGAATAATTGAATTTAGACTGACCATGATTAATCCTACTGCTATTTATTTACCCGACGAACCACAAATTCCCAATCCTGAACCCAACCCACTACCGAGTCCAGAACCAGTACCTACTCCCATTCCGCAACCTGTACCGGGGCCTGTACCAGAACCAGTACCTGCTCCCATCCCTCAGCCGGTTCCTGGGCCGATTCCTCAAACAGTTCCAGGGCCAATTCCCCAAACCATACCGGAACCTGTTTGAATTACCTTAGGTAATGTAATCCAAAATCCAAAATCCAAAATCCAAAATGTTAAGAGCCGGAATTGTCGGACTTCCCAACGTCGGAAAATCTACTTTATTTAATGCTGTAGTTGCTAACGCCAAGGCAGAAGCGGCTAATTTCCCTTTTTGCACGATTGAACCGAATGTCGGCGTTGTCGCAGTACCGGATGAGCGGTTAAATGTTCTTGCTAAAATTGGCAGTTCGGTACAAGTTGTGCCGGCGCGTGTTGAATTTGTCGATATTGCCGGTTTAGTTAAAGGTGCAAGTCAAGGTGAGGGACTAGGTAATCAATTTTTGTCCCACATCCGCGAAGTTGATGCGATCGTCCATGTGGTACGTTGTTTTGAAAATGATGATATTATCCACGTTGCTGGTTCTGTTGACCCAGCGCGAGATATTGAAATCATTAATTTAGAACTAGGTTTATCAGATTTAGCACAAATTGAACGACGAATTGACCGCACTCGCAAACAAGCACGCACTAGCAAAGATGCTTCTTTTGAAGTCACAGTTTTGGAAAAATTAGCTGCGGCTTTAAATGAAGGTAAATCGGTGCGTCAGGTAAGTTTGAATGAAGAAGAAGCGGAGATTATTAAAGGATTAGGACTGCTGACTTATAAACCAATTATCTACGCTGCCAATGTATCTGAGGATGAGTTGGCAACGGGTAATGATTTTGTGGAAAAAGTGCGGCAAATTGCAGCCACAGAAAATGCTCAAGTTGTCATAGTTTCTGCTCAAGTTGAAGCGGAATTAGTGGAATTACCAGAGGAAGATAAAGCTGATTTCCTCGCGTCTTTAGGTGTGGAAGAAGGCGGTTTGAAATCATTAATTCGTGCTACCTACACACTTTTAGGCTTGCGGACATATTTCACCTGCGGTCCCAAAGAAACCCGCGCTTGGACAATTCATGCGGGAATGTCTGCACCTCAAGCGGCAGGTGTCATCCATAGTGATTTTGAGAGGGGATTTATCCGCGCTGAAACCGTCGCTTATAAAGACTTGGTAGCTAATGGTTCGATGAATGCTGCCAAGGAAAAAGGATTGGTTCGTAGTGAAGGGAAAGAGTATGTTGTGCAGGAAGGCGATGTGATGTTATTCCGTTTTAATGTGTAGGTAGGACTTATGGGTTGCTGTTATCAATCGGATAATGGTTAACCCATACCGAGTTGCGATCGCCATAAATTTTTCAGCCATTTTCTTTCTCACAACTGATTTAGGATTGCTATAAAAGTTGGGTACATACTGAGATACTTTGTTTGATGGCTGCTTCTTCAATCATACTCACTTGAACTGCCACTTGTCGGAGTAGATTTTCAGGAGAATCAGTTCTCGCCAAAGTTGCCAGAGGTAATAAACCAGGAGATGCTAGCAATGGTTCTGGATCTTGTTCCCAGATTCGGATGACGCGGTAGCGGTGGGTAGTATTGCGGCTAGTAAATTGATCTACAAATACTGCTTCTGAATTTGTGGGTTTCAGAAAAATTACTACTTGCTCAATATCACAATTGTATTGTCGATACAGCCGCACCCAATAGTCCAGCATCCGCAGTGGCAAGGGCGGAGTTGATGCTGGTAAGGTTTGAAACTCTAAATGCAGTATTTGATTGGCAGTTTGTAAAAAGGTTACTGAGTCGGCACAGATTGGTTCTTGATTTAATTCTGTTTTGAGTATCTGGATATCCGTTGCTTCAGATGCAAGTAAGTAGCGGATAAAATCTTCTGGATACTGTTCAACCAGATATTTCAGGGTGTTGTCGTATGTCACTGTGATATCTGAAATTTATGTAGAGATATGGCGACACCACATCTCTACATAGTTTGTCCACAAAAAATTTCAGCGTAGATATTGTTTGTTGTTAGGGCTATCAGCAAACTATTTCGCGGATCGCGCTAACATTAAATTTGGCGTTGTATCAAAACTACAGTGTTAAAGAATGAGCATTTGTCTCAATCAATTTCGCCAAATCTTGCAAGAATGCCGCAGCATGGGCACCGTAAATAATCCGGTGGTCTGAAGTAATATTTACTTGCATTTGTTGGCGCACGGCAAATAAACCGTTGGGTGTTGCTACCACTTGCGGGCGGGATGCACCGATCGCTAAAATTGAACCTTGTCCAGGTGGTAAAATCGCATCAAATGTATCTACGCCAAACATCCCTAAGTTGGATAGGGTAAAAGTACCGCTGTTATATTCTTGGGGTTGTAGTTGTTTGGTTCTGGCACGCTCTACTAAAGACTTCCAAGTACGCGATAGAGAATAAATATCCACTGCGTCTGCATTTTGCAACACAGGTGTAATTAATCCGCCATCATCCATCGCCACGGCTACAGAAATGTTGATATCAGAATGATAGACAATTCCTTGGTCTGAGTAGCTAGCATTCAAAAGTGGGTGTTTTTGTAATGTTACCGCTACAGCTTTCGCCAGTAGCGCCGTCATTGTTACGCCTTTGGATTTAATTTGTTTATAAAGCTTGTCTAGCTCATCAGTGGTAATGGTGTAACCAACGCGGAACACAGGCACAGATAGAGTAGCTACCATGTTCCGTACTACCGCATTTTGGAAGGTAGTTAGAGGCACAATTGAACCAGGAGCAACCGCCGCCACTGGTGTGGGTGCGGGTGCTGGTGTCGGGGGTGCAGGGGGTGCTACTGGGGTCACAGTTGGTGTTGGTGGGGCTGCAACTGGGGTGGGGGCGGGTTGCTTACCTTTATTCACAGTTGCTTCCACATCTTCGGCGACAATGCGGCCGTGGGGACCACTGCCTTTAAGTGTAGTCAAATCAACTTTGAGTTCTTTGGCTAACTTGCGGGCACGGGGTGAAGCTACAAGTCTTCCCTCCCGGTGGTTAGAGCCATTTTGAGATGCCAAAGCCGGAATTCCAACTGAGGCGGTGGCGGGAACTGGTTCGGGAGAAGAGGTAGTACTAGCAGCCGCGCCGCCGGAATTGGCAAGAGATTTCGCAGTTTCAATTTCCGCTTCGGTTTCGGCAATAAAGGCGATCGCAGATCCTACCGGGGCAGTTTCACCAGCTTGCACTATGATATGGGCAAGAAATCCTTCATAAAAGGTTTCTACATCCATGTCTGCCTTATCTGACTCTACAACCACCACTGTTTCGCCTTTTTCCACTTTGTCCCCTGGCGATTTCACCCAGGAGACTATTTTGCCTTCGGTCATGGTAGAACTCAGCGCCGGCATAAATACTTCGTGAATGCTCATAGGGTGGTTTGGGAATCAATGGTTTATGGACTTTAACAGCTTTAGTCAGATCGAATTGTATCTTGAGAAAAGAATTTTGGATTGGAGATTTTATATTTTAGGGCATGGGGCATGGGGCATGGGGCATGGGGCATGGGAGATGAGGGAGATGAGGGAGCAGGGGAGGCAGGGGGAGAAATAAGCAATGCCCAATGCCCAATGCCCAAATTAAGGAACCTAAATCTAACTTAGAGGTCTATACTACAGAGTTATCCTCAATGGTTAGTTAATATCTCGTTTTGGTTGTTGGCTTTCAAAAACTACCACGAGTGTTTCACAAATCAAATAGGATTACTACAGATTAAATATATTTATATTCCTCATACCACTGCTTGAGATAGAGGAGCTTCTTGGAGATAGACGATATGGGATGCAGTTCAATCTAGAATTCAAAATTGGTAATTAACCTGTTTGAAATTCCTGTTTACTTTTATGTCGGCAAAGTTGAAATTGTTTTTGATTGTGATATTCACAGTCTTTGCCACTGCTGGCGCTGGAATTTATATTACTGGGCGTGAGCAATCTGCACCGATTGTTGACAATGTTCATGGGCAACCCCACCAGGTGAGAGCGATACATCAGTCTCAGGAGGTTGTGGCATACTCAGAGCGTTCCAGCTATAAAACTATACCCCTAGAAAGTCTCAACTCATCTCTCCAAGGTAGCGATCCTGCGACCCTCGCCCTGAATGCTTTTGACGATATACCATCGGTGGGAGGAACGCGAAAGGTAGAGGTAGCTTATCCAGAACGAAATCAAGCCTTGGTGACGATTACACAAATCAAGCAGGGTAATAATTCTGTTGGTACAGTTAAATATCGAGTGGAGATGACTACCTTTGGGCGATCGCTTTTTATTAGTTCACCTCCAGTATGGCAAATTATTTGGGCTGGCTCCCAGGTAGAATGTTGGCCTGGAAGCCACCCCCACAGAAAGTTAAATCAGATTTGTCATTAGTCATTGGTCATTGGTCATTGGTCACAAAATGACAAAGGACAACGGACAAATGACAAATAACAAATTTAAATGTCGCCGCGAATTTCTTCGACAACGCCATCCCGCAGAACAATTTCAACTTGCATTTTACTAATCAAGTTATCTCCGGTTTCTACCTTGAAAAAGCCTTCCATTTGGAATTGGTTGACTTCTTGATCTTGTTGGAGAAACTGCACTTGCTGGAGGTTTTGCAGCAACTGGTTTTTCTGTTCTAGGAATTCACTTTTCTTTTGATTGACTTGGAGTTGGATGTTGTCAATTTGTTGGAGGGTCTGGGGTCCGGGTGGTTGCAGACTCTGCTTTTGAATTGCACTAATCGCTCTTTGTCCTTCGACATCTAGCTGTTGCAGTTGTTGGTCAAGTTGATTGATCTGTGCTTGCAGCTGCTGTTGTACTTCCTCTTTCCAGAGGGGAGTAACAATCACTTTAACGTTGACGACGCGTTTCAGGAGCAAATGAGATTTGGAGACATCCATAAATATTTCACGTTCACTCTTATAGTTGGCGGGTGGAATTATCAGGCAAACATGCCGTCAATAATATCGCGGTAGCGTTCCACGACGATGTGTCGTCGAACTTTCAGTGTTTGGGTCATCAAGCCGTTTTCGATGGAAAACGGTTCCAGTATGAATTTGAACGACCCGATGCGGTCATCCGGCCGATAGCCTGGACGATTTTGCACTTCACGATTTAATTCTTGGCGAAATAAATCCTGGATCATTTTACTCTCCAAGTCTATTTTTTCACCGAATGAGGAAGTAACCCGATCGCTTTCTATATCCAGTGTCAAATTTTGAGTTGCTGCCCATTTTTCTAAGGCTTCGAGATTGGGGACAATTAAGGCTCCCAAGCTGCGCTGATCTTGGCCGACAAGCATAATTTGATCGATGTAGGGCGATCGCAAACACGCATCTTCGATGGGCTGTGGTTCGATGTTTTCGCCGTTAGTCAAGACAATCGTATCCTTCGCCCTGCCAGTTAGCACTAAGTCGTTTTGTGGTGTCAGCCAACCCAAATCGCCGCTATCAAACCAACCTTCAGAGTCAATTGCTTTGGCTGTGGCTTGGGGATTTTGGTAGTAGCCTTGCATAATTTGCGGTCCCCTTAACAATACCAAGCCTCGCTTTTCTACTGGCAAAGGCGTTTTTGTTTCAGGATCTACGATTTTAGCTTCTGTGGCGGGGAGTGGTAGCCCTGATGCGCCAATCAAATTTCGCCAAGGACGACGCACATGGGTAACAGGAGAAGTTTCTGTCAACCCATAGCCTTGTAAAATCTGGACACCAATAATTTCAAAAAAGTTATCGATGTGTCTGGGAAGCGCACCGCCGCCGCTAATCATCTGCTTGACTCGTCCGCCTGTGGCTTCCCGCACTTTGGCATAAACCAGTCGTTCTCCCAATTTATGCAGGGGTAACAAAGCTGTTGCGAGTATGGTAGCTGCAAATCGTTCCACGGCGGAGGCATGAAGATTATTTAAATCCAATCCCTGAGCAACTCGCTGCGCTTTAATATATTTCTCGCTGATGCCTAATAAAAATTTAATTAGGCGTTGCTTTTTGGCTGGTTGTTCGCGGAACTGTTTTTGCACTCCTTCATAAATCGATTCCCACAAACGCGGTACACCCACCATGTAGTTGGGTTTAAATTGTCTCAAATCTCCTTTGACAGAGCGCAAGTTAGTATAAACTTGCGTGCAACCTTGAGATAGTAGGTAGTATTCAACAGTTCGTTCGTAGCTGTGCCATGAAGGCAGGATACTGAGAACCATGTCCCCCGGATTTGGTTGCAATACTGTGCCAAATGTTATCACTTGGTGCATCAAGTTACTATAAGACAGCATCACACCTTTGGGTTTGCCGGTGGTGCCAGAGGTGTAAATTAGGGTTGCTAGGGCGTCACGATTTTGCTTGACTGGCACAAAATTATGATTTAGACCAATTTCAATCAATTGGGTAAAATTCAGGACTTTTAGGGGTGTTTCCGTGGGTGATGCTTCATCTGAAAGTAAAACGACGAATTGAATTGGTAGATCGTTGAGGCGATCTTGCAGTTTTTTAAGTGTCTTTAAATCTTCAAGTACCAGTGCTGTGCTACCACTATTGGCGATGATAAACAGCAGTTCTTCTTTTTCAGCTTGGGAGCTACGGACGGCATCAATTCCTCCAGCAGTCATGATACCTTGATCGGCAATAAACCACCGAGGACTGTTGTCAGAAATTAAGGAAATGCGATCGCCTAGTTTGATTCCCAACGCCTGCAAACCAGCAGCAAATAGTTGTATTTTCTCTGCCAACTGGGTATAAGTAATCACTGTTTCTGGTTTAACGTGGGGGTTGTGCAGGGCAACAACATCACCAAATTGCTTAGCTGCCAAAGGCCAAATTTCTGGTAGCGATTCCACATTTGTGTAATCTATCACCCGCTTTAATGCTTGGCGTTCTCGCTCACTGATGTTAGATAAAAAAGAAGACGCAGTTTGGGTTTTTGACATAACACCTTACCTAAAGATTTTTAACTGATTGCTTTTCTTTGCTTATTTTGTCATTCCGCTACAATAACCGTCCTCATTATCCACATTCCCTTTTGTGTATGATGATTCCAGGAATTCTCACTTTATATTTACAAAAATTTATGTTAAGATTGATTTACATAGACTGCAAGCTATAGATTGTGTTTGCAGTTAGAAATAGCGATGTCTCCGACGGGCTACGCCTACTTTTCACAGGGGATGATTACCTATGAATTCCATAGAAGCAACACTGCTAACGCTGATCAATATTGCTGCCTGCATGGCGTTACCTAAACTGATAGCTATATTTACGGCTAATAAAACCAAACTTACTGAATTGTCGGGGAATAGTTCAGAATTACAAACAGCTAAAGTTAAACTTACGAGTTTTCCCTATTGTACAGCTTACCCATTGACGGGTAGCCAATACTGCAAATTTAGTCCTGATTTTTGCGATCGGTGTTCTCCGAATTGATAGACTATTTGAACGCAAGTAGCGGTAATTCATGAATTACCGCTACTTGCGGTCACATATTGCGTAAGTCCTGTTATATTCAAATTTTTAGATCGGCGATCGCCAGAATTTTCCATGCTAATGGTGCGGTAGTTGGTGTAGGTTTTTTAGTCTCTGGGCGGACTCGAAACTATATCCTGACATGCGCTCACATTGTTACCTCAGCTCTATCTTTACCAGAAGATATAGTTGCAGCTCCTAGTAATCTAGGACTTACGCACTGTACAAAAGAACTATTTTGTGTATCAACGTAAATACGTTGTTCCAGGCTTTTGGAGGTTGCTTTTGATTGCTGGCGATCGCCAAAATATGATTGAAAAACCTAGATAAA
>JAESFX010000245.1_pt1 | contig 36098 bp, 39 predicted proteins | sample 9269501 | NCBI WGS metagenome assembly JAESFX01 (sample SAMN14515570, study PRJNA621655) | algae metagenome | isolation source: Desmonostoc geniculatum HA4340-LM1 and co-occurring heterotrophs from cave... | place: USA: Maniniholo cave, Kauai, Hawaii | collected 2009-07-28
CCGTCGTCGCCGCCGTCTCCTCCAGCGAGGACGCCTGATCCTCCGTCCGCTTCGACAGATCGTCAGCCCCCATGTTGATCTCGCGCGCCGCAAGACCGACATCCGCGGACGTCAACTGGATCGTCCGCACCGTCGCGGACAGACGCTCCACCGTCTCGTTGAAGTCATCGCGCAGCTTGGCATAGGCCGCCGGCATGTCGATCTCGATGCGGTGCGTCAGGTTGCCGTTGGACAGTTCCGCCAGACCGGCGGCGAGCGCCGTCAGAACCGCTTCTACGTCTTGCGCCTGCGCGAGCTGACGCTCGGCGGCGCTGGCGCGTTCGGCTTCGCTCATGCGCCGCGTCTCGTCCATCAGTCCCGACTGGCGCACCGATTCCGCTTCAAGCTCGGTCTTCTCGATGGCGGCCTGGCGCAGGATGCCGAAGGCGTCGGCCATGGCGGCGATCTCGTCGCCCCCGCGCATCGCAGGCACCTCGGCGGCAAGATCGCCCGACGCCAGCCTGTGCATGGCGCCCTTCAGGACGCCGAGCGGCTTCAGCATCCGCCGCACCAGCAGCAGCAGAAGGGCGCCGCCGACCAGCGCGATCAGAAGGCCCGCCGCGACATTGCCGATCACCATGGTGTCGATGACCTGCAGGAAGTCGGCCTGCTTGATGCCGACGAAGAGGATGCCGATGACCTGGTTGCTGGATTTCTGGACGATCGGCTCGTAGATCGTGAAATAGGACGTGCCGAGGATGTCGGCCGCGCCGGAATAGGTCACGCGCTGCTTGAAGATGGCGTCATAGGCGGGACCCTGCGCCAGCTTGGTGCCGACCGCGCGTCCGCCATCGGGCTTCTCGACATTGGTCGCGACGCGGACATCGCCCATGAAGACCGTGGCGACGCTGCCGGCCAGCGTCTTGACCTTGTCGACGGCGGCGAAATTGCCGTTCACGGCCTCGCTGCCGAAATAGAGCTTGTCGCCTTCCAGCCGGGGCTCGCCCTTGGCTGCGAGCAGATCGCGCAGCAGGTTGATGTTGACCGTCAGGCTGGACTGGGCGCGCTCGCGCATCGCCCTGTCGGCGGCCTGGATCGAAACGAGCATCGAGGCCGCGACGGCGACGCCGACGATCACCACGCCGATGACGGCGAGACGCAGCGAGATCGGCAGCCGGAAGGAGAAGCGCTTCATGGGGGTCTCGGGCGTTCGCGGGGAAAATTTGAAGGGGTTCCAGCCACTTCACAACAAATGGGTAAAAATCGACTTAAATATCGAATAATTCCGAAGTGGCCGGCGCTGCTCCGAAGCGACGGCTGCGAATTCCGTTCACAGGAGCAGGACCCTACCGGGCCGGCGCGGGCGCGCTCAACCGCGCCACCATCGCCAGCCCGCCATCGACCAGCAGATTGACGTCGTTGGTCGCGATGACGAGTCTCGCGCCGAGCGCATGGGCATGGCTCGGCAGCAGCGCCTCCGCGACGCCGATGACCGAGAAGACCTTGCCATGCGCCTGCGCGGCATGCGCGACCGTGGCGAAGGCGGCCAGAACGTCGGCATGATCGACCGCGCCGACATGGCCCATATCGGCGGCGAGATCGTTGGCGCCGATCATCAGCGCGTCGATGCCGGGGATGGCGGCGATCGCATCGGCATTGGCGACGCCGAGCGCGCTTTCGATCATGACCACGACGAGCGTCTGCGCCTCGATCCGGCTCATCATCTCGGCGGCAGGCGGGACGCGGAAGCCGAGCCGGACCAGCGGGCTCGGCAGGGAGCGTTTGCCAACCGGCTGGAAGCGGCATTTCTCGACGATCAGGCGGACCTCGTCGGCGGTCTCGACATGGGCCACGACGACGCCCTCCGCCCCGCAATCGAGGACGCGCGCGAGGTCTGGATGCGTCGGCCCGCCGACCCGGACGAGCGCCGGCAGCCCCGCTTCAAAGGCCGTGACGCAGAGCGACGCGGCGTCGCCGATGCCGATCGGGCCATGCTCGGTGTCGATCAGCAGGCAGTCGAAGCCGCAGTTGCGCGCCACCGTGACGATTTCAGGCGTCCGCATGACGCAGGCTGCGAGCCCCAGAGAGAGCGGTTGCGTCTTCAGGCGTTGGCGCAGTGTCGTCCGCATGGCGGGAACTCCTCGGATGAAGGAGCCTCCTAGCAGATTCCGGGCCTTCGGAGCGTCGTCGCGCGAATGCGCGCCTCCGGCGTGTTCCGGCGCGAACGCCTCAGCGTCCCATCACCAGCCTGGGCAGCCATGTGGTCAGCGGCGGCCAGAGCGTGATCGCGACCAGCACGGCGAGAAGCGGCGTCAGCCAGGGGATGATGGCGCGCGACATCGCCTCGAAGCTGATTCTTGCGATCTTCGAGGTCACGAACAGCACGACGCCGACCGGCGGCGTGATCGTGCCGATCATCAGGTTGAGCACGAAAATGATGCCGAACTGGATCGGGTCGATGCCGAACTGGACCGCGGCCGGCACCAGGATCGGGATCAGGATCAGCATGGCCGCCAGCGCCTCCATGAAGCAGCCGACGAAGAGCAGCAGCAGGTTGACGATCAGGAGGAACATCAGCGGGCTGCCGGCGAGGTCGACCAGCATCGGTCCGACCGTCTGCGGGATGCGCGAGATCGACAGGCACCAGCCGAGCGCGGCGGCCGTCATCACCAGCGCCAGCACGACGCCGGTGGTCTCGACCGTCTGGACGACGAGTTCGGGCAGATCGTCGAGGGAAAAGCTCCTGTAGACGAAAAGGCCGAGCACCAGCGCATAGGCGGTGGCGACGGCGGCGGCCTCGGTCGGCGTGAAGATGCCGGCCATCATGCCGCCGAAGAGGATGACCGGGGTCATCAGCGCCCAATGCGCCTCCCTGTAGGCGGTCCAGAGCTGCGCCGCGCCTGGAAAGGCGTGGCGCGGCAGGCCGCGCTTGCGGGCGACGACGGTGACCATCGCCATCAGCGCGCCCGCCATCAGCAGGCCGGGGATGAGTCCGGCGAGAAACAGCCCGCCGATCGAGACGTCGGCCGAGACGCCGTAGATCACCATCGGCAGCGAGGGCGGGATGATCGGGCCGATCGTGGCAGAGGCCGCCGTGATCGCGGCCGCCGTCTCGGGATCGTAGCCCTCGTCGGTCATCGCCTTGATCTCGAGCGTGCCGACGCCGCCGGCATCGGCCACGGCCGAACCCGACATGCCGGCGAAGATCACGCTGGCGAGGATGTTGGCGTGGCACAGTCCGCCGCGCAGCCAGCCCACGCAGGCCGTGGCGAAGGCGAAGATGCGGTCGGTGATGCCGGCCGAGTTCATGATGTTGCCCATCAGGATGAACAGCGGCGCGGCGAGCAGCGGGAAGGAATTGGCCGATTGCGCGATCTTCTGCGGCACGATGCCGAGCGGGAAGCCGCCGAGGAAGGCGAAGGCGATGGCGGCCAGCCCCATCGAGACGAAGAGCGGCACGCCGAGCAGGAGGGCGGCGAACCAGACCGGCAGGATCTGCAGCATCAGCGTCGTCATAGCGGCTGCTTGCCCGGTTCGGCGCTCACGAATTCGCGCCCGGCGACGATGCCGGCGATCTCGGCCAGCGCCTGCAGGATCAGCGCGAGGCCGGCCAGCGGCATCGCCATGTAAAGGGCCGCGGTCGAGACCGGCAGCGCGATCGATTCGACATCCCAGGTGCGCTCGATCAGGCCGAAGGAATAGCGCGTCAGGATCGTCGCGAAGACGATGATCGCGGCTTGCGTGACGATCTCCAGGACGCGGCCAGCGCGCACGGGCAGCTTGTCGGCGAAGACGGTGACGCGGATATGCGAGCGCCGCCGCGCCGCGACGATCCAGCCGATGAAACCGGTCCAGACGAGGAGATACTGAGCCAGTTCATCCGTCCAGGCGAGCGGCGCGTTGAGCTGGCGCGAGACGACGCCGGCGACGACGGTGGCGAGCAGCGTCAGGAGCAGGGCGACGGCGGCATGGCGCACGAGGCGATCGGAGAGGCGGAGAAGAGATTTCAGCATGTGGGTTGGGGTAAAGGGCGCGAGGAACCCCTCTCCTGTAAGGAGAGGGGCAGGGGTGAGGTGAAGGACGTTGGATCAGCAAGGCTCTTGATCGGACGCGGCGGCCAGGTCACGGCGGCGGTGTCGAGGGGCCGACCCCTCACCCTACCCTCTCCCTATGGGAGAGGGTTCCCCGTGCTCGCTGGATCAGCGACGCCTCACAGCCCCGCCAGCGTGTCCCACGTGCCCTTGCCCCATTTGCCCTCGAACTGGGCCGGCAGCGTCGCCAGCACCGGCTTGCGGAAGGAGTCGAGGTCGGGCTCGGTCACGCTCATGCCGGCGGCCTTGAGGGTCGCGACGAGGCTGCCCTCCTGATTGCCGAGCTCGGCGTCCTGCCAGGCGGCTCCGTTGGCGATGGCCGTCTCGAGAATGGCGAGGTCGGCGGGCTTCAGGGCCTTCCAGAACTCGGCGTTCACGACGACGAGGCGCGGCGTGATGATGTGTCCGGTCAGGATCAGGTGCTTCTGCACCTCCTGCAGCTTGGCGCTGTGGATCGTCGGCAGCGGGTTCTCCTGGCCGTCGACCGCGCCCTGGCTCAGGGCCAGATAAAGCTCGTTGAAGTTCACCGGCGTCGCCTTCGCTCCCCAGGCCTCGACCATGGCGCGGAAGGTGTCGACCGGCGGCACGCGCAGCTTGAGGCCGGCGACGTCGGCGACGCTCTTCACAGTCTTCGAGCCGGTGGTCAGGTGGCGCTTGCCGTAATAGGTCACAGCGGCCATCCGCATGCCGCGCTTCTTTTCCAGCTCGGCGTTCATCTGCGTGAACACGGCCGCCTTGCCGACCTTCGCCATATGGGCGGCGTCGCGCCAGAGATAGGGCGCCTCGATCACCGAAAGCTGCGGCAGGAAGGAGCCGAGCGCGGCCGCCCCGTCCGTCGTCATGGTCAGCGCGCCCGACGCCACCGATTCCATCATGTCCTTGCCGGAGCCGAGCTGGCCGGCCGGGAAGGACTGGATGTCGACGCGGCCCGAGGTCTTCTCCTTCACCTCCTTCGCGATGCGGTCGACCATCTGCACCTGCGGATGGGTGGCCGGCAGCATCTCGCCCCAGCGCAGGATTGTCGCCTGCGCGCGCAGGACGGTGGGCATGGCGATGCCGGCGCCGGCTGCCGCCGAGGCCAAGAGAAAGCGGCGTTTCGTGATCGTCGTCATGATGGTCTCCTCCCTGTATGGACTGCCGATCGGCTCAGCCCCCATCCTGAGGATCGCTCACGGAGCGCGTCCCGAAGGATGCTCCAGTCGTTGCCGGAGCCATCTGGATCATCCTTCGAGACGCCGCTGTCGCGGCCCCTCAGGATGAGGGTCGAGATCGGATCGTCGCGGTTTCGTCCCTGTGTCCGGCCGGTTTTCCGGCTCGTCTGCTCTACGTCGTTCAGTAGGTCATGGCCCGGTTGCGGGCGTTGCCGATATGGGCGCTCATCTCCTGCGCGGCCGCGTCGGGATCGCGCGTCTCGATCGCCGCGATGATCCTGAGATGGTCCTGCATCACCGGGATCAGGATGTGGTTCTGGATGCGGGTCTCGTATTGCCGGATCAGCCTGATCTTCAGCCAGGTGACGCGAAAGGCCTGGCTGACGATGTCGTTGTCGAGATGGTCGATGATCGCCTCGTGCATCAGGCGGTCGACCGTCTCGGCATCCTCGATCAGGCCGGGGTCGCCGCCAGCCTTCGCGCGCGCGACGATCGCCTCGTGGCGGGCGCGCTGACCTGCGATCTCCGCGTCGGTGGCGTTCAGCGTATAGAGCGCGGTCGCCTCTCGCTCCAGGAAGAGCCGGAACTGGAAGGCGTTGCGGATCAGGTTCAGGTCGACATGGGCGACCTGCATGCCGCGCTGCGGCACGGTCCTGATCAGCCCCTCGGCTTCCAGCCGCGGAACCAGTTCGCGGATCGCGCCGAGCGGGAACCCCGTCATGGCGACGAGTTCGCGCTGGGTGACGAACTGGCCCGGCCTGATCTCGCGCGCCAGCAGCCGCTCGGTGAAGCGCGCATAGGCGCGCTCACGCAATTTCAGCGGCTCGGCCTCGCGCTCGGGCTGCGGCTGGTTCATGCTCAGGCGGCTTTGGCGCGCGTCATCGCGTCGAAGGCGGCAAAGAGGCGCTTGGCGCGCGTCTCGTCCAGCGCTTCCAGCGGCGGGCGCATCGGGCCGTAGCCGGCATCGCCATGGAGGTGACCGACCAGCGCCTTGACCGCTGGCAGCACCGGATGGCTGCAGATCTCGTCGACGAGCGCATTCACGGTCGGGTTGTCCGTGCCTTCGTAAACGATCGGGCGCAGGAGATGCGGCACGAGATTGGCGACGCCGCAGATCGACCCCTGCGCGCCCGCCCTGACAGCGCGCGCCAGCAGACGCTCGTCGCCGACGAGGATGGCGAGTTCGCCATGGGCCTTCAGGAAGGCTTCGGTGGTCGGATAGTCGCCAGAGGAATCCTTCACGCCCGTAACGATGCCGGGGAATGCTGTCTTCAGCCTCTGGACCAACCCGACGCTGATGTTCACCGCCGTGACCGACGGGATGTGATAGAGGATGACGTTGCGCGCCGACGCGCCGAGCTTCTCGAGGAACTGCGCGAACCAGGCATGGAGCCCCTCGTCGCTGACGCCCTTGAAGTAGAAGGGCGGGGCGACCAGCAGGCCCCTGGCCCCGGCGTCGAGCGCGATGCGGGCCTGGTCGATCGAGTCGTGCAGGGAGGCGGCGGCGACGCCGGCATAGATCTGCCGCGACGGGTCGAGCCCTGCGCCGATGAGCGCGCCCATCATCGCGGTGCGGGCCGGCAGGCCGAGCGCGGCGCCCTCGCCGGTGGTGCCAAACAGCGTGACCGAGTCGCAGCCCTGCGCCAGCACATGGCGGGCATGGTGGACGAGGCGCGGCAGGTCGATCGCGCCGCCTTCGCGCATCGGCGTGGTGATGGCGCAGGAGAGGCCGAAGCGGTTGGGATCGAGGGCCATGGGGCGCGATCTTTCGGAGAGGCTGCTGACATGTCAGTCGGATAGTGCAGTGCTAACCTGGGCAGAGCCCGATTGCAAGCTGACATGTCGGCATGCACATAGCGCTTCGCCGGTGAGGCGTGACGAGACCGTCGCGCGGGCCGAGGCGTCGAGCCAGTCAATGGTTCGTCGCCCGCACGAGCTTTTCGAACGTGCAAGGTCGATCCTGGCGGTGGCTGGTGTGGCGCGAGCGCTGCCTTGTGGCTGCGTCCCGTTGTGCAAGGGCTGACGCGATGCGACCCGCGCGCTATTCGGCGGCCATGGGGGCAGGCTTGGGTATCGGGGCAGCTTTGGGATTGCGGAGCTTGGGCAGTTTCTCGGCGATGCCGTAAAGCTGTTCGCGCCGGTCGATCTCGCGCCAGACATCGTCGGGCGAAATCCCGACCTCGCTCCAGAGCACGACGAGATTGTAGATCAGGTCGGCGCTTTCGAGGATGACGCGCGGGCGGTCGCCCTGCACGGCCTCGAGCCCGACCTCGACGGCTTCTTCCGCCAGCTTCTTGGCCATTTTCGGCACGCCTTCGCCGAGCAGCTTGGCGGTGCGCGAAAAGGCCGGATCGCGCGAGCGCGCGGCCAGCACGGCGGCGTGGAGCCTGTGGATCGAATCAGCCATGGCTCGAGAATCGTCCCGTCGCATGAGGGTTTGATGACGCCTGGGTTAAGCCCGCAACGCGACGACATGACGAATCGGAACGGATCCAAGCTACGCCCGAATGCGCTGCGCGGAAGCAGTTTCGCGTGGCGCGTACGGTCAGGACCCTTTCCCGGGAATCGCATAAGGGGCAAAAAGCGCGGCGACGGCGCGGTAGACCTCGGCCTTGAAGGGGATGATCAGGTCGGGCGTCGCGGCCAGCCGTTCCCAGCGCCAGGCGTCGAACTCGGCCTTGTGGCCGCCGGCGGGGCTTTCGATGTCGATCTCGGCTTCCGCGCCGTCGTCGAGCCGGAAGGCGAACCATTTCTGGGCCTGGCCGCGCCATCGGCCCTTCCAGGCCTCCTTGCCGATATCGGTCGGCAGATCGTAGCTCAGCCAGCCCGGCGCCTCGGCGAGAAGCGCTGCCGAGACGACGTTGGTTTCTTCCTGCAGTTCGCGTCTTGCGGCCTGCAGGGGCGTTTCGCCCTTGTCGATGCCGCCCTGTGGCATCTGCCACTGATGCGTGGCGTCGACATGCTCGCGCAGCGCCTTGTCGGCGCGCCGGCCGACGAAGACGAGGCCGTCATGATTGAACAGGGCAAGGCCGACGCAGGGGCGATAGCCGGCGGGCGGATCGGGCGTCATCTCGGCGCGCCCGGCAGAGAGCCCGTGGTGCCGGGATTGCGGAAGCCGCGCGCGGCGCTGACCGGCACGAGCGCGATGCCTCTGGCCTCCAGCGTCTGCGCCCAGCGCGCGATGCGCTCGATCGAGACCGGGAGCGCGCTGGCGGAGGCCAGCGCGACGCCCTGCTCGCGGGAGAGCGCCTCAAGCCGCGCCAACTCCTTGTCGATCGCGTCGGCCCGCATGACGCCATCGATAACGCGGTCGACCTTGAGCGCCGGAATCTGGGCGCGGCTCGCCGAGGAGGCGAGCAGGCTGCGCGAGGAGGAGCCGTCATCGACGACCATCAGGCCGCGACCCGCGATCTCGCGCAGCACCGGCGACAACGCGCCCTCATCGGCGGTCAGCCGGCCGCCGAGGAAATTGACGATGCCGACATAGCCGGTGAAGCGGCCGAGCGCCCAGTGCAGCCGGTCGATGTTCTCGGAGGATTTCGGCCCGGAAAGCAGCGTATGCGGGCCGGGGTCGTTGTCGGGATAGTCGAACGGCTCCATCGGCACCTGCAGGAAGACCTCGTGGCCCTCGGCGCGGGCGCGCTGGACGGCGCGCTCGAGCTCGGCGCCATAAGGCGCGAAGGCGAGCGATACCGCGCCGGGCAGTCTCGTTATCGCCTCGGCGGTGCCGCTCTGGCTGATGCCGAGGCCGCCGACGAGGAGGGCGATGCGCCCGGCCGGCTTGGCCAGCGCCTGCGCGCCGAGCGGACGGGCATAGATCTGCGCCGGCGTCGCGCCATTGGGTCCGATCTTCGGCAGCAGGCCATGGCGGCTGCGCTCGGTCAGGCGCGGGTCGGGGGCGCTCGCCAGCTTGACCACGCCGCTGTCGGGGATGGTGATGACGATCGAGCCCGGCGCGTCCGCGCCCGGCCGGACAACGGTGACGCCGGCCTCGCTCTCCATCTGCCCGGCGCTCGACTGGGTGCGCGGGCCGGCCTGCGGCGGAGCGGTCGGCGCGGCGGCAGCGGCCTGCGGGGCGGCGGCGCGCTGCTCGATCGTCGCCGTCGCCATCGGCTCGCCGCCGGTCGGGTCGCGCCGGATCGCCACGATCAGCAGCAGGGATGCCAGAACGAGCCCGACGCCGCCGGCGCAGCCCCAGGCAATCCAGCGGCCCCAGGGCCTGCCGGCTGGCTTGGTGCGGCCCTGACCGAGCGGGCGGTCAAGCTCCGTGAGCGGCATTCCGGCCAAGGGCAGCCGTCCTCAAAAACATGCGGAACGGGCCCGAATCAGCGGCCCGCCCGCTAGTCTTGTCGTGTCGCGCGCGTTCCGTCGAGCCCGAGCTCGGCGGGCGCGAAAAAGCCCGGGCGGATTTTCGCGCCCGGGCTTTCGATTTCGTCGATCCTCAGACCGGCGCTTCAGTTCGGCTTGGGAGCCTCCGGCGCGGGCGTGGTCGCGGGCGCGGCGGCATCCTTCTTGACGCCGCGCAGCAGGTTCAGCGCCGCGATGAGCTGGGTGTCCTTGGTCGGGTCGGCGGGAACATAGGAGGCCGAGCCGGACTGTTCGTCCTTGCCGTCGCCGGCCTTGAGATGGCCCTTCAGCGCCGCCTCGCCCTTGTTCTCGGCGAGCTTGTCCTTGAGCTCGGCCGGGATCTCCTGGATGACCTCGATATCGGGCGAGATGCCCTTGGCCTGGATCGAGGTGCCCGACGGCGTGTAATAACGCGCCGTGGTCAGGCGCAGACCGCCATTTCCGCCGAGCGGAATCACGGTCTGGACCGAGCCCTTGCCGAAGGAGCGCGTGCCCATCACGGTGGCGCGCTTGTGGTCCTGCAGCGCGCCGGCCACGATCTCGGCGGCCGAGGCAGACGAGCCGTTGATCAGCACGACGACCGGCTTGCCCTTGGTCAGGTCTCCGGCCTTGGCGTTGAAGACCTGCGTCTCCTCGGCGTTGCGGCCGCGCGTCGAGACGATCTTGCCGCGCTCCAGGAAGGCGTCGGACACCAGCACCGACTGGTCGAGACGGCCGCCGCGGTTGTTGCGGAGGTCGATCACATAGCCCTTGAGCTTGTCGAGCCCGATATCGGCGTTGACCTTGTCGATGCCCTTTCGCAGCCCCTCATAGGTCTGCTCGCTGAAGGTGCCGATGCGGACATAGCCGATATCGGCCTCGACGCGCTCCTCGACGGCCGGCACGACGATGGTCGACCGCGTCAGCGTGAACTCCAGCGGCTCGGGCTTGCCGGGGCGCTCGATCCGGAGCTTCACCTGCGTGTTGATCAGCCCGCGCATCTTCTCGACGGCCTGGGTCAGGCTGAGGCCCTTGACCTCGGTCTCGTCGATCTGGCGGATCATGTCGCCGGTCAGGATGCCGGCCTTGGAGGCGGGCGTGTCGCGGATCGGCTTGGCGACCTTGAGGACGCCGTCCTCCATCGTCACCTCGATGCCGAGACCACCGAACTGGCCGCGCATGTCGGTGTCCATGTCGCGGAAGGATTTTGCGTCGAGATAGCCCGAATGGGGGTCGAGCGACGAGACCATGCCGTTGATGGCGGCCTCGATCAGCTTCTGTTCATCGGGCTTCTCGACATAGTCCGTGCGGATCTTCTCGAAGATGTCGCCGAACAGGTTGAGGCTGCGATAGACCTCGGCCGAGGCCGCGACCGCGCTGGTGGAGGAAAACAGCCTGGTCTGCGTGACCACGCCCGTCAGGCCCGCGCCGGCGATGGCGCCGGCCAGAACGAGAGACACCTTGCGCATCATCCGCGAACCTTCTCGCTTTGCGGTTTCGTCCACCACGGCGTCGGATCGACCGAAACACCGTCCTTGCGGAATTCGATATAGAGGACCGGCGCCCCGGAGCCCGGGCCGACGATCGATGCCGCAGCTTCCGACGTTTCGCCCATGACTGCAACCGGTTCTCCCGCGAGAACGAATTGATTCAACGAGACGTCGATCCGCTGCATGCCGGCTAGCAGAATATAATACCCCCCGCCCGCATTCAGGATCAAGAGTTGTCCGAAGGAGCGGAAGGGACCGGCATAAGCCACCCAAGCGTCAGAAGGTGCCGAAATCAGGGCATTGGGACGCGTGCTCAAAGATATTCCGCGCGTGATGCCGCCTGCGCCGTCATTTTCGCCGAAACCACGCGATTGTGATCCCACTGCCGGCAGGGCCAGCAGGCCGCGCGCCTCCGCGAAGGCGATCTTTGGCGCGAGCCGCGCGGGGTCCCTGAAGGCGAGCGCGGCCATGCGCTGGCGCTGCTCGCGCGTCTCGGCCTCCAGCGCCTGACGCGCCGAATCGGCGGCGCGAGTCGCGACCGAGATTTCCTTCTCCATGCGTTCGACGAAATCGCGCAGAGACTTCGCCTGCGCCGCGAGTTCGCTGCCCTGGCCGCGCTCTGCGTCGGCGTCGCGGGCGGCGCTCGCCTCGCGCTCGCGCCTGGCTTCGACCAGCGAGGCGAGGCGCTGGCGCTCGGACGCGAGCTGCTCGAGCTCGGCCGTGATCGCCTTGCGCTCGGACCCGATGCCCTCGCGCAGGCGGACAAGCTCGCCGAGATCGGCGCTGAGGATCTCGATCTCCTGACGCAGATCGGGCACGACCGCGCCGAGCAGCATCGAGGCGCGCACCGCTTCGAGGATATCCTCGGGCCGCACCAGCACGGCGGGCGGCGGGCGGCGGCCGATGCGCTGCAGCGCCGCCAGCACCTCGCCGATCAGCCCGCGCCGGCCCTCCAGCGAACGCCGGATCGCCGCTTCGCTGGTCTGCAGCAAGGCGAGCCGCTCCTCGGTCGCGCTGACGCGCCGCTCGGCGGCCTGGGCGCGCCGCGTCGTTTCCAGCAGGGAACCGTTCAGCGCGGCGCGGTCGGCGCGGATGGCCGCGATCTCGGCGTCCAGCTTCGCCCTCGCCGCGACATTGCCGGCGAGGCGCTGCTCGATCGCCTTGAGTTCGGTCTCGCGCGCAAGCTTTTCCGCCTGCTTGGTCTGCGCCTCGCGGGTGAGCTGCTCGGGGTCGGGGGTCGGCGTCTGTGCTGTGGCGGGCGCGATGGCCATAGAGATGGCGATAACGGCGGCGCGCACTCCCTCCCCCCGCTTGCTGTGGGGAGGGCGGGGTGGGGGGGAGAGTCCAAGCCGTTTCGACACGACCGCTGTCGAGCCTCTTCCTGCACGCCCCCCCATCCCTAACCCTTCCCCACCGCAAGCGGGGGGAAGGGGACAGGTCGAGGCTCGCCAAACGCGAATCAGATTCCCGAAAGGGCTCATGCGCGATGATAGGGGTGGCCGGCGATGATCGTCATCGCCCTGTAGAGCTGTTCCAGCGCGAGCACGCGCACGATCTGGTGGGGCATGGTCAAAGCGCCGAAGGCCAGCGTCAGGTCGGCGCGGGCGCGAATGTCCTCGGCCAGTCCATCGGCGCCGCCGATGAGGAGGCTCGCGCAGGCCGTTCCCGCATCGCGCGCGGCCGCGATCTTCGCGGCGAAGGCGTCGCTGCCCTGGCTCTTGCCGCGCTCGTCGAGCGCGATGACGAGGCCGGGCTGCAGTCTGGCGAGGATGGCCTGGCCCTCCTCTCGCCTGCGCTCGTCGGCGCGGCGTCCGCGGCTCTCGGCGATCTCGACGATGTCGGGGCCGCTCAGGCTCAAGGTCCGGCCGAGCGCGGCGGCGCGTTCGCGGTAGCGCTCGCAGAGTTCGCGCTCGGGGCCGTCCTTGAGACGGCCCACGGTGATCAGCGCGAGGCGCATGCGTCAGATCAACTGACGAGACGCTCGTTGGGCCGGTCGGCGCCCCACATCTTCTCGAGATTGTAGAACTGGCGCACTTCCGGACGGAAGATGTGGACGATGATGTCGCCGGTGTCGATCAGCACCCAGTCGCAGGCCGGCATGCCCTCGATCTTGGGCGCAGGCAGGCCGGAGCCCTTCAGCGCCTCGACCAGGGAATCGGCGATGGAGGCGACATGGCGGTTTACCCGCCCCGACGCGATGATCATCGCGTCGGCCAGCGAGGTCTTCCCGACCAGATCGATGACGGTGACGTCCTCGGCCTTCATTTCCTCGAGGACATGCAATGCGAGGGCTACGCTATCGGCGGACGGATTGTCTGACATAGCGGCTTGGGGAAGCGGGGCGGGCTCGGCTTCGCCAGGGGACTGGCCAAGGGTTTGACGGTTCAGTTCCGTATCCTCTCGATCACGACGCGCTCTCTGCGCGACGCGGGCAAATTACGCCTTCCGGGGCCGATATTCAATCGGATTCGGCTTGCGCGCGCAGTTGCGTGGACGACAGCGCCGAGCGCCTGCCATGCAGGAAGACCCAGGCCGGAGCCTCCGCGCCGGCCAGCGCGCCGGCCTGATTCTCCGAAATCCGCCAGCGCGAGAGCCAGTTGGCGGCCGGCGAGGCGACGGCGCGATGGGTCGAGCCCGGCCGGTCGATCACCGCGATCGGCATCATCCGCGCGATCGCGCGCCATTCGTTCCAGCGGTGGAAGCTCGCGAGATTGTCGGAACCCATGATCCAGACGAAGCGCACGCCGGGGCAGCGCAGCCTGAGCGCGCGCAGCGTGTCGGCGGTGTAGCGGGTCCGCAGCCTGGCCTCGATGCCGGTCGGCTGGATGCGGGCATGGTCGGCGATCTCGCGGGCAAACGCGATGCGCCGCTCCAGCGACGGGAGCCGGGCATTGTCCTTGAGCGGGTTTCCCGGCGTCACCAGCCACCAGACCCGGTCGAGCTGCAGCCGGCGCAGCGCCGTCAGGCTCGCGAGCCGGTGGCCGTCATGGGCCGGGTTGAAGCTGCCGCCGAACAGCCCGATCCGCAGCCCCGGCGCATGCGGCGGCAGGCGCAGATGCTCGCCGCTCGCGGCGGGATCGCAGATGACAGCGTCGGTTCCGGTCACGGCCTGATCTGGCCGTCGCCATGGACCCGGTATTTGAAGGAGCAGAGCTGCTCGACGCCGACCGGCCCGCGCGCATGCATGCGTCCCGTGGCGATGCCGATCTCGGCCCCGAAGCCGAACTCGCCGCCATCGGCGAACTGGGTCGAGGCGTTGTGCAGCACGATGGCCGAATCGACCTCGGCCAGGAAGCGCGCGGCCGCCGCCACGTCGGCGGAGACGATCGCCTCGGTATGGCTCGAGCCGTAACGGGCGATGTGGTCGATCGCTTCATCGAGGCCGGCGACGAGCTTCACCGCGATGATGCGGTCGAGGAATTCGGTCGCCCAGTCCTGCTCGGTCGCCGCCGTGACGCGGGCGTCGAGGGCCTGCGTCGCCTCATCGCCGCGCACGGCGCAGCCGGCGTCGAGCAGGTCGATGACCAGCGGCGCGAGATGGGTTTCGGCGCAGGCCCGGTCGACCAGCAGCGTCTCGGCCGCGCCGCAGACGCCGGTGCGGCGCAGTTTCGCGTTGAGCACGATGGCGCGGGCCATGGCGAGATCGCCGTTCTCGTGGACGTAGACATGGCAGTTGCCGTCGAGATGGGCGAAGACCGGCACGCGCGCATCGCTCTGGACGCGGCCGACGAGGCTCTTGCCGCCGCGCGGCACGACGACGTCGACGCAGCCGGACAGGCCTTTCAGGATCTCGCCGACGGCGTCGCGATCGCGGGTCGGGACGAGCTGGATCGCGTCTCGCGGCAGGCCGGCGCTCGCCAGCCCCTCGCGCAGGGCGGCCGCGATGGCGCCCGACGTGCGGAAACTGTCGGAGCCGGCGCGCAGGATCGCCGCGTTGCCGCTCTTCAGGCAGAGCGCGCCTGCGTCGGCCGTGACATTGGGCCGGCTCTCGAAGATCACGGCGACGACGCCGAGAGGCGTCGCGACGCGCTCGAAGCGCAGGCCATTGGGTTGGGTCCATTCGGCGCTCACGCGGCCGACCGGATCGGCCAGCGCCGCGACCTCGGCGACGGCTTGCGCGACGCCGTCGAGCCGGGTGGCGTCGAGCATCAGCCGGTCGATGAAAGCGGCGTTCTGCCCGGCGGATTTCGCGTCGGCGAGGTCGAGCGCGTTGGCGGCGAGGATGGCTGCGGCATTCGCGCGCAGCGCGTCGGCCATTGCTAGCAAGGCTTCGTCCTTCCGGCTCGTAGGCGCAAGCGCGACGGCGCGAGCGGCCGCCCGCGCGCGCCGGCCGAGATCGGCCATCAGCGCGGCGATGTCGACGCCATCATTCCCGGAGGAGATTACGCGCAGGGCGCTTTCGCTCGTCATTGCCAACCCATTCACACCTAGTGCGCCGGACACTACCCCAGCCCGAGCGCCATGTCGTCACGGTGGATCATCTCGGCGCGGCCGGGATAGCCCAGCACGGCGGCGATATCGCGCGAGGCTTTGCCGAGCACCAGCGCCGCCTCGGCCGCGTCATAGGCGACAAGGCCGCGCCCGAGCACCGTTCCCACCGCATCGCGGATCAGCACGGCGTCGCCGCGCGCGAAATCGCCCTCGATCCGGCTGACGCCGACCGGCAGCAGGCTCGCCCCGCCGGACAGCGCGCGCGCCGCGCCGGCATCGACATAAAGCGAGCCGCGCGGCTCCAGCGACCCGGCGATCCAGGTCTTTCGCGCGGTCGCGGGCGTGGAGGCGGTGAGGAACCAGGTGCAGCGCGCGCCGTGGTTGATCGCCGCCAGCGGGTTCTTCGGCCTGCCGTCTGCGATCAGCATATGGGCGCCGCCGGCGCAGGCGATCCGGCCGGCCTCGATCTTGGTCCGCATGCCGCCGCGCGAGAGTTCGGAGGCCGCGCCGCCCGCCATGGCGTCGATCTCGGGCGTGATGCGCTCGACGACGGACAGGTGCCGCGCCGAGGGATCGCTCGCGGGCGGGGCGGTGTAGAGGCCGTCTATGTCGGAGAACAGCACCAGCAGATCGGCGCCGGCCATGGTGGCGACGCGGGCGGCGAGCCGGTCATTGTCGCCATAGCGGATTTCCGTGGTGGCGACGGTGTCGTTCTCGTTGATCACGGGAATCGCGCGCAGGTCGAGCAGGCGGCCGAGCGTGGCGCGCGCATTGAGATAACGCCGGCGCTCCTCGGTGTCGGCGAGCGTCAGCAGGATCTGGCCGGCGGTGAGGCCGTGCGCGCCCAGCGCCTCGGCCCAGGTGCGGGCGAGCGAAATCTGGCCGACGGCGGCGGCGGCCTGGCTTTCTTCCAGCCGGAGCGGTCCGGACGGCAGGCCGAGCACCGTGCGCCCGAGCGCGATCGCGCCAGACGAGACGACGAGGAGATCGGCGCCGCGCTGATGCAACTCGGCCAGATCCTCTGCGAGCGCGGCGAGCCATGCCTGGCGCAGGCGGCCGCGCGCCCGGTCGACCAGCAGGCTGGAGCCGACCTTGACGACGATTCGGCGAAACTGGGCGAGTGAAGGGGTCTGCACTGGGACTGCGCCGGGCCTGGACAATTGCTGCCTTGCCTTTGGCGAAAAGCGCGCTTTTGTAAAGCGTTGCAGGGCCTCGCCCAAGACCGTCGCGTCGATTCAGCCGAGGGTTGCATTGACAAGCGCGGTTCTAGCGGCCATATGAGCCTTGTCGATATTTAGGCCGAACGACGTGGCCCCGCGCATGAGAATGCGCCTGCTGACGACCTTCACCGCTCAAAAAATCGAAACTCCTGGCGCGTGAGCGATCGCGCGCCGTCACAACACAAGCGCAAAGAGGTTTGTCATGGCCGCTGGCACAGTCAAATGGTTCAACTCCACCAAGGGTTTCGGCTTCATCCAGCCGGATGATGGCGGGCAGGACGTGTTCGTCCACATCAGCGCCGTCGAGCGCGCCGGAATGCGCGATCTCCGCGAAGGTCAGAAGATCTCCTACGAAATGGTTCAGGACAAGCGCTCGGGCAAGATGTCGGCCGACCAGCTTCGCGCCGAGTGAGCCTAAAGGCCGCGTTGGCCTGGTCTCGGAATCGGTCAGGGCGACCACGGATGTACCGGCGCCCGAGCCACCCGATCTGACGACGACGCGGCACGATGAGGGGTCGGGGTTCAAAGCCCGGCCCTTTTTCCGTCATTCCAAACGCAGGAGACACAAAGCCATGCAGGTTCTCGTCCGCGACAACAATGTCGACCAGGCCCTCCGGGTCCTGAAGAAGAAGATGCAGCGCGAAGGCGTGTTCCGCGAGATGAAGCGCCGCTCGGCTTACGAGAAGCCTTCCGAGAAGCGCGTCCGCGAGAAGGCCGACGCCATCCGCCGCGCCCGCAAGGTCGCCCGCAAGCAGATGCAGCGCGAAGGCCTGATCGCCGCGCCGAAGGTCAAGCCGAAGCCGGTCCGCGCCGGAAGCGCAGCTCCTGCGCGCTGATTTCGATACCAATCCGGCGCGAATTGGATTATTGCCCGCTCGCGGGCTGGCATCTCGCCCGTGTGAACCCAAAGAAGGCCGACCTTGAAGAACCCGAACGACCGCAGCTTTACTGATCGCCAGTCCAACTCCGCAGCCGCCAAGAAGGCGCTTCTCGAGCGTTTCAAGGCGAGGCCGGGACCGGACGACCCGATCATGCAGCAGCGCCGCGCGGAACGTGAGGCCGTCGCCGCCGCCCGCGCGGCCCGCGACGCCGAGAAGGCCGCCCTCCGCGCCGAGGCCGAGCGCCTTGCCGAGATCGAGCGCCTTCGTCTCGCCGAGGAAGAGCGCCTGGCCGAGATCGCCCGCGAGGTCGAGCGCAAGGCCGAGCAGGCCAGGCGCGACGCCGAGCGCCCGCGCAAGGTTTTGCTCGAGGCCGTGCAATACGCCCAGATGCGCGCTGCCGGCAAAGGTCGCCGCTGAGGCCTGGGCCGCCGGCTGCCGCCCGATCCGGCGCAGCCTATCGATCCGGTTCGTCGCATGCTCGCCGGGCCGGCAAGATCTTCGACCTCGCCTGATTTCAGACCGCGCAAGGTTGAAGCTGAACGTGCCTGAGAGGAGCCGGATCGCTCCGGGCCGACGGCCCGAAGCGTGAATCCCGCTCCCGCCCGAGACCGGAGCGAGCCGCCATGGCCACGCGAGGATTGTCCGCCGACGAGATCAAGCGTCGCGCCCAGGCCGCTTTCGACAAGGCCGACGCACGCAAGCAGGAGGCCTCCCGCGCGATGGAGGCCGAACGCGCCGCGCGCGACGCCGTGCTGCAGAAGACGGAGCGGCTGCGCGCGCTGCGCCTCGCCAAGGAGGCGGCCGAGGCCGAGACGGCGGCGATCGTCGCCGCCGAACAGGCCCAGGCCAAGGCCGAGATCGTCGAGGCCAAGGCCGCGGCGAAGGCCGCCAGGACCAAGACGGCGACCGACAAGGCCGCCAAGAGCGCGGAGCGGGCTGTCAAGAGCGCCGATAAGGCTCTGAGGGCTGCGGCGAAATCGGCCAAGCGCGAGGCCGTCTGAAGCCTCGTCCGGCCTCGCCCCGCTTCACGACAGCGTGACTTCGCTTCATGCGCCGGCTCCCAGACGCATCCGCCCCATCGCTGCCGGGTTAACCGGTTCGACCGCCTTCCGCGACGGGTTGTCGAAACGAGAAGGGTCTCGATCCAGGGACCTTCAACCCGACAGGAGCAAGCGCCATGCGCTTCGTCACTCGCCTCATGCTCGCCGCCGCCCTTGGGCTCGGCGCAGCTTCGCCCACGCTCGCCCAGCGAGCACCGATCGTCGGCGGCGCGCCGATGTTCCCGCAAAAGAACATCGTCGAGAACGCGGTCAACTCAAAGGACCACACCACGCTGGTCGCGGCCGTCAAGGCGGCCGGACTCGTCGATACGTTGATGACGCCCGGCCCGTTCACGGTGTTCGCGCCGACCAACGCAGCCTTCGCCAAGCTGCCGGCCGGCACCGTCGACACCTTGGTCAAGCCCGAGAACAAGAGCACCCTGACCTCCATCCTGACCTATCACGTCGTGCCCGGCCGGCTGACCGCGGCCGATCTGAGGGCGAGGGTGCAGGCGGGCGGCGGCGAGGCGAGGCTGACCACGGTCAACGGCGCGACGCTGTCGGTGCTGCCCGGCCGCAGCGGCAGAAGCCTGTTCATCGCCGACGCCAAGGGCAATGTCTCGCGGCTCACCACCGCCGATGTGATCCAGTCGAACGGCGTCATTCATGTCGTCAACACCGTCGTCATGCCCTGATCACGCCGGTCAGGCCATCCAGGAAACCCGCCCGGCGCAAGGCCGGGCGGGATTTTTTTGCGGTCGTGCGATGATGGCCGCCTCAGGCCGCGACGAATTTCAGCGCCACGCCATTGAGGCAATGGCGCTTGCCGGTCGGAGCCGGGCCGTCGTCGAAGACATGACCCAGATGCCCGCCGCAGCGCCGGCAGTGAACTTCCGTGCGCGTCATCAGAAACTTGCGGTCGGTCTTGGTGCCGACGGCATTGGGAAGCGCGTCCCAGAAGCTCGGCCAGCCCGTCCCGCTGTCGAACTTTGTCGCGGATGCATAGACGGGCAGGTCGCAGCCGGCGCAGTGGAAGGTTCCGCTGCGCTTTTCCCGGTCGAGCGGGCTGGTGAAGGCGCGCTCCGTGCCCTCGCGGCGCAGCACATCGTACTGCGCCGGCGTCAGCAGCTTTTTCCACTCGGCGTCGGTTCGGGTGACCTCGAAGGCTCCTTCGACGGCAGCGCTGGCGCGCTCTTCGCCCCCGAGCAGCGTCAAACCCAGCGCGCCGGCTCCGCCGATCGCCGCGACGCTCGCGAGCAGGTTCCGTCTCGACATCATGACGGGTCTCCTTGTCATTTTTTCCGATAGCGCAAGAGAGTTAATTCGGATGCGGGCGCGGGTTCACGAATGCGCGACCGATTTTGTGCTGCGTTGCGATGACGAGACTGTGGCGCGTCCATGACGGCACCCGGAAGTCCTTGGGCAAGACTTTGACGCAGAACGATTTTTCGCGAGAACGTCCCAGATTCTGCTTCTCTTCCACGTCATGTCTCGACATGGCGCGGTGCGATAGCCATGCGATGTCGCCAGCCATCACAGGGCGGCGAGCCGAGGCGCGCCATGGCAAGCGCGGCCGCAGGTTGCGACTTTAGTCTTATCCCGCGCTCTTGCCATGCCGGGCGAAGCGATGAACTCTGCGCTATCGCGGCGGAAGGCCGCTTCAATGACTCGTCCGGCCTACAAGGACAGAGCAGCAGGGGAGAGATCGACGATGTCGGATACTGTGAAACCACGCGCGAGCCGCCGCAACTTTCTCAAGGTCGCCGGCCTTGCCGGCGCGGGCGCAATCGCGATGCCGCAGGTCAGCCGGGCCCAGACGGTGACCTGGAAATACCAGTCGACCTGGCCGACCAAGGACATCTTCCACGAATTCGCGGGCGATTTCGCCAAGCGCGTCAACGACATGTCGGGCGGCCGTCTCAGGCTAGACGTGCTCGCCGCCGGCGCGGTCGTGCCCGCCTTCCAGATGCAGGATGCGGTCCATGCCGGCATTCTCGACGCAGGCCATGGCGTCTCGGCCTACTGGTACGGCAAGAACAAGGCGTTCTCGCTGTTCGGCACGCCGCCCGCGCTGGGCTGGGATGCCCATTCCTTCCTCGCCTGGATGAACTATGGCGGCGGCTACGACCTCTACAACGACCTGGTCCAGAACCAGCTCAAGCTCAATCTCGTCGGCATCCTGACGGGGCCGATGCCGTGCCAGCCGCTCGGCTGGTTCAAGAAGGAGCTCAAGACCGCCGACGACTTCAAGGGCCTGAAATACCGCACCGTCGGCCTCGCCGCCGACCTGATGCGCGAGATGGGCGCGGCGGTGACGATTCTTGCCGGCGGCGAGATCGTGCCGGCGCTGGAGCGCGGCGTCATCGACGGGGCGGAGTTCAACAATCCATCCTCGGACTCGCTGCTCGGCTTCCAGGACGTCGCCAAGGTGTACATGCTGCAGAGCTACCATCAGGCGGCCGAAAGCTTCGAGATCCTGTTCAACAAGGGCAAGTTCGACGCGCTTTCGCCGGAGCTGAAGGCGATCGTCAAGTACTCGGCCGAATCCGCCTCCTCGGACATGAACTGGAAGGCGCTCGATCGCTACTCGAAGGACCTCGATATGCTGCGGGGCAAGGGCGTCAACATCGTCCAGACGCCCGAGGCGATCCTCAAGGCGCAACTCGTCGCCTGGGACAAGGTCATCGAGAAGCTCGGGGCCGACCCGTTCTTCAAGAAGGTGGTCGATTCGCAGAAGGCCTGGGTCCAGCGCTCGGTCGCCTATGAGCGCGTCAACACGCCGTCGCGCGAAATGGCCTACACGCACTTCTTCAAGGCGTGATCGGCCTCGCTTCCACCCATTGCGCGCCCGCCATCCGGACAGGATGGCGGGCGTTTGTCGCGCAGGTCGGGATGCGCGGCCGAGTTCGGAAACGACCATGAAAGTCATTCTGGCGATCGACAGGTTCAACTCCGCCATCGGCAAGTTCGCGGGCTGGGCGATCCTGATCCTGACCTTCGCGATCAGCTACGAGGTGTTCGCGCGCTATGCGCTGCGCGCCCCGACGGAGTGGGCGTTCGACGTCAGCTATATCCTCTACGGCACGCTGTTCATGCTGGCGGGGCCCTATGCGCTGGCGCGCAACGCGCATGTGCGGGGCGATTTCCTGTACCGGCAGTGGTCGCCGACGACGCAGGCGAAACTCGACCTGACGCTCTACATCCTGTTCTTCTTTCCCGGCATCATCGCGCTCGCCTGGGCCGGCTACAAATTCGCGGCCTTCTCCTGGCTGATCAAGGAGCACTCCTCGAATTCGCCCAGCGGGCCGCCGCTCTACCACTTCAAGTCGCTGATCCCGATCGCCGGCGTTCTGATGACGGTGCAGGGGCTGGCCGAGGTAGCGCGCTGCATCATCTGCATCCGCACCGGCGACTGGCCGGCGCGCCTGCACGACGTCGAGGAAACCGAGAAGATCATTCTCGAAAAGGCCGCAGCCGCGCAGGGCGCGCCCACCGCAGGAAACGCGATCTGATGTTCGGCATGGGCAATCCTGAACTGGGCGTGGTCATGCTCGTCCTGTTCATCTTCTTCATCATGCTCGGCTTCCCGATCGCTTTCACCCTGATGGCGCTGGGCGTGGGCTTCGGCCTCTGGGCGATGGGCGACACGGTGTTCGCGCTGGTGGTCCAGCGCACCTACTCGGTGATGGCCAACGACGTTCTCGTGTCGATCCCGCTCTTCATCTTCATGGGCTACATCATCGAGCGGGCGAACATCCTCGACAAGCTGTTCCACTCGCTGCAACTCGCGCTCGGCAACGTCCCGGGCTCGCTCGCCGTGGCGACGCTGGCGACCTGCGCGATCTTCGCGACCGCGACCGGCATCGTCGGCGCGGTGGTGACGCTGATGGGCCTGCTCGCCTTCCCGGCGATGCTGCGGGCGGGCTACGACGTGAAGCTGTCGGCCGGCGTGGTCTGCGCCGGCGGCTGTCTCGGCATCCTGATCCCACCCTCCGTCATGCTGATCCTCTATGGCGCGACGGCGGGCGTCTCGGTGCCAAAGCTCTATGCCGGCGCGCTGTTTCCGGGCCTGCTGCTGGCCGGCCTCTACATGGGCTACGTCATCATCCGCTGCTGGCTGAACCCGGCGCTGGCGCCGAAGCTGCCCAAGGAGCAGACCGACGTCCCTTGGTCGACCGTGCTATGGGCCCTGGCGAAGAGCTTCTTCCCGCTGACCATCCTGATCATGTCGGTTCTGGGCGCGATCTTCTTCGGCTTCGCCACGCCGACCGAAGCGGCTGCAGTCGGGGCGCTCGGCAGTCTGATCCTGGCGGCCGCCTATCGTTCCCTCACCTTCACCAAGGTCAAGGAATCGGTGGTCCTGACGGCGCGGACCTCGGCGATGGTGTGCTGGCTCTTCGTCGGCTCGTTCATCTTCTCGTCGATCTTCGCCCTGCTGGGCGGTCACGAGCCGATCAAGAACCTCGTCACGGCGCTGAACCTGTCGCCGACCATGTTCCTGATCGTGGCGCAGGTCATCATCTTCATTCTGGGCTGGCCGCTGGAATGGACCGAGATCATCGTGATCTTCGTGCCGATCTTCCTGCCGCTGCTGGAGTTCTTCAAGGTCGATCCGCTGTTCTTCGGCATCCTGATCGCGCTCAACATCCAGACCTCGTTCCTGTCGCCGCCTGTGGCGATGGCGCCGTTTTATCTCAAGGGCATCGCGCCGCCGCATGTGACGATCAACCAGATCTTCTCGGGCGTGATGCCGTTCCTCTACATCGTCTTCATCGCGCTGATCCTGGTCTACACTTTTCCCGGCATCGCGCTGTGGCTGCCGAAATATCTCTACGGGTGAGGGGCGGCGCGCTCCCGGCCTGAATATCGCTGGCGCGATGCGCGCCAGCGATTAATCTTCGCCTCCGATTGAACCTCCAGCCGGCTCGCGGCGACAGACACCTGTGAGCCGATCGGGCCGCGAGCGCGATGCATACGGAATCCGACGACGATCTCGTCAAGCGCATCGCCTCGGGCGATCGGCTCGCGATGAAGGTGCTGTTCTCGCGGCATCAGGTGCGGGTCTACCGTTTCGTGCTGCGGCTCGTCCGCGACGAGACGCTTGCCGAGGATGTGATCAGTGACGTCTTCATGGATCTGTGGCGACAGGCCGACCGCTTCGAGGCGCGGGCCTCGGTCGCGACCTGGCTGCTCGCCATCGCCCGCAACAAGGCCTGGTCGCTGCTTCGCAAGCGGCGCGAGGCGGGGCTCGACGACGACTATGCCGAAAGCATCCCCGACGAGGCGGACGATCCCGAGATCGTGCTGCAGAAACAGGACAAGGGTCTGGCCATCCGGGCGTGCCTGGAGCGGCTTACGCCCGAGCATCGCGAGGTCATCGACCTCGTCTACTATCACGAGACCTCCGTCGAGGAGGCAGCGCGGATCGTCGGCATCCCCGAGAACACCGTCAAGACGCGGCTCTTTCACGCCCGCAAGAAGCTCGGTGAACTCCTCAAGGCCGCTGGCATCGACCGGGGCTGGCCATGATTTACCTGTTCTGTTCACTGCTCAACCGATCCCGAAGGGAGGCCTGCCATGACTGACGCCATCGCGACCGACCCGAAACGGGCGGAACTGGAAGAATTGCTGCCGTTCTACGCCAATGGCCGGATTTCGGCGGCCGACAAGTCGCGGATCGACAAGGCGCTCGCCTCCAACGCGGAACTCAGGGCTCGGCTGGAGATCGTCCGCGAGGACATGGCCGAGACGGCCCTGCTGAACGAGAGCCTCGGCGCGCCGTCTCCGCGCGCGCTCGACAGGCTGATGGCCGGCATCGAGGCCGAGCCCCGGCAGGCGCCGCTGATGGCGCGCGCCAGGGGCGGCATGATCGCATGGCTCGGCCGGTGGCTCGCCGCCCAGCCGCCACGCCGGCTGGCCTATGCGGGAGCGGCGGCGCTCGCGATCATGGTCGTGCAGGGCGCGGTTCTGACGGGGCTCGCCCTGCGCGGCGGCAGCGGCGGTTTCGAGACGGCGTCCGCGCCGACGCAAGCCTCCGAACGCTATGTGCTGCTGAGCTTCTCGCCCGATGCGAAGGCCTCCGACATCGCCGCCTTCTTCCGGCGCTACGAGGCCTCCGTCGTCGACGGGCCACGCGCCAACGGCTTCTTCAAGGTGCGTGTCGGCGACGCCAAGCTCTCGACCGCGCAGGTCGACGCCATCGCGGCGCGGATGAAGGCGGAAGCCGGGATCGTCAGCTTCGTCGCGCCCGCGCCGTAGAGACCGCGCGCTGCATGAGCGATTTCCCGCTCGTTCGAACGCGCGCGCCGTAGTAACCTGTGATTTCCTGCGGAGGCGAAACGCCATGTCGCTGCTGCCATCAGGCCTTGCCGCCGTCCTTCGTCCCGTTCGCGCCTCGCTGCTGGTGGGCGCCGCCATCATCCTGACGGGCTGTGCCGCCCTGGCCGGCGAGGGCGGTGGCGGCGGCGACAGCCGCGAATACCCCGTCTACAGGCCGTCGCAGCAGCGGCCGTCGCAGGCGACAGGCCGGCAGCCTTCATTCCGCGAACCACAGATCAGGCAGCGCGAGAGCCTGTCGCGGACGCCGGGCCGGCCCTATCCCGGCGATCGGCCCATCGGCAGACCCGATCGTCGTCCGGGCGGCGGCTGGGGCGGGCCGGCCGTCGGCATCGGGGCCGGCATCATCGGCGGCATCCTGCTCGACCAGGCGACACGGCGGCCGGTCTACGACCCCTATGAGCCGCTGCCGCCGCCACGCCGCGCGCGCCGCCCGGTCATCGTCGAAGATGATGAGGTCGAGGAGGTCGCGCCGCGCCGGCCACGGCGTCCGCCGCCCGTGCAGCGCGCGGCTCCGCCGCGCCGCGCGCCGCCTCCGGCCCAAACAGCGCGACCCGCGCCGCGCCAGCCCAATGTCGTCGTGCCACCGCTGGCCGAGACCCGGCTGGTGGCCGAGGAAATCCTGTTCGAACTCGCCCCCAACGCCCAGCTCGACGCCGTGCTGGTCCGCCACCGCGCCACGCTGATCACGAGCCGCCGCTTCGAGCTTGCGGGCGCCACCATCATCCGGGCGCGCCTGAACGGCGGCCGCGCCGCCCGCGCCGTGCTGGCCCAGATGGCCGGCGACGCCAGAGTCGCCAGCGCCCAGCCGAACTATGTCTATGACCTGCAGCAGGATGCGCCCAGATCCGGGTCGGCCGGAGCGCAGACGCCGGTCGCGTCGGCTCCCGCCGCCGAGCCCCCGCCGGCATCGCCGACCCTGCGTATCCGGCAGCCGCAATACATCGTCGGCAAGCTCGGGCTGGACGACGCCCACCGGCTGGCCAGGGGCGAGCGCGTCCGGGTCGCGGTGATCGATTCCGGCGCGGATGCGAGCCACCCCGAACTGCAGGGCGTCGTCGCCGGCAGCTTCGACGCGCTCGGGCAGGAGCCTGCGCCGCACGCGCATGGCACGGCGATGGCGGCGGCGATCTCGGCGCAGGCGCAATTGCAGGGCGTCGCGCCCGCCGCGCGGCTGCTGACGGCGCGCGCCTTTTCGGGCAAGGCCGGACCGGCCTCGGCCAGCGGCACGACCTTCCACATCCTGGCCGCCTTCGACTGGGCGGCAGGCGAGGGCGCGCGGGTGGTCAATCTGAGCTTTGCCGGACCGCAGGACCGATTGCTGTCGCGGACGCTCGCCGGGGCCAGGACCAAGGGCATCGTCAGCATCGCCGCCGCCGGCAATGGCGGCGCGCGCGCCGCGCCGCTGTATCCGGGCGCCGACCCGAACGTGATCGCCGTGACCGCGACCGACGCCGACGACAAGCCGTTCGCGCAGGCCAATCGCGGATCCTACGTCACTGTGGCCGCGCCCGGCGTCGATGTGCTCGCGGCCGAGCCGCAGGGGCGCTACGCCTTCTCGTCGGGCACCTCGATCGCGGCCGCCCATGTCTCGGGCCTGGTGGCGCTGATCCTGGAAAGGCGGCCGGACCTCGACATCGACGGGGTTCGCAAGCTGCTGATGGAAAGCGCGGTGGATCTCGGCGCGCGCGGCCGCGATCCGGTGTTCGGGGCCGGCCGCGTCGATGCGCCCGCCGCGTTGGCGAAGGCAGTGCCGGTCACGGCGGCGCGGCCATAGGCGATCCTGCTCGCCGACACTCGACGCGAATCTCTCTCCCTTGAAACCGAGCGCCGGAGCAAGCCGTGCCTTCGGCAAGGATCGTGACGCTTTGCGTTCCCGCCGTTGCTTCCACCAAATCCTTCCCACGAGGGGGAGGGGAGCGCGGCGACGCTCTCCGGGGAAATAAACCGCTTTCGCATTGAACCCTTCCCGGCTCCGCCGCGACCAAAGGTCATGGAGGGCGAAATGGTTCGCTTTCCGAACGGACCCAAGGAGCCACGACCATGACCGCCTCGTGCCGCAAGATCGCGCTGTCCACCCTCGCCGCCGTCACGCTCGCCACCACCCTGGCCTCGACCGCCGAAGCCCGCCCGCGCTATCGCGGCCCGCATTGGGGCGTCGGCGCCGGCCTCGTCGGGGCGCTCGCCGTCGGCGGGCTGATCGCCGCCGGCTCCCACGCCTACGCCGCCCCGGCCTATGGCTATGACGCGCCCGAGCGCCACTGCGACCTGGTCGAGCGCGTCAACCGCTATGGCGAGGTCGTCGGCTACCGCCGGGTCTGCTCGCTCTACTGAGCGGCCCGCCGCCAGCCCGAACCTGGTTCGTTCCGATCCGGCTCCCCGCGCCAGCGGGGGGCCGGACGGCGTTTGCAAGCCTTCTCGCCGCTGGCCTCCCTTGACCTTGGCGTCATCATGCTCCTGATGTCGCGCCATGCCGCGCCGCCCAAAGCTTCTGTTCGTCGCCACTGAAGACTGGTTCTTCGCCTCGCATTTCCTGCCGATGGCGCGGGCCGCGCGCGAGCTGGATTATGAGGTCGTGGTGATAGCGCGCGAGCGCCAGCACCGGCGCGTCATCGAGGCCGCCGGGGCAAGGCTCGTCGCGTTGGAGGCGGAGCGCCGCAGCCTGTCGCCGGCCGCGCTGGCAAGGCATGTCATGGCCCTGCGGCGGCTGATCGCGCATGAGAAACCCGACATCCTGCACTGCATCGCCCTGAAGCCGATCGCGCTTGCGGGGCTCGCCGGCAAGCTCGCCGGCGTCGAGCGGCGTGTCTATGCGCTGACGGGGCTGGGTTTCCTTGGCGCTCGGCAGGGTCTGCTCGCCGATGTCGCGCGGTTGACGGCTCGGTTGTGGCTGCGTGGAGCGATCGACGGTCCGCATGTGCGCTTCCTGTTCGAGAATCCCGACGACCCGCTCGCGCTCGGGCTCGATCCGGCCGACGCCGGCAAGGTCGCGCTCGTCGGCGGGGCCGGCATCGACCCGCTGATCCTGATGCCGGAGCCGATGCCGCTGTTTCCGCCGCTCAGGGTCGCGCTGGCAGCGCGGATGCTGTGGTCGAAGGGCGTCGATCTCGCGGTCGAGGCGGTCAGGCTGGCGCGGGAGCAGGGCGCGCGGGTCGAGCTGACGATCCATGGCGCGCCCGACCCGTCCAACCCGAAGGCCATTCCCGAGGCGACGCTGCGCGAATGGGCGCAGGGTCCGGGCGTCGCCTGGGCCGGTCCGACCCGCGACATCGAGGGCGTCTGGCGCAAGCACCACCTCTGCATCCTGCCGTCGCGCGGCGGCGAGGGCCTGCCGCGAACGCTGCTGGAGGCCGCCGCCTGCGGGCGCGCCATCCTGACGACGGATGTGCCGGGCTGCCGCAGCTTCGTGCGCGACGGCGTGGATGGCATGGTCGTCCCGGTCGACGACGCGGCGGCGCTGGCCAGGGCGCTGGTCGTCATGGCGGGCGCGCCCTCGCTGGTCGAGCGCATGGGCGCAAGCGCCCGCGCGCGCCTGCTCGACGGCCACACCGAGCGCGACGTCATGGACGCGGTCAAGGCGCTCTATCGCGGCCTGCTGGCAGGTCCGACGACGGATTCCGTCGCGTGAGCGCAACGGGCGCGGCGCCCGACCGGCGGGGCTTCATCCTCGCGAACACCGCCCTGCTGCCCGTGCCTCATGCTCCCGAGATCAGGCTGCATGTCGCGCAGGAGGCGACCGAACTCTGGCAGAAGACCGAGGACCAACTCGCCGTGATCGGCCTGCCGCCGCCATTCTGGGCCTTCGCCTGGGCCGGCGGACAGGCTTTGGCGCGCTATCTGCTCGACCATGCCGGCCAGGTCGCGGGACGGCGGGTGCTCGATTTCGCCAGCGGCTCGGGGTTGGTCGCGATCGCCGCCGCCAAGGCCGGAGCGGGCATCGTCGAGGCCTGCGATATCGACGCTTTCGCGGCGGACGCGATGGCCCTCAATGCAGCGGCGAACGAGGTCGCGATGACGATCCGGCTGGAGGATCTGGTCGGGCGCGACGAGGGCTGGCAGGTGATCTGCGCCGGCGATGTCTGCTACGAGAAGGCGATGGCTGAACGCGTCGTCGACTGGCTCGGCGGGCTCTCGCGGCGCGGCGCGCTCGTCCTGATCGGCGATCCGGGCCGCAGCTACCTGCCGAAGCAGCGGCTGGACATGCTGGCGAGCTACGAGGTGCCGGTGACGCGGTCGCTGGAGGATGCCGAGATCAAGCGCAGTTCGGTCTGGCGGCTGCTGGCGGACTGATCTGGCCGAGGCCGCGCGAACGGGCAAAATCGCTCAGCTTGCGTTCAGGAAGCCTGGGCTAGATTTTCTTCATTGTCGCCCGGAGCTTCGTGCCGTGAAAACCATCCTCTGCCTTGCCGTCGGCCTGACGGCTTTCGGTTTTTCTGTTGGCGGCGCCTCGGCGCAGGTGCGCGGCAGCTATCTGCAGTCCTGCCCGAACGTGACCATGGAAGGCCCACTGATCGTTGCAGGCTGTCTCGACCGCAACGGCCAGGTGCGCGCCTCGCGGATCGATCCACGGAGTTGCCGCGGCGACATCGCCAACAACAATGGCCGGCTGACCTGCGGAGGCGGTGGCGGCGGTGCTGCGCCTCCTCCGCCCCAGCGGCGGGGCGATTTCGACGGCAGGCGTGACGATCGTCGTGATGATCGCCGCTTCGACCGCCGTGGCGACGACAGGCGCGGCTATGATGATCGCCGCCGCCGCTTCGAGGACGACGAGCCTCCGCGTCGCCGGCGCTACGAAGAGCGCTGGTGACCGCAGCGGCGGCTCGAACTCCGATTCAGCCGCCGTGCTTTTCGAGGAAGGCCTCGACAGCGAGGCTTCGGAAATCCGTCAGCGCCGCGCGCAGGCGCGCATGCTCCCAGTCCCACCAGCCGAGCGCCAGCAGGCGCTCGGCGATCGCTTTCGGAAAACGGTCGCGGATCGGCCGCGCCGGGTTCCCTGCCACGATCGCATAGGGCGCGACGTCCTTGGTGACGACCGCGCCGCCGGCGACGACCGCGCCCGTGCCGATCGAGCGGCCGGGCAGAATGATCGCGCCATGGCCGATCCAGACGTCGTGGCCGATGGTCACCGGGGTCGAACGCCGCCAGGCGAAAAAGTCCGCGTCGTCTTCGGCATCGTCGAAATAGGCGCTGGCCCGGTAGGTGAAATGCGACTGGCTCGCCCGCTGCATCGGGTGGTTGCCGGGGTTGATCCGGGTCATCGCCGCGATCGAGCAGAACTTGCCGATCGTCGTGTAGATGACATTGGAATCGTTCACGACATAGGAGTAGTCGTCCATCGTCGATTCGACGAAGGCGGTGCGCGCGCCGATTTCGGTGTAGCGTCCCAGCGTCGCCTGCCGCACCTGCGCGGTCGGGTCGATCAAGGGTTCTGGTCCGAGTTTCTTGCCCGCCATGGCGTCATCCCCTCCTGTGCCGTCAATCGTTTCAGAAGCGCCCAAAGGCGTTCTCGTGCTCGTCGTCGGCCCGTCCGGGGCTGGCAAGGACACGCTGATGGAGGCCGCGCGCGCGCGCCTGGGTCATTGCCGCTTCGCGCGACGGCTGATCACGCGCCAGGCGATGGTCGGCGCGGAAGACCATGACAGCTGCTCGCCGGCGGAATTCGACGCGGCCGTCGCGCGCGGCGAGATCGCCCTGCACTGGCAGGCGCATGGCCTTTCCTACGGCATCCCGGCGGCGGCGCTGGACGGCGTCGCGAAAGGGGAGGTCGTCATCGCCAATGTCTCGCGCGGCGTGATCGCGCAGGCGGAGCGGCTCGGCGCCCGCGTCGTCGTGGTAAACATCACCGCGCCGCCAGACGTGCTGGCGAAGCGCCTCAGCCTGCGCGGCCGCGAGAGCGAGGCCGACATCGCCGCCAGGCTGGCGCGCGACGCGCCGCTGAGGACGCAGAGCGCCGAATTGGTGACGATCTGCAATGACCGCACCGTGGCCGAGGGCGCGACCGAGCTCGCCGACATCATCGCGGCGCTCTCCCCGCATCGCATCCTCAGCTCAGGCTGACGGATTCGAGCAGGCGAAAGCGGCTTTCGCGCGTCTCCTGCCGGAACAGCGCGATCCTGTCGATCGCGACCGGTCCGAAGGGAACGGCCAGCGCATAGGCCCGCGCAAGAGCCTGCTTCACGGGCGCGACCCGGTCCTGCGGCAGCGCGCCTGTCAGCGTCATGTGGAAGCGGAATGCGTCGCCGACATAGGGGTAGCCATAGGCTTCGAGATAGGCGCGGTGGGCCGGCGTCAGCGGGTTTTTGAGCCGGCGCGCCATATCGGCCTCGCTCAGCGCGGCGCGGAACGGCTCGAAAGCCTGCACCAGCGCGAAAGCGAAGCGCTGCAGCGCCAGGCTCTCCCCGGACGGCGTCAGCGCGACGAAGGAGCCGAGCGCCGACACGCTGAGGCCCGTCAGCCCCACGGGTTCCAGGCCTGCGGCATAGTTGTGGGTGAAGGCCCGCAACTGCGCTTCGCCGCGGCCGGGCGCGAGCTCGAAAGGAGCCTTCAGCGTGGCGTGAAAACCATAGCGGCGCGGTTCCTCGGTCAGTCCCGGCCACGTCGCGGCGTCGTAGCCGTCGGGCACGGCGAAGGGAATGTCCTCGCCGCTGACCGCGTCATAACCCAGCACGGCGCTGCCGAAGCGCCAGAGCGGGCTCTCGACGGCCGGCGTGTAATACAGGGCGTAACGTGGCCCGCTCAAAACGCGCGCTCGCCTTTCGACCATACGGCCGCGATCACCGGCGTCGGACCCAGCGCCCTGAAGCGCACAAGATCGGCGCGCAGGCCGGCCTTCAGATGGCCGCGATCCTTCAGGCCGAGAATGTCGGCGACCTTCCAGGTCACCATGCCCATCGCCTCGGGCAAGGCGATGCCGTGGTCGGCATGCAGCTTCAGCACGGCCTGCAGCAGGCTGGCGGGAACATAGTCCGAGGAGAGTCCGTCGAGCAGGCCCTTCTCGGCCAGCTCGGAGACCGAGACGCCGCCCGAATGCGAGCCGCCGCGCACGACGTTGGGCGCGCCCGCCACGGTCGCGAGCCCGCGCTGCCTGGCGGCGGCTGCCGCCTCGACCGTGGTCGGGAACTCGGAGATGACCGCGCCCGACGCCACGCCGGCCTCGACATGGTCGAGCGTGGTGTCGTCATGGGTCGCGATCGGGATGCCGCGCGCGCGGAACAGATCGACCACGGCCGCCCAGTTGCGCGAGACATTGGCCGCGCCCTCCTGCTGGCGGGTGGTGACGTCCTCCTCGAACTCCTCGACCGTCTTGCCGTTGCCGAGCGCATAGGTCTTGAGATGCTCGATGTTGCGCCACTGACGCTGGCCCGGCGTGTGGTCCATCAGCGAGACGAGCTGGACCAGCTCGTCGTCCTGATAGGGCGCGATGTCGGCGAGCAGGTCCGGGCTCGTCAGCTCGCAGCGCATATGGATGCGGTGGTCGATGCGGAAGACGTTTTCGCGCCGGCCCTCGGCCAGCGCCAGCATGACGTCGGCGAAGATATCCTTGCGGTAGTCCTTGGCCGAGAACGGCGTGCCGGCGCAGATCGCGTCGTAGACGGTCGTGACGCCGGCGGCCGCCATCTGCGCGTCATGGACGAGCGCGGCGGCCAGCCCGTTCGGCCAGAACACCTTCGGCCGCGGCATGAAGTGCTTTTCCATGTTGTCGGTGTGCATCTCGACCAGGCCCGGCGCGACATAGTCGCCGCCGATGTCGAGCGCGCCCGGCACGGAGGAGAGCCCTTGATCGACGGTGGCGATGCCGCTCTCGTCGAAGGCGATGGTGCCGGTGACGACCTCGTTTTCGAGGATCAGGCGGGCATTGGTCAGGATCGTTGCCATCAGGGCGCCTTCCGGAAGTCGGTGATGTCGAGATAGCGGGTGGCGACCCGCTCGCGCACGGCCTCGTCATGGAAGATGCCGACGATGGCAGCGCCGTTCCGGCGCGCCTCGGCGATAAGCTCGACCACGACGTCGCGATTGGTGGCGTCGAGCGAGGCCGTCGGCTCGTCGATCAGCATGATCGGCGAGGGATCGACGAAGGAGCGGGCGATGTTGACGCGCTGCTGCTCGCCGCCGGAGAAGGTCGCGGGCGCGAGGTTCCACAGGCGCTCGGGCAGGTTGAGCCGCGCCAGCATCGCCTGCGCGCGGGCTGTCGCCTGCTCGGTGGACATACCGCGCGCCAGCACCGGATCGCGCACGATGTCGAGCGCCGAGACGCGCGGGATCACCCGCAGGAACTGCGAGACGAAGCCGAGCGTGCGGCGGCGGATGTCGAGAACGGTGCGCGGCACGGCAGAGACGATGTCGATCTGTCGTCCGGCATGGTTGATGTGGATATGGCCGCATGTGGGCCGGTAATTGCCATACAGGATTCGCAGCAGGCTCGATTTGCCCGCGCCGGACGCGCCCGCAAGCACCAGCGCCTCGCCGGCGGCGACGCTGAAATTGACGTTGTCGAAGACCGGCAGCCGGACGCCGCCCTGATTGTGCAGGGTGAAGGCCTTGGCGACGTTCTCGACGTGAATCATGGTGGTCATTTGAGTCAGTGCCTTGTGCCGGCGGAGTGACGCGGATGTGACGGGGACGTCATTGCGAGGAGCGAAGCGCCGAAGCAACCCAGGGGCGGCAGCGCTCGTAATCCCTGGGTTGCTTCGCTGCGCTCGCAATGACGGTGTCGCAGATCACACACTGAGCACCGCCGATGTCAGCAGTTGCGTATAGGCGTGGTGCGGGTCGTCCAGCACCTGGTCGGTGAGCCCCTGCTCGACGACGCGGCCGTCCTTCATCACCATCAGCCGGTCGGTGAGGAGCCGCGCCACGGCCAGGTCGTGCGTGACGATGATGGCGGCCAGTCCGAGATCGCGCACCAGCACGCGCAGCAAATCGAGCAGGCGCGCCTGCACCGAAACGTCGAGTCCGCCGGTCGGCTCGTCCATGAAGACCAGCTTCGGCTCGGACACCAGCACGCGGGCGATCTGCAGGCGCTGCTGCATGCCGCCGGAAAACTGGCGCGGCCGGTCGTCCATGCGTTCGCCGGCGATCTCGACGCGCGAGAGCCAGTCGAGCGCGCGCTCGCGGATGTTTCCGTAATGCCGGTCGCCGCGATCCATGAGCCTCTCGCCGACATTGCCGCCGGCCGAGACGTCCATGCGAAGGCCGTCGCGCGGATTCTGGTGGACGATGCCCCACGCGGTCCGCATCAGGCGGCGGCGCTCCTGCTCGGCGACCGAATAGATGTCGAGCGGCTGGCCTGAGCCGCGGAACAGGACCTCGCCCTCGTCGGGCCGGTCGATGCCGGCAAGGCAGCGCAGCAGGGTCGATTTGCCGGAGCCCGACTCGCCGACGATGCCGAGCACCTCGCCGGGCCACAGGTCGAAGGAGACATCGGCGCAGCCGATGCGCTCGCCATAGAAGCGCGAGACGCCGACGACGGAGAGCAGCGGAGCGGGGTCTAGGGCGGCATCAGGCGGGGCGACGTGGACGGTCATGGCTTTATCTCCTCGACCAGATGAAGCGCCGACGCGTCGCCCAGCATCGCGCCGCGATGGCCGGCCTCGCGCCGCGTCTCGCAATGATGGCTGTCGGAGCAGACGAACATGCGCCCGCCCCTGTCGTCGGTGACGACCTCGTCGAGATAGGAATCGCTTGCGCCACAAAGGCCGCAGGGCTGGCTCCAGCTCTGGATGCGGAAGGGGTGGTCGTCGAAATCGAGGCTCCTGACGCTGGTATGCGGCGGCAGCGCGTAGATGCGCTTCTCGCGGCCGGCGCCGAAGAGCTGCAAGGCCGGCGACATGTGCATCTTGGGATTGTCGAATTTCGGGATCGGCGAAGGCGCCATGACGTAGCGGCCATTGACCATGACCGGATAGTCATAGGTCGTCGTCACCTCGCCGAAGCGGGCGATGTTCTCGTAGAGCTTCACCTGCATAAGCCCGTATTCGGCCCAGGCGTGCATCTTTCGCGTCTCGGCCTCGTGCGGCTCAAGCTTTCGCAGGGGCTCGGGCTGCGGCACCTGATAGACCATGATCTGGCCGGCGCTCAGCGGCGCTTCGGGAATGCGATGGCGGGTCTGGATGATCGTGGCGTCCGGCGTCGCCTCGGTGGTGCGGGCGTCGGCGGTGCGCTCAAAGAAGCGGCGGATCGAGACGGCGTTGGTGGTGTCGTCGGCGCCCTGATCGATCACCTTCAGCGTATCGTCGGGTCCGATGATCGCCGCCGTCACCTGGATGCCGCCGGTGCCCCAGCCGCGGGCCAGCGGCATCTCGCGCGAGCCGAACGGCACCTGGTAGCCCGGGATCGCGACCGCCTTGAGCAGCGCGCGGCGGATCATCCGCTTGGTCTGCTCGTCGAGATAGGCATAATTGTAAGCCGGCTTTCCATCGTCGGTGTCGAGCGTCTGGTGGGCGTTCATTCGGCGGCCTCCTGCAGGGGCGCGGCTTCGCGCGCCAGCCGCTCTTCACGCTCGTGGGCGATACGGCGGATCAATTCGAGTTCGCCCTGGAAATCGACGTAATGCGGCAGCTTGAGATGCTCGACGAAGCCGGCCGCCTCGACATTGTCGGAGTGGTAGAGCACGAACTCGTCCTGCTGGGCAGGATAGGTCGCGGCCTCGCCGAACTCGCGGCATTTCAGCGCCCGGTCGACCAGCGACATCGACATCGCCTTGCGCTCGGCATGTCCGAAGGCGAGGCCGTAGCCGCGCGTGAATTGCGGCGCGATGTCCTTCGAACCCTGGAACTGGTTGACCATCTGGCATTCGGTCAGCGTGATCTCGCCGAGATCGACCGCGAAGCCGAGTTCCTCTGGAATGAACTCGACCGAGACCTCGCCGACCCGGATTTCGCCGACGAAGGGGTGGTTGCCGCCGAAGCCGCGCTGCACCGAATAGCCCAGGCCCAGCAGAAAGCCCTCGTCGCCGCGCGCCATGGCCTGGAGCCGGACGTCGCGGTCGGCCGGGAAGGAAACCGGCTCGCGGGTCAGGTCGAAGGGGCGGGGATCGCCCTCGGGCGGCGTTTCGGGTTCCATCAGCCCTTCCGCACCGAGGATGTCGGGGACGCGGGGCATGCGGGTGTCGAGGGCTTCTCCCTCCCCCCGCTTGCGGTGGGGAGGGCCGGGGT
>JAESFX010000246.1_pt1 | contig 35651 bp, 27 predicted proteins | sample 9269501 | NCBI WGS metagenome assembly JAESFX01 (sample SAMN14515570, study PRJNA621655) | algae metagenome | isolation source: Desmonostoc geniculatum HA4340-LM1 and co-occurring heterotrophs from cave... | place: USA: Maniniholo cave, Kauai, Hawaii | collected 2009-07-28
TGGAGTGAAAAGTCAACCTTAAAAGTTATCGCAAAGTGCCAAATTCCAGATTCCAATTCTACGACCCAAATAGACCTAGCGAACGCAGCTTAAATTCCGACCCTTTTTTGCGGCGACCTGTACTAAGCAAATATTATCAGTTTTGGTAAAAAATCATTACCATAATTATTAATTTTATTTAATTAACAATAAAGAATCAAGGCGTCAGTCCTCACAATTCAGTTGGGTATTCTGTATGACTGGCGCATGGCGGAGTAAGCCGTGTCAGCGAAGCTCTGAATAACTGGGTTTAAGTCCTCCACTAGTTGATTCTGAATTCTGAATTCTGAGTTCTGAATTCTCTTTTAATTCATAAAATTTAATATTTGTTGAATTAACTTTATCCGTAATCACTTAAGCAAGCACTGGATTATTTTTATAGATTATGAATTATGTCAAGGTGTATTGAGTCCTAGTACTAAAAAAGGAAGTTAGGATTCAAAATATCTATTGTTCTGGTTCCTGACTACCAATAAATTTAATTTGAGGCAAAAATGAGACACGACAAACTTTCTCCCGGATTACTTTTGGCATTTCAGGATTATCAAAACGAAGGAGAACAGGCTTTAGTTACACATAAGCGATCGCTTGGTATTATTGCTCATAAAAATACAGTCAAACCAACTAAGAGCGTCGTTTTTATCTACTGTGACTCTGATGCAGACTTGAGTTATTTATCGCAATATAATATTGAAGTCAATCAAAATTCCGGCAGTGTCCGCACAGCTTTCTTACCAATAAATGCTTTAGATGTCTTATCTGAAGAAGATGCGATTCAACGCATCAAGCCATCACGTAAACTGCATTTGCGGATGGATGTTGCACCAGGAAAAGTCAAATTACCGGAGTTTAAAAACCAAACCGGACTCACTGGCAAGGGTGTAATTGTTGGCATCATAGATAGTGGAATTGACCCAAAACACCCCGCTTTTGCCGGAAGAATTTTACACATTTGGGATCAAACACTCCCAGGTCCAGGAGTCACAGAAGGACGCTACGGGGCTGAATTTACGGAAGCGCAACTGACAATTTCTCAGGATACTGATGGACATGGCACCCACGTTGCTGGAATTGCGGCTGGTGCCGATGCTACCTATAGCGGCGTAGCACCAGAGGCGGAATTAGTTGTAGTCAGGTCAGATTTACAGGATGCCCACATTGCCGATGCTGTTCGTTATATTTTCCGAGTTGCTAGGGAGTTGGGACGCCCAGCCGTCGTGAATCTCAGTTTAGGTGGACACGCCGATGCCCATGATGGTAGCGATTCTCTATCAAAAGTGATTGACGCCGAAACCGGCCCTGGGAGAATTGTTTGCTGTGCTGCGGGTAACGAAGGAAACATGAACATTCATGGTCAAACAACCATACCCAGTGGACGTACCCGTGGTATGCGCTTTAATGTTCCTTTGAATCAAGTAGGCATAGTTTGGCTAAACGCTTGGTATTCCAAAGATAGTGAGTTGGAAGTGTCAGTGCGGAGTCCCAACGGTTTTGTCACCCCCTTCCAAAAAATCATTACTGACGGTAATCCTACTCAGGAACATCAGTTACCAGATGCACGGGTGGAAATAGTGACACCAGGCCCTGACCAAATTAACGGCGACCATAACTTTTTTGTACAAATACGTGGTAACGGCCCTTCACAAGTAATGGGGGGTATTTGGCAACTGCGCCTACGGAATACTTCTGCAACTGAGACACGTCTAGATGTTTGGACATTAGATGATATGTCATCAGTGTTTTTTACAGGTAAAAGCATCAAAGATGCGCTAAAAATTGGTTCGCCGGGAGCTGCTAGCAGTGCCGTTACAGTTGCCGCTTATACCACAAAAGCTAAGTATACAGATATTGATAACCAAGTGCGAGAAATGGGCTTAGATTTGGATACTATTTCAGAATTCAGTAGTGAAGGTCCCCTACGCAATGATGCCCAAAAGCCTGATGTAGCAGCACCAGGAGCAATGATTGTTTCCACACTTTCCGCCGATGCTAATTCTGCCCGTTCATCGATGATTAATTCTAAGTTTGTGGCAATGGCTGGTACGAGTATGGCGACACCTTTCGTCACTGGGTTAGTTGCATTACTCCTGCAACGTGACCCTCAACTCGATCCGGCTACTTTGAAAGATTTGTTACGTAAAAATAGTACAATTCCCGGAAAACCCACAGGCACATTCGATGAGAAATGGGGTTATGGAGTGATTAATGCCGAGAATCTGTAATTAAACTGAGAGACGCAATATATTTAACACATAGATATATCGCGTCTCTTGAAAGTTAGAGGGGCGATCGCTTGATGTATTGTGTATTTCTTCTGACAAATCTAACAGTGCGATCGCAGTACAGCTAACTTTTTCTGGCAAATTCGTATCCAGAAAATTTTACTGGAAAATTAAGCAATATGTATTTTTGTATACATAGATAATTGTTAAAATCATCTTTGAATACTCGGTTGTTTGGAATTTTTATTGTAAATTTAATTATAATTTCTAGTTAGTTTTACTGAAATTTTACTCAATGGTTAAACTTCGCGTTCAAGAATTAGCACAAGAAAAAGTTTACCGTTTACTTAGTCTGACTTCAGGAGTTCCTGAAGAGGCTATTCAGACTTATGTGAGTCAAACATCTGAGGATTTCAAAAAAATTGCTACAGCTTTAAATTGGTCTTTTACAGAACCAGGTGCTGCTCAAGTATTTGAGATGCTAGATCCTGAAAAAGCCAAGGGTATGGCTGTCAATTTACTTAGCAAAGCTGCTGATATTTCTGCACCGGATATGGCGAAATATGCAGATGAAAATACAGATTTCGCGATCGCAGAAAAAATTGAGGATTTAAAAAAAATTGCCGCAGCCTTAAATGTGGGGATACTAGAGTTAGTAAAGCCTAACGAAAAAAGGGAAGCAGTTCAGCTTAAGATTGTCGAACTCGCCGAACAAAAACAACTGTCGCTCAAAGAGTTGGGCGAAAAATCTGGAGTTTATTATCTAATTATTTGTTTTTATAGCACACAATCTATAGAAAAGAAAAAACTAAAACAAGAGCCATTTTATAGTAATCTTAATAAAATTAGCCAAATTTTGAATTGCCAGATTGAAGATTTAATCGAAAAGGAAACATTAGAACTACCTCCAACAACTCTGCGACTTCAAGAGTTTTTACAAGCAACAGAATTAAATTTTGATGATTTGAGTCTTCTGACAGAAACAACACCTGAATTTCTCGAATTAATTGCCACGAATCCCATAGATATGCGAAACTTACCTACTTGGGGAGATGATAAAAGATTAGGGTAACTCATTTGTCAAATTTTATTTCGTCGCAATTGTTAGTAAATAACATTAAGTTCGTGCATGGAAGCCAACAAAAAAGACATTCGTGGCCATCAATATAAAGAAGAGGTACTAAACAAGCAGCAATACCAAAATTGTCAGGCAGGGCAAAAGCTGATTCAAAAGTTGAAAATTGCCATTTTTAGTATTCTTTTCGCTACATTTATGAGTGTAGCAAATTTGTTATCAAGCGGATTGCTAGCTGCTTTATACCATGTATTTAAATCTCAACAGTTATATGTAATTTATGCAATAGAAATTGCTGCGATTACGTTATATGCGATGGCGTTCCTCCTAGTTATATATCGTGGATTTGAAGCAGCATCAACAATTTTCGTTGTAGGAATTATAGTTATTGGCTTTATTATTTTCCTTGTTTTTAGAGAAACTTCTGACAACCGTGGAATAGGAACTTGGCTGCTTGTTGTTGGTATGAGCATAACTTTGGGATGGCTGGGAGCAATTATTACAGCATTTTTTATAACAATTAGTTCTATATTATGGGGAAGTAACGGTGAATTTTTAACTGTTTTGACATACGGACTGAGTGCTATAACATTAACAAGTTTCGTATCAGAAGAAGAACCTCATTATGGTAATATAATTGCTCTGGGAGCAATATTAATTATTTTTGCAAGCGCAATTATCGCACGACAATCAATCAAAGGTTCAGCAAAATTTGCCTGGATTAAAGAAAAAGCTGTATTTTGGGCATCAACAGGTGGAACATCATTTTATGGAGCAGATTTAACAGATACTTACTTTGATGGGGCACATTTATCTTATACAGATTTCAGAAAAGCTAATCTCACTCGCACTAGCTTTGAGAACGTAAAGGGATTAGAATTTTCTCGACTGGAAGGAACGATACTGGAAAATTTAAAACTTAGGAAATTGCTAGTAACCAAAAAAGGTAAGGATGAAGATTATACAGGTGCTAACTTTAATGGTGCAAATTTAAACAATGCTGACTTAACAGGAGCAATTTTAACCGGAATCAATGCCTTGGATGTCGATTTTTCCGGAGCAACCTTGAGCGGTGCTTGCATTCAAGAATGGAATATTAATAAAAATACCTGCTTCACGGGGGTAAAATGCTCACACGTTTATTTAAAATGTACTAAAATTGGCGATCGCATTATTCTTGCAGAACGTAAGCCAGACAATGGCGAGTTTCAAGACGGCGATTTTGAAAAATGGATTGATAATTTACAAGATACAGTAGATGTAATTTTGCGAGGGAGATTTAACTTGCAGGCTTTTGGCATTTCCCTTGCTAAAGCTGCTACTGAGCATGAAGGATTAAACCTTTCTCGTTATAGTATTGAGAATAAAGGCGGAGGCATATTTGTTGGCAAGGTAGGTGTGTCTCCACAAGCTAACAAATCTGCTATTTACCAAACAATTACAAATTATTATTACAATGAAGTATCTATTCAAGGCGAAAAAGCAAAGATATTACTAAATCCATCTAAAGAAGTGGAAATCATGGAAACTAATAATCAAAATATCAATAATAGAGATGGCAGTATAGATATGTCTAGCGGTAATAAGATTACCGCTAGAGATTTGACAAATGCTAGCCTAACAATGGCAGAAGCTAACAGCCAAGTCAGTAATTCGATTCAACAACTTAGGGATATTAGTAGTGATAGTAGTGACGATCTGGCAAAGATTTTAAGCATTTTACAAAAATCTATTGCCGATGATGCCGCACTTTCTGAAAGTCAAAAGAAAGAGGCGTTGGAAGCAGTAGAAACTATAGCTGAAGAAGGAAAAAAGCCACAAGGAGAACGAGTGCTGAAATTCTGTTCAATGGCTGTTAATGCCCTTAAAGGTTTGACATCTACTGTCAGTGATGCTAGTAAATTAGCTGAAGTCCTTAAAACACATTTGCCTGCTCTCACCAGCATATTGGGTCTTTAGACGTAGTAATAATTCTGTAATCAGATTGAGACGCGAATATATTATATCTGTAGAAAGATAGGCAATAAAAATTTGTAAATTTGATAAGTTGTTTGTAGGGTGGACAATTTTTTGGCCACTTTTTTTACCAAGGAATTGTTATGAATTATCAAAAGCTAGACGCTGCCGTTGCTACAGCACTGAATGATGTTCAAAACCCACAGCAACCGAGTTTAACAGTTTTCATCCATACCGAACCAATTTTAGACTCTGCGGCGATCGCTGTTTTACAGAGTTTGGGTGTCAGCGGCATTACTAGTGGTCAAGATATTTTTACAGCAACACTGTCCCCAAATGCGATTTCTCAGTTGTCAGAGCAACCTTGGGTCAAGCATTTGAAACAATCGCAGCAATTGCGTTTGGTCAATCAGAAAAGAACTTTAGGCGGCTTGAGAGTTTGAGATGATGCTGTAAAAATAATTCTTTGTTTATTTGTCGTCCGTAGCGTCTGGCAGAAAATGTGTTAGCACAGCGATCGCTGCTCAACTTTCCATAGGATATAATACAGTTGTTCTAGTTGTTAATTCATCAGACAGCATCATTCATTACCAGCAGCATTTTTTAAAATTCATCCCAGAGATTCTTTGATCCCCCCTTACCAGCTGCCACATACAGTCCTAAACTGAAGATGAGAGTTGAAAGGCAGCTGGGAGAAATTTTGTGAAAAAAGTTTTATCAATCATCCTTGGTGGTGGCGCGGGGACTCGGCTTTATCCCCTAACCAAACTCCGTGCTAAACCAGCAGTACCAGTGGCGGGGAAATACCGCTTAATCGATATCCCTGTCAGCAACTGCATAAATTCCGAAATATTCAAAATTTATGTCCTGACACAATTTAACTCAGCTTCCCTGAATCGTCACATCGCCCGTACCTACAACTTTTCTGGTTTCAGTGAAGGGTTTGTGGAAGTGCTAGCCGCACAGCAAACACCAGAAAACCCCAATTGGTTCCAAGGTACAGCCGATGCAGTGCGTCAGTACCTGTGGCTGTTGGAAGAATGGGATGCAGAGGAATATTTAATCCTCTCAGGAGATCACCTCTACCGTATGGATTACCGTTTGTTTATCGAGCGTCATAGAGAAACAAATGCTGATATCACTCTCTCAGTTATTCCCATCGACGAGCGCCGCGCCTCAGATTTTGGTTTGATGAAAATTGACGATTCCGGTAGAGTCGTTGACTTTAGCGAAAAACCTAAAGGCGAGGCCTTGACCAAAATGCAGGTTGATACCACTATTTTGGGATTAACAAAAGAACAAGCTCAATTGCAGCCTTACATTGCCTCGATGGGGATTTACGTCTTTAAAAAAGATGTTTTGATCAAGTTATTGAAAGAATCTTTAGAACGGACAGATTTCGGCAAAGAAATTATTCCAGATGCCTCGAAAGATTACAACGTTCAAGCTTATCTATTTGATGATTACTGGGAAGATATTGGAACAATCGAAGCCTTTTATCATGCCAATTTAACGCTAACTCGGCAACCCCAGCCACCCTTTAGTTTCTACGACGAAGAAGCACCAATTTATACCCGTGCTCGTTATTTGCCTCCGAGTAAACTATTAGATTGTCAGGTAACAGAATCAATGATTGGCGAAGGTTGCATTCTAAAAAATTGCCGCATTCAACATTCTGTATTGGGAGTGCGATCGCGCATTGAATCTGGCTGCGTCATCGAAGAGTCTCTACTCATGGGTGCAGATTTTTACCAAGCTTCTGTAGAACGCCAATGTAGCTTAGTCAAAGGTGACATTCCCGTAGGCATCGGTACTGACACAATTATTCGGCGTGCGATCGTTGATAAAAACGCCCGCATCGGTCATGATGTCAAAATTATCAACAAAGATAACGTCCAAGAAGCTGACCGCGAAAATCAAGGTTTCTACATCCGTAGTGGAATCGTAGTTGTGCTAAAAAATGCTGTAATTCCTGATGGAACGATCATTTAGTCATTGGTCATTGGTCATTAGTCATTGGTCATTGGTCATTGGTCATTAGTCATTGGTCATTAGTCATTGGTTACAACTAACAAAGGACAAAGGACAACTGACAAAAGACAAAGGACAAAAGACAAAGGATAAATGACTAAACTTTTGTTGCTAATTGGTCTTCCAGGTAGCGGTAAGTCAACTCTGGCAAAACAATTATTGGCAGAATGTCCCCAGATGCAGCTGATTTCTACAGATGCCATCCGGGGGCAACTATTTGGTTCCGAAGCTATTCAGGGATCGTGGCTGCTGATTTGGCAGGAAGTCGAACGGCAATTTCAACGAGCTATTTCCACAGGTAATACAGCAATTTTCGACGCTACCAACGCCCAGCGACGCCATCGCCGCGAGGCCATCAGCTTAGCTCGTGATTTCGGTTTTAGCCACATTACGGGAATTTGGGTGAATATGCCAGTTTGGCTGTGTTTGGCACGCAATAAAAGGCGATCGCGCCAAGTTCCAGAAGAAATTATTTTGCGGATGCATCGTCAACTCCGGGATGCCCCCCCAAGCCTGGAAGAAGGACTAGACAGCCTGATTCACTATCTTTGAAACTCATGGGGCATTGGGCATTCATTGGGCATTGGGCATTGGGCATTGGGCATGGGGCATTGGGCATTGGGCATTGGGCATTGGTAATTAATTCTTATCCCTCACTCCCTCACTCCCTCACTCACTCCCTTGTCTCCCCCCTCTCCCTCATCTCCCCACTCCCCACTCTTCAAAGTACGGAAATTGCGATCGCCCGGTGAGGAAGAACCACACTTGATTTTCTATATTCTTTGCTAATTTAAAGTCAGAATCTTTTTGCTTGGCATTATACCTGGCAAACTAAATATCTCTTATCTTAAAAAAACATAACGGAAATTTATATAGGAGGCTGGTAGATGGCTGCAACGGACTTCAAAGACTATTACGCAATTTTGGGAGTTAATAAGACTGCCAGTCAAGAAGAAATTAAACAAGCCTTTCGCAAACTAGCCCGCAAATACCACCCTGATGTGAATCCAGGCAACAAACAAGCAGAGGCACGCTTCAAAGAAATTAACGAAGCCTACGAAGTCGTCTCAGACCCAGATAAACGCAAAAAGTATGACCAATTCGGTCAATATTGGAAACAAGCTGGTCAAGGTTTCCCATCTGGCGGTGCTGGTGTCGATATGGGCGGCTTTGACTTCAGCCAATACGGCAATTTTGATGAGTTTATTAATGAGTTGCTAGGACGCTTTGGTGGTGCTAGTCCTCGTGGTGGACGACAAACCTATTCTTACCGCACTCCCACAGGTGCGCCCAGCGGTTTTGGTGGCTTTAACGATTTTGGATATCAAGATGCAGGTGCTGCTAGTGCCCAAGATAGTGAAGCTGCCATCACTCTGACTTTTGGTGAAGCATTTCATGGCGTGCAAAAGCGCTTTAGTTTAGGTAATGAAACAATTGATGTTCGCATTCCAGCTGGGGCTAAAACTGGTACTCGCCTACGTGTGCGTGGTAAAGGTCAAATCAACCCGATGACTCAACAACGGGGGGATTTATACTTAAAAGTCGAACTTCAACCGCACTCGTTCTTCCAAATGGAAGGTGATAATCTGGTTTGCGAAGTCGCGATCGCGCCAGATGAAGCGACGCTGGGAGCATCTATTGATGTACCTACACCTGATGGTATGGTTAATGTTAAGCTACCAGCGGGTGTGCGTTCTGGTCAATCGCTGCGGTTACGTGGCAAAGGCTGGCCTCTCGCCAAAGGTGGACGCGGCGATCAGTTAGTAAAGGTGGCGATCGCACCACCAAAAGACCTCAGCCAACAAGAGCGTGAATATTATGAAAAAATCCGGGCTATACGTACCTATAATCCCCGCAGTCATTTACCCCAAGTCAAGCTATAAGAATCTTGCCTGAATGTTTAGCAATCCGATTTGATTGCGTGAAAAAATTAAGTATGTTTAGGGAGTGTCAAAGCTAATGACTAATAATTGTTGATACTGGCTGCAATTTTGTTTGATAAACTTTCACTAACCTATCAATACCTTTGAAACGATAATCTCCCATTTCTTGGAAATCTGAGGGTTGTGAAAGCATTGCATAGGTGGCTTCACTAATCACGCATTCACTCGGAGGGCAAACTCCTTCCATGCGGGCTGCAAGATTAATTGTCGCCCCTAATGCTGTATAATCTACCCTTTGGGAACTACCAACATCTCCCACGACGGCTTTACCACTATTAATTGCAATGCGTAACTGTAGCGGTTCTTGCCAAAAATTATTGGCGTTGAGATGTTCCAGACGAGTTAGCATTCCCTTGGCAGCAGCAACTGCGCGATCGGCATGATCTAGTTGCGGTTCTGGAGCGCCAAAAAATGCCATGATACAATCGCCAATATATTTATCTAAAGTGCCACCCCAAGTAAACACTTCTTTGAGCATTTCTTCAAATAAATTATTTAATAATTGAGCGATCGCAGTTGGTGTTAATCTTTCAGAAATTGCTGTAAAACCGACTAAATCCGCAAATAAAATACTAATTTCGCTCTCTGATGGTGCTAAACGGCCATCTGGCGACGCACCTACAGAGATCAACTGCTGCACAACTGCTGGGGAATGATACCGTTCTAGTCGGTGACGAATCATTTCTTCAGTTTTAAGTTTTTCTGCCAGTAGCCAACGCTGGACGCTAGAAGCCACAAGGTTGGCTAAAGCTGAAAAAAAGCTCAGTTCTTCCTCGCCTTCATTTACCCAATGATAAGAAGAAAGATTGGCATCGGCATAAAGAACGCCCACGACTTTATTTTCATCCCATAAAGGCACTGCCATTGCACTGCGAATGCCTTTGACTAAAATACTCTGTTCGCTAGCAAACCGTTCATCTTGATGAGTATCACCGGTTTGAATGACGACTTTTTCTTCAAATACTTTTTGACAAATACTACGACTAATCCAGCTACCATCGGCAGGAAGATGTTTCTGTTGGGAAACATTTCTGGTGGCAGCATTCACTAATTCTAAGTGCCCGCAACCATTAACATCAATTAATAATCCTAAGCGATCGATACTATCAAGGTAACGAAATACAACTTGTTGCACCTGAGAAAAAATCTCTTCTATGGACGCCGCTGCACAGAGATTTTTCGCTATGTCAACTAAGTCTTTGAGACGGGCAATGGTTTTATCTTTATTGCTGATGTTGCCATCTTTACTATCAGCTGCAATCCATTGCTGTTGTAATTGTTCTACGTTATGAAGAATTGTCCTTTGCTCATTAGTTTCCGAAGTTGGCGCATACTCTGGTGTAAATGTCGACTGTGAAACAGGACTTGTGAGCAGTACTACCAGGCTAACATTACCCAGCCAAACGACATCGCCATGATGTAACTCTTGGGGACAGTTTATAAGATATTTATTTACTTGCGTGCCGTTTTTGCTGCCCAGATCTTCAATAGTCCACATACCTTCAGCCGTTTTTAAAATACGGGCATGGTTGCGGGATACTCCAGCAAAAGGTAAGTACAAGTTACATTCTGGCAAACGACCAATTGTAAATACATCTCGGTCAACTGCGATCGTTGTCTCGGTATCTCCCTCTTGTAGGCGTAGGGTGAGTTCAGTCATGAGTGTGATAGATCCATTGAAGCTACAGGTGCAAGCAACTCTTGGGTAGGTTATACCCTACAGGTTAACTCTTCACCTTTTCTTTATGACACTGTTAACCGCATTCCGACAACTGCGTGTGTTTAATATTACAATTTTGATTATAAGAAATGGGAATTTCAAAGGCTCTCAGTAGCAAGAGAGGTGTTTGGAGTATAGAACTATGATTTCATTACGTGAAATAACTCGCTCTCAACTCGAAAAGCCTGATTCCCTATTCCCTACTCCCTACTCCCCCCTATCGCGCTTCTCTGCGAGAGGCTAACGCTCGAAGACTCGCTACCGCTTCGCTAATGCCAACGCCAACGCGAACGGGCAGCACGTAGATAATTTCAAAAATCAAATATGATTCCCATATACTGAGTGAGTTTTAAAACAACCTCTCAGGGCATTGCCCTTAAAACTCGGAATGGCGATCGCATTAAGTGGGAAAAGTAGGATCTTTGGTAAAAGTCATTTACTATACTGTTAATAAGCTGTATGTTGACATATGAGGTAGGTAGTAAATTCATAGACTTACATCTTGCACCAAGGGGCTAAAAGTCCTGGCTACAGAGACTTTACCTGCCTGGCCTGCGGCAACGCCAAGGGCGAACGAGCGTCTGAATAACTGGGTTTAAGACCCCCACCAAATTTTAAATTTGGTGGTCTTTAATCAGTGGCGGATCTGAATCCCCCACTGAAAAATTGCTGAATTCTGAATTCTGTATTCTTCTTCAATTCTTAGATACCTCTAAAGTAGAAATAATGTGGTTAAGTACGAGAGTAATTAGATTTTTTGATGACTACGAATATAGAGAGTATACAGACAATCTTGGTTTGCCTGCTCGTTATGAAATTCGGAGTATTGATTCTTGGTGCAATCCACACTTTAGTTATTCACGCAACTTTCGTTTAGATTCATTAGAGCAGCTTTGGGATTTGCTTGATTGGCTTCCAAACCCGGTATCTAGCCAGCAGTATTATCTATTGTTTACAGATGCTAGCAAACACAAGATTCCAGAAAATCATCCGAGATTAAAACTACTGGGATACGATTTGTTGGATATTGAGGGCAAATCATCTTTGTGGAATTATCGACCTTGGATAGGAGTGTTAAAGCCCTTGGTTCAAAAGGTCAATCGGTATGGATTATTAACTTGGTCAGATGCTGTAACTGCTCAAGCTATTCTCCCACAGGCTTGGCACAACCACCCTCGTTCTGTTGTGAAGATTTGCACTTTGTTTGAAGTCTTGCCTTTAAAATACTTCCAAAAAATCAAGTCACCCAGTAATATTACACCCGTAGGGGCGAACGGCCGTTCGCCCCTACAACGTGCGATATAATCTTGTACCTCACTTGAATGGGAATCGTTATATTAGGTCTGTATTAACAATTTTGCAACAGACCAATATCTAAAACTAAAGTGCTGCTCAAAAATGCCCAGAAAAGTTTACAGGACTTACGCAAAATAGGTAACTTCGGTTAATTTATCGAACCGCCTTCTCTACGAGAGGCTTTCGCCAACGCGCTTCGCGTCTCGTAGAGAAGGCGCCTTATCTACGAGAGGCTTCGCCAACGCGCAGCGTCTCGTAGAGAAGAACGCCAAGAATTCGTAGAGTGTGCGTAAGTCCTAGTTTAATTAGGAGGTATTTCTAAAGCTATTTCTCCTAATAATCCTTTGCGAAAATCTGTTAAAAGTTGCCTTGCAGTTCGCTCTACATCACCTTTGTAACGATGCTCTGCCAAGGCGTGCAAATAGACATCTCCAGTTTCAGATATAGAATCGAGTTGGTAGCGGGATTCTAGCGGTTTTTTTGGTAACAAATCTGTGGCTACAGCTTCCAAATAGTTCAGTAAATCTACGAGGGCTGCTGCGACGAGCTGATTATCGTAAGATGCTTCACCGATATCATCACAAATTGCTAATTTCAATGCTGCATCTTGGTCTTCTAACCTAGCAGGGATGACACCAGGAGCATCAAGTAATTCCAAATGTTCCGAAATTCGCACCCAGCGCAGTTGGCGAGTTACCCCAGGGCGGGCTGCACTTTCTACTACTCGCCGTCCTAACAGACGGTTAATCAAAGCTGATTTACCGACATTGGGAAAACCAATTACTACAGCCCTTACCGGACGGGGTAACATACCGCGATCGCTTCTTCTTTTATTCAGTTCTACCCCAGCGGCTTGGGCTGCCCGTGCCACTTCTGCTATACCTTTACCATGTTGAGCGTTGGTAAAATAAGGGGTTTCTCCTTGACGTTTAAACCAATCTATCCATAGCGATCGCATTTGTGGCGTAATCATATCTACTCGGTTAAGTATTAACACCCGTGTCTTACCCTCCACCCACTCAGTTATTTGGGGGTGGTGAGTCGCTAAAGGAATCCGAGCGTCTCGTACCTCAAACACCACATCTACACGTTTTAGCTGTTCTTTTAGCTTCTTTTCAGCTTTGGCAATGTGACCTGGATACCATTGAATTAGGTTTAATTTATAGTTTTGAGTTATAGTCATTTGTACTTTGTCCTTTGTCTTTTGTTATTTGTCGTTTGTCAGTTGTCCTTTGTTCTTGACAAATGACCAATGACTAATGACTCCCTTTAGCTTCATGTAAAATTAGACGATTACCATCAGGGTCATATGCATAAATCTCTCTGCCGTGGGAAGCAATGGAAATCTTTCCTGGTGGGGGATAGCCCAAAGCAGTTAAGTGGGCGATCGCATCTTCCAAGTTACTCACCTCTAAACATAAACTTATCTTACTTTTGCTGTAGACACAAAGCGGCGAGTCAAGAGACGTCACTTCAAATTCCGATTCATTGGTATTCTTTGGCTTAAAAATACCCAATCGCATACTAGTCAAATGAAACTCAGCATAGACATTCGGAATCAAAGTCACTGGCTTTTGCTCCAGCAATTTTGTATAGAAACTCACTAAATTTTCACAATTAACCGATGCTATAGTCACAAATGCATCAATGTACGAGAAAACCATATTGATCTAACAAGTAATTCAATGTCAAATGCCAACGAGTAAGGCACCCTTTTTAAGGGCTTGCTGCGTTCTGAATTGTGTTATAAAAAACCCTACAATACTTAGATTTTGTTCAAAATTCAAATATTAATCCTATATCTGTCTGTAGCGGATGAATATTTAGTATCCCAGACTTTATTTTGTTGGAAATGATAAGTAGGTCAACTTAATTAAACGTAAAACGCTCCACTTGATACTGAGCTTGCTTGGCTCTATGTTTTATACCATCCATAATAGCGATAAGTCTTCGGCAGTTAGTATTATTAACGCACTTGGCATCAACAAATTTTTCAAAAAATATGAGACTATAGAAATATTCAGACAGTCAGAAAAACGTGAGTCAGCAAGACAAAATCTTAGGAAAAATCCTCTCTGGGACTTCTGATACAGACATCCCTTTTGCCCAATTGTGGCAACTCTTATACAAACTAGGCTTTGATGAACGGATTCGTGGCGATCATCGTATTTTTGTCAAAGATGGTGTTGAGGAAATATTAAATTTACAACATAAGAGAGGAAAAGCCAAAAGCTATCAAGTTAAACAAGTTCGTGCAGTACTTATTAAGTATCAGCTAGGAAATAAAAATGAAATTTCGCTATGAAATTATTCTCTACTGGAGTAGGGAAAATGAAGCTTTTATTGCCGAAGTACCAGAATTACCAGGGTGTGCCGCTGATGGCGAGACTTATCAAGAAGCTCTGAATAATGTAGAAATCGTAATGCAAGAGTGGATAGAAACGGCTAAGGATTTAGGGCGTCCAATTCCTGAACCTAAACCGCGTTAGATGTAATAAGATTTTGGATTTTAGATTTTAAATTTTGGATTGGTGAAATATATTCGAGAATATTGTAATTAAGTAACAGGTTGATTAGTTCTAAGTCCCATAATAACTAAGTCTCGTTCAACACCGTCAAGTTCTGCAACTTTCGGCAAATATCCCCACTGTTGAAACCCAAATGTTTGAAATAACTTTAAACTCGGTTGATTGTGGGCAAAAATAAAGCATACTAAAGTTTTTAAACCCAAACTAGAACTTTGTTGAATTGCTTGCGCTAAAAGTTGCTTTCCTAAACCACGCCGATGAAAGGCAGGCGCTATATAAATACTAATTTCACCAGTTGTACTATAAGCAGGTCGCCCATAAAAGGATTGGAAACTCAGCCACCCAGCAATTACTCCCTCTACTTCGATTACCCAAAATGGACGATGTGAAGGCGATCGCCCCCTGAACCAAGCAAGGCGACTTTCCACAGATACCGCCTCTAAATCAGCTGTTGCCATGCGGCTAGGAATTGCCGCATTGTATATTGCCACAATTGTGGCTAAGTCGGTTTCAATCGCATGGCGAATCATCATTGCTAAGGTCTTGAAGAAAATCTAAGCGAAAATATTCCAAAATCATACAGCGTTAATAGTAGCAATTATACGGCTTCTACCGTAATTGTCACAGATGCCTCATCAAACAGGACTTTCCTGATTCATTCAAGTGTTTATTTGAAAAGTTATAAAAAACACAATTTATATTGTTATTTTTTTATATTATTACTCGCCAAGTCTAATTTTTTTTCTCATGGTTCATTAAGTATTCATTCTAAAGAAATAGATATTTTCTCATGTCAGGAAAAATAACCTATTTCATCTAAAGATATATTTACTTTGATATAGAGATGATTGGAATTTTTTAATTAGTTACTAATTGATAGTATAAAGCGATCGCATATTGTATATATGCATCAAACAATACAACTTTGAATTATTGAGCAGCCTAATTTACAAAGACTTTTGCTTAATGAACAACATACATATACAAAAATAAAAATTTGTATTTTAAGTCATATTTAGGAAATTTTAATTTAATTATTTCTATAGAAATACAGATACATATGACTTATATCTCCAGCTAAAGACAGAGGGTATTAGTATTAGTCTTGCTTAGTATAAGTGTAAGTAGCAGATTCATAGTACGTCACGGCGTAAATAGAGCAACCATTTCAAATCCCTAAAAAGCCTGTTCCATAATACTTTTGACGAATTTAATATCAAAAAAATGAGTGTCAGTCAATCTAAAAACCCATCGATAGAAGTTGATATTGCAATTTTAATAGATAAAATTAAAAGTGGAATTTGGCTATTTGGAATTCCGTCTTGGCTCTTTGGCATAACTGATAGAAGTATAGCTACATTTGCTGATGGTTATGTATCGACTGTAGAAATATCTCAACTATTTATAGCATCTTTCTTTTTTTTGAGTTGGTTATATCTAAAACCAGGCGAAAGCTTTAATAGCAATGATTTAAGCCCCAGCCAATATCAAGAATATCTCTATCGTATTCAAGCTGAAAAGCTGAAAATCAAAAAGCTACATATGATTAGCCAGGAGTATATTTTACCTTTTCCCTATGTTTGCCAAATTTATCATTTATTGAGCTTAAAACATTTAGAAACAGTTCATAAATTTAGCCTGAATAACTTGAAAATTCTCAAGATTAGCCAGTTCCAAAGCACAAGTATAGGTGGGATAATTAAATTTCAAACAATATTGGATTCACCCGCTAATCCTTTAAGAATTTGGCGACAACCAATTGTGGAGGTAGATTTAATATTGCATACTCCATACACTGTTGAACTGAGTATTCCAGTCTACGATAACAAAAGAATAATTGTTCTTTTTAATGTCTTCCCATTAAGTGACTCAGAACATCAATTGTTTATAGACATTTATAGTGACCTAGAATGGCCAAAGCCATTATTGCAAATAATCTTACATTTTGCTTCTTGTTTGACACTGTTTGAAGACTTGCCGTATTTAAAAGCCTTAGCTGAGAGAAATATACAGCGTTTATTCAATTCAAATCGAATTTCCAATCACGAAACTGGATTGCTGTTTAAAAGGTTTGTTGAGTTATATGGTTCGAGTGGAGAAGCAATGAAGTTAATTGAAGGGAGCGAAGAGTTTAATGAAGAATTCTAAGAGCTGTGCGCCCCTACCCACGTACCTCATTCAAATGAGAATCGCTATATCACCCATTAGAATCTTTTATGGCAAGCCAGTCTTGTATACATTGCTTTGCCGTTTCAGCATGTTCCTCTAACCCTTGAATAACATCTTGGTATTCAAGATCGTTACCTCTAAGCATTCGGAAAAATTCTATAAATCTTTTTCCACAATCATATAAAGCTATTATCAAATCTGACCGATCAATCCTGACATCAGGGATTCCATCGCCTGATATCCTCACTTGATTTGCCTCTGGATCTAATCGTACATATCCGTAGTTGTTATATATCCTAACAACAGCAGATTTTTGAACTACTAAGTCTAGAATTGCAATGAAGCAAAGATTTTGGACAATCGCCCATAATTCATCTTGAATCTGGATACGAGTATCAGGTTCTTCTAAGGAGCTAATCAGAATCAATCCATCAGCATCTAAGTTATTAATTAATTTTTCACGATATTTTTCAAAATCTATTTTCAAAGTATTCTCATCAATGCAAGGAAACTCATTTCCTTCACGAATATAAGCACAGAATTCTACTTTGGTTTTCATTTTATTTTCTTTATAAAGTAATTGATTTGCCTACAAGCATTCACTTTTAAAAACAGAGATCCTAGTAATCCTGGTTGCTCTGTCCCTAGATTAAAAAAATTAATAATCGATTGACTTGTTTTTATTGTAGCAGCCTCCACAGGGCATTTATTTCAGCCTGCGTATAGTGAATTCCACCACCTGTAGGTGTCGGGAAAAATTGTCCTATTCTTAAGTTTGTTGCAGATCCTTGGGTACCGACTTGAACAGTAAAACTACTGGTAGTAACCGGTTGTGGAATTCCTGGTAGAATCACTGTAGGAGGTGTAGCGGAAGTTAGGACATTAACTGCTTCTTGTACATAGCCCTCAATCGCAGCAGGAGTTGTTCCTTGTGGCCACAATGTTGTACCCGGGGTCTTATTCAGCCTACTTGGTAAATCTACATATTCATAGGTGTGATCTAGAAAATGTCCCGCAGTTGCGTTTGGTGTCAAACCTGTGTAAGGAGGTACTGGAGTCGGTAGACTCATCACTGATTTTGTTAGTGGTGGTACTCTGAACAATGGTGCTGCATCCGCTAACTTCCGGAATACAGCTGCATTACCACTGGCTAGATTCAGAATATCCTCAACTCGCGTAACATCTCCTTTTGCAACTGCACGGGTTAAAATTGCTTCGAGTCCTGCAATTTCACCTCTTCCTCCTGCCATGATTACATAAAGTTCAAGGTCTTCTGAGGTATTGACAAGGTTTAGAAGCCGCTCAAGTTCGGCCGCATTATTTGTAATATTTGCATTTAGAAGCTCTTGAAGGCGAGTAATACTGGGTATCTTTACATTATTGAGTAGGTTCAAAAGTTCAGTAACATTAGTAACTTGACCGTGATTCAATAAGTCTAAAACCTCAGTAATATTCGCAACCTTGCTATGATTCAACAGCCCAATAACTTCGGCAACATTCGCAACTTTGGTATGATTCAGTAAGCTTAAAATCTCTGCAACATTTGCAATCTTGGCATGATTCAGCAAATCAAGAAGCTCAGTAACATTTACAATCTTGGCATGATTCAGCAAATCAAGAAGCTCAGTAACATTTGCAATCTTGGCATGATTCAGCAAGTCAAGAAGCTCAGTAACATTCGCAATCTTGGCATTGTTTAGTAAGTCAAGAAGTTCAGCAATGTTAGTAACTTTCGTATGATTTAGTAAACTTAGCAGCTCAGTAACATTCGCAATCTTGGCATTGTTTAGTAAGTCAAGAAGTTCGGCAATGTTAGTAACTTTCGTATGATTTAGTAAACTTAGTAGATCGGCAACATTCGTAATCTTCGCGTGATTTAGCAAGCCGAGAAGTTCGGTAATATTTGCAACTTTTGTGTGATTCAGGAGGCTGAGAAGTTCAGCAGCATTCTCAATCTTGGTACTGTTTAGTAAACTTATAATCTCGCCAGCGTTGGTAATCTTAGCATGGTTTAGTATATCTAAAAATTCAGTACCATTGGCAATCTTGGCATTGCTTAGTAGCTCCTCAAATTGAGCTAGATTTGTAATTTTAGTGTGATTAACTAAGCTCTGTAATAGAGTTACATTACCTGCTATTTTAGTATTACCAAGAAGCTGTTCTAACTTAACCACAGTCATTCGAGAAGAGCCATCAGCATTACGCAGGAAATTCTTCAAAATACTTCCAGTCATACCCGGCTTGCCTAGCAAGCTGAGTAAATTATCAACTGTAATTCCTTCAATGCGAAGAATTTCTAATAAGGTATCAATATTTCTTTCTGCTCTAATTAGCTCCAAAGCTTTTTCGGAATTCTTAGCAAGCTCAATCAATTGAATGGCTTTATCAACATCCTTGACTTCATCTAAAACTGCCAAACTGGCCTCTATGCTTCCAAAGCGCCGCAGTTGCATAATCCAACGCATTTTTTGCATTGCTCCAGCACCTTCTGTCAATTGAGAGATAGTCCTGAATGCTTTGGCAAACTGAAGAATTTCTAGTACGCTGACAAAAATCAGTAAGCCTTCAATTAATGCTTTGCCTAAATGTTTTCCTTTTTCATAGGCACTAATTAAAGGATTAAAAAGCATTACTATGTGATATGCCAGGTTGAGAGCTCCCATTACAATCCCAACACCCACTAATATGGGAACTGAGACTTCAGGGAAAGCACAGGCTAGGATAATCAAGACAATTAGTCCAATGACTCCCAAGCTGGCCCAGATATTACCTCTATCTGCCTCAGCGAGAAGTTCCAGTAAACCCGCTGCAAGACTTATCAGGCCTCTAATTAAGTTCTCAATCCACTCAAGTATCCCTGCAACTACACCAAGAACAAAATCAGCGATCGCGTTACCTGTTCTCAGATAACTGAAAACATCATCAACTAGCGATCGCTGTATAACTATTTCATCTTTTGCGCTTCGTTGAACTGGTTGTCTATCGACGGATTTCGATACTTGACCTGGTAGCAATTGGGTCAGCGATTCTTCAGTGTCAGCTTCACCATCCTTTTGACGCTGTACATTCTCTGGAAAACTTCCCACTAGAGGCTCAAGCCAATCTTTGGAAGTAGCTGATGCCTTGCCAACTTGGTTACCCAGAATTTCTGGTTTTGGAGTTTGCATCACTTGATCTGCTACCTGTTCCGCTTCTTGCTCAAACGGATCGGAGGGATCGCTAATGGAAATCCCCTCTGCTGTCGGTGTGCCTGCCACAGCTCCATTTGCCTGCTGTACGGTATGCACCACCTCATGGGCAATCAGATGCTGTCCCTCTGTGGAAGTTGGGTTGTAGCTACCGGAACTAAAGAAAATATCCTGACCTGTGGTGAAGGCAACTGCATTCACCGATTGAGAAAGTCGATCTGCCTCGCTATCGGTATGAATTCGCACGTTGGATAAATCTGCCCCTAAATGCGGCTCCAAATGCTGCTGAACCCCACGATCCAGTCTGCTGCCGCTACCGGATGCCGCATCGATGCGTTGGGCGATCGCCCCCTGTGCATCTGTGTCAGCACCATCGTCTTGGCGCTGAATCATCCGCTGACCCGGTAGGGGTTCCGGTTGCGGAGGACTGCCGATGGCACTGGGAGAAGATGGCCCAAAGCCCAGACTAGACGGCAGTAATCGTCCGATATCAAGGTGCATCCCCAGCATCAGGTTATCACCACCCGTATTCAGTTCCAGGTGCAACCAGTTGACTCCGGGAACAGGCAGTACTTGTCCATTGAGTTTGTCTAACGCAAATCGTCGAGCCTCTGGATTAGAGAAAACCCCGGTCAGCACACCTGCGCCAATTAACACCGTTGTACTCACCACACCAATCTGCTCGCCCGTGTTCAGCCGTGACCAGTCTTGAGTAATACGCTCGCTCGCTTGGGTACGTAGGGAAATAAGTCCGCTATTAATTGCCGGAACAGCCATAATCGCCCGCAACAAATCCCCTGTGGTGGCATTTTTGGGCGGATTAGGATCTGGATCTGCACTTGCAGGTGGGGGAGAAGCGGTTGGAGGGGTTGCTTGTCTAAGAATTAGATCCGAGCCGTTGGTCTCCTCAGATGAAGAGGAAGCTGTTTGAGTCGGCGATAGAGTCGCAAACAGATTGGTTGTTGAGCTTGTATTGTCGGGTGGGTTGGGGGGGTTATCTGAAATAGGCAATCCGCTCAGGTCGATTTGCCCCAGAGCAGATTCAATGGTTTCGGGGACTAACTGCTGCTCCAACTGTTCCAGGGCGAAGTCCTGTATTTTTGGATCGGGGCTGGGGCTGGAATCCTGCGCCGTTTGATTTGTAGTGGTAGTAGGCTGTGGCGAAGGAGGAGCCTGTTGAGCGTTGGCACGAGGCTGTAGAGTATTGGTTTCATCTCGTTGGATGATATTATCTTCCTGTTTGGCAGCATATTTGGGGGGTAGGCTTTCCCTGAGCGATCGCATTACCACAGCCTGGTTTGACTCTGGAATTTGCATTGGCATCACTTCATCCACAGCCCAATCGGCTTGTTGTTCGTAGAGGCTTTGTGGCTGACTCACCCTCAGTTGAGCTTGCACTGGCAACATCGAGATGTCGCTAAAATCGTCATCTCGATCGAATTGATTTGTTGAGAGTTTTGCCTGTGGACGGAATGAGATTCGACTAATATCGTGTGCCAGAGGCTCTTTTTTGAAAGTTTCTCCCTCCAGCGACTGTTGAGGAGCAGACTCAGTATCTTGCTGGTTTGATAATTCCTGAGCCAATGATTCTGGCAAAGCTGTATTTGGCTGCAAACCAAAACTAGGCGTGGGATTCGCTAATGTTGGGGTCGTTGGTGAGGCAAGCGAGGGATTGGGAACAGTTGATTTATCGCCCTTTTTGGGGTGTATTTTTGTGCGTTGGCGTAGCCCGTCGTAGACATCGCTCATCCCACTCAATCCCCTGTGTTACACAATGTTGATAAATAATACCCAAGATACAACTTCTCAAAACCCTGCCATATTGGACTAAAGTCTAATGTTTGCCTGTTCATACAGCAGTTTTCACGTATTTGAACCACATCTGTTGTAGAGGCACAGCAATGCTCATTGGTGTCAATTTAGCGTAAAACCTTTGTCCCACAAACGTTTTACCCCCCTTAATCCCCCCTTGGAAAGGGGGGAAAAAGGAATTTAGTTCCCTCCCCTTGGAAAGGGGGGAAAAAGGAATTTAGTTCCCTCCCCTTGGAAAGGGGGGGAAAAAGAAATTTAGTTCCCTCCCCTTTCCAAGGGGAGGGTTAGGGTGGGGTAAAGCGTATGTGGGACAAGCATTTGAGCTTAAGTTGAGACCAATGAGCAATGCTGTGCCCCTACCGCGTGGTCTATTTACCTGAAAATAGCTGTAAATCCAAAATCTAAAATAGTTAAGCCCGTGCTAATAAAGGAGCAGCATCTAGTAAGGTTTTGGTATAAGGGTGCTGAGGACTGGCAAAAATCTTTTTAGTATCACCGAGTTCAACAATTTTACCGCCGTTCATCACGGCAATGCGATCGCACAAAAATCTCGCTAACCAAAGATCGTGAGTGATGAACAGATAAGTTAACTCAAATTCTTCTTTTAATTGCAACATCAAATCTAGCACTTGTGACTGCACGCTAGCGTCTAACATACTCACCGGTTCATCGCAAATCAAAAGTTTCGGGTGAGTAATCAAAGCACGAGCGATCGCTACTCTTTGTTGTTGTCCTCCAGATAAATCTGATGGATAACGTTCATAATAGACTTCTGGTGGTGTTAAGCCAACTTTTTCTAACATCCACAAAACTTGTTCTTTCGCTTTCACAGAATCGGCAAGATTGTGAATAAATAAAGGGTCAGCGATGCTTTGTCCCACTGTCATCCCTGGATTCAGACAAGCATGGGGATCTTGAAACACCATTTGGATTTGTCGCCGTGAAGACCGAATTTCTTGAGGCGACAGTTTAGTTAAATCCTGTCCTAAAAACTCAACTTTCCCAGACGTGGGACGAATTAGTTGCAAAATTGTCCGTGATAATGTACTTTTTCCGCAACCTGATTCCCCAACTAAGCCAAGAATTTCTCCGGGATAAAGATCCAGATTAATACCATCTACTGCTTTAATTGTTTCTGATTGTCTGTTAAATAGTCTTTCAATAAAATTAGGTTCTATAGTGTAATATTGCTTGAGGTCAGTGACACTCAAAATCGGCGATTTCTGATTAATTTTCGGTAATTGCTTTTCCTCCCCAGTCCCCAGTCCCCATTCCCCACTCCCTATTTCATCCACTGCTTGAATATGTAAAGCTGCTTTGAGGAGCGATCGCGTGTATTCATGTTGCGGTTGTCTAAATACACTTTCTGTGGTGCCCATTTCCACCATTTTACCGTGATACATAACGCCAATGCGATCGCAATACTCAGCCACCATTGCTAAATCGTGAGATATCAGCAGCAATCCCATGTTTTCTTCACTACACAGCCGAGTTAATTCTTTTAATATCTGCGCGGAAACGGTAACATCTAAACTTGTGGTGGGTTCATCTGCAACAATCAACTTGGGATTGAGAAGTAAAGCTAAAGCGATCGCTACCCGTTGTCGCATTCCACCGCTAAATTCGTGAGGATACTGATTCCAGCGACTCGCGGGAATATTTACCTTTGCCAATGTCGCAAGTGCTTTTTCTTTGGCTTGCGGTGCTGATAATTCCGGTGAATGGGCTTGCAGAGTTTCGATACAATGCTTACCAATAGTCATCAACGGATCGAGGCGTGTCATCGGATCTTGAAAAATTAAGGCGATCGCTTCGCCGCGAAATTTCCGCAACTGGTTGGGCGTTAAATCAAACACTGACTGTCCCTGAAATGTCACCCATCCCTCAACGCGACTAGAACCTGGTAGCAAGCGCATTACTGCACGTCCGATAGTTGACTTACCACAACCAGACTCTCCTACCAATCCCATTTTTTCACCTCGTTGCAGGGTGAAAGACACATCATCAACCGCCCAGCTTGGTGCTTCTCCACTTCGTTGAGGATAGGCAACTCGGAGATTTTCGATACAGAATAAGGCTTCACTCATACTTAGTTATCAGCCCTGAGCTAGCAGCTGCGATAATTTTAAATTTTAGCTAGTTTAGCAGATTATTTTCAGACCTTCCGTTGTGCAAATGTCTTTGTAAGCAGGGAGCAGGGAGTGGGGAGTGGGGAGTGAGGAGTACAAGGGAATCAGGCTTTTATCCCGTCTTTGGAATTTAGAATTTTAATCAAAAAACCTTAACTGAACCGTATTGATTTCTATTAACTATTACTAACAGTTACAGCTACCTTCGCGTGTTTGTTAACATAGTCCACAAATAGTTGCTTCAACCGAGGACTAACACCAGCGTGTTCAAAGAACCCAAAGCCTACATTCCGAGCTTTTGATAAGGTTTGCTCTGGTGTTAATCCTTCTTTAATAGCGACACTCAACAGCGCAATTCCAGTCGATCGCATCCCTGCGGCACAATGCACAACTGCTGGTTTCGGAATTTGTTCGAGTGTTGTCAGTATTTTGGTAATTAACTCTTCATTTAGTGCTTCCAGTTTGAGTGGCACATTTGTATAGTACAGCCCCAATGCTTGGGCTACCCGTTGCTCATCGTGGGAAAATCCCAACTCATCAGGCGATCGCAGATTCAAAACGGACTTAAAACCTTCTTGGCTAGCTTGCTCGAGCTGTTTTGGAATGACTTGTCCTGTGGTTGTCAAATTTTCGTTAATTTGTATGGCGTTGATCACATTTACTCCTTTGAACTTTCCCATGTCTGGCAGCTTGATAAATTCTCTAAGAAGCAAGCTTTGAGAAGATATTTAGACGATTGCAACAAAATTTGCCAAATTTCAGAAAATATCGCTTGATTACTTCTCAATTTGCCTTTTGGGTTGATTATTTTATTGCTCTACCTATAATATACGGTTTATCGATAGATTTTATGTAAATTAAAATATATTATATGTTTTAACGATAAATTTACTGGAGTTTATATTTTGAGGGAACTTGATATTCTGATAAAAAGAAAATTGAAAAGGCATGTAAGCTAAATGCCAGCCTTCAAACTATGAGTGCTAATCAAATATCTCTTCGATCTGCTGATAAAAAAGATGCGTGGGTGCTGAGTGCAATTCATATTGCTGCTATCAAAGCTCTACCTGCAACTTTTTATACCGAAAAAGAGCTTTTAGCTTGGCGTAATAACCGCAACCAGCCTGATGGTTCAAATATATTAAAAAATATGAAAATGGAATCTTTGTGGGTTGCAGTGGAGGGAGATCTTGTTATGGGTTTTGCCAGTTTCGTTGTTGATGAGCTGATTGGGCTATACGTCCATCCTAGATATCAAGGTAAAGGTATTGGGCGCGCTTTAGTTGAACATTTTTGCCATCGAGCAAGCGATCGAGGTATAGATAAGGTAATTACAACTGCTAGCCTTTATGCCGAAGGATTTTATTTAAGACTGGGGTTTACTGCCATCGAAAGAGCGCCTCATTACTTAAGAAATGGGGTAGTTGTTCCAGTTACCAAGATGAGTAAAATATTAACTAGGGCGGAAGAAATAGTATAAAAATTATGCATTACGACTTCAAAAAATTCACAATTATAGCAGTTCATCTATAGCTTTTATTTTATTAGCATCACAGAGAACCACAAAGACTCAAGACAGTAGACATAAAATCCTAGTCCTGTTAATATAAAGCTAATAATAATTGTCTATTTAATAATCCTACAGTGAAAATTGCATACATCATCCTAGCACATAAATATCCTGAGCAATTAGCGCGTCTTATTCATCAACTTAATACAGAAGATGTTTCATTTTTTATACACATAGATAAAAAAGGAGATCGGAAAATTTATGACCGGGTAATTACTCTACTCAATGATTTTCCAAATGTTTCTTTTCTCAAGAGATTCAACTCAGGATGGGGAAGTTTTGATGCTGTAAAAGCTACTCTTGAGGGAATAAAGTCAATAGTCAAAACAGGTATTTACTTTGATTATGTTATACACTTATCGGGTCAAGACTATCCAATTAAATCAAATGCACAGATCAAGAGGTTTCTAGAACATAGTAAAGGCAAAGAATTTCTAGAGTATTTCCCACTACCTTGTAGTAAATGGAAAGGTGGTGGCTTAAGAAGAGTAGATTATTGGCATATCCGTTGGAAAGATGAGTATATTTGTATTCCTGAAAAGCGTGAGTTTAAATCGGCTATCAATTCTTTATTATATTCATTTTTGATTTCATTTTTACCTAAAAAACGTAAATTTCTTGAAGGCTTTGCTCTTTATGGAGGTTCTGCATTTTGGTGCTTAAGCGGAGAATGCGTAAAGTATATAGATGATTTTGTAAAACAAAATCCCAAGCTGATTAATAGTTTTAATTATACTTTTATAGCAGATGAACTTTTTTACCAAATAGTGATTTTAAATTCACCTTTTAAGGACAAAATAATTAACAATCACTTAAGATATTTAGATTGGGGAAATGTTAACGCACTCCATCCCAGGATTTTAGAGAAAAAAGATTTTGAAAAAATTAGGGAATCAGAAAAATTATTCGCTAGGAAGTTTGATCTAACTATAGACCCAGATATATTAGATATGATTGATCAAATACTGCAAGTGGACGTCTAACCACGCCATTGCTAGCTAAATTGTATAATGCAAATCTTCTATAGGACTATGATTTGATTTCTGAAAAAATCTAAGTAGTATGTGGGGTGTGTTACGGCGTAGCCTAACGCACCCTAAGCTTTGTGTGGCGCGTTAGGCTTTGGTATAACGGAATACAGTTCAGTTAAGCCTTTCTTTCTTTCTTCTCTTTGCGTCCTTCTCTGACGAGACGCTGCGCGAATGCGTCCTTGGCGGTAGCCTGCGGCAAGCCCCTTCGGGTCTACGTTAAAAAATTGAATTTGACCAAGAGTTTTAGCCTTAACTAAACCGTATTGTGGTATAACGCACCCTACCTATATTTCAATAATCAAATATGAGTCCTATGTAGGACTAGTAGTCTAGCGCAAAAACTTTGAGAAGTTCGTAGTCAGTACTTTAGTGCTTCAAAAATCAAGGAATAAAGTCCTCACTACAAACATATAATGACCAGCAAAATGAATCAGCGATGCACTTCAATTCTAGGAAATATATCACAGTCTAGCGGCTCACCAGATTTTTTGGTTTTGAATGAATTAAATTGTGGTAAATCAATTTCTTCAAGAGGTTTGAAAGGCCACGCTTTGGGGCGATGATAATAAGTAACATCATCACCAGTCCAATTAGTCACTACTGCACGTCGTTGTCTAGAAGATATGTTAGTTACTGAATGATGAATTGTCAGAAAATGATGAATCAAGCAATCTCCAGCCTCCATATCCCAGGAAACGATTTCCTGAGCTTGTGGTTCTACAAACCACGAGGGATTCGATCGCTCGCGTAACTCTCTGCCCCATCGATGAGAACCTTTGATATACTCTAATCGACCATTTTCTTGGTTGACAGTATCTAGAGCCAGCCAAATTTTACAACACTGCCAGCCTTGTATAGGCCAGTAAGGTAGGTCGTTATGCCACCCAATACGGCTATTAGCTTTCGGCTTCTTCACAAAAAAGCCGTCAGCCAAAAAGTTTAATTTTTTCGACTTTAAAACTTGAGCTGCGAGTGTTGGTAATGGAGATTCAAAAGCCAAAGCACGGAAATCAGCATCAACAAGCCATAAATTACTGGTATGCTCCGCACTGGCTTCTTGTTTCGGGGCATTCTTCTCTTCCATAAGGCCAGGAATTAATACATTCTTGTCAACTGCTGTTCGTATCCGTTCTACCCAGATATCATCCACAGCATTTTTGACGCAGATAACACCATCTCGCTCGAAAGCTTCAACTTGTTGAGGGCTAATTTTTCGTGTGTCTACTTTGAACATTTTAGCTTTTTTCAGATTTTGAAATTAAACTGTTTTGGATAGCAACTGCTAAATGCATATCAGTCGATCTCACCAAATATTTCTGGAATTGATTTTACTGGGATCAAGTTTTTGATGATATGACAAAGTTTTTCCAGTATAAAGTAGATATTCAGTGAGTAATTCTTTCTGTGGATGGACTATTTTTTGATATTCCTAGTTAAATAATTTCGCTCTAACTACCGATATCCTTTTTAATAATGAGTGGTATGAGTGACGCTAGACGCAATATACCAGACACAATGAAAACTTCCATTATGCCAAAAGACCCAGCAAATTGAGCGATAAAGCCGCCTATAGTTGCTCCTAAAGCACCACTTACCCCAGCAATAGCAGCTGCGATCGCAAAATAGATAGACTGATTTTTTACTGGTGCAATTTCTATCTGGAGATTGTTGTTACACAAATCAACTCCTCCCCAATTAGCACCAATGAAAATGTGTAACAAAGGTAACCACAGCCAGAGATCCACGAGACTAGAACCAATCAGTAGCCATAGCCACGGTATGACTGCAATGAGAATTCCTGTAGAAATTAAAATCGGACGATTGCCAATTTTATCTGCTAATTTACCCCAGAGAATCAGCATCAGCATATGTGCCCCGGCCCGCAAGCTGTTGTAGAAAGTTACCCAACTCACATCTAGATTTAGCGTATCTAGTAAGTAGAGGTTAAAAAATGGGGCACTGAGGTTAACAGCAAGCGTCCATGAGCCAAAATAAAGCAAGAACACCAAATAATTAGAGTTTTCCCAGATGCTGCTAACTAAATCGTTTTGTGGTGTCAGTATTTGCGATAAAGAGATTGCACCAGATGTCTCCCCAAGTTCATTTGGTGACGAGTCTAGCTCAATCTCAGTAGTTTGAGATGAGCTACCATAATAAGTATTTTGTAATTGGGGATTCATATCTACCAGGAAATACTGACATCCCAAGCTCACAATCCCAAAGAAAATGCCTACTAACAAAATCATTCCATAACCTTGGATAGTCCCCCCATACCAATGTGATATGGCTAAACCAGCTAAGGGCAAGCTAACTAACTCGGTAAGATTACCAAGGCTATTGCGTAGCCCGAAATATCTACCTCGCAACTGTCGTGGGACTAACATTGCTATCCAACTCAAGCATGATGCAATTGCTAGTCCCCCTAAAAGATGGCTACCTAGAAGAATCGAAAGCGACAATATCACCAATTGGTTAGAATTCAGCGCTCCCCAGCTAAAGCTAACAATGCCAATGACTAAAATTAGCCAGAGTAATCGAGCAATGCCGTGTGTCCGCAATGAATACTGAAAGCGGCTGGTGCTACGTTCCGATAAGTAAGCACCTATCGGCTGAAACAGATGTGCCAACATAGGGATAGAGGACACCAGGCCAAAGACCACCGGACTGGCATCCAATTCGACCAAAAAATTACCCAGCAAAACTCCGCCAGTGGCAACAGCGAAAACTGCTGCGAAAACACCATCGGCAGTGGAAGCCCTCAAACTGGTGCGAATAGCATCTTTAGAAATACCAGAACTGGGTATTGAACTAGGAGAAAGTGTTGATGGTGAAGCAACCTCGGCGATTTCTACAGAAACAGGTGCGCCTGTTTCAACCGGAACAAAATCCATAAATCTAGTACTGAAAAAAAATAATAGCGAAGCATCCCAATTAGAGCCTATCTATAAAATCCATAAAAGGGGAAGGGGGGAAACAGACAGGTAAAGAGAAGCTGATGGCTTAAAAATAGGGATTTCTCATCAGAACACCTGAAATTAGCCGCACAGGCACTAACAAGAAAATTTTTTTTTCTTTTAGGACTTACGCAAAACTAGACGCTGTAGGGGCAATTCATGAATTGCCCCTACCTGAAAATCAGAGTTTTGGCAACCTTATCACATGGATGATGTCGTCTTTTCTCGCTACCCAAAGATTGATCTACTAAATGTCCCTCAAATCGCCAAATCCTCTAAATTTACTTTTTTATTGCAAATCTACCTTTGGTGTAGGTGCAATATTTGAAAAATAGTGATATGTTAACTAATGTAAACGAGCGTTTAAGCTTTTTAAGCAAGTAAAACCATTCTTCTATCTTGCTTGTAAACCGTTATTCAGCTACTTTAAGTCCGTAATCCTTGAGGCTAGACATAGCATTAACAGTCCGATAATCTGAAAAAATCTATGAAGTTTTGTTGCGTACATTTGCCAGATTCTTAAGGTTCAGCAAAGACTTAAGTCCTTTTGCTGTGCCGATGAAATGACAGTAAATGCACTTGATTTCTAGTGCTATATTTTGTCGTTTCTAAATCTGCAATCCAACGAAACTTCATTGAGATATACCTGTTTTTCCTCATGAATCACGGGCAATTAACTTGCAACATCAGTTTAGCAAGTTAAATCACCATCTTTGAGAAGTGCTTACACTTCATAATGGCATCGAAATCAAACTTACAATTTCTTTCAACTAGAGGGTAAAATCTGTGAGCATCGTTCAAACAAAACTTCAAGCTACTGAAAATACATTTCACGTAGAAGCTTATGAAAAGATTGAGTATGACTTAGTTTATGTAGACGGTATTTTTGATATCGCCAATCCAGAACTTGCAGAAACATATAAAAGTTTTGGAAGATGCTTGGCCGTTGTCGATACTAATGTCAACCATTTTTACGGCAGTCAAATTGAGAAATATTTCCGGTATTACGGTATCAATTTGAGGATTTTTGCTCTAACGATTAGCGAACCAAACAAGTCTATGCAAACCTTTGAGAAAATCATAGATGTGTTCGCAGACTTCAAATTAGTACGAAAAGAGCCAGTCTTAGTAATAGGTGGTGGTTTAATTACAGACGTTGTAGGGTTTGCTTGCTCTACCTATCGCCGTAGTAGTAATTACATCCGGATTCCTACTTCTTTAATTGGTTTGATTGATGCTAGCGTCGCTATCAAGGTAGCAGTTAACCATCGGAAGCTGAAAAATCGTTTGGGTGCTTACCACGCTTCTCAAAAAGTGTTTTTGGACTTTTCTCTGCTGGGGACATTACCAACAAATCAAGTGCGTAATGGAATGGCAGAATTAGTCAAAATTGCGGTAGTTGCTCATGGGGGTGTGTTTGAGTGGTTAGAAAAGTATGGCGAAGAACTGCTTGACACTCACTTTGGGAATATTGATGCAACTCCAGATATTAAAGAAATAGCTCACCGTGTGACTTACGAAGCGATCAAAAAGATGTTGGAGTTAGAAGTACCTAACCTCCGCGAACTAGATTTGGACAGAGCAATTGCTTATGGACATACCTGGAGTCCGACTTTAGAACTGGCACCACGGATACCGATGTTTCATGGACATGCAGTGAGCATCGATATGGCTTTATCTGCAACCATCGCAGGCAATAGAGGCTATATCACCATTGAAGAACGCGATCGCATTATAGGATTAATCAGTCGTTTGGGGCTGGCTCTCGACCATCCTTTATTGGATGAAGAACTATTATGGGACGCTACTGAATCTATCACCCTCACACGAGATGGTTTGTTAAGAGCTGCTATGCCTAAACCGATTGGTACCTGCTTCTTTGTGAATGATTTGACACGGGAAGAATTGGCACAAGCTTTAGCAGACCATAAACAACTTTGCGCTACCTATCCTCGTCGTGGTGAGGGTGTAGATATGTACCCCGTTTATCAGACAGAACTAGTTGGGAGTGCAAAATAATGTCTACTACTATTACCAAGCCCACAGCTAGACCAGTCACACCGGTAGGAATCTTAGCCAAGAAGTTAGAAGCTGTTGTTCAAGAGATTAACCAACGCACAGATTTACCTGCGGAGTTAGTCGCTAACCTCAATGAAGCATGGCGTTTGGCAGCTGGTTTAGATCCTTACTTGGAAGAATATACGACCCCTGAATCAGCCGCTTTAACTGCACTTGCCGAAAAAACATCCACAGAAGCGTGGCAAGAACACTTTAGTGAAGGCACAACAGTACGACCTCTAGAACAAGAAATGTTGTCTGGTCATGTAGAAGGACAAACCCTGAAAATGTTTGTTCATATGACCAAAGCTAAAAGAGTACTGGAAATAGGAATGTTCACAGGTTATTCTGCACTAGCAATGGCAGAGGCACTACCGAAAGACGGAGTGCTAGTTGCCTGCGAAGTAGATCCCTTTGCCGCAGAAGTTGGACAAGTAGCTTTTAATCAATCTCCTGATGGTCAAAAAATCCGGGTGGAATTAGGGTCAGCTCTGCAAACCTTAGATAAGTTGGTAGCCGCTGGAGAATCATTCGATCTAGTGTTTATTGACGCAGATAAAAAGGAGTACATAACCTACTTCCAAACATTGCTAGATACTAATTTGCTAGCACCATCAGGATTTATTTGTGTAGATAACACACTCCTGCAAGGAGAGGTTTATTTACCCGGACCACAACGCAGTGCCAACGGCGAAGCGATCGCTCAATTTAATCGTACCGTAGCACTCGACCCCCGCGTAGAACAGGTAATACTACCCCTACGAGATGGCTTGACGATTATCCGCAGAACTGCCTGATTGACTATGGCACAATCTATTTCTGTTCCTTCTTCACCTGCTATACCGTCTCTTGCTGTAGAGACAAAAATAGCCGTAATTATCCAAAACATTTTGACTTTGGCGTTGCTGTTATTAGCACTGCCAATCAATGCCACCATCGTTATAGTAACTTTGTTGTGGTATAATATATCCCATCCTTTCCAACATTCAGCTACCAAAGCCGCAAACCCCAAAAATATATTAATTAGTGGGGGCAAAATGACCAAAGCTTTACAACTAGCGCGGTCATTCCATGCTGCTGGACACAGAGTTGTGCTGCTAGAAACCCACAAATATTGGCTGTCTGGGCATCGATTTTCCGAAGCAGTGGATAGGTTTTATACTGTTCCTGCGCCCCAAGAAAACCCAGAACGCTATACTCAGGCTTTGATAGACATCATCAAACAAGAGAATATAGATGTCTATATTCCTGTCACCAGTCCATTGGGTAGCTACTACGATTCTCTGGCTAAACCATTGCTGTCAGAATACTGTGAAGTATTTCACTTTGATGCAGATGTTACCCAGAAATTGGATGATAAATTTGCCTTTGCCGAAACAGCGCGATCGCTTGGTTTATCAGCACCTAAATCTTTCAAAATTACCTCTGCCGAACAAGTTCTAAATTTCGACTTCTCCCAGGAATCTCGCAAATATATCCTCAAGAGTATTCCTTACGATTCAGTACGACGTTTAGACTTAACCAAGCTTCCCTGCGCCACCCCTGAAGAAACAGATGCATTCGTTAGAAGCTTGCCAATCAGTCCGGAAAAGCCTTGGATTATGCAAGAATTTATTCCTGGGAAGGAATTTTGTACCCATAGCACTGTCCGGGATGGTGAATTACGATTGCACTGCTGCTGTGAATCTTCAGCCTTTCAAGTCAACTATGAAAACGTTGAAAATTCCCAAATCAGGGAATGGGTAAGGCATTTTGTCAAAGAACTGAAACTTACAGGACAGATTTCCTTTGACTTCATTCAAGCTGAGGATGGCAGAGTTTACGCCATTGAGTGTAATCCCCGCACACACTCTGCAATTACTACTTTTTACGACCATCCCAAAGTTGCCCAAGCCTACCTTGATAAAGAACCAATGGCTGAAACATTACAGCCATTACCAACGAGTCAACCAACTTATTGGACTTATCATGAAGTCTGGCGTTTGACTGGCATCCGTTCTTTCACACAATTGAAAAAATGGATTGCAAATATTTGGCGGGGAACTGATGCAATTTATAAATCAGACGATCCTTTACCGTTTTTAATGGTGCATCATTGGCAAATTCCTTTACTCTTGATCGATAATTTACGTCGGTTCAAAGGCTGGACGCGCATAGACTTCAATATCGGTAAATTAGTAGAATTGGGGGGAGATTAGGACTGAGGCTGAGTGAAAGTATGATTTAGTGTCACGCAAAGGCGCAAAGGCGCAAAGAATAAGAGCTTGAATTAATGATTTTTTGGTGTTGCACAAACAAGGGGTGAAATTTATCTAAAACTCCTGATTCTCTCTGCGCCTGGAGCGTCTCTGCGTGAGATAAATTATCCCGCTTTCTGTGCAATGTTTTAAATAGGAACATGAATCATGTCAGTACTTCGTATCCTTCATTTAGTTGGCTCTGCACAGAATGATTTTTACTGTGATTTGTCACGCCTTTACGCCGAAGATTGTTTGGCTGCAACGGCAGAGCGATCGCGCTATGACTTTGAGATTGCATACATCACGCCCGATCGCCAGTGGCGATTTCCTCGCTCTCTCAGCCCTGAAGATATTGCTCAGGCTAAACCGATTTCTGTGTCTGATGCCATAGAGGCGATCGCAGCACAAAACATTGACGTTATGTTACCACAGATGTTTTGTATCCCTGGGATGACTCACTACCGCGCCCTATTCGACCTGCTCAAGATCCCTTACATAGGCAATACTCCGGATCTCATGGCAATAGCAGCTCACAAAGCAAAAGCTAAAGCAATTGTGGAAGCAGCAGGGGTGAAAGTGCCTCGTGGGGAACTGCTGCGTCAGGGAGATGTTCCGACAATCACACCTCCAGTAGTTATTAAACCCGCAAGTTCCGACAACTCTCTAGGGGTGACTTTAGTTAAAGATGCTGCCGAGTATGACACGGCGCTGAAAAAAGCATTTGAATATGCTTCGGAGGTGATTGTAGAAGCATTCATCGAACTTGGTCGAGAAGTCAGATGCGGTATCATTGTTAAAGACGGGGAGTTAATCGGTTTACCCCTTGAAGAGTATTTGGTAGATCCTCACGAAAAACCCATCCGCACCTATGCTGATAAACTCCGACAAACAGACGATGGCAACTTGGGTTTCGCCGCTAAAGATAATATCAAGTCTTGGATTGTAGACCCTAATGATGCGATCGCCGAAAAGGTTCAGCAAGTGGCTAAGAAGTGTCATCAAGCTTTAGGCTGTCGCCACTACAGTTTATTTGATTTCCGCATCGATCCACAGGGACAACCTTGGTTTTTAGAAGCTGGGTTGTATTGTTCTTTTGCCCCCAAAAGCGTGATTTCTTCTATGGCCAAAGCAGCAGGAATCCCTCTAACAGAGTTGTTGATGATAGCGATCGATGAAACGCTGGGAAGTAATAAACACAATTTGACCAAAATGGCAACGGCGTAGAAGGCGATGATGGAGTGATATCATGTCCGGTTGAATACTTATAACGGGGATGGAAACCTTGTGTTGATCCTACCTCAGCAGATGTGAAAACTTTCTTTTTCATCAACTTCCCCTAACGGGGATGAAAACCTGTTGATAAACGTTAAAACTCCAACGAATACTGACACACTTTTTCATCAACTTCCCCTCACAGGGATGGAAACTTTGCAACATCAGAAAAGTTTTAATCCCTCGGTGGGGTAAGACGCTGCAAGAACGCCCATTGGGACTAAAAAGCTACGAGGTGCGACACCGATACGCACCTCGTAGCAACAGTTTAGAATCCCTTCGCCTTTAGTTCAGGGGGTGCGATTCGTTCACTCGAAATGAGTAGAAATGCTCAGGGATGAGTGACATTTGAGAGATAATCCTATTGGGTTGAGTTCGCACTTTAATCTCTCTCAGATGATAACTGAATAACCATGAG